>Ga0209079_10000151_pt1 | contig 32207 bp, 34 predicted proteins | sample PPLLaktember2015_2_FD_187259 | JGI IMG/M metagenome (GOLD analysis project Ga0209079, IMG submission 187259) | Freshwater sediment microbial communities from Prairie Pothole Lake near Jamestown, North Dakota, USA - PPLs Lake P7 Core (6) Depth... | ecosystem: Environmental > Aquatic > Freshwater... | reverse complement strand
CAGGAGATGGGCCGCCAGTCCATGATCCTTCAACGGTCGAGCGATCTTGTCGGGGTAGACCTGAAGGCCGGCGATGAATTGCGGATTGATCCGGGGCACCGGATCGCGATTGAGAAGCTGGAAGACCGGAAGGCCAAGACCCATGTCCTCGACGAGGTGCCGACGGTCACATGGGAGCAGATCGGCGGCCAGCAGGAAGCGATCAGCGCAATCCGCAAGGCAATCGAATATCCCTTGCTGCATGCGGAGGCGTTTCAGCAGTTCAAGTTCACGCAACCCAAGGGGTTTCTGCTCTATGGCCCGCCGGGCTGCGGGAAAACACTGATCGGCCAGGCCGCCGCAGCCAGTCTCTCAAAGCTCGTCAGCGAGTCGATGACGGCCGGTGGAAAAACAGAGACCCTGCCCGCTATCACCGGCGGGGCATTCCTCCATATCAAAGGGCCTGAGATTTTGAATATGTGGCTTGGAGAGTCGGAGCGGATGGTCCGCGATCTTTTTGCCAAGGCCAGGGCCCGCCGGCGCGAGGGAGCCCTCCCGTTTATTTTCATCGATGAAGCGGAGTCGATCCTGGGCACGAGACGGGCGTCGCGCTCGTTCAATATTTCGAGCACGCTGGTGCCGATGTTCTGCTCCGAGATGGACGGCATCGAATCGTTGCGGGATGTCGTGATCATTCTTGCCTCGAATCGGCCGGACCTGATTGATCCCGCCGTGTTGCGTCCGGGACGCATCGATCGCAAGATCAAAGTCAGCCGGCCGACTCGCGATTCGGCCGCCGAGATTCTGAAAGTCTATCTCACGAACGAGTTGCCGCTGGATCAGGCGCTCATCGCCGAACGAGGCGGGGACAAGGCGAAAGCTTTTGCCTCGCTGGTCGATGAGGTCATCGACCAGATTTACAAACGGACGGATGAGAACCGGCTGCTCTCGATCCGGCTCCGGAGCGGCCAAAACAAGGTGCTGTATCGGGGCGATCTTGTGAGCGGGGCGATTCTTTCCTCGATCGTCCAGCGCGCGAAGGAAAAGGCAATCGATCGCATGATCCAATCAGGCCGGTCGGCAGGGCTCATCGCGAAGGATCTATCCGATTCTGTTCTGGAGGAATTCCGTGAAGGGGAGATGCTGCCGCCGGACGATGCGGCGGAAGAGTGGTTGAAGTTGCTCGACCATCATCCGGAGCAGGTCGTCGGGGTGTCGTCGTTCCGGCGCGGTCGGCAGACGGAAGAGCGATTGATCAATCAGATTATCTAATGATGCGTCTCTTTGGGATTGAAACGGAGTATGGGATTACGCGCGAGGATCTCGATGCGGTAGATCCGGTCGTCGAGTCCATGGAACTGGTGCGGGCGCATTTGACTGCGTCATTCGAACGGCGCTGGGATTATGGCGGGGAAGATCCGCACGATGACGCCCGGGGGTTCCGGGTGTCCGGACTCCAGCAGGATAAGGAAGAGGATGATTTTGCCAAGATCGATGCGCACCGGCCCTTTTCATACCATGAGATGAAAAGCGATCTGGTGTTGCCGAACGGCGCCCGTTTCTACAACGACCATACGCATCCGGAATATTCGACCCCGGAATGCCGGACCTTGCGCGATCTGCTCGCGCACGATCGAGCCGGCGAGCGGGTCGTGCAGCGTGCAGCCGAGCGGAGAAATCGAACGCTCGGCGGCTCGCACGTGCAGCTCTATAAGAACAATACCGATCTACACGGCCATAGTTATGGCTGCCACGACAACTATCTCGTCTCTCGCTCGATTCCGTTCCCGCAACTGGTCGCCGGTCTCCTGCCGTTTCTCGTGAGTCGCCAGGTGATTGCCGGTGCGGGAAAGGTCGGCGTCGAGGCACAGGAAAGTGGATTCGTTCCGGGGCAATATCAGCTCTCCCAACGGGCCGATTTCATGGAGACGGATTTGAGCGTCGATACGATGCATAACCGGCCCATTCTGAACACCAGGGATGAGCCGCACGCCGATCGGGCGAAGTATCGGCGGCTGCATCTGATCATCGGCGACGCGAACATGTGCGAGTATGCGACAGCGTTGAAGGTGGGCACGACGCAGATTGTCCTCGACCTGATCGATCGCGGCGGCGTTCCTCCGCTTGAACTGGCGGATCCGGTGTCGGCGGTGAAACAGATTTCGCGCGATCCCGACCTCAAGGCCACCGTGCGTCAGAAGCAGGGGCCGGCTCTTTCCGGGCTGGAGGTTCAGGAACAGTATTATCTGGCGGCCAGGCGCATGCTGGCCGGCGCCGATGCTGAAACGGACTGGGTGCTGGGCGAATGGGGTGAGACGCTGCGCTTGCTCGCACAGGATCGCAGCCAATTGGTCGGCAAGCTCGATTGGGTGACGAAGCTGTGGTTGCTGGAGACCTTTGTCCGGGAAGAGCGGATCGGCTGGGATGATCCGTGGCTGGCGAGCCTGGATCTTGAGTATCACAATGTGAATGCCGATCGTGGGCTTTATCTGGGCCTGGAGGCCGAGGGTAAGGCCTGGCGGATGACCACGGAGGCCGACATTGAGCAGGCCCTGTCGGCCGGCCCTCACGATACCCGCGGTGGATTGCGCGGGCTCTGTGTGCGGCGGTTTCCCGATCAGATCAAATCGATGCAGTGGGAGCGAATTCAGTTCTCGGGTGGATTGAAGGGGAAGACCCTGGAGATGGGCAATCTATTCGATCCGACCGAGGTGAAGGCCTGTGCCGAGATCTTTGAACGGGCGGCTTCTCCGGTCGAAGCAGTTGCCGCCTGGAGTATAAGAAAGGAACCACAGTCATGATCACTCAGATGATGCCTGAACGACGCGAAGGACCGGTTGATCCGATGCCGAAGGCGCCGAGCCCGCCGGAAGAGGGTGGCGGGCCGCGGCGGCCTGATACGGGGTCGCCCGACAAGGACAGTTTGATGAAGCGGATGAAAAAGGTCGATCCGAAGCAGGCCGAACGGTACCGGCAGCGGACGGGACAATAGAGGAAACAGTGCTGAGTCCTGAGTGCTGAGCAGCAGGCTCAACTCAGGAAGCGGATTCTAAATACCTACTCAGCGCTCAGGACTTTGAACGCAGCACTAAGGTGAACAGATGGGGATGCAGGGAGATTTTTTTCAGTTGTTGAAGGAGCAGGGCTATCAATTCGGCCAGCCGACGGCTGCCGGCTCGGGAGTCGATCTGCCGAGCGCGACGACGATTCTCGCGTTCAAATATCGCGACGGCGTCCTCGTCGCCGGTGATCGCCGGGCGACGGCCGGCAACATGGTGATGTACGACCGGACGGACAAAGTTCTCGAAATTGATCGCCACAGCGTTCTGGCCATCGCGGGGGTGCCGGCTACGGCTTATGAGATGGTGCGGATCCTTGAGCACTCGTTCAAGTACTACCGGCGGACTCAGCTCCAGGAGTTGAGCTTCGAGGGGAAGCTGCGCGCGGTGTCGAAACTCTTGAAGGAGAATGTCGCCGCGGCATTGGCGGGGACCGGCGCTGTGGTACCGGTGTTTGCCGGCTATGATTTCGAGCAGGGCGCGGCCAAGATATTCTTCTACGACATTCTCGGGGCCGAGTTCGAAGGGGTCGAATATGCGGTGTCAGGCTCCGGGTCGCCGACGATCCGCGGCATTCTGCACTATGTGAATACCTGGGGCGAGCGTCCGCTGGCTGTGATGACGGAGGAAGAGGCGACTATTCAGGCGTTGCGTCTCTTAACCAGTGCCGCCGAGTTCGATTCGGCCACCGGGGGGGTCAATCGTGAGTCCAACCTCTATCCGATTATCAAATTGATTACGCAAGAGGGAGTTCGTGTGGTTCCTGACGACCGGCTGAAGCCGCTCTTTGAGTCTAAGGTGGTGCGCCATGCATGAAGAACGCTGTCGATGGGTAGGAGTAGTCGGCAGTCGCCGGGTGGCTAAGAATCAATTGAATCTATCTTGCGAATCCAAGGTGGTGTGCCATGTATGAAGAACCTTACCGGTGGGTAGAAGCAGTCGGCAATCGCCGGACCTATCTCGATGAGCAGTTCAGGCAGGGGAGTCCGGTGGTGGCCCTGGGCTACGACGGGGGCCTTCTCCTGACAACTGTCAGCAAAGGGACGTCGAAGCTCTACGAGATTTACGATCGCATTGCCCTGGGAGGCATGGGGCATCCGGCGGATCTGGAAAAGCTCCGATTCACCCTGTTGGAGATGGCTCACACCGAGGGGTTCAACCGGTCCCCGTCGGATGTCACAGGCTCTCGTCTGGTGAAATACGGGATTGCCCCGGTCATCAAGCAGGCGTTTGAAGAAGTCTATAAGGCGCCGTTCATCGTCAGAATTCTCCTGGCCGAGTTGGGCCAGAAGCCCGAGAAGGATACGCTGCTTACGATCAACTATGACGGGACGTTCGAAGAGCTCAAAGAGTATGCCGTGCTGGCCGCGACGAAGCAGGCGCAGGCCCGTATGCAGGAGTACCTGAAGGCTCAGAAACCGTCTCCCTGCGCGCTTGAGCAGGGCTTGCTGCTGGCGTTGCGTACCTGGGCGATCGGGTCGCTCGCGCATCAGCAGGATTCGGCCGAGTCGCCGGTTGATGGAGGGCCTGAGGCCAGTCGCGAGACGGTCGCATCGATTCCTGATCAGGCCGCGTTGCTCGCGCATCTCCGTGAGGTGCTGGCGGACAAGATGCTGGAATGCGCGGTCCTGGAGCGTCAGCAGGTGGGTTCATCCAAGTATCGCGCGCTGAAGCCGGCCGAACTTGCTCGGTTGCTTCCCGGCGACGTTCAGGCCGTTGTGAATCGCTAACAGGCTGAACCGAATATTCGGGTTTGAAACGGAGTACGGACTGCTGGTGTATCGGGAATGCCCCGAGCATTCGCCGATTTGGTAGTCCACCAGAGTAACGATCATCCATTTTATGTGGACCATCGGGGTGCGCATTCATGCTGAACCGGATATTCGGGCTTGAAACGGAGTACGGACTCCTCGTCAATCAGGATCGGCCCGATCATTCGCCGACATGGTTTGCCCACCAGATTCGCGATTATCTGTTCCAGGTTCAGCACCGAGGGGTGCTCGATCTGCACCATCGCGGGCACGACGAGCCTCCGGGGAACGGAGGCTTTCTCACGAATGCCGGTCGAATGTATCTCGACATGGGGCACCTCGAGTATGCCTCTCCCGAATGTCAGTCGCTCGTTGATCTCGTCGCGGTCGATCGGGCCGGGGATCAACTCCTGCAGGAGGCGATTGAGGCCCTGGGATTCGGCGAGACCATTTCGCTCATCAAAAACAATATTGACCATGAGACAGACGCGACGTTTGGATCGCACGAGAACTATCTCGTTACCCGGAGGTTTCCGTTCAGCCGCCGCGGATTGAACCCGCTCGTGACGTTTCTGGTCACCCGCCAGGTCTTTACCGGATCCGGCCGTATCGGGGCGGCGAATCCGCAGGATGCCTGGATTCAGGTGGATCGCTTGATCGTGCCGCGTGGGGCGCTTCGGCAACGTTCCTCCCAGACGTTGATGCCGTTTCAGATTTCACAGCGGGCCGATCATATCGTGAATGATTTCTTCGAGTGGGTGCAGCAGAACCGCGCGATCGTCAATACGCGGGACGAGCCGCTGGCGGATCCCAATCAATACCGGCGCATTCATTTGCTCCTCGGCGACTCGAACATGGCCGAGGTTGCCACGGCGCTCAAAATGGGTACGACAGGATTGGTGTTGCAGTTGATCGAAGAGGGGAAGGCTCCGGCCGGCGTGGAGCTCGATGAGCCGGTCGAAACACTGCAAGAGATTTCGCAGGATCAAGAGCGCCAATGGATCGTGCGGCTGCAATCAGGCAGGACGATGTCGGCGATCGATATTCAAGAGCAATTTCTCGCGGCGGCACGAGAGGCCTACGCCGGGCAGGATGAGGAAACGGACTGGGTGCTCGACCAGTGGGAATCAGTCCTGACGGATTTGCGCGGCGACTATGTCAAGCTGGTCGGCCGTGTCGACTGGGCCTCCAAATTATGGCTGCTGGAATCCTTTCGCGAGGCCGAACAGTTGGAGTGGCAGGATCCCGCGCTCAAGAGCCTCGACCTCGAATATCATAATTTGCGTGCGGATCGCGGCCTCTATTTCGGGCTGCTCGAAGAGGGGCGAGTGTCTCGCATGACGACGGACAAGGCGATTGCCCTCGCGATGGAACATCCTCCGCGCAACACGCGCGCATTCGGCAGGGGAGAGCTGATCCGCTATTTATTAGCGGCCGGTCCGGCTGAGGCGTTTGATGATCAGGCTCAGGGCCGGCAGTTCTTTCCGGCCTATGTCATCAATTGGTCGATCTTTCAGGTCGACGGGCGTACTCCGTTCCCTATGCCTGATCCTTTCAAAACCTACGTTCAGGATGTTCGCGACTACCTCCAATCTGCTTGATCGAGCGGCGCTCCCTCAATAAGTTTGTGCATAACACGTTGATTCTAGAAAATGGTCGGCGGAGTGCTATGCTTGTCAGGGCACGGGCGATTTTTCCCGTGGCCGGCAGGAGGTTCATGATGAAAGCACGGACGTGGATGATGCAATACGGGGTGGCGATGCTACTCTCGTGCGCCTTCGCCCTGATTCTTGGCCAAGTGCCGCTCTTTCGCGAGACGGCATTGGGGAAATTAGCCGCTTCGGATCTGGTCCAGTTTCTTGGCTACGGTTGCACGCTAGCACTTGCCTGGCTTGGTGCTCGCCAGTTAGCGGCGGATGTTCCCGAGGATTGGAACTGGTTGTCACCCTATCGGGCGCTGATTCTTCCGGTGACGACACTGGTTACGGTGATTCTGGCCTACGGCATTCTGCTGCTGGTGGGTGGGCCGTTTCTAAATAAGTTCGCTAAGGGGATCTATAACTGGATGTTTATCGTGGGTATCGTGGCTGCCATTATGTGGCTTATTGTGACCTGGGTCAGAACCTGTGCCCCGCTTGTCGCTGCGTCTGCTCCCCGTCGATTAAAGAGAGCCGCCTAGCCGATGCGTTCCCGGTGGCAGCCTCCCGGTCGGGGCGCCACGTGAGTTACCTGCTGCGACCCACAAACTCGACAATTCTGTTTTCCGCCCAGTAGGGGTCTTCGCCGTTTTGGCTCGGGCTGAAGAATCCGCAATGACCGCCATGGCGAGGGGCCAGCAGGGTGATGCACTGGTTCTCGCTGAGTTCCGGACTAGTGAATAGAGCATAGGGAATGAACGGATCGTCCTGGGCGGTGATGAGCAATGTCGGGACAGCAATCCGGCTGAGCACGTGACGAGCCCCTGCGCGATCGTAGTAGTCAGCGCCATCCCGATAGCCTCCGTCACGGGCGGTATAGTAGTCGTCGAACTGACTGATGGTCTTCATTGAACCCATTGCACGCAGATCCCATTTCTCTGGAAAGAGCCAGGCCTTCCGCTTCATGCGTGCTTTGAGCCGTGATAGGAAGTGCTGGTGATAGATCCAGTTTCGTGGCTGCTCCAAGGCCGCTACGCATTGGGTCGGATCGATGTTCGGGCATACTGCGACGGCTCCTGCAAGGGCAGGTACGGTCCCTCCCATTTCACCGGCTGCCTTCAGCACCAGATTGCCCCCCATTGAATAACCCGCCAGCCAGATGTGTGTCAGGCGGTCAACCGTCGCCAGTTCCCTGACAATCTCCCGATAATCGGAGCTCAGTCCGCTGTTATAGAGGGTCGGCGTGAGGTGCTCGGTGCCGCCGCAGGTGCGCTGGTTCATCCGCACGACATTGAAGCCACGTCGGTAGGCTTTCGCCGCAATCCCACGCATGTAATGCGAGTCCGCGCAGCCCTCCAGGCCGTGAACAAGGATGAGCGTGAGGGACTCGGAAACTCGTGGTTGCCAGTGGCAGAATCCGAGGAGCTGCGTGCCTGGTTCGGTGGTGAAGAGACGCTCAGTCTGCGGGATCCCTCTCAGGGAGGTATTTCTTGGCCAGTACCGTGGCGCGAGGGTCATGACGTGCGCGTTACGGAGGAGAAGGGGTGGGGTAAAAGAAGGTGTGTCGTACATTCTCAATTCATCATATCCAATATCGGTGTGATGTGGAGCAAGAATCTCCTTGCATGCCGGGATCGAGTGGCAGGCCATGAGCGCTGAGTTTCCGGAAACCTCGCGCTATACCCGGGTCGGTCGGTCCGTTCCATCCTTACCGGCGCTCTCTTGGGATCTGGTTGATGCCACGGCTGAATGGTTTGGGTTGCAGAGGGATGGGACGCTCGAATTCGATATTGTTGGGCAGGCGAACCACGCAGTCTGCGCCGTGGCTGTGGATTCATGGGCTGCCTATGAGCATATTGAGCGGTTGGATCATAGCGAGATCCTTCTGAAAAGCGGTGTCGCTGCGCGCGCGTCTAAGCAACGGACATTGAGTCTGGCGGCATAAACGAACGACGGCTGAAACGAAAAAAGGGCTGGCGGCATCCGGCCGTCAGCCCTTTTTCTATATTGGCTCCCCGGGCAGGACTCGAACCTGCGACCAGCCGGTTAACAGCCGGCTGCTCTACCAACTGAGCTACCGGGGAACGTAGGGGCAATGGAAGCGGGACCCATTCTAACAAAACTTCTCGCGAAGATGGAGTCTTTTTTAGACGTCAAAGTCCTCGGTTTCATCTTCGTCTGAAGAGGCATCCGTATTGCCGTCGGCTAAAGCGGCATAGTGTTTCGCCCAGGTCAGATAGAGATTCCCGCTGTCCCGCATCGTATCGGCCGCTTTCACGAGCTTATCGACGAGTTCGGGATCTTTCCCCGTCGCTTGGATTTGCGCCGCGCGCCGCTCAATCGCCTTGGGGTATTGGGTGATCAGCCCGGAGATCTCCGCGAGGAGCTCATTGATGACGTTGTCTTCAGTGTCCATGGGGTCCCTCTTCTCTCAACAAAAAACCCCATAGCGCGGACGCCATGGGGTTTCCCGTTATTCCCATCGTAATGGATTAGCCTTGGTAGGCTTGTCCCAGAGCTGCGGACTCGCCTTTTTTCGCCATCAGCTGACCGGTGGCGCTCACGGCCTGCATCTCAATCGCATTGTGTTTTGCGGCGTCGCACACGACTACGCACAGTTCACACCCCTTGCAGCGATCAATATTGACCTCGGCGACCATCTTGCTGGAGTTCAGGTCCAGACAGTTGGCTTCCGGGCAGTACATGATACAGAGGCGGCAGCCCTTCTTGGCAGTGCATTTCTCATCGATGACTTGCGCTACGTTATACATGCGACGTAGTTCCTTCTCTTACGCGGCTACGGCAGGATTGCCGACTCGTAACTCGATCTTGTTCTTATCCGCCCATTCGCTGGCGATCTCGTACGCGGCCTTCACAGTGGCCAGATTCTTGGCAAGCAGCATTTCTTTCTTCGCGAACTTCTTCTTGATCGCTTCATCCAGTGAAGCCGTACCACCGGAGGCGACGAATTTCTTTCCGAACCGCTCCTGAAGCGCACCGTCCAAGGCTTCCATGGAGACGCATTTTGTAATGCCTGCCACAGACCCGATCATGGCCATGTTCGTGGACAACTCGGTGCCAGCGACTTCGATGGCGAGCTCAGTTCCAGCGATATAAAACAGGGCGACGTTCAAATCTTTGAGCCGCTGAATGTCCTCTTCAGACAAAAGCGGTTGATCGGAGTTAATGATGACGACGCCGCCCTCTTTTACGCCAGAGTAGAACGGCATGGTATAGCTTTTCCCCATCGTGATGACCTGAGGATGAAATACCTGGATCACGTCCGGGAACACCAGTTCGCCACGGTCATAAATCCGTTCGATTCCGATACGGCAATAGCTCTCCGCAGGAGCCATCCGCTTCTCCGCTCCAAAGAATGGGTTGGAGATCGAAAACTTTCCGTCCCGGTTTGCGGCCATGGCCAAGACATGGGCTGCGGTGACTGCGCCCTGTCCGCCTAAACCCGACATCCGGATATTGAGTCTCTTCTTAATCATGGACAACCTCCGGTTTCGTTAGGCTTGCCCTGCCAATTGCTTGGCGGCCGCTTTCCGTTCTTTATCCTTCGCCGCTAGTTCAGCCAGTAATTGCTTGGCCGGCTCGCTGACGTATTCCTTGTAGGCAAATCGCTCGGTCGGCTTCTCGGAGTCACGCATCTCCTGGAGGCCTTCCATGCTGTTCTTCCCGATTTCCAGAATGCAGGGTGTATAGAGCTGGAGATAGGTCGGACCGATCTCGCGAGCGATATGCACGGCGTTACGGATGACTTTTTCGACCAGGGATGGTTTGCTGACGGTGCAATTCACCACATAGTGACAGCCGGACTCGCGGGCAATCTCGGGCAACCGGACCTTGTCGAACAGCTTGCCGACCGGAGCCATCTTGGCGACGAAGCCTTTCTGCATCAGTCCGCTCTCCTGGCCGCCGGTGTTGGCGTAGAGTTCGTTGTCGAAGCAGATCGTGGTGAACTTTTCCTGGCGGAACCAGGCTTGGAGGGTCATGTCGAGGCCGATGTCAACGGTTGCACCGTCGCCGGCGAGGACTACGACATCCTTTGTCCGGCCTGGGAAACGGACACTCAGGGCGCGTTTCAACCCGGACGCGATGGCGTTCTGGTTGCCGAAGAGAGAGTGAATGTTGTGGACGGCCACCATCGGGAACACCAGGCTGGTGCAACCGGTTGAACCGACCATCACGGTGTCTTCCGGGTTAGGGAGTGAGGCCAGGATATAGCGGAACGCCATAGATTCCGGGCAGCCGGCGCAGAGTGAGTGCTGCTCGATGAGTTCTTTGCTGTTACCGATATCTTTCCATCCACGATCTTCCTTGCCGTATGTCGCGCTCTTGACCAGGTCCTGATAATCGGACGGCATGATGTCATAGAGGGCTTCTGAAATTTGAATGCGTTCTTTACTCATATATGCCTCCTCAAGGGGTCTCGTTCAATATTAGGTAGCTTACCGTTCGTTAAGTTGCTCAGCTCCCACGACCAGCCAGGGAAACGGTCTTCATCCCGAGGACTGTTTTGATTTCCTGAACGATGATTTCCGGCGGCATCGTCATGCCTCCGCACACGCGCGGACCGGCATGGACCCGATGGTGATTGGGAATCGTCGCCTTGATTTCTTTCGCGAGCCATCCGGTGACGTTAAACTCCGGCACGAAGATATGCTTCGCGTTTTTCGTGGCTTCCCGAATTTCTTCTTCCGGCCAGGGGCGTAAGGACTTTACTTTCACAAGCCCGCAGCGGATGCCTTCATCCTCTAACAATCGGATGGCTTCGCGTCCCTGTGAGACGGCTGTACCAGAGGCCACGATCATGATCTCGGCATCGGTATTCTCGGTATCGACCAATCCGTTGATCCACTTGATGGTATGTTTTCTTGAGCGTTCAACCGCAGCCCAGATTTCCTGCTGCCAGCTGGCATGTGTGGCGTAGCTGATGTAATTGCTCTTCATGACGAAGGGGTCGCGCATCATCCGGACCGGTGGACATTCCATGTCCATGCAAGGAACCGGTGAGCGGTAGGGGTCGTAGGGCGGTAAGCACATGTCGGCCGGTGTGAGATTCACAACGTCTTTCGTGTGCGTGACAAAGAAACCGTCGCAGCAGAGCGCGAGAGGCAAGTGCACGTCCGGTTCTTCCGATACCATGTAGCCCTTGAGAATCCAATCAAAGAAGTCTTGGGCAGTTTCTGCATGCCAGACGAGCATGCCGGTGTTCAAGAGATACGCAATTTCGAGTGTGTCCGGTTGAATGGAGAGCGGCGAGTTGATGCCGCGGCAAGTGACGATCATCTGAATCGGCAACCGCGCACCGGACCACATGGGGAAGTTTTCCATGGCGCGCATCGTGCCGGGGCCTGCGGTCGTCGTAAAGACTCGAGCGCCACCGAATGCGGCGCCAGCACATTGGGACATGACTGCAAACTCGCTCTCACCGCGGAAATAGTCACCGATGTAGCCTTCCGCGAACAATTCGCCGATCAAAGCGGCTGCTTCGCTCTGCGGGGTGATCGGATAGGCAATCATGACGTCGCAACTGGCGCGCCGAAGCGCTTCCTTAATGACTTCGCTACCTGTATAGAACGACGGGGTACGCGGGGCGTCGTTCATCATTGTCCAGGTATCGGTAAAGGTCTGCCCCTTTTTATTCTTTGTCCCGATGAGGGATTTATTATCTGCCATGGACCTCGCCTCCTTTCACTGCACAGGGAGTTTCAAACGGTTTAGTTTGACGCCCCGCTCTTGGCTGACGTCAGCCGTGGTTGGACTGTCCCTTTCAACTTTCTTACCCAGTCAGCCAGAGTCATGATTTTTTCGACTGATGCATCACGGAATGAGAGCATCGCGTCTTCATGGCCGGCCTGAGCACACATCGCAATCGTGTAGCATGAGGTCCCACCCCGAATAATCTTGAGCGACAGGTTCGCCTGGTGGCAATGCACACCGATGAACATGCAGCAATCAATCTTGTTGTGCCAGATTGTCAGATTCGGATGGTTGGGATTGATTTCAACTTCAGGATTGATTTTGGGGTACTTGGGGCGATAGTCCGGCATAGGAATCAGCATGGGCTTCTGGCCCGGCTGCACACATTCCTTCAAGGTGTTGTACAGATGGCGGATTGCCGTGGCCTTCTTGGCAGCCTTTTCATTCCAGGCCCAGAGCACTAAAGGGCCGGGGAAGAGGGTCGGCACTTTGGCCATCAAGAATTGCTTGGCAGCTTCTTCATAGGCCTTTTCTTCGGAAACAATGACACCGTTGATGTGGGCTTCGCCCGGATTCGGTAACCGAATGCCCATACTGGCGGCAGCGGGGGGCAGAAAGTGTTCTGGTCCTGGAAGCACGCGGTATTGACTCATTACGCCTTACTCTCCGGGCAAAAGGGTGAAGGTCCTCTGCAACGACTCAGTTCTGACTCTTGAATCCTGTCAACACTCTAAGCTTTTCTCCACACCTTCTGCAACCTCGCAGAAGGCCCACCTTCCGGAGCTTTTGGGCTATAAAGGCAGAGTTAGATTAGGCCTTTAGGGACTACCAACTGCGTACTCGGAATGTGTGATTCTGACTTCGAATTGGGCCACATTATAGGGGGCAGACTTTTTCCTTGTCAAACACGATATGGCAGATCTGATCCGAATGGCGCCTCGTCAAAACGTATTGGTTACCCATGATCTCCCATGGTTCTCCCGTGCTCTATCGATGCGTCATGGGAGCTGTTCGCAGGCGGCTGGAGCACCGAGAATACAGGCCTGCTCAAAGTCTTCTTTGGCGAGCCGGCCTTGGAGTTGTTCCTGGTAGAGTTTGCCTCGCATCAAAAGAGCCTGGACGTTGGTAGAGTCTTTGTCGATGACGACGCTCAAATCATCAATAGCTTGCGTAGACTGATTCAGCTTTTGATGGAGTTCCCCTCGGAGGAGATAGGCTTCTTTTTGAGAAGGGGTCCAGCTCTCAGAGACCGATGAGTTGAGAATCCGATTGAGGGTCGTCATCGCAGGACCCCATTGTTTAGTAGATATCAGTTTGCGGGCCCGGGTAGTCATAACGCGAATGAGCCGCTGGCGGGCGATATCAAAAAACGGATCGATTTCCAAGGCCTGCGTATAAGCACTTTCGGCCACTTCCGGCTGATTCAACCATGTACTCACATCTCCTTGTCCGAGGAGCGCCCATGGATTTATTGCGTCCAAAAGGAGGGCGCGGTCAAAATCCATTCGGGCACAGTCGATGTACTCAGAGTATTCACTCGGGCGAGACTTGTTGGAATAGGCCAGAGAAACCATCTTTAGATAGGTCTGTCCCCTGACAATCAATGGATCTACGAACTGAGGATCCAGCGTTGCGGCTTGTGACGTCAGGTCGATTTTCTGACGAAGGTTGTGTGAGTGGAGGGCAGTCTCCAGGAGGTGGCGTGCCTGTCCCTGTGGTCCCGTGCGTCCTGGTGGCTCGATCGCAAGTGTGCGCACGCCGGAGGGCGGCGTATGTGTCTCGCGGAGCTGTGCCTTGAGCTGGGCGTTTTCCTTTTGTAATTGTCTAAAATGTGCGGCTAATTGTTCTTCGGATCGCCATCGGCGAACAGCCTCTTGGAGATGATCCAGATTCACAACGGCTCGAATGCGAATGGTAAAAACCGGTCGATCGTGCTCAAAGCTGCGCCGAGACTCCAGGACGTCCGTTCTGGTAATGGCCGCAGCGAGCGTTCGAATCTCTAGGGAGCTGACTTGCGTGCTCTTTCCGTTATAGACAGATTCGTAATCGTGGAAAGTGGATTCAAGATAGATACCGGCCTCCTCAACAGCTTTACGCTGGGCACGGTGCAGGACCTTGTCTTCCGCTATAGCCAACGTGTCGCTGTCAGCCATGACATATTGACCTTCGACCACAACTGAGGTTTCGGTTGCGGTGGCACTAGAGGCAACGAGAAAGAGGATGGATAGCGACAGGGCGATACGTGTGAGCGGCAGCAAAGTCTCGCGATTCATTGTGCAACTATACCGCGCAATGTCTGGCCGGACAATGCACCCAAGGTATGGGCTGCTACTTGGATCTTAGTGGGAGCAAGGAAGTATGGTTGTGAAATATCGAGTAGTACGGAAGTGCTGAACTTATTTGGGCAATACTTGCATGAATGGGTGAATTTCAACCCGCTCAAAGACGCCATTCACCATATAGGGATCCTGGTTGGCGAATTGTTCGGCCTCAGCCTGTGATTCGAACTCCAGTACCATCAAGCTGCCGACCTTGTCTGTGAGCGGACCGGCAAGAACGACGCGACCTTGTTGCGCTAGTGGCTCAAGATTGGCGAGATGGGCTGGGCGGTGGATTTTCCGTTTCGCTTCTCCTTCAGGGCCGTCGTATCCAAGAATCACAAATTTCATCGTGGCCATTCCTTGCGAGCATGTCCGGTTCAAGTTGAGGCGAACAGAGACTAAGCGACTAAGCGGGATCCTCAAGGGGGCACCGGTCCTTGTATCCGTTTGTCACTTCATGCCACCAACGGATTTCGGTTTCCCCAAGCCTCCAGCACAGATAGACAATTCGGCCGTCACGGGCATGAGGAAAGTCACACAGGCCTAGATCAATATCCTTCACATGGACGCCTAACTCATGAATGGCGTGAAGATTGGCATTAATTGTTTGCAGGCTGATCACGTATTGGGCTCCCACAGGAGTTCCGCCCCCATACAGGGCTTGATCCGATGCCTTGCGGACCTCCTCGCGAGTCTGGATGAGGATGGACTTGAACTGTTTGACGGTCTCTAAGTGCGTCTGGAGCTGCGGAATGAGTTGATTCGCTTCGAAAAGCGTAAACACCCGTCCCGGATTGTCCTCATCTCGATCATCAGCCATAAATAGATACTCCCTTGGGCTGTGTATCACAGCCAATTTCCCGGTTCAATGGGAGGGTGCGATTAATAGAGGATAACGGGGGTGGAAAAAAATGTTTTGTTCTGTTGACAACGGATTGGGGCATGCGTATCATCCGCTCTAGCATTCACATTTTGATGCGAATCGCTCTCCACGTAAATTCAACCTCCGGAACCTTTCTCGAATCGAAACCACACGAGTTAGTCAGTATCGAAGTAGAAGGCGGACGCCAATAACATGCATTGATTGCATCCAATCTCTCAGGCGTTTCGGAGACCAGGGTCTGAATCTTCAATACCCAAAAAGTTGCGTGCCAGGGCACTGAACGAATCGTCCTCACCAACCACAATATCGCTGATTCAAACATACACACACATCTGTTCCCCTCATGGTCAATCAATCTGGTAAGTCGTTTCTCATGACAACAGAGCCAATGGCTCGATAGGAGTGTTATGCAAGCTGCTAAGGGAGAGGTCATGTATTTGGCGGAGTTGAAGCAGAAGTCCATCGCTGACCTGAATGAGGTGGCGCGTGACCTGAAGATCGAAGGCTCGGCCAACCTGCGAAAGCAAGAGCTCATCTTCGCCATTCTTCAAGGCCAGACAGAAAAGAACGGCGTCGTTTACGGCGAAGGTGTTCTGGAAACCCTTCCAGATGGATTTGGCTTTTTGCGCGCCCCCGACTCCAACTATCTCCCGGGTCCCGACGACATCTATATTTCCCCTTCACAGATTCGCCGGTTTAACCTCCGTACCGGTGACACGGTTTCCGGGCAGATCAGGCCTCCGAAGGAAAGCGAGCGGTACTTTGCACTCCTCAAAGTCGAGAAGGTCAATTACGAAGATCCGGAAGTCTCTCGCGACAAGATCCTCTTTGACAACCTGACCCCGCTCTATCCCGAGGAACGACTCAATCTGGAATTTGATCGCGAAGAGTACTGCACCCGCGTCATGGACTTAACCACTCCGATCGGGAAGGGCCAGCGCGGATTGATCGTGGCCGCTCCTCGCACCGGTAAGACGATGTTGCTCCAAGCGCTCGCACGGGCCATTCTCAAGAATCATAAGGAAGTTACTCTGATCGTTCTGTTGATCGACGAACGCCCGGAAGAAGTCACCGACTGGCAACGACAGGTCAAGGCCGAAGTCATCAGCTCGACGTTCGATGAACCGGCGCAGCGCCATGCTCAGGTCGCTGAAATGGTGCTGGAGAAGGCCAAGCGGCTGGTCGAGCACAAGAAGGACGTGGTGATTCTCCTGGACAGCATTACTCGTCTGGCGCGCGCCTACAATACGATCGCTCCGCCCAGCGGCAAGGTGCTCTCCGGCGGTCTCGATTCAAACGCGCTGCAGCGGCCGAAGCGGTTCTTCGGTGCAGCTCGAAATATCGAGCATGGCGGGAGCTTGACGATCATGGCCTCCGCGCTCGTCGACACCGGCAGCCGTATGGATGACGTGATCTTCGAAGAATTTAAAGGAACCGGCAACATGGAAGTCCATCTGGATCGCCGGCTTGCCGACAAGCGCCTCTTCCCGGCGATTGATATCAGCAAGTCCGGAACCAGAAAAGAAGAGTTGCTGGTGGATAAGGATCGGCTCAACAAGATGTGGATCTTGCGGAAGGTCCTCAGTCCGTTGGGAACGATGGAGGCGATGGAGTTTCTTATGGACAAGATCGGCGGGACCAAAACCAATCAGGAATTCCTGCAATCCATGAATCGGTAAGAGACGCTTGTTTCTACCCCTGTGGTTCGGATAGAGTGTGCTGCTCTTGGCGTGGGGTCAGGAGCCTGAGCGAATGTTTGGCAAGGAGTCGTAGGTCATGCAAAAGGGTATTCATCCAATGTATCGGGAAGCCACGGTCCATTGTGCCTGTGGCAACTCATTCAAGACGCGCACGACCATCGGGGAAATCAGCGTCGATATTTGCGGTGCCTGTCATCCGTTTTTTACCGGCACGCAAAAAATTATCGACACCGAAGGACGGGTTGAACGGTTTAAGAAGAAGTACGCGAAGAAGGACAAGTAGCCACTCTACGTGTCATAGAAGAGACCCTGCTTCGCCTTGGAGCAGGGTCTCTTTGTTTTTTGGCCTGGCCTGGATTAGTACCAGCGTCTGAGGAACGAGAACGATGGAAGCCGCCTTACTCAAGAAATGGGAATCCGTGGCATCGCGATTTCAAGAGTTGACCGATCAACTCATGGATCCTTCTGTCGTCAGCCAGCCTGGCCAACTCCACAAGCTGAGTAAGGAACGGATGGATCTCGAACCGGCGGCCCAACTTTTTGAGACCTACCGTGGCAATGCCCGGCAGCTTGAAGAGGCGGCGCAAATTCTCGCCGATCCTTCAGCCGGCAGTGACATGCATAAGATGGCGACGGATGAAACGAATGAGTTGCAGCGGCAGCAGGGTATATTGGAAGAGCAAGTGAAAGAGTTCTTAATCCCGAAAGATCCACGGGATGAGAAGAGTCTGCTCCTGGAAATTCGCGCCGGGACCGGTGGCGATGAAGCGGCGTTGTTTGCCGGAGAGCTCTTCCGCCTCTACGTGAAATATGCGGAGCAAAAGGGTTTCAAGGTCGATACCGTCGAAGCCACAGAAACCGGTATTGGTGGATACAAAAACATTACGGCGCTGATCGAAGGCAAGGGGGCTTACAGCCATTTCAAGTACGAAGCCGGCGTGCATCGTGTACAGCGCGTGCCGGTGACTGAAGCGGCCGGCCGGATCCACACGTCGACCGTTACGGTGGCGGTTATGCCGGAAGTGGATGAAGTCGACGTCAAGATCGATCCGGGAGATCTCCGCATCGATACCTTCTGCTCCTCCGGCGCCGGCGGGCAGAGCGTCAATACGACTAAGTCCGCTGTGCGCATCACCCATATTCCCACCGGGGTTGTGGTGAGTTGCCAGGACGAGCGGTCGCAGCTCAAGAATCGCACGAAAGCCATGCGGACCTTGCGTGCGAGGATCGTGGAAGCGGAGCGCGAGAAGCACGACGCGGAGATTGCCCAGAATAGAAAATCCCAGGTCGGGACGGGCGAGCGGAGCGAGAAAATTCGCACCTACAATTTTCCGCAGAACCGTGTGACCGATCATCGGGTCGGTATGACGTTGCACAAGCTCGAATTGGTGATGGAAGGCGATCTGGATGAATTTGTCCAGGCGTTGAAAGCGCAACAACAGCAGATCGACACAGCCAACGTGTAGGGGACTATGGCGGCCCTTGTCATGCCAGAACTGAAGACGGTGGGAGCCCTCGTTGCGTGGGCCCGGCAGTCTTTGGTCCAAGCCGGGGTGAGTAACGGGGCGCAGGAAGCGATGTGGCTGTTGGAGCACGCGCTTGCGATGCGAAGTCACCAGTTAGTGAGTCAGACGGACCGGTTGGTATCTCTCGATGTCTGGGCCTGTGTTGAGTCCCTGGTTGCGCGGCGAGTGGCCCGTGAACCACTACAATATCTGCTCGGCACGCAAGAGTTTTGCGGACTCGAATTTTCTGTCAGCCCTGCCGTATTGATTCCCCGCCCTGAGACGGAATTGCTGATCCATCAGGTCATAAGCTATGTAACATCTCGTTCCGAATCGACCGTTGTCGATGTGGGAACGGGCTCCGGCTGTGTAGCTATCACATTGGCCAGTCGTCTGAATGGGCAGCGTATTCTTGCGATCGATCGATCGTCTGAGGCGCTCGTAGTCGCACGGCGCAATGCGATGAGACATGCGTTGCGTGACCGGATTGAATGGCTGGAGGGGGATCTCTTGGGGCCGCTTCGAGAACGGCAGGCTGCTGCCTCAGTCGACGTCATTGTCTCGAATCCTCCTTACATTTCCGAGTCGGATTGGGCCTGTCTGGAGCCTGAGGTGCGGGTTTTTGAGCCGCGGATGGCACTGGTCGGTGGTGAGCGGGGAACGGAATTTCACGGGCGTTTGCTGCGTGAGTCCCGGGAGTTTCTCGTCCCAGGCGGGTTGCTCGTCATGGAAATGGGAGTTGGCCAAGCCACGACAGTCCGGCAGTTGGCAGAACAGATTGGCGGGTATGCAGCGCTTCGGATTATCCAAGATGCGGCAGGGATTGAACGGGTCGTTATGGCTCAGCGACTCAAATAGGAAGCACAACGTCGATGGACGAGATTGTCATTACGGGTGGAAATCGGTTGCGCGGGGAAGTCCGGATCAGCGGAGCGAAGAACTCGGCTCTCCCGATTCTGGCTTCGACCATCTTAGGCGGAGGGGAATGTGTCATTACGAACGTCCCCCGCGTCGTCGATGTACTGACGATGGGGAAACTCCTCGGCATACTGGGGGCTCAGGTCTCCCATGAGGCCAACCGAGCCGTCATTAAGGCCGATGTGATTCATTCCACGGAGGCGCCGTACGACCTGGTGAAAACCATGCGGGCCTCGGTGCTGGTGCTGGGGCCGTTGCTCGCGCGTTGGGGGGAGGCGAAGGTCTCGTTACCCGGCGGCTGTGCGATCGGGTCGCGGCCTGTGAATCTCCATCTGGCGGGCTTGGCAAAATTAGGAGCTGACATTTCAATCGAGCATGGGTATATCACCGCGAGGGCCAAGCGGTTGAAGGGGGCGCGGATCTATTGCGACACCACGACAGTGACTGGGACGGAAAATTTGATGATGGCCGCCTCCCTCGCCGAGGGGACGAGCGTCATCGAAAATGCGGCGAAAGAGCCTGAAATCGTAGATCTCGCTGAGTTTCTGACGAAACGCGGTGCCCGTATTGCCGGGGCCGGGACGGACGTGCTCACGATTGAAGGGGTGCGGGAACTGCACGGTGCCGATCATGAGGTGATTCCCGATCGTATTGAAGCCGGCACACACCTCGTTGCCGGGGCGATTACGGATGGAGATGTCACGATTACCCATTGCCGTCCGGTTCATCTTGAAGCGGTCCTGATGAAGTTGCGGGAAGCGGGTGCGGATATCCAGGTTGAGGCCCAGACGGTGCGGATCAAACGGAATGGCCGGCTGAAGGGGACGGATGTCCGGACCTTACCGTTCCCGGGGTTTCCGACGGATATGCAGGCGCAGATGGTCGCGTTGATGGCGTTCACGGAAGGCACGAGCGTGGTGACAGAGACGGTCTTTGAAAGCCGCTTCATGCATGTGGAAGAGCTACGACGGATGGGCGCGGATATTCGGGTCGAAGGTAATCGCTTGATCGTCACGGGGCGCCCCACGCTGACAGGGGCGCCGGTCATGGCATCGGATCTTCGTGCCAGTGCAGGGCTCGTTCTGGCCGGTTTAGCCGCCGATGGTGAAACCGAAGTGCAGCGGGTGTATCACCTCGATCGAGGCTATGAACGCATTGAGGAAAAACTGCGGGCGGTCGGGGCGAAGATCGAGCGCCGGAAGGCAAGCCCCACCACAGGAGTCCGTTAGAGGAATTTATGCTGACGATTGCGCTCTCAAAGGGGAAGTTGATCGAGCCGACGCTGGAACTGTTCCGTCTGGCGGGCTATGAAACTGCTGCGCTGGTGGGGGAAAGCCGACGGTTGATCTTTCCTTGTCCTGAGATCGACACCACGTTCTTGATCGTGCGGCCGAGTGATGTCCCGACCTATGTGGAATATGGCGGCGCCGACGCCGGAATCGTCGGGAAAGACGTGTTGATGGAGCAGGACAGCGACGTCTATGAGCCGTTGGATTTACTGTTTGGAGCGTGTAGAATCTCGGTCGCTGCGCTCCGGGCCGAGGTCGCATGCGATCGGCTTTCATCCAAGGTTCGCGTCGCGACGAAATACCCCAGGATTACCGAACGTTTTTTCAACCAGCGCGGGGTCCCGGTCGAAATCATCAAGCTGTACGGCTCAATTGAGTTAGCGCCGGTTGTGGGACTGGCAGACCGGATCGTCGATCTCGTCGAGACCGGGAGTACGCTCAAGGCGCACGATCTTGTCGAAGTGGACGTGATTGCCCAGTCAACCGCACGTTTCATCGCAAACCGGGCAAGTCTCAAGCTCAAACATGCACCACTGATGGATATGATTCGCCGACTGCGGAAGGCCGTGGCGGTATCTCAGAAAGCGCCCGTGATGGCGGGTGGCAAGTCAGCGTCGAAACGAGCCTCCACCTCAGCGAAGGATCGCGCATGAAAATTCTCACGCAGGCTGATCGATCATTTGCCGCGACGCTGAAGAAGGTCGCCTCGCGCGGGAGCGTCCAGAGTAGTGCGGTTGAAAAAACTGTCCGGACGATTCTCCAGGCGGTGCAACGAGGCGGCGATCGCGCTGTCTTGCGCTATACGAAACAGTTTGATCGCGTCGCGCTTAAGGCCGAGGCGCTCAGAGTTTCTCCCGAGGAAATCAAAGAAGCTTATCACCATATTCGCAAAGACGAAGGCGATGCCCTGCGGTTCGCTGCGCAAAGGGTCACCGCGTTTCACGAGCGCCAGCGCACGAAGACCTGGATGTATCAGGATGATACCGCCACGTTGGGGCAGGTGGTTACACCGGTGGATGCGGTGGGAGTCTATGTCCCGGGCGGCAAAGCGGTCTATCCCTCGTCGGTGCTGATGTGCGCCATTCCGGCCAAAGTTGCCGGCGTCGAGCGGATTGTGATGGTTACGCCGCCGCAGAAGGGCCCAATCAATCCCTATCTGCTGGTGGCGGCGGATATCGCCGGTGTGACGGAAATCTATCGTGTTGGTGGTGTGCAGGCGGTCGCGGCCCTCGCCTATGGCACCAAGACGATTGCGAAGGTCGACAAAATTGTCGGGCCGGGAAATATCTACGTGGCGACCGCGAAGCGCTTGCTCTACGGAACGGTCGGCATCGACATGATCGCTGGCCCAAGTGAATTGCTGGTAGTCGCCGATGACGATGCGAAGCCTGCCCATGTCGCCGCGGATCTGCTCTGCGAAGCTGAGCATGATGAAGATGCGCAAGTCTTCTTGGTGACGACTTCTGAGCGGCTCGCCAAAGACGTGTCCAAACTGATCGAGAGTCAGTTAAAAGGGCTCCAACGGGAGAAGATCGCTTCGAAGTCGATCGCGCGGCATGCGGTGGCTTTTGTGGTCACGACCATGGATGAGGCGATTGAGGTGGCGAACGAGATTGCAGCTGAGCACTTGACGCTATCGGTGGACAATCCCTTCGACTATTTGGAGAAAGTCCGCCACGCGGGGGCCTTATTCCTGGGCCGGCATACACCGCCGTCTGTAGCGGATTACATTGCCGGGCCGAATCACGTATTGCCGACCGGCGGGTCCGCGCGGTTTTTTTCGGCTTTATCCGTCCATGACTATGTGAAGACCAGCAATATCGTGCACTACACGAAAGAGGAGCTGAGGAAGGTGAAAGATCATCTAGTGCGTCTCGCGCATATCGAAGGATTCGATGCGCATGCCAAGTCGGCTGAAAGCAGGTTCTCATGAAGAAGCGCGGATCGGCATCGCGGCAGGCATCGATTCACCGCGCCACGAAAGAAACCGATATTTCCGTCGAGTGGACGATCGATGGCAGTGGGCAGGGGAAGATCGAGACGGGCATCCGGTTCTTCGATCACATGCTCGAACTGCTGGCGAAACACGGCTTCTTCGACCTGACGGTGAAAGCCAAAGGCGACATCGATATCGATGAGCATCACACGGTTGAAGACGTTGGGATCGTCATGGGTAAGGCGTTGCACCAAGCGCTGGGCGAGAAGGCGGGGATCAAGCGTTTCGGGTTTGCCTCAGCGCCGCTCGACGAAACTCTCGCGCAGATCACTGTCGACCTGAGTGGACGGCCCTACCTCGTCTATAACGTGTCCTTGCCGGATCGGAAGATCAAGGCATTCGACTTAGGCTTGTTCGAGGACTTTTTTCAGGCCTTCGTGACCCATGGTGGGCTCAATTTGCACGTGAATCTTATGTATGGCCGCAATCCGCACCACATCATGGAAGCCATTTTCAAAGGGTTGGCCAAAGCCCTCGATCAAGCTACCATGCCGGAAGAGCGGTTGGCGGGGAAAGTCCTGTCGACAAAGGGAATGCTATAAGTTAGCGCGAATCCTTAGGCTGAAAGGCGTGAAGGGGGCAAGCTCTGTAGAGGTTGCCCCCTTTTTATTTCCAGAGACGGGAGTGGCAGGATCAGCCCGGTTGCGGTATTGTTACGGCTTTCCGGGAATTGGACGGACTTATGATCGCAATCATCGACTACGGCATGGGAAATTTGCGCAGTGTTCATAAGGCGTTTGAGGCCGTTGGCCATCAAGCGGTGGTGACACGCGAGGCGGGCGTGATCAAGAGCGCCAGCCATGTCGTGTTGCCCGGGGTCGGGGCTTTCGGCGATTGCATGGCAAACCTTGAACAGTATGGGCTGGTTGATTCCGTTCGCATGACGATTAAATCGGGTAAACCGTTCCTGGGAATTTGTCTGGGGCTTCAATTGCTGTTCACAGAAAGTGAAGAATTCGGCATGCACAAGGGGTTAGGCATTATCCCCGGCAAGGTGCGGAGGTTTGCCGCTGATCCCACGTTGAAAGTTCCCCATATGGGATGGAATCAAGTGAATGTGCAGCGCGCCTGCCCGGTGTTTGCCGGGATTCCGAACGGTGCGAATTGGTATTTTGTCCATTCGTATTTCGTCGATCCTGTGGAGAAACAGATTGCGGCTACGACGACGACCTATGGGATTCCCTTTGTCTCGAGCATTTGGAAGGACAACATAGTGGCTTGCCAATTTCACCCTGAGAAGAGCCAGACTGTAGGCCTTCAACTGATTAAGAATTTTGGGGCCTGGACGTGATCATGAATATGGTCCATCTGCGAAGGATGGGGCTGGTATGTCTCGCCGGAGTCCTGCTGGCCGAGCCCGGGTGCAGCGGTGCGAAGGTCACGACAAAGTCATCGAACGAACTCCCGCGCTACCAGATTCGGACTCTTGCGCTGGTTCCTTTTACAGCCCTTAAGACACCACAAATGCATGACCAGCGCAATTCATACTTCTCAACTCCTGAGGGTGTGCGAGGGTCTGATATTTCGATCGCTGTTCCACCCGACGCCGAAGTGCCGTCGAGGCAGACGGCGACCGTTCCCGGCTATGCCGAGGATAAGGTGACTCAGCTTTTCTGGAGGCGTCTTCAGGCCAAGGAAGGGTTGCGTGTTCTGCCACCGGGAGATGTGGCCAAGGTGGCTACTACGGCAGCGGAGGCCACGAAGAGTACTCCTGAAATGGCTGCGGCAAACTTGGCGAAACGACTGAACGCGGATGCTACGTTGGTCGGCCAGGTGTTGGTCTTTCAAGAGCGGGTCGGCAGCCGGATGGGTGCCAGTCCTGCTGCGGCAGTCGGATTCGAGGTGAAGGTTGTTGCGGCTGACGGGCAGGTGCTGTGGGTCGGCAACTACTATGAACGGCAACGGCCGATGACCGAAGACTTCATGGGGTTCATTCATCGCTGGGCGTTCGTCACAGCGGACGAGCTGACGGAGTACGGCGTGGATGAAGTGTTGAAAGAATTTCCATTCGGAGCAGGGGGAGAGAAGTAACGTGCTTGTGATTCCAGCCATTGATTTGAAAGACGGGCGTTGTGTGCGGTTGCGCCAGGGCGATATGGCCGCAGAGACGGTGTACTCGGAGGATGTGCCGGCGGTGGCCAGGAAGTGGCAACAAGGCGGAGCCGGCCTCATTCATGTCGTTGATTTGAACGGCGCGGTCGACGGGGAGCCCAGGAACCTGCCGCAGATTGAAGCCGTGATGAAGACGGTGAGCGTCAAAGTGCAAGTCGGCGGAGGAATTCGCACGATCGAGACGGTGCGGCGCTATCTCAACGCCGGCGTCTCGCGGGTGGTGCTTGGGACCGCGGCGCTGACGGATCGCGCGTTTCTTGAGCAGGCCTGCCGGGAGTTTCCCCAGCGCATTCTGCTCGGGCTCGACGCGCGTGACGGCAAGGTAGCGGTGAAGGGGTGGACGGCCGTATCGGAAACGAAGGCGATCGATCTTCTCAAAGACCTTGCCGGATTGCTGATCAGTGCGGTGATCTATACCGACATTTCGCGCGATGGCATGCTGAGCGGACCCAATATTCCGGCGTTGCAAGAGGTGGTTGAGCAGTCAGCCTTCCCCGTCATTGCCTCGGGCGGCATTACGCGCGTGGAGGATCTGCAAGCCGTTCAAGCGCTTGGCCCTCGCATCGAAGGCGCGATCGTCGGGAAGGCTCTGTACGACGGGAAATTGGATTATGCCACGGCTGTGGCAGTGCTGGGCGTACGATGTTGACGAAACGCATCATCCCCTGTCTCGATGTGAAAGACGGCCGGGTGGTGAAGGGCGTGAGCTTCGTCAATCTTCGTGATGCGGGCGATCCGGTGGAAGTGGCGGCGGTCTATGATTGCGAAGGAGCAGACGAGCTGTGCTTTCTCGATATCACCGCATCGCATGAAAATCGAAAGACCATTATTGATGTGGTCGAACAAACCGCCGCGCGCGTGTTCATGCCCGTGACCGTTGGTGGAGGGGTTCGGACGCTCGAGGATATCCGATCGTTACTCAATGCCGGCGCTGATAAGGTGAGCATCAACACGGCAGCGGTCCAGCGGCCGGAGTTTGTGCGGGAGGCGGCGCAGAAATTCGGGACTCAGTGTGTCGTCGTCGCGATCGATGCCAAGCGAAGCGCCATGCCCGGCCGATGGGAAGTTTTTACGCATGGTGGTCGGAAACCCACCGGGCTCGATGCGGTGGAGTGGGCGAAGCGGATGGAAACCTACGGGGCGGGAGAGATCTTGCTGACGAGCATGGATCAGGACGGCCAGCAAAGCGGTTATGATCTGGGCCTGACCGCGGCTGTGTCGGAAACCGTCTCGATTCCTGTGATCGCGTCAGGCGGAGTGGGCACGCTCGAGCATCTCTATGACGGGTTTACGAAGGGGAAGGCGGACGCGGTGTTGGCTGCGTCGATTTTTCACTTCCGGACGTATACGATCCCGCAGGCCAAAGAATATTTACGTGAGAAAGGCGTGCCGGTGCGGCTTGATCAAGCCGCACCGGTTGCGTGAAACCATGGGACAAGGCGACGCAGCACAGGCATTCAAGTTTGATGGGCAGGGGCTGATTCCAGCCGTTGTGCAGGACTGGCTGGACGGAACGGTCCTGATGGTCGGGTATATGAACCAGGATGCGCTGAATCAAACCACGGCCACTAAAACGGTTCACTTCTGGAGCCGGTCACGCCAGAAGCTCTGGGAGAAGGGCGAAACATCGGGGAATAAACTCCATGTGAAATCCCTCTTTGTGGATTGCGATCGCGATACCATTCTCGTGAAAGCGCAAGCGGTCGGGCCGACTTGTCACACTGGAGAACGAGCCTGTTTTTTCACGGCCATGGATGAGTCTGGCGCAGTGGGCGCCGGTAATACAGACGAGGCTGCAGGTGGCATTCTTGAGGCGGTGCTGCGAACGATCGAAACGCGTCGTGCCAATCCCCAGCCGGGGTCCTACACTACGAAGCTCTTTGAGGGGGGGCACGACAAGATCCTCAAAAAAGTGGCAGAAGAAGCCGGCGAGGTGCTGCTGGCGTCCAAGGGCGGGAAGAAAGAGGAGATCGTTTACGAGATTGCCGATCTGTTTTTTCATACGCTCATGGTCTTGGGGTATCACGACATCCCCTTGTCCGTGATCTATCAGGAATTGGCGAAGCGTTTCGGGAAGTCCGGTCTTAGAACGGAACGATAGCCAGGGAGGGCACGGTGAGTACCTGCATTTTTTGCCGTATCGTCGATGGCAGCATTCCTGCGAAAGTGGTGTACCAGGATGAGCATACATTGGCGTTCGACGATGTCAGCCCTCAAGCGCCTGTCCATACGCTGGTGATTCCAAAGCGGCATATTGCGGCGGTTCAGGATCTTGGTGAGGCCGATCAAGCTTTGCTTGGTCGGTTGCTCCTCACCTGCCGAAAGGTCGCCACGGACAAAGGTCTTGCCGAACCGGGCTATCGTATTGTTGCCAATACAGGGCGTGACGGAGGCCAGTCTGTTTTTCACCTGCATTTCCACGTGCTTGGCGGTCGTCACCTCGGCTGGCCTCCGGGCTAGCCGGTCTCCCTCATAATTGACAGGGTTTCAAGCGGTCTGATACCCTGACCAGTCAAATTTTCCGATCATTTACAGGCTAGCTCGTCGGTCGACCATGACGGGTGCAAAGGAGCCAGGACTCTCGTGGGCCGAGGCCTGATTTCTGACGACATCATCAATCAGATTCGTGACCGGGTCGATATCGCGGATATCGTCGGTCACCATGTGTCGTTGACCAGAGCAGGACAGAATCTGAAGGGATTGTGTCCATTCCATCAGGAAAAAAGTCCATCGTTTACGGTGAGCCCGTCACGGCAGATTTTTCATTGTTTCGGCTGCGGGGCCGGCGGCAATGTGTTTTCATTTTTGACGCGGATTACCGGAGCCAGTTTTCCGGAAGTGGTGCGAGATCTCGGCCGAAAGGTGGGCATCGAGGTTCAGGAGTCGGCCGGGCTCAATCCGCAGGCCGCTCAGTTCGGTCGTGTTGAACAGGTAAATCAGGCCGCGTCTCTGTGGTTTCATAAGAATCTTCAGGATGCAAAAGCCGGTGAGCCTGCGCGGAACTATCTCGCGGAACGGGGAATTGAGCCGGCGACGATCACGCGATTTGCGATCGGGGTGGCATTGGGGGAATGGGAAGGGTTGATCAAGGCGCTGACGCATCAAGGGTTTACGGCAGGTGATCTGGCGGCAGCCGGGTTGACCATTGCGCGGGAGCAGGCGGGGAAGGGGGCCACGGGTTTCTACGATCGATTCCGGGCCCGTGTCATGTTTCCGATTGTCGACTTGCGCAAACGTGTGGTGGGATTCGGCGGACGGACGCTTGGTGACGGCACGCCCAAGTATTTGAACTCCCCTGATACCCCGTTATTCAAAAAGGGCCAGACGCTCTTTGCCTTCGATCAGGCTCGCGAAGCGATTGCCCGAACGAAGACCGTGATCGTGGTCGAAGGCTATTTCGATGCGATTGCCCTGCATCAGGCCGGGATTACGCACACCGTGGCGACGCTGGGTACGGCGCTGACGGCGGAACATATTCAAGCCATCCGGCGGTTCGCGACGAATGTCGTCTTGTTGTTTGATCCTGATGCGGCCGGTGTGCGGGCGGCGCTGCGCGGGTTGGACTTGTTTGTGAACAGCGGTCTCGGGGTCAAGGTGGTGACGCTGCCGGACGGTGACGATCCAGACACATATGTGAGGAAAGTCGGAACGGAGGCGTTTGCGCGGCTCGAGGCGGCGGCTCCAAGCCTGCTAGACTATGCGTTGGAACATAGTGTGAAAGAGGCGGAGGCCGGATCTCTGGAAGGCCGGATCCGCAGCGTGGATGAAATATTGCGCATCCTTCAGAAGAGCGAACACCCGATCGAACGGGAAGAGCGGCTGCGAGTGGTCGCGGAGCGGTTGGGTATCAACCAGCAGCGTTTGATTGAACGATATCCGGCGCTGGTGGCCGAGCAGCGGAAGCCGGCAGGTTCGCAGACGCCGGCACCGAAACCAGTCCCGACATTCAAGGGCGTTCCCGAGGAGCGGGATCTCGCATTTTTGCTGTTGCAGGGGAAGCTATCTCCAGCGGACATTCGCCGGCTGAAGCCCGAGCTCTTCACCATCCCGGCCTGTCAAAAGCTTGTGGCCTGTGCGCTGGCGCATCTTGGGCCGGATGGACGTGTTGAATTGCGAGCGTTTCTCGATGCGGCAATGCAAGATTCTGACTGTGGGGCGTTGGCCACCGAGTTTTCGTTGCGGGAGGACCATTTTGATGATCTCTCGGAACATATCAAGGGCTGCCTCGATCAAATGGATCGGAAGCGTGTTGAGGCGACCATGCGCGAGCTCATCTCACGCCTCAAAGGGGCCGAACGGGAAGGGCGTTGGGAAGACGTGCAGTCCATCAATCTGCAAGTGAATGAATTGCAAATGCGGAAAGCCGGCACGCCAGTCGCCGGCACAGTCTCATTGGTGAAGGAGTAGCTATGGCGAAGCAAGAGTTGCTCGGCGAGGTGAAAAAACTCATTACGATGGGGAAGGAAAAAGGATTCCTGACCTACGATGAGTTGAATAACACCCTGCCGGCGGAGGTGGTGTCCTCCGACCAGTTCGGCAGCATCATGACGATGTTCGGCGAATTGGACATTGAGATTGTGGATGCGCCGGATGGCGAGCGGACGCAGAAGCGCACGGAGCGGGGCGAGGCCGCCGACGATGCGGAGGAAGCGGAGACCGAGACTGAGGCGGAAGCGGAGGAAGAAAACGAAAAGCCGATCGACCTCACGCCCGGTGCCCTCAGCCGCACGGATGACCCCGTTCGCCTGTATTTGAAGGAAATGGGCAGTGTGGCGCTGCTGAGCCGCGAAGGGGAAATCGAGATCGCCAAGCGGATCGAAGAAGGAAAGAAGGAAGTGGCGTCGGTGATCTACGGCTTGCCGATGACCATCGAGTTTGTGCTGGCCCTGCGCGATCAGCTCAAGGACGGAAAGATTGATGTGCGCGAGATCGTGCCGGTGAAGGAAACCGAAGAGGAGCTCGAAGAGGAGCAGCAGCCGATTGAACGGGATTATGAAGAGCTGCGCGTGAAAACGCTTGAGGCTTTGAACACGGTCCGAAAGGTCTCGTTATCGCTGAAGGCCCTCGTAGAGAAAGAACAGTCTATCGGTAGTGATCCTGCGAAGCAAAAACAATTCAAGAAGCAGTTCGATCTGGCGCGTCAGCAGGTCGTCGATAAAATTGAGTCAGTGAATCTGCACGGCGTACTGAAGGATCGCATGGTGCAGCGGGTGCGTGATTTGGCTGTCCAGTTCCGTATGGCGGAGCGAGAGGTGGCCAGCTGTCAGCGGCGCATTGGAATCGGCGGCGAGGCCGGCGCCGAGCAGCTCAGAAAAATGTGCCGGACAAGGCCGGATTTTCTGGCTGTCAGACGAAAGGCCGGAGTCTCCGAGGAGACCCTGTCGGACATCAAAAAAATCTATCAGGCGGCGAAGGCGCGGATCAAGCAGCTGGAAACGGAAGAGGCCTTGGTGCCGGCGGAGGAAATCAAAGATGCCGTGAAGCATCTGGATGTCGCCGAGGACAAGGTGAAGCGCGGGAAGGCGGAACTGGTAGAGGCCAATCTGCGTCTTGTGGTGAGCATTGCCAAGAAGTATACGAATCGCGGATTGCAGTTTCTGGATCTGATTCAGGAAGGCAATATCGGGTTAATGAAGGCGGTGGATAAGTTTGAATATCAGCGCGGCTACAAGTTCAGCACCTACGCCACGTGGTGGATCCGGCAGGCCATCACTCGGGCCATTGCGGACCAGGCGCGTACGATCCGCATTCCGGTGCATATGATTGAAACGATCAATAAGCTGATCCGGACCTCACGGCATCTGGTTCAGAAACTTGGACGGGAGCCGTTACCGGAGGAAATTGCCGAACGGATGGACTTGCCGCTCGATAAGGTCCGGAAGATTCTCAAGATCGCGCGTGAGCCGATTTCTCTGGAGACGCCGATCGGTGAAGAAGAAGACAGTCATTTGGGTGATTTCATCGAAGATAAGAAGGCGGTCTCTCCGTTGGAAGCCGCGATTCGGTACGATTTGCAGCGCCAGATCAACAGTGCGCTGGAAACGCTGACCCCGCGGGAAGAAAAAGTCTTGCGGAAGCGGTTCGGGATCGGCGAGGCCACCGACCACACCCTTGAGGAAGTCGGGCAGGACTTTGAGGTGACCCGTGAGCGCATCCGGCAAATCGAGGCCAAAGCGCTGCGCAAGTTGCGGCATCCGAGCCGGAGCAAGAAACTGCGAAGCTTTGTCGAAAGCGTGTAAAGCCAGTCCGTCCGTGAGTCATTTGACTCCATGGGAGGCGCGGCCTAGAATCACTCGACCTGTGTCGGGTGAGCGGATAGTGGGTGAATCGCCGGTTCACCCGATCGGGCCCATAGCTCAGGTGGTTAGAGCGGCTGACTCATAATCAGCTGGTCCTAGGTTCAAGTCCTAGTGGGCCCACCACATCTGACGTGGCCCATTGTCCCCGAGTCCTGTCACTACGAATGTCGTGTTAAGGAGTCCGTTGAGCCAGAAACTTTCTCCCCTGCTCGCCCTGCAAAAACTGGATCTCCGCATTCTGGAGATTACTGAACAGCGTCGGAAAATCCCTGAGCGGTTGAATGTCGCAGAAGCTCCGCTTCGCGAGGACACGCAGTTGCTTGCCGACGCGAAGACGGGGGTTGACGCGCTGGTGAAAGAGCGGCGTACGTACGAAAAAGATCTTGAAGTGCACGAAGCTCAGACCGAGAAAATGAAGTCGCACGCATCCGGCTTGAAGACCAACAAGGAATATCAAGCTCACCTGTTCGAAATTGAATTGGCGAACAAAAAGCGTGGGGAGTTTGAAGAAAAGATCTTGGTCTCAATGGACAAGATCGACCAGCTGCAAGGGACGATCAAAGAGCTGCAGGAAAAAGTGAATGCGGCACAGGCCGTGTTTGCTAAGGAAAAGCACGCGCTTGATGCGACGGACAAGGAACTCGCGACGGAGCTGGCGCAGCTGGAGGCTCAGCAGCGTGAGGCGGCGAAACAGATCGAACCAAACTTGCTCGCGCGCTACACGCACATCAAACAGTCCCGGAAAGATGGGGCGATTGCCGCCGTGCGTGAAGGAATGTGTGCCGGATGTCGACTTCAGATCCCGCCGCAGCTGATTGCGCAAGTCCGACGATCCGACGATCTCCACGTATGTCCGTATTGCCGCCGGATGCTCTATTGGGAAGGTGAGATTCCGACCGAATCCGCTTCGGCATTGAGTCTGGCCAGGAAGAACGACCTGGAGGTCGGCGAGTCGGTTTAGGTGAGTCCTGCCAGTACGGCTTGGGTTGTCTTGAAGTGCAACTTTGCGACATGCTCTAGCCGTTCCTCCCCGTGCTTTTTAATCA
>Ga0209079_10000149_pt1 | contig 32681 bp, 28 predicted proteins | sample PPLLaktember2015_2_FD_187259 | JGI IMG/M metagenome (GOLD analysis project Ga0209079, IMG submission 187259) | Freshwater sediment microbial communities from Prairie Pothole Lake near Jamestown, North Dakota, USA - PPLs Lake P7 Core (6) Depth... | ecosystem: Environmental > Aquatic > Freshwater... | reverse complement strand
TTCGTCGTTCCGCTTGATGGCAGCACAACCGACCCGCTCTGCTGGCTGAACCTGCGCTCGCCGATCGCGATACCAACGCGGGCCTGGCCGTACTGCAGGAAGTTCGCCCCGACGTCGAACTGCGCGACCCCCGACTGATCCTGGTACTCCGCGCTCAGCAGGTCGTCGACGTAAAGGTCCAGCGGCTTGTTCGAGTACCGCAACTGGGGCGCAACGAAGAAGTACTGCCGTTCCGACAGCGGCTGGTAGAACTCGGTGCCGAGCAGCACGTTGCGGCCGAGGACGACGTCGTTCCGCCACTCCGCGCCGAAGCTGTTGAGCGCCTTTGCCCGATGCGATGCGAAGAGGTTGAAGTACGAGCGCTGCCCCAGGTCCGCCGCGAGCTCGAGGCCGAAGCGCACGTAGTGCGTCTCCGGTTTCTCCTTCACCTTCACGGTCAGGACACCCTTGCCGTCGATTTCCTCGATGGTGTAGGCGACGTTCTCGAAGTCGCCGCGGCCGTAGATGCGACGCAGGTCGAGGTCGAGCGTTTCGCGGTCGATCGGCTTGCCGGCCTCGGTCTGCATCGACTGCAGCACGACCTGCGGATTGATGCGCTGCGTGCCCTCGACCCGGATCTCGTCGGCCACGGTGATCATCGCGGCGGTGCTCGCCGGCCCCTGGCGCGCGCGCAGCGCGGCGTACTGCTCGGGCGGCAGCGACAGCGCGCGCAGGCGCTCGGCGACCTTGCGCGCGCCCGCCTCGCCGATCGGCACCGTCTTGGTCAGGTTGTCGAAGTCGCCCGCGGAGAAATCGCCGAGCGCAGGCTCGATGAGGATGTCCTGCGGCGTCAGTTCCGCCAGCGAGCGCCGGACGTTCTGCTCGGTCAGGATGTTGATCATCTGTCCCGTCACGCTCAGCACCGAGGTGATCTCCTCGGGCTTCATCAGCGGCGTGCCCAGGTTCACGGCGATGACGACATCGGCACCCATCGAGCGCGCGACGTCGACCGGCAGGTTGCGCACCAGGCCGCCGTCGACGAGCTGGCGGTTGCCGACAGCGACCGGCGCCATCCCGCCCGGCACCGACATCGATGCCCGCATCGCCGTGATCAGGCTGCCGTCCTTCAGCACGACCATTTCGCCGGTGCCGAGGTCGGTGGCGATCGCGCGGAACGGAATCGACAACTGGTCGAAGCTGCGCACAGTCGTGAACTTCACCAGCTTGCGCAGCTGGGCCTCGACCGACACGCCGGTGATGATGCCCTTCGGCAGGACGATGCCGTCTGCCGTGAGGCCGAGCTCGGGAATGATGTAGGGCTGCTCGTCATCGGCCTTGCGCCGCATCGGCAGGTCGGCCCGGGGCGGGCGATCGGTGAACAGGTTCGCGGTGGTGATCGTCGCGATGTCCCGCTCCATTTCGGCGACGGAAGTGCCCGACGCGTAGGACGCGCCGACGATCGAACCCATGCTGGTGCCGACGATCACGTCCACCGGAACGCGCAGTTCCTCCAGCACCTTCAGCACGCCGACGTGCGCGGCGCCGCGCGCGCCGCCGCCGGACAGCACGAGGCCGATCTTCGGCCGCGCGGACGGTTGCGCGGCCGGGGCGACCTGCGATGGCGTGGATGGGGTCTGCGCAGTCGCCGACAGCGACGCAGCGAGGAGCAGGCAGGCAGACAAGTGCGCGGCGCGCGCCGAGACGGAAGGCAGCAGCATTCTGGCGTCCTGAAAGGCCGGGTCTCAGTGCCCGGCTCGGACGCCAGTTTAAGAGCTGGCTTCTGTTTCGGAAGTAATCCTTTGGTTTACTTGTTCACCGGCATCGTGAACTCGGGGCCCTTGCTCGACGCCGCGTCCGGCCAGCGCTGCATCACCGACTTGTAGCGCGTGTAGAAGCGGACCGCCTCCTCGCCGTAGGCGTGGTGGTCGCCGAACAGCGAGCGCTTCCAGCCGCCGAACGAGTGGAAGGCCATCGGCACCGGGATCGGCACGTTGATGCCGACCATGCCGACCTTCACGCGGCGCGCGAACTCGCGCGCGGTGCCGCCATCGGTCGTGTAGCAGGCGACGCCGTTGCCGAACTCGTGGCCGTTGACCAGGTCTAGCGCGGCGGCGAAGTCGGGGACGCGCACGACCGTCAGCACCGGGCCGAAGATCTCCTCGCGGTAGATCGACATGTCCGGCTGCGCGTGATCGAACAGCGTCGCGCCGAGGTAGAAGCCCTTGTCGCGGCCTGGAACGCTGTGGCGACGGCCGTCGCACACCAGGGTGGCCCCGCTCGCGATGCCCTGCTCGACGTAGCCGAGGATCTTCTGGCGATGCGCCTCGGTCACGACCGGGCCCATGTCGGCGTCCGGCTCCATGCCGTCCTTGATGCGCAGCTTCTTCACGCGCTCAGCGATCTTCGCCACCAGCTCGTCGCCGACGTGGCCGACCGCGACGGCGACGGAGATCGCCATGCAGCGCTCGCCGGCCGAGCCGTAGCCCGCGCCCACCAGGGCGTCGGCCGCCTGGTCGAGGTCGGCGTCGGGCATGACCACCATGTGGTTCTTCGCGCCGCCGAGCGCCTGCACGCGCTTGCCGCGCCGCGTGCCCTCGTTGTGGATGTACTCGGCGATCGGCGTCGATCCGACGAAGCTGACCGCCGCGATGTCCGGGTGCTGCAGGATCGCGTCGACCGCGGCCTTGTCGCCCTGCACGACGTTGAACGCGCCGTCCGGCAGGCCGGCCTGCTTCAACAGTTCGGCGATCAGCAGGCTGGCGGACGGGTCGCGCTCGGACGGTTTCAGCACGAACGTGTTGCCGCAGACGAGTGCCAGCGGGAACATCCACATCGGGACCATCACCGGGAAGTTGAACGGCGTGATGCCGGCGACGACGCCGAGCGGCTGGCGCAGCGAGAAGTTGTCGATGCCGCCGCCGATGTTGTCCGAGAACTGGCTCTTCAGCAGCTGCGGCGCGCCACAGGCGAACTCGACGACCTCCAGCCCGCGCTGCACCTCGCCCCGGGCGTCGGTGAACACCTTGCCGTGCTCGCGCGTGATGATCCGCGCGAGGTCGTCGTGATGACGGTCCAGCAGTTCCTTGAAGCGGAACATCACGCGCGCACGGTTCAGCGCCGACGTTTCGCTCCATGCCGGGAAGGCCGCGACGGCCGCGCGCACCGCGGCGTCGACCACCGGCGCGCCGCCGAGCTGCACCAGGCCGCTGACTTCGCCCGTGGCCGGGTTGAACACTTCGCCCGTGCGGTCCGCCGCGCCGGCATGGCGGGCGCCTCCGATCCAGTGGCCGATCTGCGCAATCCCCGTTTCCTGCTTGCCCATGCTGTCTCCTGCTTCCGGTTGCTTCCCTGCCGACGGCCCTATTCGACCGTGCCCAGCGCGTCGCGCAGCATCGACACCAGCTGGTCGATGTGCGACTTCTCGATGATCAGCGGCGGGCTCAGCGCGAAGATGTCGCCGGTGGTGCGCACCAGCACGCCCATCTCGAAGCACTTCACGAACGCCTCGTAGGCGCGCTTGCCGGGCGCCCCGGCGCGCGGCGCGAGCTCGATGCCGGCCACCAGCCCGAGGTTGCGCACGTCGATCACGTGGCGCGCGTCGCGCAGGCTGTGGACCGCGTCCTCGAAGTACGGCGCGATCGCCGCCGCGCGCGCGAAGGTCTGCTCGTCCTTGTAGAGCTGCTGCGTGGCGATGACCGCGGCCGCCGCCATCGGGTGGCCCGAATACGTGTATCCGTGCATGAACTCGATGCCGCCGACCGGAGTCGCGTCGATGACCGTGTCATGGATGCGGTTGTCGACGATCACGGCGCCCATCGGGATCGCCGCGTTGTTGATCGCCTTGGCGACCGTCATCATGTCCGGCCGCACATTGAAGAAGTCCGCCGCGAACGGCGTGCCGAGGCGCCCGAAGCCGGTGATCACCTCGTCGAAGATCAGCAGGATGCCGTGCTTCGTGCAGATCTCCCGCAGCCGCTCGAGGTAGCCCTTCGGCGGCAGCAGCACGCCTGTGGAGCCCGCGACCGGCTCCACGATCACCGCCGCGATGTTGCTCGCGTCGTGCAGCGTCACCAGGCGCTCGAGCTCGTCGGCGAACTCGGCGCCGTGCGCCGGCATCCCGCGCGAGTGCGCGTTGCGCGCCATGTCGTGCGTGGAACGCAGGTGATCGACGATCGCCATCAGCTGCGGGAAGGTCTTGCGGTTCCCGGGAATGCCGCCCACCGCGGTGCCGCCGAAGTTGACGCCGTGATAGCCCCGCTCGCGGCCGATGATCAGGCGCCGGCTCGGTTCGCCGCGCGCGCGGTGGTACGCGAGCGCGATCTTCATCGCGGTGTCGACCGACTCCGAACCGCTGTTGGTGAAGAACACGCGGTCCATGCCTTCGGGCGTGACCTCGGCGACCGCGGTGGCCGCCTCGAACACGAGCGGGTGCCCCATCTGGAACGTCGGCGCGAAGTCCATCGTCGCCGCCTGCCGCTGGATCGCCTCGACGATCGGCGCGCGGCAGTGCCCGGCGTTGACGCACCACAGGCCGGCCGTGCCATCGAGGATCTTTCGTCCCTCCGGCGTCGTGTAGTGCATGTCCTTCGCGCCAGCGAGAAGGCGCGGCGCCTGCTTGAACTGCCGGTTCGCCGTGAACGGCATCCAGAAGTGCTCCAGCGCGAGCGCGTCGGCGGAGACGGAGTGCGTCGTCGGGTTTTCGAGCTTCATGGGCGAAGTCCTCTGCGAACGGCCGGATCAGGAGACCAGCCGGAAGGAAGTGAAGAAGGTATCGAGCACCTCGGGCGGAATCTCGTCCTCGGCGCCCAACGCGACGACCTGAAAGAGCTGATCATCGACGATGAAGAATCGCGCGGCAAGCCGCGTCTTGCGGCCGTCCGGTCCCGGCCGGCCAGTCGCTTCGACAGCTTCGGCGGCGAGCAGCTTCCGGGCGCTGCCCGGGGGCAACGCCAGCGACGGCGGCGAGATGGTGGCGGTCGCCCCGCCGATGTTCCGTACAAGCCCGTCCCGGAAGTGCGCGATCGCCTTTGCGCGCCCGGCGGGCTCCGCGGACAGCGCCGCCGGCAGGCGCGCCACCCCGACGGCGAACATGGTGGCGCCGACGCCGGTCGACCACATGGTCATCGCCACCGGCTGGCCACCGACGTCGAGGTCGCGCGTCACGCTCTGCGGCCGGCCGGGCAGCGAAGCGACGGCGCCGTCGTCGATCCGGACCTCGCGCCACTCGAAGCGTTGGCTGCAGGCGAGGGTCAGCAGCGCCAGCGCGGCGACGAAGGCCGAACGCCAGCTGAGTGTCATGGTCCGGGATCTGTCAGGGATGCTGCTGCGTTCGAGTATATCGGCGCGGCCTCGTGCGTCGCGCGTACAGCCGCTGGTCGGCACCGCTCGCCATAGGCCTAGAATTGACACACCCCATCGAGGCACATTGACCATGGCGCTCGTCGTTTTCCGTTCCAAGGCTGCCGGCGAAATCTTCATGTTCGCGGAGACCGCCCGTCGCATCTTCGAGATCATCGGCCGCCAGGAATCGGCGCGCGGCGTCATCACGGCCGAACAGGTCCCCGAAGCGCTGCAGAAGCTCGTCGCCGCCGTCGAAGAAGAGAAGGCGCAGCTGAAAGCCGCTGGCGAAGACGCCGAGCTCCAGGACAAGCAGGGCGACGGAACGGTGCAGCCGCGGCCGATCACGCTGGGGCAGCGCGCGTTTCCGCTGATCGAGATGCTGAGGGAAGCGCAGAAGATGAAGGTCGACGTCACCTGGGGCATCTGACCCACGGCAAGCGTCGCACCGACGCAGCGCGCGAGGACGACGGGCCCGCGCGCGCGGCCTGCGAAGGCGGAGAGTGGCTTCGATAACATCCGCCCGACAATGTCCCGCCCCCGCATCCTCGTCGTCGAAGACGAACCGGCCATCGCCGACACCATCGTCTACGCGCTGTCGACCGACGGCTTCGAGCCGCACTGGTGCGCGACCGGCGGCGCGGCGCTCGAAGCCGCGCGCTCCCGGCCGTGCGCGCTGGCGGTGCTGGACGTCGGCCTGCCCGACATCAACGGCTTCGAACTCTTCAAGCAGCTGCAACTGGTCGACCCCGGCCTGCCGGCCATCTTCCTGACGGCCCGCTCGAGCGAGATCGATCGCGTAGTCGGGCTCGAACTCGGCGCCGACGATTACGTCGCCAAGCCGTTCTCGCCGCGCGAACTCGCCGCGCGCGTGCGCACCGTGCTGCGGCGGGTCCAGCGCCCGGCGGCGAGCCCCGCGCCGTCGACCACGGCGGGGCCGTTCGAGGTCGACGACGAGCGCAAGCTGATCCGATTCCGCGGCCGCGCGCTCGACCTGTCCCGCACCGAGTACCGGCTGCTGAAGGTGCTCGTCGAGCGGCCGGGACGCGTGTTCTCGCGGGACGAACTGATGGAGCGCGCCTGGGACGATCCCGCGTCCGCCTTCGACCGCACCGTGGATGCGCACGTCAAGACCTTGCGCGCCAAGCTGCGCGACGTGGCGCCGGACGACGACCCGATCGTGACGCACCGCGGCCTCGGATACTCGCTGAGCGAGGCGGTGCAGTGAGCGACGCGCAGCGCGCAAGGTAGCCCGGTGAGCCGCCGTTCGCGGCTCTTTGCCGCCATCGTCGTTCTGTACATTGCGGCGGTCTCGCTGCTGCTCTACCGCATCAGCCTCGACATCGATCCGCGCTATCGGGAATCGGCCGAGGAATCGCTCGTCGACACGGCCAACCTCCTCGCCACGCTGCTCGAGCGGCAGGCGTACGCTGGCGTGATCCAGACCGAGGACCTCGAGCGCACGCTGGAGCACGTCGGCAAGCGGCCGCTCGACGCCCGGATCTTCCAGATCCGGAAGACCGCGGTCGTGTTGCACGTCTACGTCACCGACAGCCAGGGCACCGTGCTGTACGACTCGGCCGGTCGCGACGCCGGCAAGGACTACAGCGGCTGGCGCGACGTCAGCCTGACGCTGGCCGGGCAGTACGGCGCCCGCACCACGCAAGCGAACCCGGACGATCCCTCGTCCGCCGTGATGTACGTCGGCGCAGCGATCCGGGAGCGGGCGAGCCCGGACGCCGCGGACGCGATCGTCGGCATGGTGAGCGTCGGCAAGCCCGTGGCGGCGTTCTCGCCCTTCGTCGCCAACGCGCGGCAGAAGCTGTTCATCGCCGGCGGCATCGCGGTGGCGTCGTTCGCGCTGCTGCTGCTGATCGTGACGGTCTGGCTGGTGCGCCCGTTCGGCCTGGTGACCGACCTGTGGCGCGTCGTGCGCTCGCGACAGGGCGGCGCCGGCCGGGTCCTGAATCCGTTCCGCGTCGCCTTCAACGACATGCGCGACGCGCTGGCCGGCCGGAGTTACGTCGACGAGTACGTCGCGACCCTGACGCACGAGATCAAGAGTCCGCTGGCGGCGATCCGCGGCGCCGCCGAACTGCTGCGCGAACCCGTGCCCGAGGACGCGCGCATCCGCTTCACCCGCAACATCGAGGAACAGGTGGCGCGCGCGCAGGACCTGGTCGATCGCATGCTCGAACTGTCCAGCCTGGAGCGGCGCGGCGTGCTGGGCCAGCGCGAGCCGGTGCCGGTGGCGGCGATCGCCGACGCCGTGCGAAACGAACTGTCCACCGTCGCGGCACAGCGCAACGTCGAACTGTTCATCGACGTCGACCCGTCCCTCGTCGCGCGCGGCGATCCGTTCCTGCTGCAGCGAGCGCTGTCGAACCTGGTCCTGAACGCAATCGACTTCGCGCCGCGCGAGTCGGCGGTCACGGTCGACGCCAGTACCGTGCGCGGACGCGTCGACATCACCGTGCGCGACCGCGGCCCGGGAATCCCCGAGTACGCGACGGGCCGCCTCTTCGAGAAGTTCTATTCGACGCCACGCCCCGGCGGCCGCAAGGGCACCGGCCTCGGACTCGCGTTCGTGCGCGAGGTCGCGCAACTGCACGGCGGCAGCGCGCGCCTCGTGAACCATCCCGAAGGCGGCGCCATCGCGACCCTGTCGGTTCCACGCGCCTGAGCGCCGCTCGCGCCGGCTGAAGCCGGGGTCCCTGCGTCAGGCGTCGAGCGCACCCCGGCTTCACCGTCTCTTCACATTCGCTTCCCTCCCGGTTCGCCAAGGCTTCGCACGCGACGTCGATCGTGCGCTCCATCCGCCCGGCCACGGGCTTCCTGGAGAGAACGATGACGCTGCTGCAACTGATGCTGGACGGCGCGCTGGCGGCCGCCGAACTGCTGGCCCTGACGCTCGCCTCGCCCGCGGCGGCGCGTGAGCCCGCCGCGCTCGACACACCCGCGGCGCTCGAACGGCCGGTGCAACTCCACCGGCTGTCGACCGCGGCCGACGTTCGCCTGCTCGGATCCCTGGCCGACGCGCGCGTCGCGCAGGCGCTGCGCGACGGACCAAGCTACCGCGCGACGTTGCCGGCACGGGTCGAGGCCGATGCGCCCCGGGCAGTGCTGATCGACGAGGACGACGGCCCGTTCCTGCTGATCGTCGCGCACCGTGCCTCGCCACGAGCCACGCTCGTGCTCCGGCCGGCCCACGGCGAACCCGAGACGCTCCCGCTGGGCGCGATCGATACCCGCCACGCGGTCCTCGTCCCGCTGCCGAGCCGCGCGTACCTCGACCGGCTCGCGGAGGGCGCAGTCGAGCTCGAACTGGCCGGCGACAGCGGGACATGGTGGACCACGCTCGTCGCGGAACGCATCGACGAGCTGGCAGCGCTTCAGACCCACAGCGCCAAGTGAAGGACGACGGCATGCCCGCAACCTGTTGCAGTTCCGCCGGAACGGAGGCCGCAATGCGCGCTGAACTCAACGCGCGCATCGGCCGCTCGATGCCCTCGCCGATGTACGGCGATCTGGTCGCCGGACACGCTCGCGCCATGGACGACCGCGGCGAACTCGTCGCGCAGTGGCGCGAATGGCGCACCACGCGTCCGGTGCTCGCGCCGGTCGTGCGGGATCGCTCGGAGCTTTCGATGCCGACGCGTTCGGCACTGGTGGCCGCGCTCGCCCTCGCGCTCGCCCTCGTTCCCATCGTCCTGATCGCTTCGTGGACCTCTCGATGAACGTCCGCGCCTTCCTTGTCGGCGCCCTGCTGGTCGCGGGAGCGCTTCCCCTGGCGGGCCATCTCGTGCCCCTGCGCGCAGGCGAGCACGCGATCCCGCCGGAACGGGCCGCCACCGTCGGGTGGCCGACCCACTTCCGCGACCGGCCGCTGACCCAATTGCCGCCCGGCGCGCTCGAAGAGCGTTTCGCGCGGCGCTTTCCCGGGGCCATCGCGCGCTTCACCGACGGCGAGCGCGTGCTGGTCGTGCGCCAGGTGACCCGGCCGACCCGCCAGCTGCATCCGGCAGAGGACTGCTTTCGCGGCATCGGCTACCGCGTCGAGCGGCCGCAGCCGGTGGTCGACGACGGCGGCGAGCGCTGGTCCTGCTTCGTCGCCGAGCGCGATGGCCGTCGCGTGAGGGTGTGCGAACGCATCCACGACAGCGCCGAAGGCCGGTGGACCGACGCGTCGGCGTGGTTCTGGGCATCGCAGTACGGCGGCGGACCGTGGTGGGCGGTCACCGTCGTGTCGCCGATCGAAGGCGGAACGTAACGCCTTCGCTGCGAGCAGCGGCGTAGTGCGGCGCCGCGCTCGCCGACTTCAACGTGCGCGTGAGTGTCGTCGGGCTCGTGCGCTTGGCCACCCCGCCCGGCACGGCGCACTTTCTCGTTGGCCAGTCGGTGCCGACCCGCAGCGGCGCGACGCCGTTGCGCAAATCGCTCCGGCGCACTCGGCCCCTTTGAGGAGTCGCATCAATTCACCGCGGTATCCTTGGCTCATGAGGTCCACCGGAGTCCGCGTCGCGCTCGCCTGCTTGCTGGTCCTGGCACAGTTGCTGGTTCCGTTTGCACACGGCATGGCCGGTGCAGCGGCGCCGGGATGGACCGAGGTCTGCGCGAGCGACGGCCTGCGGCGAGTGCCGACCGGCGATCCCCCCACTTCCCAGGCGCATCACGAGGATCACTGCGCGCTGTGCAGAGTTGCCGGCTCGATGCCGGGCCTCGCCGCCTGCCTTCCTGCATGGGTCGGGGCGCAGGTTGTGGACGAGCATCCGGTGCTCGCCGACTCTTGTTCCTTCGGCTGCCACTTCAGGCACGACGCCTGGGCGCGGGCACCGCCACTGGCCTGCTGACGCGCTTTGCCAAGTTGACTCACGTTTCGGTCGCGAGGCGGCTGCGTACCGGTCGCCGGCCATCGACATGATGGAGAAGCTCGGTCAGCAAGCATCGGCGCCGCCGCTCGCTGGCTCCGTTCACCCTTACATGAGATTCCGATGAAATTACTCAAAGCACTTCTCACTGCGTTTGTCCTCGTCCTGGGCTCGTTCGCCCTGCCCGCCGTCGCCGGCGAAAGGGATTCCCTGTTCATCAACCTGACCACCGACGACCCGCATCGCGCCAGCATGGCGATCAGCTTCGGCGGCAACCAGTTCGGACGCGGCCACCCCTTGACGATCTTCCTCAACGACAAAGGCGTACTGGTCGGCGCACGCAGCAACACGAGCCGCTATGCCGAGCACCAGAAGAGTCTCGCCGAGCTCATGACCAAGGGCGCCACGGTCCTGATCTGCCCCATGTGCATGAAGCACTACGGCGTCGCCCAGAGCGACCTGCTGCCCGGCGTCAAGGTCGGCTCGCCGGAAGTGACCGGCGGCGCATTGTTCAAGGACGGCACCAGGACGCTGACCTGGTAGTGATCCGGATCCGGCCCGGTTCGCCGGGCCGTCCATCGCAGCCGAGCTGGCGGGCGAGACCTCTATCGCTGGAACTGACGAATGCCCGGGGCCGACTCCGGTCGGCAGGCGTCCCGCTGCTGAAGCCGATCGACATGGATCGTGATCAGCAGGCGGCCGGCATGCCCCCCTGACGCCGGCCGAGTCGGGCGCCGGGATGAGGACTCAGCCTGGGTGATCGCCCACCGCATAGACTCTCCATGCCTTGCCGAATCGTCGTGACCGCCGCGCAGGAACACCACATGAAGACCGAAACGCCACCCGACCGACGAGCAGCCCGTTCCCACTGCCGTTGCCGACTCGCGCGTGTTCCGCGATGCTGAGGTGGCTCGATCGTTTGCCGTGGATCTGGTTGCTGCTGTTGGCGGCCTGGATGGCCATTGCGCCGATCACGCCCGAGCCCCACCTGGTCGAGAAACTGCGCCTTCTGGCCCAGGGCGCGCTCGTACGCCCGCTCGACATCTTCGACCTGGCCATGCATGCGGCGCCGCTGTTGCTGGTGGCGCTGAAGCTATGGCGGCAGTGGCGGGCGCCTCGGCCCTGACGCACCCGCGCCTACAGCCCCTCGCGCCACTCGGCGTTGAAGACCTTCCACTGGCCGCCCTCGCGCCGCCACGCGGACTCGAAGTCCCACGTCTGGCCTCGCTCCGGCAGCAGGCCCGCGCCGCCGGTGGCGACGACGCGCACCCGCACGAACGCGCGGTCGCCGTCGATGCGCACGTCGGTCACTGCAGCGCTCACGTGGATCTTCTCGTTGCGCAGGATGGCGGCGACCAGCGTCCGCTTCGCGTCCTGCTTGCCGAAGGCCCCCGATTCGCGGCTGAAGTCGTCCGCCATCGCGTCCAGGAACGCCGCCGGCTCGCGCTTCTCGATCGCCTGCGCCATCGCGTCGATGGTCGCGCGCAACTCGCGCTCCGGATCGCTGCGGCCGCACCCGGCGGCAACCGCGGCCCCGAGCGCAAGCAGCAGCGCGGCGACGCGACGGCGGGTCACCCGAGGTTCGGCGCCAGCCAGCGCTCGAGATCCTCGATCGACTCGCGCCTGCGCCGGGCGAGGTCCTCGAGCTGATCGCGGCCGATGCGGCCGACGTTGAAGTACTTCGCCTGCGGATGCGAGAAGTAGAAGCCCGACACGCTCGAGGCCGGCGACATCGCGTAGCTCTCGGTCAGCGTCATCCCGATCTCGTCCGCGGCCAGCGCATCGAACATCGCGCGCTTGACCGAGTGCTCGGGGCACGCCGGATAGCCCGGGGCGGGGCGGATACCGCGGTAGCTCTCCTTGATCAGCGCTTCGCTGGTCAGCGCTTCGTCGGCCGCGTAGCCCCACAGGTCCTTGCGCACCCGCTCGTGCATCATTTCTGCGAATGCCTCGGCCAGGCGGTCGCCGATCGCCTTCAGCATGATCGCGGCGTAATCGTCGTGCTTCGCCACGAACTGTGCGGCGCGCTCGTCGACGCCGAGGCCGGTCGTCACCGCGAACATGCCGATGTAGTCGGCGATGCCCGACTCCTTCGGCGCGATGAAGTCGGACAGGCACTGGTTGGGGTTCGGCACGCCGCCGATCACCGGCTTCTTCGTCTGCTGCCGCAGCCCGTGCCACGTGAACAGCACCTCGCTCCGCGTCTCGTCGGTGTAGAGCTGGATGTCGTCGCCCACCGAGTTCGCCGGATGGAACGCCACCGCGCCGTTGGCCGTCAGCCACCGCTCGCGCACCGCGCGCTCCAGCATCTTCTCGCCTTCGGCGAAGACCTGGCGCGCGTGCTCGCCCACCACGTCGTCGGTGAGGATGCCCGGGAAGGGGCCGTGCAGGTCCCAGGTCTGGAAGAACGGGCCCCAGTCGACGTACTTGGCGATCATCGCCAGGTCGTAGTTCCGGAACAGCCGGCGGCCGATGAACTTCGGCTTCGGCGGCGCGTAGCCAGTCCAGTCGATCCGCGTGGCATTGGCGCGCGCGTCGGCGAGCGAAACGAGTTCGGGCCCCTTCTTCGCCGCGTGCTGCTCGCGCACGCGCGCGTACTCGGTCGTCAGCTCCGCGATGAAGCGCGCGGCGGCGTCGTCGGACACCAGGTTCTGGCAGACGCCGACGGATCGGCTCGCGTCCGACACGTACACCACCGGCCCGCGCGAGTAGTGCGGCGCGATCTTCACGGCGGTGTGGACGCGGCTGGTGGTCGCGCCGCCGATCAGCAGCGGGATGTCGAAGCCCTGCCGCTGCATCTCGCGCGCCACGTGCGCCATCTCCTCGAGCGACGGCGTGATCAGGCCCGACAGCCCGATCATGTCGGCCTTCTCGTCGCGCGCTGCCTGCAGGATCTTCTCGGCCGGCACCATGACGCCCATGTTGACGACTTCGAAGTTGTTGCACTGGAGCACGACCGACACGATGTTCTTGCCGATGTCGTGCACGTCGCCCTTGACGGTCGCGATCACGACCTTGCCCTTGGCGCGCGCCTCGCCGCCGGCGGCCACGTGCGCCGCCTTCTCGGCCTCGATGTACGGGATCAGGTGGGCCACCGCCTGCTTCATCACGCGGGCGGACTTCACCACCTGCGGCAGGAACATCTTCCCCGCGCCGAAGAGATCCCCGACGATGTTCATGCCGTCCATCAGCGGGCCTTCGATCACCTCGATTGGACGGCCGCCGCGCGCGGCGATCGCCGCCCGGCACTCCTCGGTGTCGTCGACGACGAACTGGGTGACGCCGTGGACGAGCGCGTGCGCGAGCCGCTTCTCGACCGGGCCTCCGCGCCAGGCGAGGTCCTCTTCCTTCTTCCGGCCGCCCGCCTTCACCTGCTCGGCGAACGACACCAGGCGCTCGCCGGCGTCCGGCCGCCGGTTCAGCACGACGTCCTCGACGCGCGCGCGCAGTTCCGGCTCGATGTCCTCGTAGACGCCGAGCTGGCCGGCGTTGACGATGCCCATCGTCATCCCGGCCTGGATCGCGTGGTACAGGAACACGGTGTGGATCGCCTCGCGCACGTGGTCGTTGCCGCGGAAGCTGAACGACACGTTCGACACGCCGCCGCTGACCTTCGCGTACGGAAGGTGTGTGCGGATCCAGCGCGTCGCATTGATGAAGTCGACCGCGTAGTTGTCGTGCTCCTCGATGCCGGTGGCGATCGCGAACACGTTCGGGTCGAAGATGATGTCTTCCGGCGGGAAGCCGATGCGATCGACCAGCAGCCGGTACGCGCGTTCGCAGATCGTCGTCTTGCGCTCGAAGGTGTCGGCCTGGCCTTGCTCGTCGAACGCCATCACGATCGCCGCGGCGCCGTAGCGCAGGCACAGGGTGGCCTGCCGCAGGAACTCGGCCTCGCCTTCCTTCAGGGAGATCGAATTCACGATCGACTTGCCCTGCACGCACTTCAGCCCGGCCTCGATCACGCTCCATTTGGAACTGTCGATCATGACCGGCACGCGCGCGATGTCGGGCTCGCTGGCGATCAGGTTCAGGAACCGGCTCATCGCCGCGGCCGAGTCGAGCATCGCCTCGTCCATGTTGACGTCGATGACCTGCGCGCCGTTCTCCACCTGCTGGCGCGCGACGCTGACCGCCTCCTCGTACTGCTCGTTCAGGATCAGCCGCGCGAAGGCCTTCGAGCCGGTGACGTTGGTGCGCTCGCCGACGTTGACGAACAGCGAATCGTCGGCGACCGTGACCGGCTCGAGGCCGGCGAGCCGCAGCGGCTTCGGCAGCGTCGGCACCGGGCGCGGCGCCACGCCCTCGACCGCACGCGCGATCGCGCGGATGTGATCCGGCGTCGTGCCGCAGCAGCCGCCGGCGACATTGACGAACCCGGCGTCGGCGAACTCGCGCAGCAGCGACGACGTGATGTCCGGCGTCTCGTCGAAGCCGGTTTCGCTCATCGGGTTCGGCAGGCCCGCGTTCGGGTACACGCTGACGAACACATCGGCCTTGGCCGCCAGCTCCTCGATGTACGGACGCATCAGCGCCGCGCCCAGGGCGCAGTTCAGCCCCACCGACAGCGGCCGCGCGTGGCGCACCGAGTTCCAGAACGCCTCGACCGTCTGGCCGGAGAGGATGCGGCCCGAGGCGTCGGTCACGGTGCCGCTGATCATCACGGGGAAGCGCTCGCCGCGCCGCTCGAACTCGGCCTCGACCGCGAAGATCGCCGCCTTGGCGTTCAGGGTGTCGAAGATCGTCTCGATCAGCAGCAGGTCGGCGCCGCCGTCGAGCAGGCCGCGTGCCTGTTCGCCGTAGGACGCGACCAGCTGGTCGAACGTGACGTTGCGAGCGCCCGGGTCGTTGACGTCGGGCGAGATCGACGCGGTCTTCGGCGTCGGCCCGAGCGCGCCGGCGACGAAGCGCGGCTTGTCGGCGTTGGAGTACTTGTCGCACGCCGCGCGCGCGATGGTCGCGGCCGCCACGTTCATCTCGTACGCGAGGTGGCCGAGCCGGTAGTCGTCCTGCGCGATCGAGGTCGCGCCGAAGGTGTTCGTTTCGACCAGGTCGGAGCCGGCCTCGAGGTACGCCTCGTGGATCTCGCGCACGACGTCCGGCCGCGTCAGGACCAGCAGGTCGTTGTTGCCGCGGACGTCGACCGGATGGTCGACCAGCCGGTCGCCGCGGAAGGCCGCCTCGTCCAGCTTGTAGCGCTGGATCATCGTGCCCATCGCACCGTCGAGGATCAGGATGCGTCGCGCGAGCAGCTCGCGCAGTCGGCTTTCGGTGGCGGAATTGGTCGGGGCAGCGGCATGAGCGCCCGGCGCCGACGTCGTCGGCGCGCTGGCCCCGTCAGGGAAACGCGTGTTCATCGCGGGCCTTTGGGAAGGTGGCGGGATTGTAAAGGGAGCGGCTCCCGCGCCCGCCCCGCTCGTCTCTCCGGTCAGGCCCCGGAGCGCCCCCGGATCAGGTCGCTCGCGCGCTCCGCGATCATCACGACCGGGGCGCTGGTGTTGCCCGACACGAGAGTCGGCATCACCGAGGCGTCGATCACCCGCAAGCCCTCGACTCCGCGCACGCGCAGCTGGGGATCGACCACCGAGCGATCGTCGCCGCCCATGCGGCAGGTGCCGACCGGGTGGTAGATCGTGTCGGCGTGCGCGCGGATGGCCGCGCGGATCTCGTCGTCGGTGCGCGCATCGGCGCTGTAGAGCTCGCGCTTCGGGTTTGCACCGTCGAACGGCGCGAAAGCCGGCTGCGCGAAGATCTTCCGCACCAGCTTGAAGCCGCGCACCAGCGTTTCGAGATCGTCCTCGTGCGACAGGAAACGCGGGTCGATCAGCGGCGCGTCCTTCATGTCGCGCGACGCGAGGCGCAGCACGCCGCGGCTCTTGGGTCGCAGCGGGCACGAGTGGCAGCTCATGCCGTGGCCCCAGTGGAACGTGCGATTGTGGTTGTCGACCATGCCGATGACGAAGTGCAGCTGCAGGTCGGGCCGCGCCTGGCCGGGCAGCGTGCGCACGAAGGCTCCCGCCTCCGCGAAATTGGAGGTCAGCACGCCGCGCCGCTCGCGCCGCCAGCGGCCGATCGCGCGCACCAGCTTCCAGGCGCCGGCCGGCGACAGGCCGAGCAGGTCGGTGTTGTCGACGCGACGGCTGACGATGATGTCCGGATGGTCCTGCAGGTTGTCGCCGACCGGCAGGTCCGCGACCGTCGCGATCCCGAACTCCCGCAGGTGACTGCCCGGACCGACGCCGGACACCATCAGCAGCTGGGGCGACTGCAGCGCGCCCGCCGCCAGCAGCACTTCGCGCCGTGCCCGCACTTCCCGCGCCTGCCCGCCTTGCTCGAAGCGCACGCCGACGGCGCGATGGCCGTCGAACAGCACCCGGGTCGCGAACGCGTCGGTCTCGATCTTCAGGTTGGGCCGCCCGCGTGCCGGGTCGAGGTAGGCGCGCGCCACGCTCCAGCGTTCGCCGTTCTTCTGCGTCACCTGGTACCAGCCGACGCCCTCCTGCGACTCTCCCGCGAAGTCGTCGTTGCGCGGCAGGCCGGCCTGCCGCGCGGCCTCGATGAACTTCGCGGCGAACGGATGCGGCGAACGCAGGTCGGCGACGTTCAGCGGACCGCCGCGGCCGTGATACTCGCCGTTCAGGCCTGGGCGCTCGTTGTTCTCCGAGCGGCGGAAGTACGGCAGGACGTCGTTCCAGCCCCAGCCGTCCGCGCCCTCCGCCACCCAGTCGTCGTAGTCCTCGCGCTGGCCGCGCAGATAGACCATCGCGTTGATCGAGGACGAACCGCCCAGCCCGCGACCGCGCGGCTGATAGCCGCGCCGTCCCGCGAACCCCGGCTGCGGCACCGTCGAGAAAGCCCAGTTGAAGGCGTTGCGGCGGATGATGTGGACCGCCGCCCCGGTCGGGATGCGGTTCAGCACGCCGTCGTTGTTGCCGCCGGCTTCGAGCAGCGCCACCGAAACGGAGGGGTCCTCGCTGAGACGGGCTGCCAGCACACAGCCTGCCGATCCGCCGCCGACGACGATGTAGTCCACTTCCAAGAAACTCTCCCCAGCACGCGGTCGTTCGCGTCGTTCGTGTCGGAAGAATTGTCCCGTGCGAGCGCGGGCCCCCGCGGGCGCGTCCGTAGAACGGTTCCTCGAATCGGTCGTCTTTCGCAGTGCACAAAAGAAAACGGCGCGCCTGCGCGCGCCGCCTCGTGCTGCGGGAAGACGACTTCAGTGGAGCACGACCGGCTGGTTCATCAGGCCCGAGAAGCCTTGCAGAAACTCGTCGACCTCGTCCGAGGTCGGTCCCTGCTCGATCAGCTCCTGCACATTGCGCCGGAACACCTCGGCGTCGCGTCCGCCCAGGAAGATCTCGCGGCGCAGGTTCTTGTCCATGATCTCGTAGCCGCCGACCTCACGGTCGGAACCGGCAGGCGGTCCCTCGAACTCGAAGACGCAGAAGTGCGGGCTGTCGTAAATCATGGTCACTGACATTGCGTGTCCTTTCGGCGCGGGCTCGACCGGATGGAGGAATCCGTCGACCCACCTGTATGCAATATCGGTACCCGCGGGTTCAATTCAAGCCGCCGTCAGGAAGACACAAGGAATAAGGATTCCTGCGACAGTGACCGCTAACTATTGGCGACCAGGAACTGCCGCAGTACCCGGTTGAACTCGGCCGGCTGCTCGACGTTCGACAGGTGCGCGGCGCGCGGGATGACGTGCAGCCGGGACCGCGGCATCGCCCGCACGATCTCCTCGGCCATGGGCCGCGGGGTGCCGAGGTCCGAGTCCCCGACGACGACCAGCGCCGGACAGTCGACGTCCCTGAGCCGGGCCGTCAGGTTGATGCGGGAGATGCCGTGTGCACACCCCGCATAGCCCGCGACTGGCGTGGACCGGATCAGCCGCCCGATGCGACCGACCTCCTCGGGATGGCTTTCGCGAAACGCGGCGCTGAACCAGCGCTCGAGCGTGGACGGCACGATGGCGTCCATGCCGCGGCTGCGCACCAGGGCAAGCCGTTCCTCCCAGACGGTCCGCGTCTCCGCGGGGTAGCGGCTCGTGGTGTCGGCGAGCGTGACCGTATCGAAGCGGGCCGGGTACTTCAGCAGGAACTGCTGCCCGATCATCCCGCCCATCGACAGGCCGACGAAGTGGCAGCGCCGGATCGAGACTGCATCGAGCACCGCCTTCAGGTCATCGGCGAGGAGTTCGAGCGTGTACTCGCCCTCCGGCGCGCCCGACTGGCCGTGGCCGCGGGTGTCGAAACGGAGGATGCGGAAGTCGGCGAACTCCGCCATCTGCGCATCCCACATCGTGTGGTCGCAGGCGAGCGAATGGCTGAACACGAGCCATGGCCGCGCCACGTCGGCGCTGCCCTCCACGCGGTAGGCAATGCGAACTCCGTTCCGCTCGATCGATTCCATCGTCACTCCACTTCGAAACGCACTCCCAGGCTGCCGTCCTCGAGCAGGGCGCGCACGCGCGGGAGGTGGTCCGCCGTCGCGAGCAGCAGCAGCACCTCGTGCGGCCGGTGGGCGCGCACCGCACGGGTGAGGGTCACCCGCAGCGGGACCTGTCCCACGCAGCAGACGCAGCCTGGCGCGAGCCGCGCGAGCGGCACGTCGTCGGGCGCCGAGAGCGGCACGAACCCGCTCTCGGCGACGACGGCTCGCAGCCCATTGGAAGGCCGCGCGAGCCATTCGTCCAACTGGGCCTGCTGGTCGGCAGGCGATGCCAGCCGGATGGTCGCCCGCATCAGCGACGCCAGAACGCCGGCGTGAACAGCACGAGCACCGAGAAGAGCTCGAGGCGGCCGATCAGCATCGCGAAGATGCAGACCCACTGCTCGAACGTGCTGAGCACGCCATAGTTCGCGGCCGGCCCGACGCCGTTGAGCCCCGGGCCGACGTTGTTGATGCAGGCGACGATCGCCGTGAACGCCGTGACGACATCGAGGCCGGAAATCAGCATCAGGAACGTGAGCCAGGTGATCGCCGCCCCGTACATCAGCATGAACGCGAGCACCGCGAAGATCACGTTGTTCTCGATCGGGCGCGAGCCGACGACGACCGGGTTGACCGAGCGCGGGTGCAGGATGCGAGTCATCTCGCGCCGGGCCTGCTTCAGCAGGATCAGCCCGCGGATCATCTTGATGCCGCCTCCCGTCGATCCGGCGCAGCTCGTGAATCCCGCGAGGAAGAGCATCAGCACCGGAACGAAGATCGGCCACTGGTTGTAGTCCACGCTGGCGTAACCCGTCGTGGTGACGATGGACACGACGTTGAACAGCGCATGGCGGAACGAGTCGCCCCAGTCCGCGTAGACGTCCATGGCGAACAGGTACGCCGCCACGAACAGGCACGCTGCCACCAGCGTGAGCGCATACGCCCGGCTCTCGGGATCGCTCGCGTACACGGACAACGAGCGCCGTCGCCACGCGAGGAAGTGCATCGAGAAGTTCAGGCCCGACAGCACCATGAAGACCACCGCGATGTACTCGAGCTTGGGCGAATTCCAGTACGCGAAGCTCGCGTCGTGCGGAGAGAAGCCGCCGATCGAGACCGTCGAGCACATGTACATGAAGGCGTCGGCCCAGCTCATGCCTCCCCAGCGATACGCCAGCATGCACGCGAGCGAGAGGGCAAAGTAGATCAGGTACAGGGCCTTGGCCGTGTCGGCGATGCGCGGCGTCAGCCGCGACTCCTTCATCGGGCCCGCGGTCTCCGCCTTGAACGCCTGCGCCCCGCCGACGCCGAGCAGCGGCAGGATCGCGACGACGAGCACCAGGATCCCCATGCCGCCCATCCACTGCATCAGGTGGCGCCAGACGTTGATCGAAACCGGCAGCTGGTCGAGCCCGCTGAGCACCGTGGCGCCGGTCGTGGTCAGCCCGGACATCGCCTCGAAGTAGGCGCGGGTGAACGTCATGCCGGGCAGGTGCAGCATCAGGGGCAGCGTGGCGAACGCGGGCAGCACGGTCCACACGAGCGTCACCAGCAGGAAGCCATCGCGGGGCTGCAGCTCCCGGCGGTGGCGGCGGGTCAGCAGGACCAGCAGCAGCCCGGTGCCTGCCGTGACGGCGACCGCGATGTCGTAGTCCCGCAGCGCCTTCTCGCCGCCAACGAGGGCGAACAGCAGCGGGACCACCATGGCCACGGCGAAGATCATCACGACGTACCCGAGTACGTTGATGACCGGCAGCGTGGATCGGGCGAAGGCGTTCATGGATCGCGTCGGGAGCGGCGCGGATTATGCGCCGGGCTCCCGGCGCGGCCCGCCCGAACACCGCTCCGGACGCGCCTCGCCTTGACGAGCCCGACCACCTGATCCGGCCCCACCCGGGCAATTACCCGGAGCAGTCGCCGACTTCGTTGCGGTAAGCTCCCTACCATAAGAACGAGGCAGTCCAATAGAATCCACAGGATTCACCCAGGGGCCATGCCGATGCCCCTTACCACTAGCCAGAAAGAGGAGACGTCATGACAGAGCGGCAAAGCATTGATGCAGCCAGCCCCAAGGCTGATTCCACCACCGAACCATCGGCGAGCCGCCGGCGTTTCTTCGGAAAGGCGGCGACAGCCGCCGTCGCCGCGCCGCTGGCCGGCTTCCCGATGATCTCGGTGGCGCAATCGCCGATCGTCATCAAGATGCAGGGCGCGTGGGGCGCCAACGAGATCTTCTCCGACATGGCGCAGCAGTACGTCACGCGCGTCAACGAGATGGCCGGCGGCCGCATGCGCATCGAGTACCTGCCGACGGGCGCCGTGGTCAAGACGTTCGAGATCATGGATGCCGTGAGCAAGGGCGTGCTCGATGCCGGGCACCACGTTTCGGGGTACTGGTACGGCAAGTCCAAGGTGGCCTCGCTGTTCGGTACCGGCCCGGTGAACGGCGCAACGCCCGAGGTCGGCCTGAGCTGGATTTACGCGGGCGGCGGCCAGCAGCTGTGGGACAAGCTCGTGGGCAAGCTGAACCTGAACGTCGTCGGCTTCTTCGCCTTCCCGATGCCGTCGCAACCGCTCGGCTGGTTCAAGAAGCCGGCGCCGCGGACCGCAGCAGGACTCAAGGGTTTCAAGTACCGGACCATCGGCCTGGCGGCGGACCTGATGCAGGAAATGGGCATGGCGGTCGCGCAACTGCCCGGCGGCGAGATCGTGCCGGCCATGCAGCGCGGCGTGATCGACGCCTTCGAGTTCAACAACCCGACGGCCGACATGCGCTTCGGCGCGCAGGACGTGGCGAAGTACTACTCGATGGGTTCGTTCCACCAGGCCCAGGAGTTCTTCGAGATCCTCTTCAACAAGGACAAGTTCAACGCCCTGCCGGCGGACCTCAAGGCGATCCTCAAGTACGGCGCCGAGTCGGCCTCGCAGGCCAACATGGCGCTCGCGCACGACCAGTACTCGAAGGACCTGCAGGAGCTCATCGTCAAGCACAAGGTCCAGGTGTCGCGCACCAGCCAGGACGTCTACCGGGGCCAGCTGGCCGCGTGGGACGTGGTGACCGCGAAGCTCGAGAAGGAAGTGGACATGTTCAAGGAGGTCAACGACTCCTTCAAGGCCTGGGCGCGTCGCGTCGCCTTCTACCAATTCACGAACGAAGCCGACTACAAGATGGCCTTCGAGCACGTGAACAAGATGAAACTGCCGGCGTAAGAGGCAGCCTGCGTTCGTCCCGAGCTGCCGAGAGACCGTCTCGGCAGCTTTTTTTTCACCGTGGACTTGGGAAAACATGGAAAACTGGATCAGGGTGATCGATGTCTTCAGCAAGGCGGTCGGACACGCCTTCGCATGGTGCGTGCTGGTGCTGACGGCGAGCACCTGCTACGAGGTGTTCATGCGCTACGTGCTGAACGACCCCACGGTGTGGGCGTTCGACATGAGCTACATGCTCTATGGCGCCCTGTTCATCATGTCGGGGGCGTACGCGCTGTCGCGCGGCTCGCACGTGCGCGGCGACTTCATCTACCGCAAGTGGGCCCCGCGCACCCAGGCCAAGGTCGACCTCGTCCTGTACTTCATCTTCTTCTTCCCCGCCATCTTCGCGATGGTGTTCACCGGCGCCCGCTACTCGTTCGAGTCGGCCCGGATTCTCGAGTCCAGTGTGAACAGCCCGGCGGGCGTGCCGGTGTGGCCGCTCAAGCTGCTCATCTTCGTCGCGGGCATCACGCTGCTGATCGCCGGCGTGGCCGAGGTGATGCGCTGCATCATCTGCATCCGCACGGGCAAGTGGCCGCGCCGGTCGGGAGACGTCGAGGAACTCGAGAAGGTCCTGATTGAGCAACACCAAGCCGAGGAAGCGAAATGAGCGATCCGGTCGTCGCCCTGCTGATGCTGGGCATGTTCATCTTCGTCATCTTCCTCGGTTTCCCGATCGCCTTCACGCTGATGGCGATGGGGATCAGCTTCGGCTTCTACGCCTACTACACGCCGGGCCAGGAGTTCTGGGACAACCGGATCTTCTACCTCTTCACGCAGAACACGTTCAGCGTGATGAACAACGACGTGCTCATATCGATCCCGCTGTTCCTCTTCATGGGATACATCATCGAGCGGGCCAACATCCTCGACCGGCTGTTCCTCAGCCTGCAGGTGGGGCTGCGCTTCCTGCCCGGGTCGATGGCGGTCGCGGCGCTGGTGACGTGCGCGCTGTTCGCCACCGCCACCGGCATCGTCGGCGCCGTGGTGACGCTGATGTCGCTGATCGCGCTGCCGTCCATGCTCAAGGCCGGCTACGACCAGAAGCTGTCGAGCGGCGTCATCGCGGCGGGCGGCACGCTCGGCATCCTGATCCCGCCGTCGATCCTGCTGATCGTCTACTCCGCCACGGCCAGCGTGTCGGTGGTCAAGATGTACGCGGCCGCGCTGATCCCGGGCTTCCTGCTCGCCGGCCTGTACGTGGTCTACGTCATCGTGCGCGCGATCATCAACCCGTCGCTGTGCCCGAAGCCCAAGGACCTGAAGCACTACTCGGTCCTCGAGAGCCTCATGCTGATGCTCAAGGCGTTCGTGCCGCTGGCGGCGCTCATCCTGGCGGTGCTCGGCTCGATCCTGTTCGGCCTGGCCACGCCCAGCGAAGCCGCCGCGATGGGTGCGATGGGCGGCATCATCCTGGCCGTTGTGTATCGAGCCTTCACCTGGGACCGCCTGCGCGAGTCGGTGTACCTGACCGCCAGGACGTCGGCGATGGTGTGCTTCCTGTTCGTTGGCGCCGCCACGTTCGCGTCGGTCTTCTCGTACCTGGGCGGCGAGCACCTGGTCAAGGACGTCCTGCTGGGCATGGACCTCACCCCGCTCCAGTTCCTGCTCCTCGCGCAGTTGATCATCTTCCTGCTCGGCTGGCCGCTCGAGTGGAGCGAGATCATCATCATCTTCGTGCCGATCTTCCTGCCGCTGCTGCCGGTATTCGGCGTCGACCCGATCCTGTTCGGCATCCTGATCGCCATCAACCTGCAGACGTCCTTCCTGACACCGCCGATGGCGATGTCGGCCTACTACCTGAAGGGAGTCGCGCCGAAGGAGCTGGAACTCTGGACGATCTTCCGGGGCTGCTTCCCGTTCGTCGGCATAGTTCTCGTGACGCTGGCCTTGACGTACATCTTCCCGGCCCTGGTGACCTACCTGCCGAACGCGTTCTTCGACCAGGCAACCGAGATTCCGTACGACCCGAACGACCCGTCGGTGGTCAATCCCGACTTCTTCAAGGCCAAGTGAGCGGCATGCACGGCGGGCAGGTCATCCAGCAGTTCTCGGCGACGGAGTACCGCGAGTACCTCGCGTCGGGACAGGCTGACCTCGAGGTCTTCTACGAGCAGCACCTGGCGTATGCGCGTGGCGCGCAGGAGCAGGTCCACGCCTTCGCCAGCCTCGACGAGCGCGTGATCAGCCTGCAGGCGAGCCACCGCAAGGGCGAGCGCGCGCGTGGAGAGCCGCTGGGCCGGCTGTACGGCGTGCCGGTCGCGGTCGAGGACGTCATCGACACGATGGACTTCCCGACGGCATTCGGCAGTCCGATCCACGACGGTCGCTATGCGGTCGCCGATGCGCCCGTGGTACGCCGCCTGCGCGACTCCGGCGCGGTGATCGTCGGCAAGACGGCCACGAGCGAGTTCGGCGGCGCGGAGCCCGGACCCGCCCGCAACCCGCACAACCCCGGCCACACGTCCGGCGGATCGGCGGGCGGATCGGCCGCGGCGGTCGCGGCGGGCGTGGCGCCCCTGGCGCTCAGCTCCCAGACCAACGGTTCGGTGATCCGCGCTGCTTCTTTCTGCGGCGTCTACGGCTTCAAGCCTTCAATGGGCCTGCTGCCTCGCACCGGCGTGTTCGAGCAATCCCCCTCGCTGGACCAACTCGGGCTCTTCGCCCGCTGCGTGCAGGACCTCGCGCTCGCGAGCGAGATCATGTCGGGCGACGACGGCGAGGATCGGGCCGCGCTTGGGCTGCCACCCCGCCAGCTGGCAGCCGTCTGTGCTTCCGAACCTCCGGTGGAGCCGAAGTTCTGCTTCGTGCGCACGCCCTGGTGGGACCTGGTCGACGCGGAGGCGCGCGAGGCGTACGAGGCATTCGTCGAGCTGATGCGGGGGGTGGTGGTCGCGGCGGACCTTCCGGCGCTGGTGGAACAGGCCGTCCAGTGGCATGAGAAAGTCGCCGAAGCCGAGTTCGCCTTCGCGATGCAGCGTGAGTACCGCAACCATCCGGCGCAGCTCAGCGACGGTTTGCGGCAGCGGGTGGAGCGGGGCATGCAGATTCCCGTGCTCGACTACCTGGCCGCCAGAGACCGGATGCCGCATGCGGCCTGCGCGTTCGATGCGTATTTCGAGCACTACGACGCCATCCTGTCGCCGGCCGCGATGGGCGGCGCTCCCGGCGGGTTCGCGTCGACGGGCAACTCCAACCTGCAGAACGTGTGGAGCTTCGGCGGCCTGCCCACCTTGTCGATGCCCCTGCTTCACCTCTCCAGCGGGCTGCCGCTCGGCGTGCAGGCGGCGGGGCCGCTGCACAACGACGGCCGCTTCCTGCGGGCCATGCGCTGGCTGGTCAACGAATTCGTCAATCGGAGTGGTTCATGAAGAAGATCGAAGTACTGGCGGGGTTCGTCGGCCTGTTGCTGCTCGTGGCCTTCTTCGCCCCCTACGTGCACAAGCTTCCCCAGATCGACATCACCCTGATCCTGCTGGGCGGCCTGGCCCTGGCTGGCTACGACTTCTTCACGTCCAAGAAGTAGGGCCGGCTAGAAGAAGCCCAGGCCGACGCTGAAGAGCTTCTCGACCCGCGGAATGATCCGCTTGTTCTCCACGAACACGATCAGGTGGTCCTCGGCCTGCACCACGACGTCGTGGTGAGCCATCAGCACCTGCGCCCGGTCCGCGCTGCCTCGCACCACAGCACCGATGGTCGCCCCGCGTGGCAGCTCGATCTGCTCGATCTGCTTGCCGATGATCCTCGAACTCTTCTCGTCGCCGTGCACGATGAGCTCGAGCGCTTCCGCCGCTCCGCGCCGCAGGCTGTGCGCCGCCACCACGTCGCCGCGGCGAACGAAGCGCAGCAGCGCGGACAGCGTTGCATATGACGGCGACACGGCGATGTCGATCTGCCCGCCCTGCATCAGGTCGCCGTAGCTCTTGCGGTTGATCAGCGCGATCACCCGGCGGGCCCCGAGGCGCTTCGCCAGCAGCGAGCTCATGATGTTGTTCTCGTCGTCGTTCGTCAGCGCGACGAAGAGGTCGGCGTCCTGCACCCCTTCCTGGGTCAGCAGATCCTCGTCGGTGGCGTCGCCCTGCAGCACGAGTACCTCGGACGACAGCTGGCGTGCGAGCACTTCGGCGCGGCGCTTGTTCGATTCGATGATCCTGACGTTGAACCGCTCGGCGATGTCGAGCCCCTCGCCCGTGTCCAGCGCGCGCGCCAGGCGCAGGCCGATGTTCCCGCCGCCCGCGATGATCACCCGCCGCACCGGCTTGTCCATCCGGCGCATTTCGCCCAGAACCCGCCGGATGTCCTGCGACGCCGCCAGGAAGAACACCTCGTCGCCCGGCTGCACGAACGTGTCGCCGTCCACGCGCACGCTGGCGTCGTTGCGGAAGATCGCGACGATCCGCGTGTCGACGTTCGGGATGTGCCGCCGCAGGTCCTTGATCGGATGGGACACCAGCGGACCGCCCGCAAACGCGCGCACCGCGATCAGGCTGGCCCGGCCGTCCGCGAACTCGAGCACCTGCAGCGCCTCGGGGAACTCGATCAGCTTCAGCAGGTAGTCGGTGACCGTCTGCTCCGGAAAGATGACGTGCGAAGCGCGGAAGCCGCTCTCGCCGATCAGCGCCGGATGCTGCTGCAATTCGACGTTGCGCACGCGCGCGATGCGGGTCGGGATGTTGTAGAGGTCGGCGGCGATCTTGCACGCCACGAGGTTGACCTCGTCGCCCGCCGTCACCGCGATCAGCATGTCCGCATCTTCGGCGCCTGCCTGGTGCAGGATCGAAGGCAGCGCGGCGTTGCCGACGAGCCCGCGCAGGTCGAAGCGTTCCTGCAACTCCGCCACGCGACTGACGTCGGTGTCGATGACGGTGATGTCGTTCGCCTCGGAGACCAGCGCTTCCGCGACCGACGATCCGACGCGGCCGGCGCCGACGATGATGATCTTCATGGTTGGGTCGTTGGCGACGCCCGCTACAGCGTTCTAGTCGTCGTATTCGTCCCGCTGCACGTACACCCGCGGTTCGTTGGCCGCGTCGCGGGCCTCCACGGCCGGCGGCACGTCCGCCGGTTCCTCGACGCGCTCGCCGCGGCGACTGCCGCGCGCAAGCTCGATGCCGAGCTGCTTGAGTTTCCGGTACAGGTGCGTGCGTTCGAGCCCGGCGCGATCGGCCACGCGCGTCATGCTGAAGCCCTCCCTGGCCAGGTGGTACTCGAAGTAGACGCGCTCGAACTGGTCGCGCGCGTCACGCAATGGCTGATCGAGCGGAACGCCGTTGTGCCGCGCCGGCTCGGGTTCGGCGGTCGCCGCCGTGTCCCGGGCTGGAGCTGACGCGGGCTCTGCCTGTGGCTCGGCATGGACCGGCTGCACCGCAGGGGCCTGCATTGGCCGAAGGTTGCGCATCACGCGCCCGCGCTCCAGTCCGCCTCGGACCGCCGACAGCAGCCGCGCCATGGCGATCGGCTTCTCGAGGAACTCGAGGGCGCCGAAGCGCGTGGCCTCGACCGCGGTGTCGATCGTCGCGTGCCCCGACATCATGATCACCGGCATCGTCAGCTGACCGTGCGACGCCCACTCCTTCAGCAGCGTCACGCCGTCGGTGTCCGGCATCCAGATGTCGAGCAGCACGAGGTCGAGCTGTTCGCTCTGTCGCGCCGCGCGCGCGGCCGAGGCGTTCTCGGCCGTGATCACCGCATGGCCTTCGTCGGACAGGATCTCGGAGAGAAGCTCCCGGATGCCGACCTCGTCGTCGACCACGAGGATGTTAGCCATGGCTGCGATGGCCGCGACGATGCGCGGGCGCCGGCACTACGGATGACGAAACGAATGCGTGATAAGGCAACGGCACACCAGACGGCAGGTTGAACAAGGGCGAAGCTTACGCCGCGTGGCGCGACGCTGCCTCGTTACTGGCGGCGAGCCTGCGGAAGACGATCGTCACGACAGCTCCCCCCGCCTGACCGACGCCACCGCCGACATTCCGGTTGACCGCCTCGATGCGGGCGCCGTGCTCGTCGACGATCTTCTTCACCATCGCGAGCCCCAGCCCGGTCCCGCTGGGCTTCGTCGTGACGTACGGCTCGAACGCACGCCTCAGTATATTCGCGGCGAAGCCCGGTCCGTTGTCCTCCACGGACAGGCGGACCGCGCGCGCGCGGGTGCTGCCCTCGTCGATCTCGACGAGCTCGGTCCGCACGACGATGCGCGGATCCGGTCGCCCGGCCAGCGCGTCCTGCGCGTTGGTGATCAGGTTGTGGATCACCTGGCGCAACTGGGTGGCGTCGCCATCGATGGCGGGGAGTTCCGGCGCCAGCTGCAGGCGCAGCGGCCCGGCGCCGGCCTCGGCGCCGTAGAGGATCCCGATCTCGCCGATCAGCTCGTTGAGATCGAGCGGCGACAGCCGGGCCGGCGGCACGCGCGCATAGTCGCGGAAGTCGTCGACCATGCGCTTCATCGCAGCCACCTGGTTGACGATGGTCGAGGCTCCGCGTCTCAGCACCTCCGACTCCGCCGCGGGCAGCTTGTCGGCCAGCTTCATCTGGAGCCGCTCGGCGGAGAGCTGGATCGGAGTCAGGGGATTCTTGATCTCGTGCGCCAGGCGACGGGCGACCTCGCCCCAGGCGACCGCGCGCTGGGCCGAGATGACCTGCGTGACGTCGTCGAACACCACGACGTAGCCGGGGCCGTCGTCGAGCGGCAGGCGTGATCCGCGCGCGAGCAGCATCAGCGGTTCGCCGCCGCCGACCTCGCCGCCCACCGCCGCCGACCGCTTGACCTCGATCTGCTGCTGCCACGAGTCCTTCGGCGACGCCGCCAGCGCGTAGTCCGCGAAGGCGGCCTCGAACGCGATCGCGAGCGTGGGATCGACTTCCGCCAGCGGCCGGCCGGTCCGCTGCAGCAAGGTGTGGCCGAGGATGCGCGCGGCGCCGTGGTTGGCCGTGACCAGGCGGAAGTCCTTGTTGAGCACGACCACCCCGGCCGACAGGTTCGCAAGCACGCGCTCGAGGTAGGTCTTCGCGTTCTCCAGTTCGCGCTGCTTGTGCTCCACCTGGTCGCGCGCCTCGGTGAGCTGGCGAGTCATCGCATTGAAGGACTGGGTGAGGAGGTTCAGCTCGTCGTTGCCCGGAAACTCGCGGACCGGCCGGAAGTTGCCTTCGGCGACCGCCTTCGTGCCTTCGGCAAGCTGCAGCAGTGGGGCGGTCATCGAACTCGCCAGCAGGACGCTGGACGCGATCGCCGCGAACACCGACAGCAGCAGCGTCAGGGTCAGCGTCAGTCCGTAGATCGTGCGCAGGCCGCTTCGCGCCAGCGCGAGTTCCTGGTACTCGCGGTATCCGTTCTGGAGGGCCTCGGCGTTTGCGGCCAGCGTCGCCGGCACCGCCTGCACCAGCTGCAGGTAGCGGACCTCGTTGGGAGGCCGCGCCGAACTCAGGCCGCCGACGCGCGGAGCGCTGAACTCGCGCATCTCGCCAAGCCCTGCGCTGCCGCCCGGCTCGAACGAGCGGAGCCCCGTACGCGGCGCCGACGCGGACGCGGACGGCGACGGCGACGGCACCGGGACGATCACCCGGGCCCGCAAACCCTGCCGGGCGTCGCTCGCGCCCGCCTCGCCTTCGATGGCGGCAAACAGCCGCTGCGTGCGGGCCTGTCGCAGCTGCGCCGCAGAGGGGATCTCGGGCACCAGTTCCGAGACATCGCCGCCGCTGGCCCCGATCAGTTGTCCGCTTCCCGTCACCAGCAGCGCCTCCTGCACGCCGCCCTGCTCGCGCAGGCGGTTCAGCTCGGACACCTGGGCCGACTCGGGCACGTCCGAGAGTTCGAGCGCCCACGCGCGCGCCTTGCGGGTGGCGTCGTCCTTGATGTTGTCGAGGACCGCGCGTCCGAGCGTCAGGCCCGAGTCGAGGGCCCGGTCGACCCGGACATCGAACCAGGACTCGATCGACCGTCCGAGGAACTGCGTCGACACGACGTAGATCAGGACGCCGGGCAGCACCCCCATCAGCGCGAACGCGATGGAGAACCGCATCATCATCCGGGCGCCGAACCGTCCCTGGCGCAGCCGCTTCACCAGCCGTCGCACGAGCAGCAGCACGAGGATGAACAGCAGGCCCGCGATCACGCCGTTGACGGCGAGCAGCACCGGGTAGTTGCGCTCGAAGAACGCGGTGTTGCCGCTCGCCGACGCGAGCAGGAACAGCAGCACGCCCGACAGCGAGACGGCGAACAGAAGGCCGTAGCGCAGTGCCCTAGGCATGGGTGCCCGTCCTCAGGCCGGCGCAGGCGTCGGGCGCAGCGAACCAGCGATGGGAAGACATCGGCAACAGGCGCTCAGGGCTGCCGGTCGGCCGGCACCCGGACCTCGCGCCAGTCGGACGCGAGGCTCCACTCGCGGCTGGTGATCGCGTTGACCTGGAACGGCTTGGGCAGCTGAGACACGTCGAGCCGCATGCGGACCTGGGCTTCGTAGTCGTCGCGCGGCGACAGTTGCGCCCGGTCCATCACCTTCCAGTTGCGCACGCTCTTCACGAGCGCGAGCGCCTCGTCGAGCGAATCGAACGGCTGCGACAGGCCGCCACGCGCCAGCCGGTACTGCCGGGTCAGCGGGCTGTACGACAGCCGGTAGACGAGCGTCTGCGATGCGACCATGCGGTCGAACCAGTACCACCGCTTCCTGAACAGTTCGAACTCGATGTTGAAGTACAGCGCGATGCCCTTCTGCACGGCCTCCTCGAGCGCCTGCGGCAGTTCGAACTCGAAGGTCGCGTTGAGGACGATCGCTCCGTTCGTGCCGTCCGCGGGCTGCTCCAGCGCGGCCGCCATGACCCCGATGCGCTCGTCGGCCCCCCCGGTCAGCGGCGCCAGCAGGAGCGTCAGCGCTGCCAGCCACGGCAGGATTGCTCTTAGCGCCAGGTTGGGGGTCATCGGGTCTTTTGGAGCAAGGCGTAGAAGAAGCCGTCGTGCAAAGTCGGCAGCGCCGAGACGCCGTCCCATGCCGGCGCCACCGCCGGGGCCGGCGCCAGTTGCACGCACGGCGAGCCGGGCGGCAGGGGCACAGCACGCGCCTCCGAGTGCTCTGCCGTGAAGCGCTCGATCTGCTCCGGCCCCTCTTCCGGGAACAGCGAGCAGACGACGTAAAGCAATCTACCACCCACCTCCAGCAGCGGCCATAAAGCGCCCAGCAATCGCGCCTGCAGCGTTGCCAAATGTGCAACATCGGACGGCCTACGCAACCACGGGATGTCCGGATGGCGGCGGACGATGCCCGACGCGGTGCATGGCGCGTCCAGCAGGACTCGATCGAACGGCCTGCCGTCCCACCATCGCGACGGTTCCGCCGCATCGCCAACCAGCACCTCGGCGACGGTCCGCGTGCGGTCCAGGTTCTCGCGGATGCGCGCCGCCCGCGCGCCGTCCACTTCGAGCGCGACGACGCCGGCGCCGGCGATCTCCGCGATGTGCACGGTCTTGCCCCCGGGCGCGGCGCAGGCATCCAGCACGCGCTGGCCCGGTTCGACGCCAAGCCACGGAGCCGCCAGCTGCGCCCCGGCGTCCTGCACCGAGACATCGCCTTCGGCGAAACCGGGCACCTCCGCCACCGGGCGTGGCGAATGAACCCACACCGCCCGCTCACCCACTCGTGTCGCGGCCATGGAAGACTCCGTGCAGCGACGCAGGTAATCGTCCACGTCCACGCCTGCGGCGACCCGCAGCACCAGCGGCGGCGCTTCGGACTGGGCGGACAGGATCGCCTCCCATCGTCCGGGAAAGGCGGCGCGGACGCGTGCGAGCCACCACGGCGGCACGTTGAAGCGCATCTCCGCCGACAGGTCGCGCGCCGCCATCAGATCTTCGCGACGTCGGATGAAGTTGCGCAGCAACGCATTCACGAACCCGGCCGCCGGCGCGATGGATGGCACGCGCCGCGCGGCGCTGACCGCCTGGTCGACGATCGTGTACTCGGCGTGGCGCTCGCGCATCAACTGTCCGAGCGCCACCGCAAGCAGCGCCGCCAGCGGCGGCGACGGCGGCCGGCTCGCCAGCGTACGGATCGCGTACTCGGCGAACGCGAGATGACGAACCGCGGTGTAGCTGACGTCGAGCACGGCGGGTCGCATCTCGGGACGCCCGCTCACCGCGAGCGCGATCGCGCGGTCCAGCGACTGTCCAGCGCGGAAGCGCTGCCAGGCGTGGGCCGCGGCCGCGAGAACTTCGGCGAGAGGCGCCGTGGTGGTCATGCCGCAGGCGGCGGCTGGCAGCGCTCGCCGGCGCGCAACGAGAACCCCGCTAGAAACTCGCGCGCGCCAAGGCGCTTGCCGCCCGGGCGCTGCAGCTCCGTCACGCGCAGGGCACCGTCGCCGCAGGCGATCGTCACGCCTGCGGCCTCCGCATCGATCACCGTTCCCGGCGACGCGGCGGCCGACGCCGACACCGCCGCGGCACGCCACACCTTGATCGGCGTGCCCTGCAGCCATGTAGCTGCGCCGGGGAACGGGTCGAATGCGCGCACGCGGCGTGCAAGGACATGGCTCGCCTGCGTCCAGTCGAGCCAGGCCTCCGATTTGTCGATCTTCGGCGCGTACGTCGCTCCATCGGGCTGCGGCGTCGCCACGAGTTCGTTCACGCGCGACAGCGCGTCGACGATCAGGCGCGCGCCCAGTCCGGCCAGCATGTCCGTCAAGGCGCCTGATGTGGCGTCCGGCGGAATCGGCACCGCTTCGGCGAGCAGCATCGGGCCTGTGTCGAGCCCGGCGTCCATCTGCATGATGGTGATGCCGGTCGACTCGTCGCCGGCTTCGATGGCGCGGGCGATCGGA
>Ga0209079_10000148_pt1 | contig 32883 bp, 28 predicted proteins | sample PPLLaktember2015_2_FD_187259 | JGI IMG/M metagenome (GOLD analysis project Ga0209079, IMG submission 187259) | Freshwater sediment microbial communities from Prairie Pothole Lake near Jamestown, North Dakota, USA - PPLs Lake P7 Core (6) Depth... | ecosystem: Environmental > Aquatic > Freshwater... | reverse complement strand
GAAATGTCGCGGCTGAATTATGAGATCTATCACTGGATGCAAAACATCGCGGCGAATCTCCCGCACTTGCGCGCCGCCGGACACAGCCCCTATCTCATGCAGAAAACCGATATGCTGACGAAGGCCTACGCCCGCGTGCGGCAACGCCGTTCCGACCTGCTGACCGGCCGCCAATATAAAGCGGCGGCGCTCTGGCAAGTCGCCGGTCATACCGGCATGATCGCCACAGCCGGCATGCTCGTCTCAACCGGCCAGCTCACGGTAGGCCAGTTCGCCGCCGCGGAGCTGCTGGCGGGGCAGCTGCTCCTGAACATGGACACGCTGGCGCGCCGCATGGTCCACATGTTCTTCGCCTTCGTGGCCTTCCGGGAGATGAACGCCTTTTTTTCACTGCCCCAGGACGAGCACGGCGCCAAAACCATTGTCCCCATGGGACATTTCGGACTGGAGGGGGTCTCGATCACCGCACGCAATCTTTCCTTCGCTCATCCGAATTCGACCCCGCTGTTTGAGCATCTTGATTTGGACGTCGTCGCCGGGGAAAAAATCGCCCTGCTCTGCCAGTCCAATGTGCAAAAAACCGCCGTGGCCAAAGTCCTGGCCGGTCTGCTCCCGCCCACCGGCGGCGTGGTTCGCTACAACGATATGAATCTGGTCGAGGTGAGCCTGGAATCAATTGACCCCTGTCGCGGCTTGATGCTGGACTCACAGCCCACGCTGCTCGAGGGCACGATCGAGGACAATCTGACGCTGGGCCGCCCTGCCATCTCCCATGATGATATTCTGTGGGCGCTCCATTTCGTGGAGCTGGACGATGAGATCGATCACTTTCCGGACGGCCTGGCCACGCAGGTGACGGGTCACCGCGATCAATTCACCTTGAGCCAGACGTTGCGTCTCCTGCTCGCCCGCGCCATTGTGATCCGGCCGCATGTCCTGATCATCGACGGCACGTTGCACAGCATGATTCCCACGCTGCGGGAAACGATTTTGCGCCGGCTCTGCTCCAAGGATGAACCCTGGTCGGTCATCTTCGTGACCAACGATCCGACATTTGTCACCTATGTCGACCGCCGCGTGACAGTCGCGTAATTCACGATGGAACGACCAGCATGACCTGGGAGACCGCAGCCATCTGGATGGGTATGGCCCTGCTGGCGTCGCTCGTCTCAGTGCGTATCGGTGTGTCCGTCGCGCTGGTGGAAATCTGCGTCGGCATCGCCGGCGGCAACATGCTGGGTATTCAACCGACCCCCTGGATCATGTCGCTCGCCGGATTCGGCAGTGTCGTCTTGACGTTCCTCGCCGGCGCCGAGATCGATGTCGATGTCATGAAGAACAAATGGAAGGAGACGCTCGGGATCGGCCTCGCCTCGTTTCTGGTGCCCTGCCTCAGCGTGATGGCCTTTGCCTACTGGGTGGCCGGGTGGTCCCTTCAAGCCTCGCAAGTGGCAGGTATCGCGCTCTGCGCCACATCTGTTGCCGTCGTCTATACCGTGCTCGTCGAGCGCGGCCACAATGAACTCGAACTGGGCAAGATCATTCTCGCCGCCTGTTTTGTAACTGATCTGGGATCGGTCGTCGCGCTCGGCCTCCTCTTCGCCCGGTACGACTGGTGGATGGTCATTTTCCTTGCCGTGACGGCACTCACCCTCTGGCAACTGCCCGGCATCACCCGCTGGTTTTTCAACCGGGTCGGGAAGCGGATCAGTGAACCGGAACTCAAGTTCGTCTTGTTGATTCTCTTCGCCCTCGGCGCCCTGGCGAATGCGGCTCAAAGTGAGGCAGTGCTCCCTGCCTACCTCGTCGGCCTCGTGCTGGCGCCGATCTTTCTCGCCAACAAGAACCTGGCCCACCGCTTGCGGACTATTGCCCTGACGGTTCTGACGCCCTTCTACTTTCTCAAAGCCGGCGTGTTAGTCAGTCTCAAGGCCGTGCTCGTCACCACGGCGTTGATTGGCCTGTTCTTCGCCGTCAATACGGCTGCCAAACTCATCAGTGTCTGGCCGCTCACGCGCCTGTTTCGATTCCACCCGAGAGAGGGCATGTACACCACCTTACTGATGGCGACCGGCCTGACTTTCGGCACTATTTCGTCGTTATTCGGACTGGAACATAACCTGATCACCCGCGAGCAATACGCGACACTGGTGACCGTGGTGATCCTGACGGCGATTATCCCCACGCTCATCGCCGAGCGATGGTTCGATCCTGGCGGCAAGCCTTCCGAAGAACGCTGGCCGGACAACCGGCCCCCCGGACAGACACCGTTTGGTTCATCCCGATAGCGCCGCTATTGCATTTCACAGAGGGAGGCCTGACCATGTTTCGAAAAATTCTGGTGGGGAATGACGGTTCCGACGGCGCGAAAAAAGCCCTGCAAACGGCGCTGACCCTGGCGACACGCGACGACGCGGAGTTGCATGAAATCTCCATCGAGGAGCACTTGCCGCGCTACGGTGCGCTGATGGGCGAACTGGACGAAGCGAAAGAGGAGGCCCGGAATTTTTTCCACCGGGTCACGCAGGAAGCGGAAGCGGCGGCGGCCACCCGGGGAGTCACCCTTATGTCGCATGTTGTGCCCGGACATCCCGTGGAGGCCATCACGAAGTTTGCTAAAGACGGAAGCTTCGATCTCCTGGTCGTCGGCTTCACCGGACACTCCAACATCTTCGGCCGCATCTGGGGCGGCACATCGCAAAATCTCGTGCGCTTGTCCCCTTGCACCGTGCTGGTGGTCAAATAACAGCACGCCCACCCGCGCAAAAACGCAAAAGCGAACGATCCGGCGTTTGACGGTCTCCGGACCATTCGTTAGAATGCCAGCGTGACGACGTTGCTACCTTCATCAAGACCGCACCGCGCCTCATGAGCCTGACACCTCATCCGTGGCCCTCCGTTGTCATGCCCATCAAGGATGAACGGGACAATCTCGCACCGCTCACGAAACAGATGATCACGGTGTTGTCGGCGCATGTGGAATCCACTATGGTCCTGTGCCCCCGTTCGTGCAGGAGCCGCCACGCAAGATGACCAATTCCACTCGCCCATGGGCCTCCGTCATCATTCCCATCAAGGATGAACGGGACAATCTCACGCCACTGACCGAACGGGTGCTCAAGGTCCTGTCGGCCCGCGAAGAATCTCAAACCGCGCCGTTTGAGCTGGTGTACGTCGACGACGGCAGCAGCGACGGCAGCAGCGAATTACTGGACCGGCTAGCACAAACCTATCCGGCCGTCCGCGTCCTGCACTTCGACCGGAACTACGGACAATCCTCCGCCTTCGACGCCGGATTCAAACATTCCACCGGCGAACTGGTCATTACGCTGGACGGCGACCTGCAGAACGATCCGGCCGATATCGACAAGATGCTGCCCCTTCTACAGAAATTCGACCTGGTGTGCGGCTGGCGCATCAGCCGCAACGATAATCTCGTCAGAAAGCTGTCCTCGCGCATCGCCAACGCGGTGCGCAGCGCCGTGACCGGCGACCGCGTACACGACACCGGCTGTTCCCTGAAAATTTTCCGGCGCGCCGTCGTGGACAAGCTGCAACTCTTTACCGGCATGCACCGGTTTTTTCCGGCCTTAGCCCTCATGCACGGCTTCACCGTCACAGAAATTCCGGTCAGCCACCATCCCCGGGCGCATGGGATTTCCAAGTATGGCGTCGGGAACCGGCTCTTCAAGAGTCTCTACGACCTGATCGCCGTGCGCTGGATGCAACATCGCTGTTTACGGTACAAACTACGCAACTAACCCGCTGCACCCTTTTTATGATCACGACTGACACCATCTGGATTGCCACGGGATTTCTCGGCCAGGGTCTGTTCTTCGGCCGGTGGATCGTGCAATGGCTCGCCTCGGAACGCAGTGCGTCCAGCAAAGTGCCGATCTCCTTCTGGTACTTGAGTCTCGTCGGAGGCCTCATCACGCTGGCCTATGCCATCTATCGGAAAGATCCTGTCTTCATTGCCGGGCAGAGCATCGGCGCTGTCGTCTACGTGCGCAATCTCATGCTGATCTATCGTCCGAAGCAAACAAACCCCGTCAAGAGTGATCAGGGATGAGTGAGTCCGCCTCGCAGGTGCCCGGGCCTTCGTCCAGCCATCCATCGCCGGTCATTCGCCATATCGGGTTACTGCTGGCCCTCTGCGGCATTCTGTTCTTTTGGAATTTGGGCGCCCTTGGCCTGACGGATCGCGACGAAGGCCGCAACGCCGAAGCCGGCCGCGAGATGCTCGAAACCGGCGACTGGATGAGCCCCACCTTCAACTACGAACCCCGCTATGCGAAGCCGGTGCTGGTCTACTGGCTGATGAGCGCCTCGTACAAGACGTTCGGTGTCAGCGAATTCGCCGCGCGGTTTCCGTCGGCGCTCTTCGGGCTCGGCCTGGTGTTGATGCTCTATCTGTTTCTCACGCGCCTGCGCGACGCGAATACGGGACTGCTCGGGGCACTGATGCTGGCGCTGAATCTCCAGATGATCGGGCTCAATCGCATGGCCCTGACCGACAGCGTATTGATCTTTTTTACCACGCTCTCGCTCTTCGCCTTCTGGCTGGGATTTCAGACGACGCGCGAGCGACGGCCCTGGATGTGGGTCTACTACGCAGCTATGGGCATCGCCACATTAGCGAAAGGACCGGTGGGATTCCTCGTTCCACTGATCGTCGTCGCGTTGTACCTGTCTCTCACAAAACAGTGGCGGCCCTTCTGGCAGGAGGGGCGACCGCTCGCGGGCACGGCGCTGACGATCCTGATCGCGCTACCCTGGTATGCCGGCATGTGGTGGCTCCACGGCAGCGAGTACACCGCCGCTGCGCAAGCCAACACCGTCGGGCGCTTTCTCAAACCGATGGAAGGGCACAGCTTCGGATTCTTGTTCTACATTCCCGTGTTGCTGCTCGGATTTTTCCCCTGGAGCGGCTGGCTGCTCTTTGCCTGGCCGCAGACCTACAAAAGTTGGCGCGCAGCACGTAAAACATTGAGCGTGTCGAGTGAGACGCCCGGCGAGTTAACAGACCCATCACCCGATATCCCTGCTCCCTCACAGTCAGCCAAACTGGACTGGTTCGCCGCCGCCTGGATCTTCGCGACCTTCGTCTTTTTCACACTCTCATCGACGAGGCTCCCCCATTACATCGGACCGCTCTTTCCCGCCGCCGCGATCCTGACTGCCTCCTACTGGTCCCGCTGCGTGAGGGAACCTTCGACCAGAGGCGCCAATGCGTCCGTTCACCTGGTCATGTGGCTGGGATTTGTCCTGGCGGGAGCCATGGCCTGTCTGCCCTGGATCTACGACACGATGTTGGCGAGCAAGCTCACGAAGGAATATCCGTTGGCCACGCAGCTCTCGCTGGGCAGCGGACCCTACGTGGCTGCCACGGTCCTGCTGGTGGGCATGGGGCTGGTGGGATTGTTCGGTCTGTCTGAAACCAGGCGCGGCGCGGCCTTCTGGGCGGCCAGCGGGTCGCTGTTCGGCGTGGTACTGGTACTGATGGTCTTTGTCCTGCCGGCAGCGAACCGGTACTTCGTCGCACCGCAGCAAGAGCTGGCCTACGCAGCAGGATTGAACCTGGCGCCGGGCGAACAACTGATCGCCTACGGAGCGACGAGACCCTCGACGGCCTTTTATGCCAGGCGAAAAGTGCTCTTTGTAGGATCGGGCGAAGAAGAGAAGCTCCACACAGCCCTGAACCAACCGGGCCGCACGATGATTCTGCTGCCTGAATCGTTTGTGGACAAACTGCCGGGAGATCTCAAAAATTATCAGCCGATCTTGAAACGCTACGGCTATCTGCTCCTGGCCAGCGAGCCGATGGTGAACATTCCAGAAAGCGCACTTCCGCCTCCGCCGGCCCTTGAACCCCGGATCTTCGGTCATTGAGAAGAAGTGATGCGTGATCGGTGACTGATGGAGAGTCAGATCCCCGCTCATCACTGATCATTGTTTCACAACAGAGGCAGAATGCCTCGACCGGCAACGAGGATGGCCAGACTCAGCAGGACTGCCGCCACCAACTCATACTCTCTGAGCACTGGAACCCGACTCGACTCTTCCACCCCACCGGGTCCCTGATCCCCGCGGAGCCAGAATCCGACGCAGAGCAACCCGGTTGCCGCCATCACAATTGGTTCCGTAGACATCAATGATAACCCAAGGGCCGTCGCCATGATCGGCCCTTGTGCTGATCTCGTCGCAAGGACTATCTGGTCCGACCATCGCGCGCGAATGCGACTCAAGACGCCGACCACGACCAGCAAGGCACCGATTCCGATGAGGAACAGGCTTTCCGGCCCGGGCTCGGCCGGAAAGGCCAATGACCAGAAGAGTGCAAAGCCCCACACTGTTCCGATTGCGGCGTGATACAGCGCGGACTCAACCGACCGGATCCAGTCCTTCCAAGGATTCGCTGCCACCATCCCGCTCACCGTCCCCAACACCCATCCGCCGAAGACGTCGCTGGGAAAATGCGATCCGCGCAACACGCGGCTGAGCGCGACGAATGCCGCGATCCCAATGAATAACGCCGCCAGCAATGGGAAGCGGCGGCTCAAAACAACCGCAAGCGCAAAGGTCGCCGTCGTATGGCCGGACGGAAAGGAATCGAATCCTGATGCCAGCGACGGCGCGAGCGACCAATCTCCCGATGCAGAAAACTTCGGCCGCGGCCGGCCGACGAGATGCTTCACCGTATGGACGAGCACTGTGGCCAATCCGTGCGCCCACAGAGTTTGTATGCCGGTCGCGACTCCACGCGACGCCGGCAACATCCAGCCGACGGCCAGCAGAATCGCGCTGACAATCAGCAACTGCCGCCCGTCGCCCATCCAGTTTCCGGCCTGGCTGACGAACGCCATCCAGGGAACCGTCAACGTCCCGCCGCCTTCCGGCGTCGTGATCGTGCGCAGATACCGCGCGGTCTGACCATCGAGTTGGCGGAGCCCCCAGAAGACACAGGCCAGCGCGCCCCCTAGACAGGCTAGGGCCACGAGAAGCAAGACTCGTGACGAATCACGGGCAACGAGTGACTCGCGACCAACAGAGGGTGAGGGATCAGAGTGGTCCATATAACCGATTACACATCACTCGTCACTGCCTTACGGCACCCAATCCGCCAGGAAAACATTGAACTCGCCCGGCTGCTTCGCGTTGCGATCAGAGACCCAGACCACGCGTTTGCCGTCAGGCGAGAACATCGGAAAGCTGTTGAACTGACCTTCGAAGGTCAGACGTTCCAACCCGGCACCGTCATCGCCCACGAGATACAGATGAAAGCTCGGCCGACCGCCCTCGCCGCGGGTTTCCACATTCGAGGAGAACACGATTCGCTTCCCGTCCGGGTGGAAGAACGGTGAAAAATTCGATGCGCCGTTCGAGGTCACCTGGTGCTTTCCGCTGCCGTCGGCATTCATGATAAACAGTTCCAGTTGACCCGGCTCCACCAACCGCTGCCCCAGCAACTCTTTGTAGTGCGCAATCTCGGCCGGATCCGTGGGATGCGACGCCCGATAGACAATGCGTTTGCTGTCCGGAGAAAAGAACGCCCCGCCATCGTAGCCGACATCGTCGGTCAAGCGGCGATGGTGGGAGCCATCGAGGTCCATGACATAAATATCCAAATCGCCGTCTCTGACTGAGGTCCACACGATGCTCTTGCCGTCCGGCGAGACCGTGGCTTCCGCATCGTAGCCGGGCGTATTGGTCAACCGCTGCATCTCCTGCCCGTCGATGCGGGCGGCAAACAGATCATAGTCGTCGAGGGCCCAGCGATAGGGACCTTCGCGCTTCGGTTTGGGCGGGCAGTTCGGGCCGTGAAGATGGGTGGATGAATAGAGGACCCGCCGATCGCCCGGAAAGAAATAGCCGCAGGTTGTGGCGCCCGATCCCGTACTTACCAGACGAACACTATCGCTCTCCAGATCCATCACATACATCTGGTAACAGCCCAGCGGGATGTCGTCGGGTTTCAGCGTGGCCGCATAGGTATCTTTCATCCAGTTGTTGGTCGACTGAAAGATGAGCTTATTCCCCGTGAAGGAAAAGTAGGCTTCGGCGTTTTGCCGGCCGAAGGTGAGCTGTTTGATATTCTTGAAGTGACGCTCGGCACTGGCCGGCGCCTTGGCTGCTGGTGCACTTTTCGCTCGATCGGCAGTCAGGCCCAATTGAGGCCACCATACCAACGCGATCGCAAGCACGATCAGACTGCGCTTTCGGTTACCGCTGTTCATCACGTCGAACCTCCTTCCTTCCCTGAAACTCCTGCCACATTTCTCGTTTTGTCACGGTGCCTTCGTCGAAGACCACCGCGCTCTGCCACCCGTAAAAGAAGAGAAGTCGCGCCACCTTCGCCGCTGCCTCAGGATCCATCGCGTACAGCACAGTCATTACTGAACCGGGTGCATCCGGACGATGGCAGGACAAGAGCACAGCCATACGGCGGCCTTCGTAGGCGGTTCCAGCTATGCGAAATCCCTCCGGTCCCACAGTCGCCAGATTCCCGCACGCTTTTGCGAGCCACGATTGTACCTGCGCATGACGATCTGATGTCGCCACGATCAACACCGATCCTGACGGAGGCAAGGCCACGATGTCCACCGGCAATATGGTTGTCTTGTGCTCGGTTGGAGCCTGCGCATCTTGCGCCTCTATCCGTGCGACGAGATCCTTGAACGGCGCCGCGCTGTCAGAAAACAGCGGCAGCACCGCCTTGCGCTGGTCGGTCACAAAGAGATTCAACACCGGGGCCAGCTGCTCCCGCCTCAGTCGCTGCAGACTCATGAACTCGGGGTCAATGGACAGATTCAGCGGCTCAGCCGGAACCACCAACTCGATGTCGTGCTGCTCGGCAGACAATGCCACAGCCACCGACTTCGCCGATCCTTTCATTGTGATTGCCAGCGGCAGGACGAACCGAAACGCCCCGCCCTCTCTGATGAGTCTGACGCGCAACGTGTACGCCCCCGGCTGATCCTGTCTGGGAGACGCCGTCGCCTCGGCAATGGCGACGGCGGGCGCGCCGGCTCGCTCGATCCATTGCGCAAAGAACCACCGCAACTCCCGTCCGCTGGTCTGAGTAAAAATCCGCTCGAGATCCCGCCAGTCGGCATGATGCCCGGACATGTCAGCGACCAACTGCTTCACGCCACGCCAGAACGCCTCGTCGCCGATCTCCAGCCGGAGCTGGTGAAACACCATCGCCGCTTTTTGGTAGCCGATGGCATTGTCTTTTTCATCACTCTTCCGCTGAAAGGCCGCGATGGGATAGTCCTGCTGCGGAGTCACATAGAGACTGTAGCCCTGCAACATCAATCGCCGCTGCTCACGTGCTTGCCGATCGTCATGGATCAACTCGTGCCAGTAATAATTCGTCAGGTACGTGGTCAGCCCTTCGACCCAATTGCCGCTTTCGGGACGATTCCATACCGAATTGCCGATCCAGGAATGCACGATCTCATGTCCCAAAGCATAGGGCTGGGTATAGTGCCGCTTGATGCTGCCGCTTCCCAGCAAGGTAAAGGACGGCATCCCCAAGCCGCTCGCAAAGAAGTTTTCTACCACGGCAAACTGCTCAAAGGGGAACGGCCCCAACAGCGGAACATAGACGTCGAGATATTTGGCAGCCGCATCCAGATATTCATCCGCCAGCGCAGCATCGTCGGGAAATAAATAGGTGGCCAGACAAACCACTTGCCCATTCACACTCTTCCAATCCCGCGTCTTGACCGAGAATCGATTGGCGACCAGTGTGAGTGCTTCCGTTACACCCGACTCCCAGGTCTGCACGGTACGGCACGACCCATCAGATCGAGGCTTCGTGCAATCCTCTTTCGCCCCTCCATGCCCCTGACTCACCGTGGTCCATCCACGCGGCATCTCAACCGTCAACGCATAAGATGCGAGCGAGCCGGCCAGATCGGGATACCAGCCTGTTTCACTGCTTAAGTAGACACCTTCCGGGCCGAGATGCCCGGACGTCTCGCTCGGTGTCACGAATCGCAGATGCCGCGGTTCTCGCGGCGGATCATCGATTGCCCCGCGATAACGCCATTCCAACGTCACCTCTCCCTGTCGATGATCGGGCAGCGATAAGCGGAGGGACTGCAGGTTGGAATCGGTCGCAACATCGCCGGGCGGGATCGAGACAGATGTCAGGCGCTCCCCGGTCCCAACCCGAGTGACGAGCGCGATCGTGTCAGGGCGTAACGACTTCGCTAAAGTAAATTCCAGAGGATGATGAGCATCGCCGACTCGCACGACCATCCGATCGATCACGGTCAGCTGATGCTGGTCAGGGTCGATGCTCGCACGAAGTTCGTGCCGAATGATGGCAGGAGAAGACGCAGGAAGATCGCCGGCCTGCCCCTGTGACAGGGGCAGGAGCAGCGACATTCCGATGAGACGAGTGATGAAACCGAGGCGCGTGCTTCCGACTGGCATCGGAAGGGTTTTAGCACTCGCGACAGACGAGCACAAGCTGGATGAGGGGTAGAAGCCGATCGAACGCGTCGGATGTTCCGTGCGGCACCGACAACGGGTGTTAGCACTCGCGACAGACAAGCACGAGCTGGATGAGGGGTAGAGGCCGATCGAACGCGTCGGATGTTCCGTGCAGCACCGACAACGGGTGTTAGCACTCGCGACAGACAAGCACGAGCTGGATGGCGGTCAATAGGCGATCGAGCGCGATTGGCTTTCCCAGCACTTCTTGCGGGCCCAACGACCAGGCCTCCTCCAGCATCTCTTCGTTGTGACTCCCGGTCATGATGATCACGCCGCCGGGATACTCTTTTTCCCGAAGTGCTTTGAGCACATCAATCCCGGACAGCCCGGGCATCACCATGTCGAGGAGCAACAAATCCGGCGCGGCTTCTTCGACCACCCGCAACGCTTCATATCCATCCTTCACACCCAATGTCCGGTACCCGCGCAGGCTGAGGAACTGTACGAGCAGGTCGCGTACAAGCGGATCGTCATCGACGACCAACACCGACTCGGCTGTCTCTTGCCCGGCGAACGGGGGAATCGGAGAGACTGGCGTCGGATTGATCTTGGCCGGCATCTGAGACACCCGGTGCACCGCTTCGACCAGAATATCGAGCGACAGCCCGCGCCGGATAAAGTCGGTGACTCGCAGGGAACGGGCCTGATTCTCCTGCACTTCGGTGGCTCCGCCCCCCAGAATAATGACCGGCGCCTCAGGATCGATGGCCCGAATCTCTTTCAAGACCATCAATCCGTCCATCTCCGGCATACGCAGATCAAGCAACGTAATGCGCGGAGTGTGCTTGCGAAACAGATTCAGCCCTTCACGGCCGCTGGTCGTGGTGATCACTTGATACCCGTGCCGCATAAAAACGGTCTGAAGGAGATCGCAGTTCATCTGGTCATCGTCGACGATTAAGATCTTGATCATTCGAAACCTTTGCCTCTGAATCGGATGAATTCTATTGGCGACAGACCTCAATGCGATACGTCACCACCATAGCACAGGCGGTTCGGAGCGAAAAGGAAATGGCGGGTTACGACCGAGCGGCCGGCTGGCCGAATAGCGCGGCAATGAAGGCTTCCTGATTGAAGTCCTGCAGATCTTCGACCGCCTCCCCCACACCGATCAAACGGACAGGAAGCTTCAGCTCATCGGCAATGGCCACCACAATCCCACCACGAGCCGTCCCGTCGAGCTTGGTGAGCGCTAATCCGGTGACGCCAACGACGTCCTTGAACTGTCGTGCTTGCGCCAACGCGTTCTGTCCGACCGTCGCGTCTAGGACCAGTAGAATTTCATGCGGCGCCCCCGGCAGCGCCTGACCGATCACCCGAACGATCTTCCGCAATTCTTCCATCAGGTTCGACTTCGTATGCAGCCGACCGGCCGTATCAATGAGCACGACATCAGCTGCACGCGCCTTAGCCGCCACGATGCCGTCGAACGCCACGGCCGCCGGATCCGCCCCGTGGCGATGCCGGATCACGTCCACACCGACCCGATCCGCCCACACTTGCAGCTGATCGATCGCCGCCGCTCGAAAGGTATCGCCGGCTACGAGCAGAGGGCGGCGACCACCCTGCACCAACCGTTGCGCCATCTTGGCGATAGTCGTCGTTTTTCCGACGCCATTCACCCCGACCATCAGCACCACAAAGGGCTTGGGACCCTTCTCGATCAGCTGTTCCAGCGACGGCCCTTGCACCGGCGCCAAGACATCATAGAGACTCCGGCTCAACACATTCTGCAACGCCTCAGGATTGGCCGCATCCGCCCCTCTGGCATGGTCCCGCACATGGGTCATCAATCGGTCAACCACCCGCACACCCAAGTCTGCCGTCAGCAACGCAGCCTCCAGTTCCTCCAGCATCGCCGGATCGGGCGTGCGCCCCAAGACTCGATCCAATGATTGCCGAACGACCTGACGCGTCTTGCTAAGCCCGTCGCTCAGCCGCTGAAACCACCCCATCGCTACCCTCTCCTCGCCTTCGTTGTTCCAGCACGAATCCGACTCACCCGTGGTACCGTCGCTAACGTCGGAATCGGCCGCAGACCTCGTAACACCGCTTGCTCCCGCCGTTTCATGAGGCGCGCCTCCGCGTCGCTCCGTTCATGATCATACCCGCAGAGGTGCAGCACTCCATGAACCAATAACCAGGCCAGCTCCTCACTCAGGGATCGTCCGCCTTCTTTCGCTTGTCGCTGCGCCGTCGGCACCGAGATCACGACATCGCCGAGCAGAGCAGACACCGGACTGGCCGACTCTCGCATGGCAAACGCCAGGACGTCGGTGGTTCGATCCTTCTTGCGATACTGGCGGTTCAACCCGCGCATCCGCCCGTCACCCACCAGATCAATGCTCAGCTCAGACTGTGCTTCTCCGACGGCCGAAAGCACACGCTCTGCCAGGCGCCTCAACGTAGCCTGGCGCACCCTCACACGAGTCAGACGCTCATGTACATAGACAGCCATTAGCGCAGACCCTTCATGAATGTCGTCGCGAAATAGTTGCAACAGATAGGCATGAGGAATTCGCACTACTAGTGAGATTGGCCTGAGGAGCCTCGGGGCGGCGAACCAGAGGAAGACCACTTATTGGAGCCGGACGGCGACGATTGCGGCGCGGCCGGACCCTTGGATAGCCTGGGATCGCCACCAGTTGCAGACTGATGTCGATCATAGGCTCTGACAATGTCCTGGACCAGCCGATGACGGACCACATCTTTCTCATCGAAATACACGAAGGCAATCCCTTCGATATCGCGCAAGATTTCTTTCACTTCGATGAGACCGGACACCCGCTCAGACGGTAAGTCGATCTGAGTGATATCTCCGGTCACAACGACCTTTGAATGAAATCCCAGCCTGGTAAGGAACATTTTCATCTGTTCCGCTGTGGCATTCTGGGCTTCGTCCAAAATGACGAAAGAATCATTCAAGGTGCGCCCGCGCATAAACGCCAACGGCGCGATCTCGATATCCCCTCGCTCAATCATGCGATTGGCCCGTTCCATATCCATCATGTCGAACAACGCATCGTACAGCGGACGCAGATAGGGATTCACCTTGGCATACATATCACCGGGCAGGAAGCCGAGTTTCTCTCCGGCTTCGACCGCGGGCCGCGCCAGAATGATGCGACTCACTTCTTTCTTCATTAAGGCACTGACCGCCATCGCCATGGCCAGATAGGTCTTGCCCGTACCGGCCGGTCCGATCGCGATCACAATGTCATGTTTCTCGATCGCCTCAATGTAGGCTTTCTGCGTGGGGGATTTCGGACCGACGAACCGCTTCTTCGTGACAATCGTCGTGGCGTTAGTCAACACCTCTTTAACGGAGGCATCCGGTGTCTGACGCAACGCGGTCAGCGCATGCGTCACATCATCCGCCTGAAGCACCAGCCCTTCGTTGGTGAGATTCGCGAGTTCGAACAAGATCCGTTCGGCTTGGCGGGTCGCATCGGGAAGACCGTCGAGCGTGACCTCTTCGCCTCGCGCGGACAGCCGCACGCCGAGATCGTCCTCAATGAGCTTGAGGTGCCGGTCATGGTGACCGAAGAGGGCGGCAGTATTAGTGCCTTCTCGTAGTTTCAGTTTACGCACGAATGCGGGGTAGTCTCCCTCCCTGAGTATCAGTATGTGTTGATTCTAGCAGAGAGAGAAAAGGCGAGACAAGGAGAAGATAGAGACACATCGTCCAGCGTTACGCCCCGGCAGGCGCGGGAGCCGTAACCGTCGTCAGCTTCAGTTCAAATTCCTGAAACCCACTCGCCCCCTGACTGTCTTTTGCCAAAACCCGCACTTTATGAATACCGACCTGGCTCGGCTGGGCCACCCAGGTCACCAATCCCGTCTGCGCATCGATCTGCATCCCAGGAGGGGCCGCCTCCAGCGAGAAGGTGATCACATCATCCTCCAAATCCTTGGCCTCAATTTGATAGGAGTATCGATTGTTGGCAAAGATCGCTGACGGAGTCGACAGGATTTGCGGCGGCGCATTGCCTATCGTGATGGTGGCAGATCGAATCGTGGCCCCCATGACCGTGCCATCCGACGGAACCGCTTCGACCCTCAGCGTGTCGCCTCGAACAAACCCGCTCGTGTCGAACTCAGCCTCGTCACCATCGTGAATCAGCTTGTCATTTTTCCACCACCGATACACCACATGCACCGAGTCACCATCGGGGTCGGATATGTTTGCCTGAATCTGCACATGGGTGCCAGGAAACACATAAGCAGGACGAACCTCGATCGCCCCCATCGGAGGAGAATTGCCCACGAGAGCCGGTTGACTGGCCATCGACACCCCTTCGACAATCCCGTCATGCGGCCACGCCTGCACCGACACGCGATCGCCACGCTTGAGCAGCGCTGCCGGTAACTGCTCATCGTTCTGCCCGGCTACCAGCTCCCCATTGATGCTCCACTGATAACGGAACCGGAGGGGATTCCGGTCAACGTCCTGAGCCTCGACATGGGCAACGATGGGACCGGTCAATATGAGAGGGACGGGTTGAATTGTCACTGCACGAACGACTGGGGGATGATTGGACGAGAGCGTCTTTGACTCTGCACTGTCACCAGCCGGCCCCTTTTGACATCCCGCCGAAAGCGACAAGGCAAGCGCAACAAGCGGAATCAAAATCCGGCGTGGCCTGGAACCTGGGAAGATGCCGGGCCCGCGCCCGTGCATCCTGCCAGTAGGGGTGTTCCAGATCAACATCACTTCACTAGTCTCTCTGACTGACCCACGAGACATATTTGCTCTTCGAGCTTAATCCACCAAGGCTAAATTGATGAAGGACCGAGTTGCTGGTTTGAATAAACCCTTTTGCCCCATCCCCACTCAGTTGTACGGCAACTTGTGAGCCAACTCCTTCACCAATACTAATCTGCTTTTGAGAATGACCTCCCGCATCAACCCCGAATATCGGCACGGGCATCGCACTCCCCGTCTGATAATTGAGGCCATAGAGATTGCTATTTCCCGCCGCAACGCAGATATCGGTTGACGGAATAAACGTCGGAAACAGCACGGCCCCCGCCAACAGCGTTGCCGGAACCACTGACCGCTCCCCGGATGTCTGCAACGTTGTGACCCATCCATCCATCGATTTGACCAGCGAGATCAGAGCCGGATAGGTGGTCGTTCCCGCCACGCCATTGACCTGGTTTGATCCGGGAGCGCAGGTCACACAGATTTGGACATTCGACACATCCAATTGGTCATGCGATAAACATAGAAGTGTGCTCTGATCACAGCCCACTCCAGGTCGCATGACAGAATCCTTGACTCCGACCAAATACTGAGTGTTGGTGTCTGATTTATCTGCCGTACCATAGAAACGCCCGGTTCCAAAGAAATTCCAGACCTCTCCTACGTCATCCACCGTTACCGTTGGATAGGTGGTGACCGGCCCGAGATACATTAGACCGGAAGACAAGCTCACCTCGGTAACCATCTCCGTTGGAATGCGGTTGGCACCCGAAGGAATTCCCCATGTTCCCGTCGAACAGGGTGCGGTCGCACAATCGCCCATCGTCAGACGATACAGTTTCCCGGTCCATTGACCGATTCCACTGGATGTCGGATCAATCGTCCGCCCGACATAGACCACGTCGGATCGATAATCCAACTCCTGATCAAACGTGATGGGATCGCCCATGAAGGAATTCCAAGACCCCACCGACAGTTTCTTGACAGTCGGCGCCGTGCCGAGCGGTGCGCCCAATTCGACGGCAAAGAGTTTGGCACCGGCCGCGGCACGACCATCGTATCCATGCAGGCCCGATCCAGCCACCATGAACCACTTGGCGTTCGTGTTGCTGGTTTTCGCGTCAGAGGAAGGATTCATCCGGACGATGGTCGGGAAACTGGTTGTCAATCCAAGATCGGATGAAGAATAGGCCCCGATGACCGTAGGAGTCGCGTCGGGGTCCGTGATATCCAAAATGAAATATCCGCTATAGAGATAGCGATTCTCACCGGCGTCGGCCGTATCGCCGTCGCTGTTCAAATCCATGAGAAGATTGAACGGCGGAGCGCCGTTGTTGCCCCCGGACACTGCCGCGCAGGAGCCACAGCTGCCCCCGTACCGGAGACCTCCGATCAAGATCGTACCCCATCCCCCCGGATGAATACAGCCGGTGGCGGTCGGCGTTGTCCCCCCTCCGCAAGCCGCCTCTTCCGTGAAGATACGGACATCCGACACACGGGGCGTCAGATCGACGTATGAGACATGCGTATAAGTGTCCTGTGTGTACCACATGAGTTGCGGCAAGATATTGTAGGGAATGAATCCCCACTGCTCGGTGCCCAGCGCCGGCCCTGTCGCGTTATCGTCTGGACCGGTGGTATACCACCCGTGCTCCACAATACCGGCGGTCGAGGGATCGTCCCCTTTATGGTAATAACCTGCATTAAGGGCATGGAGCATTCCGTCGTTCGCTCCCACGTAGGCCATCTGGCGACGATTGGCCCATCTGGAAAGAAAGAGGCGGTAGCTCGAGTCTCCGTATAGCACATCGTAACGTTCCTTAGGCCGTCCGACGATTGTCGGACTGGAATTCACCACGTCGCCCAATTTCCACACCTTCAGCGAACCATCGACCGTTACTTGTCGATCCCGCATTCCGGTTATCTGGTTGCCTTGGATAAAATTGATGATGTTGGTCGCGGTGAACGTCCCGCTGCTGCTCGCGCGCAGGTACGGCTTCAGCGTGGCGGCATTCGCCGTGCTAAAGGCCATCTGCTCGTTCGTATCCACGACCCCATCGTTGTCCAGATCCACCCACGTGATGAGATTGCGCGGGGAACTGGCAATATCGCGTTTGGCTAAGATCTTCCCAGCTTCCCAGATGCCCTGCATTTCCCGAAGACTGACCGTCTCATAGGGAACCGTGCTGTCGGCCATGCCATCCATGGGAGAAGTGTCATGAAACCGCTGCACGACGACGGATCCGGAAGCCGAGTCAAGAACAGTCCTCACGATGTTGTCATCGCTATAGACGAGCTTGCCGTCAGCGGCCCCCCCGGCGCCACCGCGATCTTCACGGAGATTCCCGAACGAATCGACGAAGAGCCCCTGGACAAAGCCGCTCCACTTGATTTCATTATTTCCTTCATAGGTGGACGGATAGAAGAAGGCTTGATACAGCGACCCCTCTCCCGTCGAAGACGAAGCCAAGACTGAGATGGAGGTACCGGAGGCGGCCTTTTTCAGAATAGCCGCTATAGCCGCGTTGATTTGGGCCTCGAGATCGCCGCCCTCTGAGGCATCGAAAAACGTATCCGGCACGCAATCCTTGTCCAAATCCCACTCAGGGTTACTGGTGCTCGCGCCGCTTCCCAGATTGGAACCCGTCGGATAGGTACAGGCCTGGGATCCTGTCAGATCGACTGTATTATCGTTGTTCCGGTCGTCGAATCCGCCATACTTAGCGGCAGACGCGAGGAGAGTGGCGCCCGTAGGCCCCCCCATGGCATTGACTGCATAGAACGTCGCATTTTGCGTGCCGGGAAGGTCGCTTCGTAGATCGTGTGTGCGCCCGTAGTAGGCGACATCGTCCAAGCGATCACCCGCCGCCCCGCTGGTGACAACCCCGATATTGGCCCCGGTAAAGAGGTTGCCGAAGGGAGACTGCAAGTCCGGCGCATTTCCGTCCAATACGCCCAGCCCCGGGCTAATCGCCAATACGAAACTCTTACAACACCGGATCATCTGGCCCATGCTAGCGAAATAGTACGGATCACCCACCGCCCCGATCCCGCCTGCACTGTACCCGGTCGACCAGGACCCGCTGTTGCTGTAACAAGGGCCTTGGCTCTTGCGGAAGAGGCACAGCCCCTCGTACATGGCCTCAGACAGCGGCGAATTCGCCTCGATCTGTTCGTTCCGAATGTTCGTGACGTCCGACGAGTTGAAAGCTTCGTCGTAGGAGAACTGCAAGCTGCCACCTTTGCCGGTATCGGCATTCACAAACATCACACCCACGTGCATATTGTCCGTGCGCATCTTCTGGAACAGGCCCAGCGACCGCTCTTGCTTGTAGCAAGCCAGATGCCCCATGTAATCCGGATCGCCGGTGATGCAGCTCGTGGCACCCCCTGATGCTCCCGGCACATTGGGCTCGCTCGTCAAATCCACTTCAAGCGAGTACTTGTTGCTTGCTGCCGTATCGAACGGGCTCGCCGTGGCATCATCATTGATGTACAACTTGCCATCGCCGATCCCGAAGAAGATGCCGGTATTGATGGTTCCGCCGCCCTGAAGATTCACTGTCGCGACAGACAGTGATGGAGTTCGGCCACTCAACGTTGTGCTGGAAACGAATTTGACGTACCGCCAGCAGGAATTCGCGTTACTGCTGCAGCTTGCCGGGCTGCCATTCTCACCCGTCTTGGGCTCGCCGTTGAGGTTATTGGCCGTCCCGTCACCATTCGCCTGGGCCGGGATAGGCTTGCCCCCGACCAGCACTTGATAGATCATCTCTTTCTTGCGCTGAGTGAGCCAGTTGAGAAAGTTCCCATCCCAATGCGACCCGCCGCAAGTATTCGACACCGCCGTTTTCACCGACCCATAATTGAAACTGTTGCTGTCGGTCGTATAGCAGCGCAGCGGATCGAACATGCCGTAATACGATTTAGTTGAGACAAACAGATCGGCTGGGGAGGTGACATTGGAGGTATTGATCGTGGCACCAGCGTTATCGACTGCCACCAGATCGTCACCGCTCTGGCTGTTGATCGTCACATTCGACGCGTACTGGCTGGCCGTCGCTGTGCCCGATTTAAATGAAATCGGGTATTGGTGATTCGTCCCGCTATAGGCCGCCTGCAGGGTAAAATTTCCCATATCCACGAGAAACAGGATGTTCGGCGGCACGGTCTGACTCAGGAAGATGGGATAGTTCGTATAGTCTGCCATATTTTGGGCGGACGCTCCTGTCGGAGCGCTCGATAAGGCGAGCGCACTCACAGCCGTCGCGAGCCACAACTCCCACCCTCGTGTCGTCTGATGATTCTGCTTCATACCATCCTCCCGGTGTTGCTCGAAGGGCCGGCATTAGTGCCGCTCCTTCATGGGAGCAGAGCTAGCTGAACTCACTCTTCTCTATACCCGCTGGCAGCCCTCTGTGAGCATGCATGCATAGACCGCCGCAATCCGACTCCTGATACCCGTTGCGACATTCGTGGCGACGCAATCGACCCGATAAAACAAATCGATGCCCGGCCCTGTCCCGCCTGCTTGGTGATAGGCAAAGCCCTGCGCATTCGGAGTCCCCGGCCGATGCTTCCGGTACAGAAAATCGATATCGCCCACCACTGAGTAGGATCCCACCGTCTGAACAAGGTTCGGCACAGCCGCCGTCACGCCGGACGGATACGGAGGACCGAGCGGCACGTCCGGTACGAACGCCCCGGTTCCTTCGATCTCGCTTTCCAACTGCGCCTTGTTGGTGAGCGGTACGGGCCCCGGAGGAGTCTGGTTATCAAACAGCGTCGTCGGAACGGTGGTCACTCCTTCCGGCGCATCGAGGCTTTGCTGGATCACCTTGACCCCGGTTTGCACACAGGCTTCTGCCGCCGTCGTCGATGCCTCCATTGAGCTGGCAAACCCGGCAACCCGATTTTCGAGCCCGGTCATGGTCAACGCGCCGAATCCGAGGACCGTCATCAGCAGCATCACCATGATGACACTCAGCATCGCAATTCCTTGCTCGTCTGTGGCCGATCGCTGTGCGATATCTGTTCTCTGCATGTCCATCAGGCTTCTGCTCCCTACTGTCGGAGATTCCGAAGTTCCACAATTTTTGTGAGTAGACGCCGGCGGGTCGTTGTATAGGGAGGGGTGAGTGTCGCATAGTCCCCCGCAGCAAAGACTCCGGCTGAGTGCAGATGATCGCTCACCTGTAACGCGATGCTCTGATTTGTCTGCCTATTGGCCTCGCCAAACCCTTGGTCTGCACTCCGTTGGCGGCCAACCACCGTAACCTGGACAAGTCGAATCTTGTCGGGCGTCATGGGCGTCGCCGCCCAGGTCACGTCGGTCAGGAAGTCCGCTTGATCGAATCCCGCGACTCCCCCCTGGTTGTCGACAATCCCATCCGGCGTGCCCGAATTGATGGCCGCGACACAGCCATCGCAGGCATACGCAAATTGCATGTCTTCGATCTCATCAGCCACCGACATGCACGCACTCCCCGCCGTCGTACAATCCAGCACTCCGGCCGCATTCACCCCTCCAGCCACTCCTCTCACAAGACAGGGAGCCCGCCCTCCGCATAGCCCTGTCGGATCCGGCGGTGGAATAATTTGATACGTGATGCATTGAAGGAGGTAGACCGCTGTATTTTTCCTGATAGGGCTCTCGATTTGGCTCCCTTGGAACAAGAGCGTCAGATTCGCTCCCCCCACGCCCGTTACTCGCCCCGTGAGGGCACCCCCGATAGACAGAGTCGCCTGAGGGCCTGTAAGGCTGCCCCCCGCCGTGGTCGCCATGGTATTCACCACCGCCGCCGACGGCATGGCAATCACCGTCGCTGAGCCCATGTCTATTGCAGCATCTGCATCAAACACCCATGGAGGATCAATGGCGCTACCCATCGGGTTCCCCACAGGAATAACCATACTGACCCGGTCTGGCCCACTATCTGCGCCCAATGGATTGTTGTCCGTTGGCATGATCGCACTGGTGCATCCTCCAACAGCCCCGGCGGTCGGATCGAATGGACCAAACCCGGCTTGACGCAGGTCTCGCGAGAGAAACTCCATGGCTACACGCACATTCTGCTGGGTATCGACAGTCTGTTCGCTCGCCCGCATTGCTTTCTCGGACATCGTCAACATCGCCAGTCCCGCGGCTACCACAACCGCCGACACGACGACGCCGACCATCAATTCGATTAGGGTCACGCCCCGTTGGCTTAGTGTAATCCGTCGAGCTGTTTTCATCCCGGGAACTCCCACCTGCTTACTTATGCGTCACTCTGGAGAGACCGTTGTCGTCAACGTGACCTGTTTCGGGCGTGCGACCTTCGTTTCTCCCGTTGCTCCCGTCCAAGAAATCGTCACGGTCACCGGATAGGCGTTCAAGAGCGTGTTCAGCGTACCAGCCGGTGTTACAGGCACAACGATCACCCCTCGGACGTTTGCGAGACCAGAGGCTTGCTGATTCGCCAGCAACTGTACCCACTGATCACAATCCCCTTTCGCCATAGGCTGTGTCACCGGGCTTTGCGGACACGGGGTCCCATTGCTGGTGTCGATGGCGTACTGCCCCACATTTTGTCGATTATTCTGAACCCGCTCAATCATGTCCGCCGCCAGATTTGTGGCACGAGTGAGTTCGGTGGAATCGACATTTCTGGTCAGCGAAATGCTCTGCATGGCGGCAAGCGCCAGCAAACCCGTAGCAAGAATCGCCATCGCCACCATGCTCTCAATTAATGTAAATCCAGACTGGCCCGAGCCCATACGTTCCTCAATATCTGTCATGCCGGAAGACCTCACAAACACACTTGGTCCGGACACCAATTTGCAATCCCCCGCGGAGTGACCTTGAGCGCATACTGCACACCTTTACTGTTGACGAGCGCAAGTTCCTGATTAAGCGTAGGGCCCGGGCCTCCGATCCGCATCCCCATCGAATTAAACGACACGGTCGCCGTCGCCACGGTCGTCCAAGCTGGGGAGGGTCCGACGTTTAACATCACAACTTGCGGGACACTCATACCCTGCGAGGCAGAGATGACCGTTCCCGTGGCAGCATTGGCTGTGGTTAACTGCAGAGACCCATTACTCAGACCCATCGTAACCGTCACCGGAACATTCCGGCTCACAGCCATCATGCGCGCCAGAACCAGTTGGTGCTGCATCTCACTGATCCCCTCTCGCAATTGATAGCGTGCTATCCAAGCGGTGTAACTAGGAGCGGCCAATGCACTCGCAATGCCAATGATCGCCACGACGATCATGAGCTCCAGCAATGTAAATCCAGCTCTGGACCGCAGTATCAACATGTCTTGTTACTTCCTCGATACCTTCATCTTCACTCCTGCTTCTACTCTCGTCTTGCAATGACACCTATGGCGCCGGGATTCAACTCAGCAAGGGGCATGCCGTTGCCGAGGCTCTTTCTCCATGGATTAACTATTTGATTTATAAATGTTTATCTTGAATAAGACTGAGCGTGTGATGGTCGCTTTTCGCGCAACGTGCCGACAATTTTTGGCCGGAACTCTGCGCCATCGCGCTCCCCCTTACGGTCTGAGATAGGAAGACTCTCGAAGACCCAACCGGTCACTACCTGCAGTGGATGATTGAAGACTGGAGATGTGACACCGACAAGCTGTAGAAGGAAAGCCTCCCGCGATGGGAGAGCAACGTGGTGAGGGACATTGCCCGTTAGCATTACAGGCGCGAAAAACTGTAACCCAGCTTTTTATTTTACTGCCACGGCACGAACTTGCCTATAAGTAGTGGCACCTTCGAAGACTTTCTGAATCCCGTGTTGAAGTAACGTCATCATACCTTCACGCCTCGCGACATCAGCCATCTCCGCCGTCCGGGCTCGAGACTGAATACACCGCTTTACCTCGTCGGAACCGACCAGCAACTCATGCAGCGCCATTCGGCCTTTGAATCCGCTCTGATTACATCGCTCACACCCATGTGCACGATAGAGGTTAAGATCTGGCGAATACATGACGCCCACTCGATCCCAGTCACACACTCCATAGGCCTGAACCAGATCGTCAAATTCCTGCCGGTCCGGATGGTACCCCTCTTTACAATGCCCGCAGAGACGCTTGCACAATCGTTGCGCCAACACGCCTAGCATCGCATCGGAAAAGTTGAAGGCATCACACCCCATATCCAATAGTCGCGTCACGGTTTCGACGGCACTGTTGGTGTGCAGCGTACTCATCACCAAGTGACCTGTCAGTGACGCCTCAATCGCGATATCGGCTGTTTCTTTATCGCGCATCTCCCCGATCATGATGACATCCGGATCAGCCCGCAGAAACGCGCGCATGGCCGCGGCAAAGGTAAAGCCGATCTTGGGATGCACCTGCACTTGACGAAGCCCCTCCTGGGTCAGCTCGATCGGATCCTCTGCCGTCACGATCTTGCGAGCATCAGTATTCACCTGCTTCAATAGAGCATGCAAGGTCGTCGTTTTCCCGGACCCGGTCGGACCCACGCAGAGGAGGATGCCCTGCGGACGTTCAGCCAACTCCTTCACGGTCTGCAAGACACCCGGCATAAAATCCATGGCCTCCAACGGCATGGGGGTTTTCGCCGTCAAGAGTCGCAGCGTAACATCTTCGTTCTCGCCCGCTGTAGGAAGGGTCGCCACACGCAGCTCAAGATCCCGATCTTTTGCGAGACGATAGCGAATCTTGCCGTCCTGCGGTTTTCGCCGCTCTGCGATATCCAGATTGGCCATGATCTTGATGCGTGACACCACCGCACGCCGGTAGCTAGAGGGAATCTTCATATAGGGAAAACAGGTCCCATCAACACGGAAGCGCACGGCGGTGTCCCGTCCAGTCGAGTAAGGTTCAATATGAATATCCGAGGCCCCCAGCCGATCGGCCTCGGCAATCAAATGATTCGCTAGTCGCACAATGGCGGAATCGTGCTCCGTAATCTGCTGCACTTTGCCGTCGGCGTCGTTCCAAACCTCATGCACGAGTTCGCCGAGAATGTCCGCGATCGCCCCACGAGCCGACTGCTCTGTGGCCAGGAGCAACCACTTTTCAAGATCGCGCCGTAGCCCGACAACGACTCGAATCGTCAGCCGTGGAAACGCCCGCCGGATATCCGGATCTTTATCGAGGTCCTGCGGATCCGCCCTCAGAATCTCCACCACCGTTCCTTGCCGCTTGATCGGCACCCAGACGCTTTTCCGGAGATATTCAATGCGCAGATTTTTGAGGAGCGCCACTTCTAGAACAGCGCGTTCATCGTACGCAAGAAACGGACAGCCGAAATACTCGCTGAGCACGGCGCCAAAGTCCGACTTGGCAACGTGATAGGTGTCGAGGAGGAGCGTCTCCAGGTCAACACCTTGTGTCTGCACAGATTCATACGCGGCTTCCATCTCATCCTGACTGAGCGCACCACGAGTCACCAGCAGCGTAAGGAGACGACGCTCCCGCTCCATACGGGCAGGCGGACTCTTGCGCGGCAGAAGTTCGATGTTGTCGGGAGGAATCGAGCCGGAAGGCTTGTCGCTTGGACTCTGCACCATTCTCCTCCTTTCTGCCTCGCCGTTGTCATTCATATCGGACCATCCAGGTCCCGGGCGCTCGCATGACAACCGGAATCCCGCGAAACAGTCCTCGCCCCATTTCGTAGTCGTACCACAGCTCCATGGTTACCCCGGGGTGAGTAGTCGTAATCGTGCCTTCCGCCGCTACGGCTCCGAACACCCGCATTGAGCGATCGAGGGTGATATTCCCGACGGCATAGAGCGCCCCGTTCAGGTGAATATCCGAGAGTTGGACGGAGGCCCGGCTCACGGCCGCCCCGCTTCCTCCGGCAGGAGGGCTCAATACAGAGAGCGACTGCCCCGATCCAGCAGGCCCCACCATGACATGGCCCTGCACGACAAGGACCGCTTCAAGATAGGCTGTGCTCAACCGAACCACACCAAGGTTGTCGGCCCGCGGAGCCTTCTGATCCAGAGTGTCAATGAAGATGAGTCCTCGGACATCGCCAACGCTGCGTGAGCGAAGATAGTCGTCGGGCATCACGCCATGCCCCGGCTCTACTGACCCACTCGGATACAGTAGGCCCTCCCGATCGATTGCCAGGTAGGTACCATGCTGTTTGGCAAGTTGCTTGAGCTGTTCGTACCCCCAGCGGTCTCTCCGGACCCCGGGAACAGGATGCCGATTCGCATGGACATTGAGCGGGAGCACTGCGTCACCACTCTGCCCCGGTGAGAGCTGCATGAGATGAACCACTCCTCCCGTCCAGATCGACAACCATCGATCATTGCGTTGAGACATATCGCGATAGCTCATGCCGGTAACCGGTGCACTGTCACTCTGCAAAGGGATGTCCTCCAACCGTTGTAGGATCAGGTCGCCGCCGACCATCAAATCCCCCCAATGCACCAACGCACCAGACTCAGGCGCTATCTGATGGAGGCCAAGATTTCCTCCAACCTGGATCCCGGCCCGCAGTGCCGGGATTTCCATGGCACCAAGCTGCATCGAGACCGCATGTCTCGCGGAGGAACTCGCTGTCGTAACCGTAGCGTCAACCGTACAGAGCAAACCGGGTGTGCCCGGTGCATAGACCTTCAGCTCTTGCACTGAGCCTAGATCCTCCAGGAATCGAAACATTCCTGTACCTGCATCGTTCAACAGATGTTGGTCTGCACTCCGTGAGGCATCCAGGAGTAGATCGGGATGATCACTGGTCCCGGTAAATTGAGACCGTCCGGCCTGGTCGAAAAATGAGGGACTTCCGTCTGATGACGACTGCCGCTTGGTCAGGAGTGCCGCCAATGCCGACGGGCTGGTTTGCGGACTATGAAACCAGGCGACGACCAGATCTTGCGCCGCATCGGCAACGGCCTGGGCCACAGCGACATCGGCTGCTCCAGAGGCGCCCGACGCCTCTTGTCCTGCCAGATCAAGCAGCGCAGCACCCAACAGCGCCAGCACCAAAGCAAGGATCATAACCCCCAACAGCGCAATGCCCTCTTCGTGAGATGAGCGTGTTTGAACTGTCTTCATGGCGCCTGACTCCTTTCATCCGATGCGCTAGGAACGCACCGTGACGTCTCGAACAACCTTGAGGTCACCGACAACCGGCATAAGTTCCACTGCCACACGAATAATCCGACCGATCCCCGCACCTGCCCTTCCCCACTCATCCCAGTACGACAAACGCACCGTCTGCAGATCGCCGATCAGCACACCGGCACCTCCATCAATCTGCCGCATCAGCTGCGTGCGATCTCCGTCATCAACCCGGGTGTAATACGTCACACGATTGCGCACCTCTACCGACGCACCAGCCGGATAGGCTCCCCCAACTGGACCACTCAGCAGGAGTTGGCTGCGCTGGCCTTGGCTCCCCAGTCGGTTGGATTCGCACCCACTCATTCCACAGAGCACCACGGTTTTCCCTGCTTCCCATCCACTGCCATCCTGTACCGGCAAGACGGTTTGACCGGCTGCGACAGGGCCCGTTGTCACCGTCCGCAACCCATGGATGTTGGCGGAAAACTCAAATCGATCAGACCTGGCAATGGTAATGGTTGATGACGAAGCCATGCGTACTTCCTGCTCAAAGACTTCCAAGCCCAACCGCATCTCTTGTTGGGCGGCCATGACGCGTTGCTGTCGAACGGCCTGAGCCTGCACGATGTTGAACGCCTCCAGGCTGCCCGCCAATACCAACGTTCCGATCGCCAAGGCCACCAGCAGTTCTGACAAACACACCCCGGACTCTGAGATCAGGCCTTTCAGCCACCTGTGATGTCGACTCCGTCCGCTCATCGGGCTCCCGTAAATGTCGGATTGGCCCGCACGGTTCCCACCTCCACCACCCGCAGTCCACCGAGCCCCGGATAGGATGCCGCCGCCCGAATCGTCACCAATCCGGCTGTGCTGAGCGGCCCAAGACGGTCCATCGCCACCGTCCACTTCAGGATTACCCCGTCATGCTCCCACTGAGCTGAGTAGATGCCATCTCCGGCCGAGACATCGGCCCCCTGACCATCATCCGCCATTACCACATCTGTACTGCCATCATGGTCGAGATCATCCTGCAGAAGCGCCTCCCACCGCACGGACCGCTTCGCTTCCAAGCGCCCCTGCGCTAGCGCCAACGCCCTGGTCTTTATTGTCCCCTGTTGAACCAACCTGGCAGAGACCTGAAGCGCCGCCATCCCTCCCATCACGACGATCGTTGAAATACTCATGGCGACTATCGCCTCCACAAGACTGAAGCCCTTGTCGTGCCACCGCCTCATCGAATCGAGACCCGTCCCGTGAGACTCACGGTGATGGTGCGGGCATGCCCCTGGCCGTTGCGGAATTGGATCGTGGTGGCGGTCGCAGAACGACCGCTCGGATGAAACACGACATCCGGTCCCGCGCTCGGTTCATCGACCTCAAGCCCTTTATGCTGATACGACAACTGGTGGTGCTGCACGCGATCGTTACCGATCTGGGCGACGATCGCCTGGCGGTCTTGGTCGAATACCAGCCGGACACGGTCTCGTTTCGAGATCGCCCATTGCCTCGCCCAACGGAGTTCAGAGGAGACCTGCTGCGCAAATACATCGGCCTGCATGCGCGCGTTCAGCATCATCAGATTGGGAATGGCCAACGCCGACACGATTCCGACGATGGCCATTGAGGTCACAGCCTCAACGAGGCTGAACCCGCTCTCATTCTTCACCACTGATGTTCTGTTTGCGCTGCATCGGTTCATACTCAGGCGTCATATCAAGAGCCATACCTGTCGCGTACAGCGCAGCATTTCGACATGAGCCGATAGGAACGAGATACCGATCCCTTTGAATCTCACAGGAAAATCATCGGGAAATGGAGGGAATAGTCACGAGACAGAGGCATTGGAACGTGCCACGCGTAACGCATGACCGCGTGACGAGGCGGATACAATCGGGAAAGGAATAGATACAGAGGAGAGCGAATAGCGTGAATTGTGGGGGATGAGATTAGCCCGCCAACAATCCCTGGTACCACTCAAGAAGGGGGGCTCCAAAGAAGAGGGCGCTCACTGCGCCCAGGACCAGAAAAGGGCCAAATGGAATATACTCCTCGCGCTTGATCACCTGCGCCGCAAGTAGAGACACGCCGACAACCGAACCGACCAGAGAGCCAATCATGATCGTCATCAATGCCAGCTTCCACCCCAGAAATGCCCCGATCATTGCCAGTAATTTGATATCCCCGCCGCCCATCCCTTCCTTGCCGAACAGATAGGGACTGGCCCAGGCCAACAACCACAAGATCCCCCCACCGACCAGGAGCCCGATGAGGCCGTCCAGCAATCCCAACGGCAAGACGGTTGTAGCACTCACCAGCCCTAAAACAATCCCGGGAAAGGTGACCGCGTTGGGAATAATCTGATGTGACAGGTCGGTCCCCGCCACCACGAGCAAGGCGGAAAAGAGAACTGCGTACACTACAGCCTCGATGGTAGGCCCGAAGCGCCAGAGGATGGCGAGATATCCGACTGTATTCAACGCTTCAACAACCGGATAGTGGAGCGGAATGCTGACGGAACAGGCGCGACATCGACCGGCAAGCATCAGATAGCCCAGAATCGGCACGTTGTCATACCAAGCAATCGGCTTGGAGCAGGCAGGACAATGGGATCCCGGCCAGGCAATGGATTCATGGCGAGGCAATCGGTAAATGCACACGTTGAGAAAGCTCCCAATGAGTGCACCCAAGAGTCCCACAATGAGATAGAGCTGCCACATACCGCGCCAGGCCCCTGTTGAAACCGAAACGAACTCCAATTTCTCTCTAGCTGGTTACGAATACTCTGGTTTCCGTACTCAGTAACCCTACTAGGGCCATTGTGCTTGCATTTACACTTACTAAGAACATCTCTATACTTTTGCCCGCAGCGCGCCTGAGGGCAGCCGCGCGAATCCAGTATACCTCAAGCTCCGGCGATTCAAAGGAGAACCGACGATTATGGCTAAAGCAACCACTAAGTCTCGGGTACGCAAATCCCTTGCAGACCTTGATCCTCCTCCCCGCAAGAAACGGCCGGAGTCGCTTACCGTGCGTGAGCAGGAAATTCTGGAATTGATCTGGGCCGGATTTAAGAATAAGGAAATCGGCACCAAGCTCAAGATCAGCGTGAAAACGGTGGAGGCCCACCGCGCGAACATGATGAAGAAGATGCGGGTGTCCAACACCGCACAACTCCTGAAGAACGCCATTCAAGGCGGCGTGCTGAAGATCCGCTAACGTGAGCGGGTCGGTGCGGGCACCGCGCGCTGCCGCACCGCCTCGAAGAGCGTCACCGCCGCAGAAGCCGATACATTCAGCGACTGCACATGCCCCTTCATCGGAATGCGAATCCGCTCATCGCAATGCTGTAATACACCGGGACGAATCCCCGCACCCTCTCCCCCAAACACCAACCCGACAGGGCCTCGGAAATCCACGTCAGTGAACAGTTTCGTCGCCGCCGGATCCAGGCCGTAAATCCACACCCCCGCCGCTTTCAAGGACTCAAGCAGCCGGCTGGTATTCGTCACTCGCGCAACGGGAATATGGTCGATCGCCCCGGCCGATACTTTCGCCACCACCGACGTCAGCCCGGCCGCCCGCCGCTCAGGAATAAACACCCCATGCACCCCAGCCCCTTCGGCAGTCCGAAGCACCGCGCCAAGATTATGTGGATCTTCCACGCCATCGAGAATCACCAGTAATGGTGGCTCATTCCGTTTGGCGGCGCCGGCAAGAATGGAATCTTCCGTCTGGTAGGCCTTCGCCGCGGCAAAAGCCACGATGCCCTGATGTCGGCCGCCGGGAGCCAGCCGATCGAGAGACGCGAGGGGCTGGATATGAACCGGCACATGCAGCGCCCTGGCCAACTGCACCAGTTCCGCGAACTGCTTATCAGTCCGAATCACGTGCAGCCGCTGCAACGGCCTGCTGCCGGCCTTCAGCGCTTCCCGGACCGCGTGGAGACCGTAGAGAATCTCCTGGCTGTCATCGCTTCCATCGGCTGGTGCCATCGGGCTTGTCCTCGATGACAATGCCTTGGGCTGCCAATTCCGCTCGAATGGCGTCGGCGCGCTTGAAGTCCTTCCGCTTCTTGGCTTCCGTTCGTTCGGCAATTTGTCTCTCAATCTCAACCTCACTGGCGAGGGACACAGATCCCCCGGTTTCGACGTTGAATACCCAATGATCCAACTGGAACAATGCCAACACCCGGCCCAGCGACCGGAAAGCCTCTCTGGCCGCGCGTCGCGCTTCCGTCGACAACCCCTCGGCAAGCAGTTTATTCAGATCACTGCGCAATCCTTGCAGCGCCGCCAATGCCATCGGTGTATTGATATCATCGTCCATAGCCGACTGAAAGGTGGCCCTGCATCGTTCAATCGCCGGATTCAGTCCTGCATCTCCTGCCGCATTCCCGCCAGTCTCGGCCAGCCGCGCAAAGAGATCGTAGAACCCATTCACTGCATTCTTCGCTTCTTTCAACGCTTGATCGGAGAAATCCAATGGCCCTCGGTATTGCGTCGCCAGAAGAAAATACCGCAACAGCTCTCCGGTCTCCGCTTCCGGCCACTCAGACTTTTCAAAGATCTCTCTGATCGTGAAAAAGTTCCCCAGCGACTTGGACATCTTCTCTTGATTGATCTGCACAAACCCGTTGTGCATCCAGTAGCGGGCAAATTCTTTCCCGGTAGCTCCGCACGATTGCGCGATTTCGTTCTCATGATGCGGGAAAATGAGATCCATCCCGCCGCCATGAATATCGAACGTCTCGCCCAGGTGCCGAATGGACATGGCGGAACATTCGATGTGCCACCCCGGCCGTCCTTGGCCCCAGGGGCTCGGCCAGGCCGGCTCGCCAGGCTTGGCGCTCTTCCAGAGAGCGAAATCCATCGGGTGCCGTTTTCGCTCGTCCACACCCACCCGTGCCCCGGCTTGAAGATCGTCCATCTTCCGCTTGGAGAGTCGCCCGTAATCTCCGTACTTGGCAACTTCGAAGTAGACATCTCCGTCCACTTGATACGCCAAACCCTTTGCGATCAGGGTTTCGGTCAGCCGGACGATGTCGGCCATATGCTCGGTGGCTTTAGGCTCGATCGACGCGGGGCGCACGCCCAATCGTCCCATATCATCGTGATAGGCCTGAATGTATGTCGCGGTAATCGTGTCGCAACTGACATGCTGTTCATTGGCGCGTTTGATGATCTTGTCATCGACATCGGTGAAGTTTTTGGCAAACTCGACGCGAAAGCCGGAATATTCCAGATATCGCCGAACCACATCGAACACCAGAGCACTACGCGCATGCCCGATGTGGCAATAGTCATAGACCGTTACCCCGCACACGTACATGCGTACGATGCCGGGCACGAGCGGTTCAAACGCGTCCTTCTTCCCTGTCAACGTGTTGTAGATTTTGAGCATGAGGTCAACCTACGGCAGTGTCGCGCGCCTCTTCGGCCAGTGCGACCAAATAAAGAGCCCAATGATGATGGCCAGAATCACACCGATCACGATATCAAACCCATGAAAATATTGCCGCAGATCTTCCCAGTGCTCGCCCATCTTGAACCCGATATACGCAAGGAGGTAGCACCAGGGCAACGCACCGAGAAACGTGAACAGCACAAAACGAGGAAAGTTCATCCGGGCGATGCCGGCCGGCAATGAAATAAATGTGCGCACCACCGGAAGCATCCGGCTGAAAAACACCGCGGCTTCCCCGTATTTCAGGAACCAGCGATCGGCGATATCGAGGTCCCGATGCGACACAAGAAAGTACGGGCCATAGCGCTCCACAAACGGACGGCCACCCCAAACTCCGGCATAGTAGGCAGCAATAGACCCGACGACGTTCCCAATCGCTCCGGCCAGCGTCACCCCGAGCATCGTGAACTGCCCGGACAAGACCAGATAGCCGGAAAACGGCATGATAATCTCGCTGGGCAACGGAATGCAGGCACTCTCGACAGCCATGGTGAACAGAATTCCGGCATAGCCGAATCGCGAAATGCAGGCGATGACGAAGCGACTCAGTTCTCCGATAATCGCTTCAATGAGACCTCCGATCATCGATCACCCCTTCCGTCGTGAGGCTGATTGCCCGCATAGCTTGGGGCTCACCGGCTTGTCTTGGATCATCGGCTCCCAGGCGCGAATGTGGTCGAGTACTGCATAGTTGGTGCAGTCCAAATGAATCGGCGTCACGGACACCCGTCCCGCCTCGATCGCTTCATGATCGGCGTTCTTGCTCCGGCTCCAGGATACCCGCGTGCCGGCGATCCAATAATACTTTCTGCCATGCGGATCAAGCTTTTCGATGATGGGATTATGAAAGCGCCGGCGACTGAGACATGTGACCCGCACCCCTTTGATAGCGCGCAGCGCGAGGTTCGGCACATTCACATTGAGCAACGTTTCATCAGGGAGGCCTTGCTCCAGCACGAGTCGAACGATACGCGTCGCGTAGTCGGCGGCCACGGGAAACCGAAACGTCTCTCGCCCCTCCTGCGATACGGCAATCGACGGGAGGCCAAGAATCGTCCCCTCCATCGCCGCAGAAACGGTTCCCGAATAAAGGACGTCATCTCCAAGATTGACGCCCTTGTTGATTCCGGACACCACAATGGCTGGAGGCTTGGGCAT
>Ga0209079_10000147_pt1 | contig 32898 bp, 41 predicted proteins | sample PPLLaktember2015_2_FD_187259 | JGI IMG/M metagenome (GOLD analysis project Ga0209079, IMG submission 187259) | Freshwater sediment microbial communities from Prairie Pothole Lake near Jamestown, North Dakota, USA - PPLs Lake P7 Core (6) Depth... | ecosystem: Environmental > Aquatic > Freshwater... | reverse complement strand
CGTTTCTACTCGCAGGACTTCCTGATCGAGGTGCCCGATCGCAGCAAGCGGGCGATGCAGTGGCCCGAGCCGCTCGGCGGTCTGTGCGCGGGCGAGTGGTACGTGGAGCTCAAGGGCTGGATGGACCCCGATTCGCAGACCAAGCTCACCCGGTTCTGCGAGCGCTACCCGAAGGAGGCGGAGCGGCTTGTGCTGTTGGCCGACCTGCGCCGCGGCGAGCGAGAGCGGTGGACGCCGAAGCTGAGCCAGCGGCTGCGCGAAGCCGGCGTGGTGGTTGGCGCGCTGTCGGTGACCCTGCAATGGGGCGGCCTCCTCGGGATTCCGAACTGGGAAGGAGGTCGAACGTGAACGCACCCGAGAGCTGGAAGATGGTCATTGGGACCAAGGCCGAGGTGCAGCTCCCGCGGGAGATCGCCGAGCACGCCGGCGGGTTCATCTCGTTCGATCCGACGATCTCGATCGGTGTGGGGAGTGGGCGCGGCAGCACGCCGGTTCGCTGGCTCAAGCTGAACCTGGCGCTACGTTACGCCCAGTCCGAGGCGGGGAAGGCCGTGCGATCGCGCCGGCGGCTGTACATCGGTTCGCCGCTCCTTCTCCTGCCGAGTGGCGGGATCCTCGAGAGCGACCTCCACAACCTGACGACCGCCGAGCGGACGATTGAGATGAAGCGACGGAGCATCCCGGGGGTGGACGGTGGGCCCGAGTTCGTGATCGACCTGCTCACACTCTACAAGGCCGTGCAGGCGAAACGGCGGACTGCGGTGGCGGCGGGTGCAACGCTGACGGAGCAGTTCGACGAGCACACCAACGAGTCGAGGCGGACCCGCTCGTTCGCGTGGCCGTGGGCGAGGAAGGGGGCTGCATGTCGCGAATCGTGATCGGCGTTCCGGTCCGCGACCGGGAGTGGATCCTGCCCCACTGGTTCAACTGCGTCGGCAACGCGGCGCTCGCGGCGCAGGAGTGCGGCCACGAGGTTGTGGTGCTCGCGCTCGAGAACGATTCCGTCGACGACACGTACGAGCTACTGCGGCGGGCGGCGCAGGAGTGGCACGAGCTTGGGATCATGCTTGCGGTGTACGTGCACAATTTCGGCTACACGCACTACAAGGCAACGTCCCCCCAGTGTCCGGGGATCGTGGTCAAGGAGCGAGTCAACGCGCGGAACGACAAGCGCGAGATGGCCTTCCTCCGGAACAGGATCGTGGAGCAGTTCCTGGCATTGGGCGGCGATTACCTTCTGATGTGGGACTCGGACGTCCTCATGCCGAGGCAGACGCTGACCGACGACTCGTGGTCGCTCCTTTCGATGATGCAGCGCTTCCCGAAGATCGGCATCCTCGCGGCTGACGTCGAGCACCCGGGCTGCGGCGGGAAGTACCACAACGGCATGGTGGCCGTCGGCGACGGGATCTACAACCACCCGGACCGCAGCGGCGCCGTCCCCGAGGAGCGAGTTCACACGGTCTTTGTTCTTGGTTCGCATGATGTAGAGCCGGAAGGTTACCAGCTCGCATGGAACCAGTCCGAGACGCCGTACATCGTGCGAGTCGAGACGACGGGCGGCGGCGGCGCGGCGATGGTGCGCCGCGAGGTGTTCGAAGACGGCCTGAGCTACGGGGCGCATCATCAGGGCGAAGACGTTCCGCTCTGCGAGGGCGCGCTCCGCGCCGGCTGGCAGGTCTGCATCACGAACGGAATCCTCGGGACCCACATCTCGCCGCAGGTGTTCGCCGAGACCGACCTCACAGCGTACGAGTCCGAGTACGGAATAGGCGTCGAGGAGTGGCTGCGCGTCGCCGCTCTTGCCAGAGCCAAAGGGCGCACGGCGAAAGGAGCTCGATGCTAGAGAGCGTTCGCCGTGACGTGCAGAGCGTCGTGGGGAGCCTGACGGGCGAGCTTCCCGGCGAGTCCATTGTGCGTGAGCCCGGCGTCGAGTGGGAACCTATCCCGATCGGGCGCGAGGCTGTCCGCCAGTTCGAGTGTTTCATGGCTCACGTGCGGAAGATCGAATGCATCGTGGGCGGAGAGGTGCAGATCAAGGAGGGCTGTCCGCGGTTCATCCACGTCACCAAGGCGTCGTGCACGGACATGCCGCTGCGGCCGCACGGCGTGGGAAGTCCGGTGCCGTGGAGCAAGTTCTCGTTGCCCGAGCGGATGTTCGTACAGACCTGCCAGCAGGTTGGGTGGGGCGTGATCCTGTTGACCATTGTCGGCGGCACGATCAAGACGTGGGAGGTTATCGAGCAAACGGTCCGGGTGGATCGGGGGGACGCGGAGTAGTCGCGCAAGGCGCAGTTGACAAGTGGACTCGTGAGACACTAGACTGACGCCTGAGACGAACAACTGAGTAGGGAAGAACCCACTCAGGGAAGAGGGACAACAACCTCTGACCTGGGTGGGTTTCGCTTTTCCGGGTCCGGCGTGTGATGAGGGGGTTCATGACGCGCGGAGCGGTGTGGGATGGTCGCGGGCTGATTGAGCAGGCCCGTAACCGTGACGAGGCTGCGTTGGTGACGGTTTACGAGCACCTGCGGCCGCACCTGAAAAACGTGGTGGGGAAGATCCTGCGCAAGCCGCAGGACTTCGACGCGGTGCTGCAGGACGTCCAGACGCTCATCTTCGTCAAGCTGCCACGGTTCGAACCGGACGCATGGTCGACGGGGATCGAGAACCTCGACCTCCTGCGTCGCTGGTCGACGAACCTCGCACGCAACTACACGCGGAACGTCAACCGTTACGGACTCGAGCAGGCGCGCGAGTGGATCTTCCCGCCCGAGCTCCGCGGCTGGAAGCGCAAGAGCCACATTCCGTTCGGGCGTTCGTTCGAATCGATGGAAGCCGTGATGGGCGAGGACGGCGACTTCGACGATGGGTCCGAGCACCAGAACCTCCTTGCAGAAGCCGCCTCACACGGCCGGACGGTGATGTGATGCACCGCCTCCTCGAGATCGATCAAGCCGTGGCGCAGATGGTCCTCGACGAGGAGCTGTCCCGGGAGGACGTCGCCATCGACGGCCACAGCCTACGGGAGATCTTCGAGGAGATCGCAGCGTCGCCGTCGCTTGGGAGAGGGTTGTGGCGTCACCTAGCAGATCGGCTGGGCTACGCCGATGTGGATGGAGTGAAGCGGGTCGTCCGCGAGGAGCTGCCAAAGATCCTCCGCGAACGGCCACGTCTCTTGCATGCGCTCGCGGCGGCTGCCGGAGCGTCGGTGGATTCGATCGGAAGGAAGGAGGCGGCAGTGCCGTACACGCGCACGTCGGAAGACCGTCGGGTGGATCTCCTGCGGCAGTTCGACCAGGAGTTCGGCCAGGCGATGACGGAGCTGGAGCCGGGGGAGGTGGCGATCGAGATCACGGGCTCGCCGCACAGCATCGTGTTGGCGAACCTGGTCATGCGCTACTACCACGGGCGGTTCAAGCCGCTCGTGCTCTTCTCCCAGCTTCCCAAGGAGCCCGTCGGGGGGCTCGACGAGTACCTCGAGCAGTACCGGCTGTACTACGGGTTGGATCCGCTTGCGATCCACACCCCGGAGACGCTCGCCGCGTTCCAGGCGGACGGCGAGGCCGGATTCTGGAAAGAGGCAGCACAACTCCTCAAGGGGCGAGACAAGGTCCGAATGGTGGTCTGCGCGGTCGCACGCAAGGACCTGGCAGCGAACGGGGCGGAAGCGTACGAGGCAGCCGGCCTCAAGGTCGCGTCGATGCTCGACGAATGGACGCCGGATGACGTCTACACGTACCTCGACCAGCACCAGCTGACGGCGTTCGATCCGTTCACGGTGGCGATGTTCGCCGAGCGGAAGACCGCGGAGAAGAAGGTCGACCGCGAGCGGTGCAAGAAGCTGGCGCGCGAGTACACGATCGACGGCGATGGGTACTACGTCCGCAACGGCGTCGTTGTCGCCGAGCAGCTTCTTCCTGTCGAACTCAAGGAAGAGATCCACGCGCTCGCCGAGGCGAAGAAGGACGGCGACGCCGGAAAGACGAAGGGAACGAAGAAAGCGGCCAAGAAGGAGAAGGAGGCCGAGGGAGCAGGCAACGGGGAAGGCGGCGACGCCGGCACGGGAGACGACGAGCCGAGCGGCGATGTGAGCCACGATTCGGACGGCGACGGGTAAGCGCGGTCGGTCGACGAGGCGGGTTTGTGACCGTCCGTTGTTCACACCATGGGCTCAGGTGGATCGAAGCCATCGGCGGGATCGGGTCGCATCAAGGCGCTCGACGGGCTCAAGCGGCGAGAGATCGCGTACTTGAGGCGGCGGCGCCTTCTCGACCTTATTGGCTCGGGGACCAACCTCGTCGATGCGGTCGGCATCCTCTCGGAGCAGTTCGGTGTCACGCGGAACAGCATCTACCAGGACTGGACGACTCGCAGAGAGTGGATTGGCGACATCGTCCAGGCCAGCCCGATCGACCTGGAAGACTACTTCGCTCAGGCGTTCGGACGGCTCGAGCACTTGCGCGAGGAGGCCGGCCAGCTTCGGCAGTCGGCGATGCGGCGGCTGACCACGATCATGCAGAACGCCGAGGTCCGCGAGCCGCGCGTTGTGAAGGTCGACGGCAAGGACAAGGTTGTCTACGACGTCAAGAAGGGCCAGAAGCCGCTTGAGATCGAGGACCCAGACTACCGGGCCGCGATCGCAGCACTCGACAAACAGATCCAGGTCGAGGAGCTCGCTTTGCGGATCGGCGTCGTCTTCCTCGGTGCGGCAGAGTCACGGGACGGGCAGCCTGGCAACCCAGCGCTCCCGGGGGCCGGACTCTCGCCGGAGAAGCGCGAGGCGATGATGAAGTCGGCCTACGCGTTCCTGCACGGCCGGATGGGCAAGCCGGCCGGGGAAGCAGTAGGCACCGAGGTCGAACTCTACAGCGAGCGGGCGAACCTGCCCGAGCTTCTGCCGTCCGAGGTCATGAAGTCGGGCGGCGGCTCGACGATGGCCGAGCGGAGGGACACGCTCGAGGAGGTGCTGCGGGAGTGAAGCGGGTGAGGTACGCGTGCACGGGGACATGCGGGTTCGACGGAGCGGTGGCGTTCGCACCGGAGGAGAAAGCGCCGCCGACGCTCCCGTGCCCGCGGTGTGCTGGAACGATGGAGAAGCGCCCTCCGCGGGTAGGTGTCGTGTACAAGACGCGGATGGGAACTCGGGGACACAGTGGAAAAGGGAGGGACGATGCCTGAGAAGATTGTCTGGGCAGGCAGGTTCTCGAATGCGCTCGCGGCGGAGTTGGAGAGGGCTGCAGAGCTGGGGCGCGAGGAAGCAGACGCAGCGTTGAAGGTGTTCGACATGGAGGTGAAGCCGATGGGATTCACGTCGCGGCTTGAGCGCGCCTTGGTCGCGGCGTGTCTGGCTGCGGGGTGGGCCGAATGGCCGAAGTGCACACGGGGGCCGGTGGACAAATAACCCCGCGTGAGGTTATAGTAAGGGGCTCAAACCTTCTAGGCGGGAGGCACGATGTCGCAATCGAATGAGGGGCCGTTTCCTCGGCCCAATGTCCAGACGCGCCCTGTTGCTCCACCCGAGGCGGCCGAGCTAACCCCGGCCGTGCATGCCATCACAGGGCGCCCGCTTCTGACCTACCCCCACTCCATCCATCGGGCAGTCTGCGCCAAGTGCAAGCACGTCTGGTGGACGCCGCGGCCGATGCGCTGCCCAGAGTGCGGGAGCGGTGAGGTGCACCGCACCTCGGCCGTTGGGTACCTCATGCTCGCGCTCAAGGCTTCTCCGCAGGCCACTACATGGATGCTGCGCGGCAACACCCTGCTTCCTCCAAGTCAGATCTTCTGGAGCCCCAAGAGCACTGGGAGGCTTCGATGAGCGAGCTGTGGCTGGCGGCCCGCGTGTCGCTCTGCGCTCTTGGCGGCGGCCTGCTTGGCATGGAGCTTGCGGCGCTGTGGTGCCGCTGGTGGGAGCGGCGTGATGACTGACGCCATGGCCGTGCGGGACTTGCTCGTTCGTCACCGCTTCCGCTTCTCGTCGGAGCTGCAGCTGCAAACGGGGATCGCTTCCGTGCTGACCGAAGCCAAGGAGCTGTTCGCTCGTGAGATCCCGGTATCCGGCGGACGGATCGATTTCCTCCTCGAGTGCGGTGTCGGAATCGAGGTGAAGGTGGGCGGCAGCATGGCGCAGCTCGTGCGTCAGATCCATGGGTACCTCGACGACGAGCGCATCGATGAGCTTCTCATCGTGACCAGTCGCTCGGGGCATCTTGCGGTCCCGCCGCTCTTCCGCGGCAAGAAGGTCGTTATTCTGTGGCTGTCGGAGGGCGCTCTCTGATGCGCACCTATGGGACGGTCGAGTTCTCCCAGGTGACTCGTCTCGGTGAGACGGCATCTCGCTGGGTGATCGAAACCGAGCCCCACGTAGCATTGCGCGTCAAGCGCCTGTTCGGCCGCGTCGCCAAGAACGGGACGCCCGGGCACATCGAGGTTCTCGCGACGGACGAGACCTCGCGGGACATCCTGTGGCTTCTGCAGCGGTACCCGCTTCGCATACAGGAGAGCGATCGCGCCGAGCTCGAGCTCCGCTCCGCGGCGTACGAGCAGCGCGTTGTGGACGTGGGGCGTCTCCTCTCCGGGGACATTGCGCCGCGGGCGTTCGACCTCGCTCTTCCGCCGCGTGAGTATCAGCGGATCGCTGCGGAGGCCGCACTGCGCACGAGAGGCTTGCTTGTCGCGGACGACGTCGGACTTGGGAAGACGATCTCGGCGATTGCCATGCTCACCGAGCCGTCGACGCGGCCGGCGCTTGTCGTCACTCTGACGCACCTCACGACCCAGTGGGCACGTGAGCTGAATCGCTTTGCTCCGGACCTCACCGTGCACGTGATCAAGAAAGGGACGCCGTACGACATCGCAGGCGGCAAGAAGAAGCATGGCAGGGATGAGATCCTCGAGCATCGGTTTCCCGACGTTCTCGTGACCAACTACCACAAGCTTGCGGGCTGGGCGAGCACGCTTGCCGGAACCATGCGCACGGTGATCTTCGATGAGGTTCAGGAGCTTCGCCGGGGCAAAGAGAGCGCGAAAGGCACAGCAGCGAACTGCATTGCCCGCGCGGCGCAGTATCGCCTCGGCCTCTCGGCGACGCCGGTTTACAACTACGGCGGGGAGTTCTTCCACGTGATGGAAGCCCTCCGCCCGGGCGCGCTTGGAACGCTCGACGAGTTCCTGCGCGAGTGGTGCATGGAGAGGTACGGAACGTCACAGGCTCCCGTTCGGGATCCGGTCGCCTTCGGATCGTACGTCCGCGAGACGGGGCTCATGATCCGCAGAACGCGGGCCGACGTCTCCCGCGAGCTTCCCGAAGTGATGGTCATGCCGCAGCATGTCGACGCTGACACGGAGGCGCTCAACCGAGTCTCGGTGGACGTTGCCGAGCTGGCACGGGTGATTCTGCGATCGACGTCGGAGTTCACCGAGCGCGGCCAGGCGGCACGTGAGCTCGACTGGCGGCTGCGGCAGGCGACCGGGATTGCCAAGGCGCCCTATGTCGCGGCGTTCGTCCGTCTGCTCGTCGAGTCCGGGGAGCACGTCGTCCTCTACGGGTGGCACCGCGAGGTCTACTCGATCTGGATGGACCTCCTCAAGGATCTCTCCCCGGTCATGTTTACCGGATCGGAGTCGGTGACGCAGAAGGACCTCGCGCGCGATGCGTTCGTGGGCGGTGCCGCGAAGGTGCTCGTGATGAGTCTGCGCGCCGGCCAAGGCATCGATGGATTACAGGAGAAGAGCCGGACAGTGGTGTTCGGCGAGCTTGACTGGTCGCCGGGCGTGCATGAGCAGTGCATCGGCCGGGTGCACCGCGACGGGCAGAAGGATCCTGTGGCCGTCTACTACCTCCTCTCGGACTCAGGGTCGGATCCGGTCATTGCCGACGTGCTTGGCGTCAAGCGGACACAGATCGAGGGGATCCGCGATCCGAACGCTCCGCTCGTGGAGGCGGTCACGACGAAGGACGGAGGGATCAAGCGGCTGGCGGCCGACTACCTGGCGCGTCGCGGTGAGTTGAGTGGTGTGGAGGTGACGGAGTGATCCCGGTACAGCAGACGCGGTTCGGGAAGGACGGTAACTGCTTCTCTGCCTGCCTGGCGTCGATTCTTGAGCTCCGAGTCGGCGCCGTTCCGAACTTCGCGGAGAAGGGAGAGCGATGGTTCGATTCGGCGAATGCTTGGGCGGCGAAGCGCGGCCTCCGCCTTGTGGCAGTCCCAGCGCACGAACTGGAGCGGCTGGACAACGACGCGTGGGCCGAGACCGTGCTTGACGAAGGCTGCCCGAGCGAGTTCATCGCCGCCGGCCCGGGACCTCGGAGCCTCAAGCATGCGGTCGTCATGCGGGCAGGGAAGATGGTCCACGACCCGCACCCGGGCGGCGAGGGCCTCAAGGAGATCCAGTGGGCGTACTTCGTGGGAAAGAGGTAGGGGGACGGCGATGCCTGCCTACTACAACGACAATGATCCGAAGGTATGTGCGTGGCTCCGCGAACTCATCAAGGAAGGGCTGATCGCTGATGGCGATGTCGACGAGAGGAGCATCGCAGACGTCCAACCTAGCGACCTTGCCGGGTACACGCAGTGCCACTTCTTCGCGGGGATCGGCGGCTGGTCTCTCGCTCTTCGACTTGCCGGATGGTCCGATGACCGATCCGTGTGGACTGGGAGTTGCCCCTGCCAGCCGTTCTCTTGTGCCGGGAAAGGCCGGGGCGAGTCCGACAAGCGGCACCTGTGGCCCGAGTTCCGACGCCTCATTGCGGAGTGCCGCCCTCCAGTCGTCTTTGGAGAGCAGGTTGCGAGCAAGCTTGGGCGAGAGTGGTTCCATGCCGGAGTACGTCCTGACTTGGAAGCATTGGGATACGGCGGTGGGGCCGCCGATCTGTGCGCTGCGTGCGTCGGCGCACCGCACATCCGGCAGCGGCTCTACTGGGTGGCCGACCGTTGCAGCGTCGGATTCGAGATCACCGGGATCCCGCCAGTACGACGGGAAACGCGGTGCGCGGATGCAGGAAGCAGTCTTCGGATGGGCAACACCTCGCGTGACGACGAACGGCGGCATTCCGTGCCCGGAGCACACGGGGAAGGGGAGTCGGCTGGAGGATCAGGCAGCGTTGGCGGGCTGGTCGACGCCGGATGCCCAGGCGATGAACGTCGGTTGCGATCTCGAGAAGCACATGGAGAGGATCCAGCGCCTGCGCGAGAGGGGATACAACGGGAACGGAGCAGGACTAACGCTTGGAGCAATAGCGTCCTCATCCCTTGCGCCGACGGGAAAGCGCGGCGCATTGAACCCGGGCTTGAGCCGTTGGCTCATGGGGTACCCGGCCGCGTGGGCCTCCTGCGGGGCTACGGCAATGCGATCGTGCCGGCAGTCGCGGCGGAGTTCGTGATGGCCTACGAGGAGGCCTGCAGACCAGCATGAACGCACTCCTCAGTCTTCTCTTCGCTGCAGCGCTTGTCGTGTACCTCGTCTGGGTCTTCACGGGAGGCGGGCTGTGGTAGAGGCCGCTATTCAACCTTCAAGGCCGAAGTTTGAATACCAACGTGGCCTATCCAACGATGCGTACGTAAGCGTGAGGTGAGAGGGTGACGGATTCCAGACGTTGGCGGAAGGCACATTCGGTGCCGGAGTGGGACGAGCGGACGCGGCTCATTGCCTCGTTCATCCCAGAGGGAACGACGTCGGTGCTCGAGTTCGGCGCGTGGACGATGGAGCTCCGCAAGCACTTGCCGGACGGTTGTCGGTACACGCCGTGCGACATCGTCGACCGCGGTCCCAGGACGATCGTCTGCGACCTCAATGCGGAGACGCTGCCGGAGTTTCCTTCGCACGACGTAGCCGTGTTCAGCGGGGTGCTCGAGTACGTCTACGACGTCCCGCGGCTTCTCGACGCGCTGTCGAACGTGGTGTCGACGGTCATCGCGTCGTACGCCGTAGCGGAGGGTGCCCGGGCGCACCCGGAGGTCCGTGCCGAGAACAACTGGGTCAATGCCTACACGCGGGCGGACCTGCTCCATCTCTTCGAGGCTGCGGGCTTCTCGTGCGTGCGCTTCGTTGGGAAGTGGGGCACGCAGCCAATCGTCCGTGGGGAGCGGTGGTGAGGAAGCCTGCCGTGGTTGCCGTTTTGACGGTTTCCCTCCTTCTCGCCTCCGCGGCGAAGCGGCATCCGTACAGGGAGCGTAATGGCCAGGGCCCTCGGCGTCGTTGACCGTGCGGCAGTCGCCGACCCCGAAGGCCGCGACGAGATCGCAGCGCTCGAGGAACTTGCCGCGTGCGACGACCTCACGTTCGAGGAGTTCTACGAGCACGTCTTCAGCATCGGCTACTACGAAGAGGAAGGCGTGTTCGGTATGGGCGCCCACCATCGCGAGTGGTGTCGGCGCCTGCCGGGCTCGAACCTGACGACGACGATCGCGCCGCGCGGCTCGCTCAAGTCGACGCTCTTCCGCGCGTACGTCGCCTACCTCGTCTGGCAGATCCCGGTGTGGGGCCGCAACATCGAGGTCTTGTACTTCAGCTACATCCAGAAGTTTGCCGGCCAGCACACGGAGAAGGCGAAGCAGTACATCGACGCGAACCCGCTCTACGCCATGCGCGGCATCCGGTCGCTCCGGGCGGGGAAGACGATGCTGAAGTACGTCGACCGCCGCACGGGCAAGCGTCTTACATGCGCCCCGGTCGGCATGATGGCGTTCAAGCGCGGTCTCCGCGGCGACGTGCTTCTCCTCGACGACGTGCTCTCCGATCCCCGCAAGCCGCTTGACGTCAGCCAGATTGCCAAGATCACGAAGATCTTCAAGGAGGAGATCCGGAAGATCGCGAAGGTGGCAGCCGACGGGGTGCCGCGGTCGCAGATCCACATCGCGGGGACGCCGCAGGACGAGACGGACTTGCTGTTCGACATGCGGAAGAACCCGAAGTGCGACTGGCGGATCTATCCAGCGGTCAACGAGAACGGGCGACTCCTTTGGCCGGAGGTGCTCACGCCGGCGCTGCTGTCGGAGGACTTGCAGGCGATGGGCCGCATCGCGTTTGCGAAGGAAATGCTCTGCCGGCCGGCGCGGTCGGTCGATGGGTTCTTCCAGCGTGCCGACTTCAACGGCCTCATCGTCACGCCGCGCACGGACCGCTACCCGGAGTTCGGCGGCTTTGTCGTCGGAGGGTGGGACCTTGGGAAGAAGCGGCACCCGGCCCACATCTCGCTCCTGCGCCGCTTGCCTGACGGCCACCTGTGGCAGCGGCGGTCGGTGTGGATGGACGGCTGGGAGTACAGCCAGCAGCTCGAGCTCGTGAAACGCTTGATCGCCAAGTACCACATCCGCTCGTTCGCGTACGACAACACGCGCGGGGAGCTCGAGGCGCTTGCCGAGCGGAATGAGCTCCCGCGGCAGATGGTGCCGATTGTCCTCTCCAGCCGGAACGAGTGGAAGATGGCAACGGACTTCGACATCGAAGTCACGAATCGCCGTCTGCATCTGTTGGATGAGGCGAATGACGACGGCTACGACCGTCAGCTGGAGCAGATCCTCGCGGTGGACGGGGCGCTTGATGCAATGGAGACGCCGTACGGCCACGGCGATTCGTTCTGGTCGAACGCACTGGCCGTCTTCGCAGCGAAGACCGTGGGGCAGTCGCGGGGATGGATCGACCTCTACTTCCGCGGTCTGGTGAAGGAGCGAGCGTGACGGACGAGGCGAGACGACGGCCGGGCGCTGCTGAACTGGTGGGACGCTTGGGCAGAGAGGGGCGTGTAGCGCGTACCGACGCAGGGATCTACTTGCCGAGCGGCGCGCAGATGGGCACACGCGACCCTCTGTCGAAGCAGCGTCCGCTTGGCGTTCCCGAGTGGCTCCACGACCCCGCATCGCTCACCGCTCTCTACGAGGGCGTCTTCATCTGTGGCCACGTCGCCGACATGATGAGCGAGGACCTCGTCAAGCCGGGGATCACGGTCGAGTTCGAAGGCCAAGCAGAGAGCCCCGATCTGCAGGCGCTCTCGCAGACGATCCAGCTCTACCTCGAGGACCGCGGCTGCAAGGAGTACCTGAAGACGACGCTGTGCGACGAGGTCGTCTACGGCGCCGGCCTGGCCGGCCTGGGATTCTCCCAGCGCAGCGGCAAGGCTGACCCGGCGAAGCCGATCAAGCTCGACCAGATCAAGGAGTTGCGGTACATCGAGCGGTTGCCGCGCGACGGGCGCTTCAGCAAGGTCATCCCCGACACGGACGAGGAATCCGACACGTACGGCCAACCGGCGGCGTTCCGGATCAAGCGTCTGTCCGGCGACGAGGTCGACCTGCACACCACGAGAGCTCTCTTCTTCCTCACGCGGCCGCGGATCGGATCGGCCCTCGGGATGTCGTTCTACGCCCGTTTCTGGACGGTGGCCCAGCTCATCGAGAACACGATCTGGTCGCTTGGCCAGACGGCGTTCAACATGGCGACCCGCACGGTCAAGAGCAAGTTCCTGATGGACAACATGCAGGACAGGCTGAACTTCATGGACGAGATCGAGGCCAAGTTCAACAGCCTGTCGGTGATCGTGCTCGACACAGACGAGGAGATGACGTCGATCTCGAATGCCCCGGGCGACCTCGGATGGTTTGTCGACTGGGTGTGGGACGTCCTTGGCGCGGCGACGCGCATCAACAAAGCGCGGATCCTCGGCGCTCAGACGGGCGAACTCGCGAGCGCGATGAGCGATCTGCAGCGGTACTACGACTACGTGGCCGCGCGGCAAGAGGCGTACATGCGCCAGCAGATCCGCTACCTCGTGCAGGTTGTCCTCGCGACCGACACGCTGCAAGCCGAGAAGGGATGGAAGGCGGACTTGAAGTTCCGCGTCAAGTTCAACCCGGCGGAAACGCTGACTCGGCTCGAGCAGGAAGACCTCGAGGTCAAGCACACGCTGGCCGTACAGCAACGCGCACAGGCGCTCCAGTCGATCTCGTCGGCGCTTATGAACATGGTCGACATCGGAGTGCAGCCCGAGACGATCGAGGCGCTTCTGAATGGCGATCTGTCGAAGTTGACGTTGATGGAGGAGCTGTTCGCCGAGATGCCGACGGAGGGGTAGCCGAGAGAAATGATGGAGGGGCCGATGGTGAGGGGAGAGACGACCAAGGCCGGCGGGAAGACGCGGGTGGCGATTCTCGTCGACGTGCGCGGCTGGGCGCTCGAGCACATCGCAAACGACCTCGTTCGCTGGTTTGGCGACTGCGAGTTCGACATCGACGTTATCTCGTGGGTCGAGGACATGGGCCCGCTCTCCTCGTCCGCGCAGCGCGAGCGGCTCAGGAGCTACGACGTCCTCTGGCCGTTCTGCCTGTACGAGGCGGTCAAGGTCTACGGCCTTGGCTTCAAGCGGTACATCACCACCGTCCACATGGCGCCCGTCGAGGCGAAGGTCGACACGGAGACGCCGTTCTCGCTTTACTGGCCGAACTTCCGTGAGGCTGGCCTCGCTGCGACGGCGCTCTCGACGATCTGCCCACCACTCATGAAGCTCTGGGGGCCCGCGCGCAACGGCGACGTGACGCGCGTCGTCGTCGGCGGGGATCCGGCGATGTTCTACCCGCCGTGGAATCCGCCAGGAGCGTTGGTTGACAAGGACCTTGCAGCTAGAGGAAGGGCGCTCGAACTGGTACGGGATGGGCAAGGCACACACCGAGTCCTGCGTGTCGGATGGATTGGCAACCCTCAGAAGCCCTACAAGCGGTACGAGATCGTCCAGGAGGCCATGGCGGGTCTCCCGGGCGCGGCGTTGCGGCCGATCATCTGGTACGGCGTCGGGCACACGATTCCGCGGACCCGTGCCCAGATGGCCGACTACTACCGCAACGAGATCGATGTCTACGTGTGCACGAGCGACCACGAGGGTCTTCCTACGCCGGCGGTCGAGTGCTCGCTGTGCGGGCTGCCCGTTGTGTCGGTGCGCACCGGCATCACGTCGGAGATCGTCGAGGACTGGAAGTCAGGTTTCCTCATCGATCAGACGGCATTGGACCTGCGAGGCGCGCTCGTGCAGCTCGGCGGACAGGAAGGCCTGCTGGATGAGATGGGGCGAGCCATAGAGGTCAAGGCGCGCCCGTACCAGTGGCCGAACGCAATCGGCGCGTGGCTTGAGTTCCTGCGTGAGGGAGCACGTCGCTTAGACGGAGGTTCCCGTGCCTGACGACCTCCGAGACCAAGTGACGGTGTTCGTCCTGACGGTCGGAGAGCCGACGCTGCTTGAGTGTCTCATCGCGCTTGATCGCCAGGAGACGAAGGTCCGCGTCGAGCGGATCGAGAACGTCGTCCCGATGGATCGAGCGCTCCAGATGATGCTCGACCGCTGTCAGACGCCGTACTTCGTGCAGGTCGACGCCGACATGATCCTCTACCCGGACGCGATTCGGCGCCTGTACCGGTCGATCGTTGCCCAGCCGCCAAACGTGTACCAGTTCCTCATCTCGCTTCGCGACGAGCACCTGGAGCGTGACATCCTCGGGGTGCGCATCGTGCGTCATGCGATCGCGGCGAAGTACCCGTTTCGCCCCGTGCAGGGATGCGAGACCGATCAGTTCCGCCGGGCGCATGCTGATGGCTACACGACGGTGGCGAAGATCGGCCAAGGGATCGGCCCAGCGGGCATTCACAGAACGTCGCTGCTGCCGCGGGCGGTGTTCGAGCGGTACCGGACCTTGTTCCGGCGAGCCCGCAAGGACGAGGGGATCGAGTGGGTCAAGCCGTACGCGTCTACGTTCCTGCGACGGCTCATCGAAGATCCGAACGAGACGAACCTCTACGCCTGCCTCGGCGTCGTGGCAGGGCTTCTGGCGCCGCTCGACGTAGAGGAGGGGGAGAAGAACGCTGCCGTGGTGCCAGACGAGCTCCGGAGGCTCTACGACCACTTCGAGGGGGTGTTTAGGTAATGCAGCGTGTGGTGGTGGTCGGCGGCCTTCATCCAGAGGGCGCGCCGAGCGAGCGGATGGGGACAAAGGAGCGGTGGTACGCGCATTCGATCTGCGGGTCGACCTACGGGATCGCGGCCGCGCTCTCGCAGCACGGGTTCGACGCGTACCCATTCAAGGGCTTCCGCGATCGCGAGCCGTTCGACACGGCCGACGTGCTGTTCGTGTCCGAGTGGAACCTCGCCGAGTACGTCGAGGAGTACGGCCTGTGGGACTTCGCGAAGAAGCCGGCCGTGCTCTTGCTCCACAGCGACTCGCCGGGGCGGAGACACTCGCGGAGCGAACTCCTTGGGATGTACCGCGGGATCTGCTTCACGCGGGCGGAAGCGCTGGAGAAGTTCAACAAGGAGCTGTGCACGCTGACGCTTCGCCTTTCATCATGGCTGTTGCCCCGCTGGGTCGCCGAGTGGGGCTTCCCCGACTGGTGGACGTTCCCGCCCGAGCAGCCGAACCCGTACGCACCGGGGACCAAGAACATCGTCTACGCCGGCCGCCTGACGGCGAACCACCGGGTCTATCAGTTGATTCAGGAGGTTGCGCATGCGTTCCGGTACGCGACTGTGTGGGTCATCGCGAACGTCGAACCCGGGCACGAGGTCATTGAGCACGACCTCGCGCAGATCCCCAACGTACGGTTCCTCGGCCGGATGCCCCACGGCACGTTCCAGCACTACCTGTACTACGCTGACGTCGCGCTCGACTCAGGCACGGCCGGCGCAGCTCGGCTCGTCAACAACTGCAAGCTCTGGGATTACCTCTCCTGCGGCGTTCCCGTGGTCCTCGACGGTGCGACTGGCGGGGACGAGCTCATCAAGGCCACGGGTTTGGGGACGATCGTTCCCCGGGACGACTACCTGGCCTACGTGTGCGCCGTGGAGAGCTACCTCAAGGATCCCGTGGGGCGCGTGATGCGCGACGGTGCGATCCGTTTCATGAAGGAGAACCACACCTGGTCGGCGACCGTCTCCCGCTGGGTGGAGGACTTCCGAAAGGTGGTGGCCTAGATGAGGTTCATGAACAGCGAGGACGGGAAGAACTTCCTTGCGATCGTTGATCGGGAAGATGCGATACCTGGGAACATCGAAACGCTTCAGTCGAAGCTGACCGCAGCAGCGCAGTACCTCAGGGCAAACCCTGGCGCGGTGGAAGTTGCCGTCATCGTAGGGACAAAGCGAGAGGCTGTGTGATGCTTCGTATCCTCCAGCACGGCTGCTTTGGCACCCGCAATTACGGCGATGAGCGCAGTGCCCTTGCGGTGCGGACGCTCGTCCGGCAGACGTACCCCGACGCCGAGTTCTACCTCGTTGGCTCGGACGCGGCTGCGATTCAGAAGGAGCACAAGGACGTCGCCGACTGGGCCACGCGCGACAACTGGCCGAAGGTCGAGGCCCTAATGGCCAAGGCCGACCTCTGGATCTACGGCCCCGGGACCGTGCTCGGCCCGAACGTCATGCCGCGGACGCTCGATCTCGTGGCGATGGGCAAGCCGTTCATCATCTGGGGTGCCGGGGCGTGGGACATGATCCCGCCGGACTCCGATGGCGCGAAGGTCGTCCAGGCTGCGTCGGCAATCTCCGTACGAGACGAATTCGCGTTCCGTGCCGTGTGCAAGCACGCTACGCCTCCGGTGCTCATTCCCGACCCGATGTTTGGCGAGGCGATCAGCGGTTTCCCGCGGACGACATGGGCGGTCACTGTCTCGTGGCACCTGGATCGACAGCCGGAGGCGCTTCAGGAGCGGGTCCTTGATGTGCTCGCCGATGTGGTTCGTACGAGCTGCCATGAGTGGATTGCTCTTCCGGCCAGCTGGTCTGAGACCACCGACTGGGACAACGATCATGCCCTGCATCGTAGGCTGGCCCAGCGCGTGCCTCTGGAGCTTGTCTGGCCTCAGAGCTTCGAGCACCTGCGGCAGATCCTTGCCAACGTCGAGCTGATCGTGACGAGTCGCCTTCACATGGCGATCCCGGTCCTCGGCGGTGGTGGACGTGCAGTGCTCTTCGGTCAGCCGAAGTGCGAGGCAATGGCGCAGTACCTCGACGTGGGGTACGCCGGCGGCTACGAAGAGATGACGCGAGAGTCTGTCTGCGCCGCTGCGGCTCCCCGCTACGAGGCTTTGTACTTCGCGATGCCAGAGAGGCAGCTGCACAGCGCCGGCCGCATGCGCGCCTTCATCGAGCGCTCGCTCGCCGGCAAGACGTCTTCCCGGGAAGGCGGTGCGGCGTGAAGATCCTCGTCACCGCCACGATAGCGCTTGGGATCGCACTCGCAGTTGGCATGAAGGCGCGAGACGCAGGGATGGTCTGGGTCTTCACGGTTCTCGGCCTCATCACTTTCAACCTGCTGTGGGAGATCACGCGGCCGAGGTTCAAGAGGAGATCGAATCAGAAAGCCGGGGTGAAGCACCAATGAGCGATCGGCCGCACGGCAGCGTGACCATCGGCGATCACTTCAGGGACGGTGGCTGGATCGACCCCACGCCGTGTGGCGACGTGACGATCGGCGACTACGTCGTCTTCGGGGAGGGCGCGCGGATCATTCGGCACTGTCCGATACGCCCATTCAAGTACGACCACGTGACGATCGGCGACTTCTGCTACATCGGGGACGGGGCCAGGATCCTCCTCGGCGCCGAGATCGGCAAGGGCTGTGTCGTAGGAGCTGCGGCCGTGGTCACGGGGCGAGTGCCGCCGTACTCGATCGTTGCGGGCAACCCGGCGCGCGTGATTCGCCGGCGCGACGCGTACGAGATGCTGCGCACGTTCGTGCTCAAGTACCGAGATCCCTGCCCTGTGTCGTTGGGGATGAGGGATCCGGATTGGAGCCTGCTCAGCATCGAGGACGTGCGGTATCTGCTTCTGGATCCGCCCTACGACTACCAGGCAGCGGTAGGGCTGTGCGAAGCTGGCGACGTGCAGGCGGTCGTCGCCTTCTACAGGACGTGGACGCGGCCGTAAGCCGCGAAGACGGCAAGACGGGAAAGCAAGAAGGGGGCTCGAACCACATGAACAAGGAGTGGATGTTCGCATTGGGGTGGACCGCGGCCGCGTTCGCGGCGCTGATGTTGATCACGGTCGCTACGACTCCACCGCCGGCGCAGGTGTATGAGATCACCAAGGAGGCAGCGCCCCTCGATGAATCGGCGATCGCTGCCCAGGTGCAGGTGGCCGTGGCTCTCGAGGCTCAGGCGTTGCGCGCGGAAGCAGCGGAGCGGGAAGCGGCGGCCGACGAGCGTGCTCTCGCGGCTGAGGCAAGGCTCGCCGCTGTCGTCTCCAGCCAGGCGGGAGCAGCGGCACAGGCCGTAGCGGCGATCGACAACCGCGTGATCGTGCTCGAGGACAGCAAGATCGGCGCGGAGAAGGCAACGACGAACCTGACCGAGACCGTCCGCGAGATCCGCCGCGTTCCGGCGATCGTCGTTGCGCTGGCCTGGATCGGCGGGCTTGGGGTGATCGTGGGCGGCGCCGCGGTCGGGATCGTCTATTGGCGCCGACGGAGGCTCGGGCATGCCTGAGATGAAGTGCCAGGCGGCCCTCATCGCCGCGATCGATGCGATGGACACGCTGCCGTCGACCCGGGAGGAGAAACAGGCCCTGGTCGACGAGTGGCGTGAGAAGGAGCGCGGGCTCCACAAGCGGAAGTCCGAGGGCGAAGTCTGCTCTCGGATGATCACGGTCGAAGAGATCGATTCGATCCTGCGAACGCAGCACATCCGGCTTGCCGAGAAGACGGGAAGGCGGCAAGCCAGGGCGCCGTCTAGCCTGCAGGAAGGCGGTCCATGGAAACGCGTGTCCAAGGTGCACGGGCCGGGGTGCCGCAACACGCCGGATGCGGTGAGCGTGACCCGTGCCGGGCAGGTGAGCTTCCCCATTGCGATGGTCGAGCGGCGAGGACTCAGCGGAGTCAGCAGTGTTGTGCTCTACCGCGCCGGACTGAAAGTTCGGGTCGAGATGCTGCGCGATAGGACTGGTGACTTCATCGTGAGCTTCGCCGACCAGCGTCAGGTCCGCTGCAAGCGGCTGATCGAGGCGATGGGGGTGACGCCAGGGCGGTACCCGATGACCGTCGTGAAGGAGAAGCCGTTCACCGTGGAGATCGACTTCGCGGCGCGCATCGGAGATCTCGTCTACACGGGCGGGAGAACTGGCGGGAGGAGGAACCATGCAGGATGAGCATGGTGACGTTCCTGCTCGCACCGTCATCGTCCTTGCCGGCGGTCCGGATGCGCTGGACCACCTCACGCTCGAGCTTCAGCCTGGCGTGCGGGCGATCGACCGGCTGTGGATCGTGGCGGAGAAGTCCGGGTACACGCGCCTGTGCATCGTGGTGAGCGAGACGGCGGCGCCGAAGCTCCTCGTGCTGCAGCGTGAGGGGCGGCTCCCGCGGGCGACGCAGATCGTCATCGACTACGACATGGTCGGCGAGCGGCACGCGCTGTCTCTCCTGTGGGAGTTTCGCGACCAGGATGCGCTTGTCGTGCCGTCGTATGCCTACCTCACGGATGTGTCGGAGCTCGATGAGCTGCGGTCGAATGTCGTGGGGATCCTGGTGAGCGGCAGTCCGTGCGTTGTCGACGGTGCGGAGCGCCTGTTCTCGGACGGGCCGTTCTTCGTCGGCGCCGTGCGGGTGCACGAGTGCCCGCGCTTCTGGTCGATCATGGCCAAGGACGACGGAGAACCGACGCTCCTCGGCGGCCTTCGCGCGCTGCCCAACGATCTCGTCGAGATCTTCGACAAGGGCAGAACGTCGTGGGGACGGCTGGACCAAGCGAATGCGGGTCTAGCCCAACGGCTGGACGAACGCACGTTCCAGCGTTGGTAAGACGAGAAGCCGGGAAGACGGCAAAGGGGGAATTGTGAGGATCCTCGTGACAGGCGGCGCGGGGTTCATTGGATCGAGGCTGGTGCGGAAGCTGGCGGATGAAGGCCACCTCGTCGCAGTGGTGGACGACTTCTCCACGGGGAAGAGCGAGCGCCTGGACGACCTCGAGGGGCGGCAGGTGAACACGGCGGTCATGGACGTCGCGGACGCTCCGGCGTTGGAGGAGCTGGTGTCGCTTCTCCGCATCGAGGTCATTTTCCACCTGGCGGCGGTCTCCGACGTGCAGACGTGCGAGGAGAAGCGTGCGCGGGCGGTGGCCGTGAACGTCATGGGTACGGCGGCGGTGTTTCGAGCGGCGCAGCGCGTCCCGAGCGTGGAGCGGATCGTCTTCTCCTCGTCCGCGGCGGTGTACGGCAACCTGGAGCCTTCCGCGGGCGGGCACATGGAAGTGGCGCAGCGGGGAAGTCCGGCCGGAGTGTACGGGTGGACGAAGTCGTGGGACGAGTACCTTCTCACCCCAGAGCGCGCGGACTGCGTCACGGCAGTTCTGCGCTTCGGCAACGTCTACGGAGCGCACGATGCGGCCGGCGTCATCCCCGCGTTCTTCAAGGCGGCAGAGGCGGGCGCTCCGTTGGTCATCTACGGGTCCGGGCGACAGACCCGCGACTTCGTCCACGTCGACGACATCGTTGCGGCCCTCTACCGATGCGCGGTGTGTCCGGCGAGCAGGCTACCGAGCACATGGAACGTGGCCGGTGGCCGTCCGACATCGGTCAACGAGCTTGCGGACTGGTTTGCGCGAGCGTACCCAGGCCTAGAAGTGAGGCACGAGCCGTGGCGCGAAGGGGACATCCAGGACAGCCTGCTCAATCCGGACCTCATCGAGACCGAGATTGGGTTCAGGACGCAGATCGACCTAGCGGAAGGCCTTTCCCGCATGAAGGAGGAACTCGACCGTGAGCGATGCTGCCAAGCGTAACCGGCGGAAGATCCTGAAGGAGACGGTGCAGCGCAGCTGCAAGGCCTACGGCGGGTACGTGAACACGAAGAACGCTCTCGAGGTGCAGTTCCTCGCGGAGCGTATCGTTCTTGATCTGGAGCAGGTGGCGACGATCACGCTTGGTCCCGAGAGTGAGGCCAGGAAGACGGCATCACGGGAACCCGCCTTGGCGGCGTAGCGGCAAGCGCGGTAGGATCGGCGGGGCAATCATGATGGAGGCCGAGCCATGCGACAGGACACCACGGAGCGATGCGATCGCGGCCACGTTCACGTGGTCACGTCGCAGGTGTACTGTGACTTCTGCGGTGGCCTCATCGTCACCGAGCAGCCGGGGAGGCTCGACATCTTCGGCCGCGGCGAGTCCTCCGAGATGAAGCTCGTGTACCCGGCGTCCGATGGGCGGGTATACATCACCGTCACGTACAGTCCGGTGTTGCAGCAGCCGAAGGTCGTCAAATTCGAGTTCTGTTGCATGTCTCACGTGCTTCGGTTCTTCCGGGACGCTCGGTTCGGCCAGATGCCGCAGGACGAGATCGAGATCAATCTCCCGTACGGTGCGCTCCTCATGAGCGCCGTACAGGAGCCATCGGTCGAAGAGCCGACGAGCCAGGAACCGGGCGACACGGCGCGCGGCAAAGGAGCCTAGACGTGAGCAGTCCGACGTTGGGCATCGTGATCCCCGTTCACATCCTGCCGGAGGATCGCGTGCGCCTTCACGCGCTGTGCTGCGTCCTGGATGAGGTGGCAAGCCAGATCAAGGACGAGGACAGCGTGGTGCTCGCGGCGGCCGACGACCAGTGGTGGCTCACTCACGTCGTGGCGTTCACCAAGGACGATGTCCGCTGCCGAATCCTTGATTGCCGACGCGACGACGAGGTCGGCCGCGGATGGCGCCTCGCCTCGCAGCGCAATGCCGGTGTCGAGGCACTGCCCGGGCGCGACGCGTACGTGTTCCTCGATGCCGACTGCTTGCCGGCGAAGACCTGGCTGAGCGTCTATCGTGACAGCCTCGAGTGGGAGCCCGGTGTCGTGTTCGGGCGAACAGACCACGAACAGGCAAACGGCACGGTGGAACGCGACCCTCGCTCTTCCCACATGCGGTGGAGGCCATTCGGCCCCAGCTTGCGGCGGGAGGCGTGTCTGTTCGAGCGCGGCGGCGGCGGGAACATGATGATCACCGCAGCCACATTCCGCGACGTGGGACCGTTCGACGAGGCCTACGATGGAGGCTTTGGCTGGGAAGAGACCGACTATGCAGTCCGTGCCTACCAGATGGGCGCTGAGGTCCTCTACTGTGAGACTGCCCAGGTAACCCACCTCTACCATCCGCGCGGGCGCGACCACTTCTCGAACATCGAGCGCAACCGCGTGCTGTTCACGTCGCGCACCAAGCTCTTCGCGGGAGCGCGGGCATGAGCGACAGGATGGCCCTCCTCACAACGCTCCTTGCCGACGTCAAAGCCGTCAACGACGTCTACGACGCAGTGTTCGACGCTGACGAGCCTACGACGCAGCGAGTCCGGCGCCGGCGCGTGCGGGGCGTTCGGTTCCCGACGACCTACGCCGCGAAGTACATGACCTACCTGCGCGGCCTCATCAAAGACCAGAAGGCCCTCGTCGCGGCCGCGCTCGAGACGGAGCTCTACCCGGCGGTCGAACGTTGGGAGCGCGAGCGGCGGACGGACGCCGAGGGCGCCGTTGAGGTGCGCTCCGACGACCTTGCCGACGTCCTCGCCATCCTCGAGCGCCTGAAGGAGCTCATGACCTCGTCGCTCGACGAGGCCATCATTGAGCAGCAGGTGTACGAGTACGCGCGCGAGATCCTCGGCTACTCCGAGCGGCAGTGGAAAAAGACGATCAAGTCGATTGTCGGGATCGATCCGCTCATCCGGAACGCCCGACTCCTCGAGATCGTCCAGGCCCACGTGAAGCAGCAGGTGTCGCTCATCAAGACCATCCCGCAGACCTACTTCACCGACATCGAGCGCGTGGTCCTGAACGGCATGCGCAAAGGCGCGATGCTGAAGGACATCAAGACGGGGATCCAGGCGGTGTACCCCGTCACGTGGAAGCGTGCCGGGATCATCGCCCGGGACCAGTGCGGGTCGTTCATGGCCGCGGTGTCGGACGACCAGTGGAAGCAGGCCGGGCTGAAGACCTACATCTGGCGGAACATGGGCGACGAGCGCGTGCGGGGCAACCCGAACGGCCGGTACCCACGGGCGAGGCCGTCGCATTGGGAGCGCGAGGGCCAGGTGTACTCGGTCGACGAGCCTCCCGAGGGCGGGCACCCCGGCGAGGCCATCCTCTGCCGTTGCTTCCGCGAGGTCGTCGAAGAAGAGGTCCTGTCCGCGTACAAGGCGCCGCGGCAGACTCGGCAGCGCGTGTCGATCCTGTCTTGACGGGATAGCGGGAAGCCGTCTGTCCGGCGAGACAGCAAGCAGGGAAAGGGGCTTACCGTGAAACGTCGCAGACGAAGACTCTCGATCGATTGGCGATCGTTCCGAACACTGTCCACGTCGAGTTCTGTCACGAGCCGCATCTACTGGCGCGGCCGCTGGACGCCGTTCGTGTGGGTCGAAGTGCTCGTTGCTGGACGGTGAGCATGGACTTGACCGTTCACACCGTGGCGATCGACGCCGTCAAGCGCGACCCGCAGAACGCCCGCGTGCATGATCGGGCTCAGATCCATCTTCTCCAGGGCCTACTCGAGAAGTTCGGCCAGCGTGTTCCGATCGTCGTGAACCAGCGAACGGGCTTCATCGAGAAGGGCAACGGCCTGCACGAGGCGGCCGAGGGCCTGGGGTGGCCGACCATCCAGGTGGTGTACGCCGACGACGACGAAGCGACGGCGATGGCCTTTGCCCTGGCCGACAACCGCTCGGGAGAGCTGTCGTGGTTCGACGAGACGATCGTGCAGGGCCAGTTGAAGGCGCTCCTCGACGACGGGTTCGAGATCGAAGTCCTTGGCTTCGACATCGATGAGATTGAGACGATCGACTCGGCGGCCGAGCGGATCCCGCCGGCACCGACCGAGCGCGCCGCCGAGCTCGAGGCCAAGTGGCGGGTCGAGCCCGGCCAGGTCTGGGAGGCACCCTCAAAAGTGAGGGATGGGGTTTCGCACCGGGTGATGTGCGGCGACGCTTGCGACGAAAGCCACGTGAAGACGTTACTTGCGAATGCTGACATCGCGCTCATGATGACCGACCCTCCCTACGGGGTGGAGTACGACAGCGGATGGCGGGAGGAGGCCCTTGGCGGCGGTACCCAGACCGTGGGAACCATCCAGAATGACAACCGATCCGACTGGTCGGAAGCATGGCCGCTCTGGCGGGCCCCGATCCTCTATGTCTGGCACGCCGGCATCTACGCCCACGTCGTGGCAGAGGGTCTCATTCGCTGTGGGTACGCCTTGCGCTCGCAGATCATCTGGGTCAAACAGGCGCCAGTCCTCTCTCGTGGCCACTACCACTGGCGGCACGAGCCGTGCTGGTACGCGGTGCGTGACGGGGAGACGGCATCCTGGGAGGGCGACCGCCGGCAGACGACCGTGTGGGAGGTTGCGAACCGTGGCGCCGCTGCCCGGAGCCAGGACGAGCTCGACGTGTTCGACGGCGGGCACGTCTCCCAGAAGCCGGCCGACCTGTACCTGCGAGCGTTCCGCAACCACACCAAGCCTGGCGAGATCGTTGCCGATGCGTTCCTGGGTACGGGGACGGCGCTGGCGGCAGCTGAGGCGATCGGCCGCGTTGGCGTTGGAATGGAGATCGATCCGCGCTTCGTCGCGGTAACGCTCGAGCGCCTCTCCGAGATGGGGCTCACACCGCGGCTGGTGCTACCGTCAGGCAGCGAGGGCGAGAGCGATCGCGCCGCCCATGAAGAGGTAGAGCAGGACGAAGATCGAGCCGATCACGATGGCGGTGATTCCGCAGCCCTTCGTGTCGTTCCGGCTGACGCCGATGCTTCCAAGGATGATCCCGAGCACGTTGAAGAAGAAGAGGGCGCTCGCCGCGAGTGACGGTACCTGCGAGAACCCGGCGCCGGCAACCACACAGATGAGCCCGAGGAGGCCGTAGCCGACCTTCTTCTCGCCCTTCGCGGCGGGACTCTCCACGCGTTTCTCTTCCATCCGCCGCTGAGCACGTTCCATCTCTTCGAACGAGTCGAACCGTGACATGGGACGAGTATACAAATCTACACGCCCCGTGTCTACGGCTCAGGCGCGCCGAGGATCTGCCGGGCCACATCGTCGGCGGAGTCGCGGTAGAGGAGCAGGAGCGCGTCGACGATGCGCGACTTCGACGCGACCGAGCGGGGGAGCGCGGGGCGGTCCTTGGAGCCGCGCCGCAGCTCGCGGTGCAGGTCCTCGAGGCAGTCGCGGGCCTCCGGGGTGAGGTAGAGCGTCTCTTTCTCAGTCAGACCGACGTCGGCCGTCGCTGTCGTGGCGGATGGCTTCTCGAACATCGAGTCGATGCCCGATTCCGACAAGGACGCGCGTTTAGGCATGGCGGATGACCTCCTTCGCGAGGTGAACGTACGCCTTCGCGCCCTGGGAGCGCGGGGCGTAGGAGAGGATCGAACGGCGCAAGAGCGGCGCCTCGTTGAACCGCACCGTGCGGTAGACGGGCGGAAAGACTTGGCCGGGGAACTGCCGATGGAGTGCGTGGAGGACTTCCTTCGCGTGGAGCGTGCGGCGATCCATCATCGTCGGCAGGATCCCGAGGATCTGGAGCTTGGGATTGAGCGCGCGGGCGCGCTTCACGGTATCGGCGAGCAGGGCGAGCCCCTGCAACGCCAGGTACTCGGTTGCGACGGGGATCAGAACGTACTGCGCTGCGGCAAGGGCGTTGATTGCCAAGAGGCCGAGCGACGGCGGACAGTCGATTAGGATGTAGTCGTAGTTGAGACCGTGCAGGAGCGCGCCAAGACGCGCGGAGCGGTCCTTGCGTGTTGCGAGCTCGAGTTCGGCGGCCGCGAGGTTCTGGGACCCGACGAGCACGTCGAACCCCTCCTCGGCGCGGGCGATCGCGCTCTCGAGCGCCGACGGCCGGGCGAACGCCGAGTAGATGGTCTCGGCGGGCAGCGCCTCCCGGGCGACGCAGGACAGCGTCAGGCCGGCTTGCGGATCGAGGTCGACGCAGAGCACGCGCTTCCTCCGCTTGGCCAGCGCAGCGGCCAGCGTGACCGTCGTGGTCGTCTTCCCCACCCCGCCCTTCTGGTTCGCGATCGCGATCGTCGACATGACGGGTTGATGGTAACCCGCGAACGCGGGAAGGTGGGATGACGGGTGGCCGACATCGGCCGGACTTGGGTCGATCGAGGGGCGGTGGACGGCCGTCACGCTCCGGAGAGACACCTGTCCACTGCAGGCCCCAAAACCGGCCGATCGGGGCCAGGGTGGAGCCCCGTCGAGGCGTCCGAGGCGATCCGCGGGGCTCTAGAATCGATCGATCTACAACGCCCTATGGAATAGAGTGGCCATGAACGCCACTTATGGCCACACCGTACGGCTCTGCATTATCGTGTGCGTCACAACGCTTACCGAGATGGTGCACCGCTGAGAAGCAATCCTAGCCTGCGCTTGTGGCGTTGTCGCAACAATAGTGCGCTTTTGTTGCGACAGTTTGCCTCTTGACAATAACCCCGTGAGAGGTTATGGTGGTGCGAACACTCAACGGCGGGAGGCAGAGATGGTCGCACGGGATTCATGGCAAGATGTCACTGCTTCATCGAGGAACATCACAGAACCAAGTCCATCCAGTGAGAGAGGGGAGCCGGTCCGCGTTGGATCCGGTTTGAACGCACTCGAGCGCTACGGAGCCTCCGGTGCGGGCGGCCTCAAGCCGCCGTTGAGGGGAGAGGGGGCGGTCCTCCGGGGCCGTCCCCTCATTCCGTTCAATGGTGGGCGCCACGAGCTCGCCGAGCTGTTCGACGAGAGCGATGCGCTCGAGGAGGCCATCCAGATTGCCGAGTCGATGGAGCAGACGGCCAGCATGCGGAGTCTGAACCGCGGCCGCCGGCTGGTCGAGGAGCGGATCGCCGGTCTGCGGGGTGAGGGGTGATGGCACCGAAGGGAAGGATGTCGCGAGACGAGCTACTGGCTAGGCTAGAGGCTTGCAGCAAGCTGGAGCTGGTTCCTGGAATCCGAGAAGAGGTCCGCGTGCTCGCCGAGAAGATGGAGGAGCGACTCCGCGCGAACGAGCACAAGGGCCACTGGGCAGAATGCAGTGACGAGTACCTAGTCCGGCGGGCGATGGGTGAACTCAGCGAGCTCTCGGCGGCCGTGGCTAACTTCCGAGAGGCTGCGGACGATCCGGCGTCAGATGTACGAAGAGTTCAGGAGTTCGCCCGCCGTGTTCTCCACGAAGCAGCCGACGTAGCCAACTTCGTGATGATGCTGGCTGACAACGTGGGACGTGTAGAGGGGAAGATCGCTGGCTCGCGGGGTGAAGGGTAATGGACACATGCCAGACCTGCAAAGGTACCGGTGTTGTCCCTGCACACTACCACTGGCGTGGCGTGATCGGCGATGGGGAAGCGCCGTGTCCTGAGTGCGCCGAGCGAGCTGCGGAGATGAAGCGCTGGATCGACAACGCGAGCTACGAGGAGCTCCTGCGCAAATGGCGGTTCGCGGCGGCCGGAGACCCGTTCTTCCGACGAGACGTCGGCGAGTACTACTCCAAGAAGATGGCTGAGAGGCGGGCGGAGGTGGGCAACGCTGCTCACGTGGCAGCGAGCAAGGCGCTGGGGTGGTCCTGATGGCCGGGTTCACGATCAACATCGATCTGGACCGGAAGTGCAAGCGCTGCGGCAAGGGCGGAGCGACCGACAGCGGGTACTGCGTGCCCTGCATCACCAAGCGGATCCGCGAGGGGAAGTACGACCACATCCTCAAACCCGGGAAGAGCCCTGTGCGAAACGCTGCGGAGATCGCGAAGGAAGGCGGTGAGTCCTGATGGGCGCGACGAAGATAGAGTGGGCCACGGCTTCCTGGAACCCCGTGACGGGCTGCACGCCAGTCAGCGCGGCGTGTGACCACTGCTACGCAGCGCGGATGGCGAAGCGTCTCCGCGGGCGGTACGGATACCCTGCAGACGAACCGTTCCGGGTGACGCTGCATCCCGAGCGTCTCGAGGAACCACTGCACTGGAAGAATCCGCAGCGTGTGTTCGTCGTTAGCATGGGCGACCTGTTCCACGATGACGTTCAGCGAGACGACATCCTGCGCGTGTGGATGACGATGGCGCGGTGCCCACAGCACACGTTCCTCGTTCTCACCAAGCGCGCCGAGAGAATGCAGAGGCTCCTTTCGGAATGGTGGCCCCTTCCGAACGTCTTGGTCGGCGTGACGGCTGAGAACCAAGCCGCGGCGGACGAGCGAATCCCGCTCTTGCTCCAGACGCCGGCGGCAAAGCGGTTCGTGTCGTGCGAGCCGCTGCTCGGACCGATCGACGTCGCACCTTGGCTGTCTCGCTCATCTCAAGCCGGGCCTGATGGCCAGTTCAGTGACAGACTCGGACACCACGGATGCCTTCACTGGGTGATCGCCGGCGGCGAGACCGGCCCCGGTGCGCGACCGATGCACCCCGACTGGGCGCGAAGCCTGTGCGATCAGTCCCAGGTGGCAGGCGTTCCGTTCTTCTTCAAGAGCTGGGGCGACTGGGTATCGGAGGATCAAGCACATGGCCTCTGGCCGGAGAAGGCAAGCGGAGACCCCAAACTGAACGCACGGCAGGTCCATGCTTGGCCTGATGGGACCGCGAGCATTCGACACGGCAAGAAGGCCGCGGGACGGCTGCTCGACGGCTGCGAGTGGAACGAGTTCCCGGAGACCAAAGCGTGAGTGACGCCGCTTTCTTCAACTCCGACGCCGTCTGCCCTGTCTGCGCGTTCGACTCCGTCGGCACGCGGTACGTCGCGGCGGGTTCGGCGGTCGTGTTCGACTACGAAGCCCAGAAGGCATCTAGCTTCAGCCACATGCGCGTCGAGGCGGCCTTTCTCGAGCGGCGATGTCGGCGGTGCGGGTACCGCTGGCAGGAACTGCCGACGCAGCCGAAGCCGGCGCGGAAGAGGAAGGTGAAGGCGTGAACTGCAAACTTGTACTGGTCGACTGGCAGAATGAGAAGGGCGAGAGCATCTACAGCACGGAACTCGGTGCGGAGCTGTCAGTGGGCATGCTCCACGCAGGGACGACGTTTGACGTGGAGATCTCATTTCATGAACCGGACGCAGAGGCGGAGATCGTAGCCGCAATGCGCGATCACAACGCGTGTCCGGTATTCAAGCTATTGCCTGACAACACTGTCGACCGCTGCTATCGACGCCTGCTCTACCTAATCTACGATGAGGGAGACGGCTCGAGGACCATGGGCGAGGTACGGAAGCAGATCGTCGACGAGTTTGGCCAGGCCGTTGTCGATGAAATGGACGTTCGGTTGAACCTTTCGAAGCAATGACCGCGCAAGACCTGTTCACCGCCGTGTCGAACCCAGTCGCCGAGGCGATCCAGCAGGCGCTTCGTGTCGTGGCGGACCAGTGTGACGGAGCGATGGCGCTGGACGGCGCTGGGTTCAACAAGGCCGACGTGTACCTCGGGAAGACGCTTGCCGACCTGCCCACGGAGCGGTGGACACAGCGTCAGGCCGAGCGCGGCTGGAAGATCGTTCTGAAGTACCGTCGTCAGGTAGAGGCCGCCGGGCTCGACATCCTCAGCATTCCGTATCCCGACAGCACGACGCCGTGGGCGACGGACCCGGAGGCGATGCGGCGGATCTCGATCGACAACTCCGGCGAGGCGATTCGCTTGCGCTTCCCTTACGACCAGGTCCTCGTCGCTGCGGTGAAGACGATGCCTGGGCGGCACTGGTGCCAGGGCTCGCAGCAGTGGATCGTCCCGAAGACGGACGAACTGCTTCTCGGCCTTGAGGCGTTCGCCGACACGTTCGGGTTCACGATCGAGCCGGAGGTCGCGGCGTGGGTGGAGATGGCGCGAGAGCGGGCCCGCGTGCAGCCCGCGGAGGCGTGGTTCCCTGGAGAAGAGGCCATCCTGCCGCGTCAGGTGACCCTTGCCGGCGACGGCATGGCCGAGATGCGGTTCACCTACGACGAGCGGATTGTCGGGGCTGTCCGGCAGATCCCCGGGGCGCGGTGGGACAAGCTCGTGCGGGCGTGGCGGTTCAAGCTCATTCCCGGCGCAGTGAAGGTGCTCCAGGAGATCGCCGAGACCTACCAGTTCCAGATCGCGTCGGAGGTGCACGAGGCGATTGCGGCAGCCCTCGTCGAGCGCGAGGGGGCCAAGGCGGCCTCGCGGGCGATGGACGAGCCATTCACCGTCGCCGGCCTCGGCGGCACGCTCCGCCCGTTCCAGCGCGCCGGGGTGGCGTACGCGGCCAAGACCAAGCGCTGCTTCATCGCCGATGAAATGGGGCTTGGGAAGACGATCCAGGCGTTGGCGCTTCTCGAGCATCTGCACGCGTACCCGGCGCTCGTCGTGTGTCCGGCGTCGCTCAAGCTGAACTGGGTGCGCGAGGCCATCAAGTGGCTGCCGCGGGAGCGGTCGATCAAGACGATCGCGGGGACCAAGCGCGCGGCGAGCTACGAGGCCGACGTTCTCGTGGTCAACTACGACATCCTCTCGAATCACAAGGACGCGCTCGCGAAGGCCGGTCTGAAGGCTGTCGTGTTCGATGAGGGCCACTACTTGAAGAACGGTCGTGCGGTCCGGTCGAAGGCGGCGCGGTCGATCGCCGCGCACGCCGATATCCGCCTTGCGCTCACGGGGACCCCGGTGCTCAACCGCCCGGTCGAGCTGATCAGCCAGCTCTCTGTGCTCGGACGGCTTGACGAGTTCGGCGGCTTCTGGCCGTTTGCCAAGCGGTACTGCGACGCGTACCAGGGGCCGCACGGGTGGGACCTCTCCGGTGCGTCGAACCTCGAGGAGTTGAATACCAGACTGCGTGAAACGTGCTACATCCGCCGGAACAAGGCCGACGTGCTGTCCGAGCTGCCCGCGAAGCAACGATCGATGGTCGAGGTCGAACTCTCGAACCTCACTGAGTACCGGGCAGCCGAGGCCGACGTGATCGCCTGGCTGCGCGACAACGCGTCGGAGGAGAAGGCGGCGCGCGCGACGAAGGCCGAGCAGATGGTCAAGATCGAGGTCCTCAAGCGCCTGTCGGCCGAGGGGAAGATCCCTGCCGTCGTCGAGTGGGTCGAGAACATGCTTGAGGCCGGAGAGAAGCTCGTCCTCTTCGCTCATCACGTCGATGTGCAGAAGGCGCTCCTCGAGCGGTTCGACGGCGCCGCCCACGTGCTCGGTGAGGACGACGGGGCGACACGGCAGCGTAACGTGGATCGGTTCCAGAGCGACGCCCGCTGCAGACTCATTGTCTGCTCGCTCAAGGCCGCCGGCGTGGGGATCACCCTCACCGCAGCGTCGAACGTCGCCTTCTGCGAGCTCGGCTGGACGCCGGCGGACCACGACCAGGCAGAGGATCGACTTCACCGTATCGGCCAGACCGACTCGGTGAACTGCTGGTATCTGGTTGGCAAGGGGACGATCGACGAGCGGATTGCCAAGCTGATCGACGAGAAGCGCGCCGTCGTCGACGCTGCAACCGAGGGCGGGGAGGCAGATGGGACAAGCATCCTCGGCGGCTTGGTGTCGTCGATGGTGGGGGAGTTGTCGGATAACCTCTTGTGAGGTTATGATGGTGAGTGGAGGTGGCAATGGTTCAAGGGGCTCAGGCTGTCGCAACGGAGGAGACGGGGGCGCTGTACGTCGCAGCGCTGCGGGTGAAGAACCTGAAAGGCATCAAGGAGGCTGAGGCGCAGCTTCCGCACGGTGGACTGATCATCATCAGCGGCCCGAACGGCGCGGGGAAGTCAAGCTTCTCCGACGCCATCCCATGGGCGCTCGCCGGCGACCGCGCGATCGGCTCGATGCCGGTGCGCGAGGGCGCGGACCGCGCCGAGGTGTGGGTGCGGCTCGAAGGAGAGGGCCTATCCACCGCGTACGAGGTCAAGAAGACGATCCTCGGCCGCGATCGGATTCGCCTTTCGGTGCGGGCGGCGAACAAGGCAGCCGACGAGCAGGCACCGCAGGCGCTCCTCGACACGTTCAAAGGCGACCTGTCGTTCGACCCGCTCGAGTTCGCGCGGATGACCGATGCCGCACGGCGGAAGATCTTCGAGAAGCTCGTCCACCTGCCGATCAGCCTTGGGGAGTGGGACTCGCGAGAGAAGAGCCTCTACAAGGAGCGCCACGACACGAAGGTCGTTCTCGATGCGCTCGAGGCTCAGGCAGGCGCCCTCGAAAGCGTTCCTGCCGATGCGCCGACGGAGAAAGCCGACACGTCGCAGCTGCTCGCTGACCTGCGCCAGGCGAACCGCATCAACAAGGCGAACGACGAACGGCGGGCGGCGCTCGAGCGACTCCGCGGGCTGATGGAGAACCGAGCGAAGAGCATCCAAGAGACCGAGACGGAGATCGCCCGGCTCACCGCGAAGCTGGGAACGCTCCGTCGTGAGCAGGATGACGACATCGAGATCCGCGACGCGTTTGACCGCGAAGTCGTCGGCCTTGTGAACGTCGACACGACACCGATCGACGCGAAGCTTGAATCGGCGGTCGCGGTCAACGCCGCCTACGAGAACGCGCAGCGGATCCGCGAGCGGAACGCCGAGGCAACGCAGAAGCTCGAGAAGCAGCGCGACGCCTGGCGAACACTCGACGAGCGGCTCAACGCCCTCCGGAGCGAGCGACGAGAGATGCTCGACCGGGCGACGATCCCCGTCGAGGGGATGGGGATCAACGACGACGGCATTGTGACCTGTCGTGGGATCCCAATCGACCAGTGCTCGGACGGTGAGCTCATCGACCTCAGCGTCGACGTCGGGATGGCGCTCAACCCGCGGCTCAAGCTCCTGCGGATCAAGGTCGGATCGCTGCTCGACGAGGCGAAGCGCGAGCGGATCGTCCGCCGGGCGATCGACCGCGGGTACCAGGTGTTGATGGAGATCGTAGCGGAGCCCGGGAAAGGGACGGGCATCGTCATTGAGGAAGGCGAGATCGTGTCGCACCCTAGTGAGGGGATCTCCGCCGAAGCAGTGCAGGAGATCCCCTCACTAGGG
>Ga0209079_10000146_pt1 | contig 32946 bp, 48 predicted proteins | sample PPLLaktember2015_2_FD_187259 | JGI IMG/M metagenome (GOLD analysis project Ga0209079, IMG submission 187259) | Freshwater sediment microbial communities from Prairie Pothole Lake near Jamestown, North Dakota, USA - PPLs Lake P7 Core (6) Depth... | ecosystem: Environmental > Aquatic > Freshwater... | reverse complement strand
TCCACAATTGCCTTCTTGTACTCTTGTATCTTCTGAGTGTTTGTCTTTATGTTCGAAGCCAATATGCTGAAGCGATCATTGGGATTGACCTTTGATTGGATCTTATTCGTGATTTCTGTCAGCCACTTCAAACGTTCACTTTCCAAATCTCTGAGTGTTCTGATCATGTAGCCCAAACGATGCTCTTCACTCTTACTGGTCATTTGGATTCCCCTCACTTTCTTCAATTTCTGGAAATGGTCTTCGGCATTCCTCACACTTTCGCCAGATCCATTTCGGGTCCGGTTTTTGGAGCTCTTCAAGCTCTTGGTAAACCATCTTCTTCTGCATTGGCCAGTTCGGTACTCGAGTAGAACCAGACCACCAAGCATCTTGGTATTTGGCGGCGCATCCGGGGCACATAAAGTAGAATTCTGCCTGGTCCCAGAAGATCACTTGGACCATTCGCTTCTTCAGCTTTCTCCGATTATCCGCCATTCTACCTTCTACTCGAAGCTTTCGTAGTCCCTTGAGGATTTTGTCCTTCTGTTTAAGAAAGAATGCTTCGACTCGGCAAAAGGCTCCATGTCTCCCATTTACATTCTGCTCACAATCGTGGCACCCGCCTTCGGGTCTTGGATCCATGTAACACCTAAACCGTGCAGGTGTTGGTTCGACCTTCTTACAGTAGAGACACTCCATCTTGGCTTGGATATTGTCTGGGTCCTTCTCTACTGCCTTTTTGTTGTAACAGTTTTCACAAGGACAAACATATCCATGACATCCTTCCATCTCTTCGAGCTCTTGCAACGAGAAGCTGCCGAAGCTTGGTTGTTGCATTTCAGACATTATCTGCTTCCTCCTTCTCGAGCCCAATGCTAACGTTGTCTTCTCCCACCTGGCTTTTGAACACTTGAACATCTCTACTAAGCTCGATGAGATTTGCAGTCTTCTTTGGTAACCCTTTTCGTTTTATCGTTATTTCGTAGACCTCACCCAGCTGCGGTACCTCTTCGTCAGTGTAGACCGCAAAGGTTGCCTTAACTTTCCCGTTCTTCGCTGAGACCTCATAATAGGCCATTGAGCTTTTGTTGCCCTCAACGAACTTCAGCGAGAATACCAAAGTCTCTTCCTTTTGCATGTTTTTCACACCTTTCCCAAAAAATCCGTTAGTTTCTGACTCGTTCGTGGATTTGCTATGATATTCCGAATCGAGTCCTTGAATTTGATAGTTTTACTCTTACTGTAAAAATCTGCGAGCCACTCCAATTTGTCTATGGTATACCAATCCGTCAACTGTTTGAACCAGAACCCTTGTCTGACGGGAATATTAGTCATTATCCCAACCCAGATCGACTCACAAGACTCGATGAGTGGGCTGATGAACTTTGGTGCTTCATAGGGATCCATCAAGAGAGGCTCCATGCTTACGGAAATCCTGAACCCTGAGCTTTTAGCGATACTCAGCGCCTTCAACCTCTCCTTCAGTGTTGGTGCCTCGGCCTCAAAGAACTTCAGTGCTCTCTCGTTATTACCTCCAATCGTAAACCGAAACAGAATCTTGTCCTTCCGATTTGCAAACTGCCCACAGATTCGTTGGATTATACTGACTCGTGGTTTGGTAACGATCAAGACGTTGTTCCCTTTTGCTAACAATTCCGCTAGATTCCAGCAATACTCGTTTTCAATCTCTGGCCAAATGTCGTGAGAACTTGGGTACATCACATAATCATGGGGATTGTTACACCAGTTACCTATCGGCTTGGGTGCTACAAGCTTGCCGTTCATCCATTCTTCTCTGTTTTTGACGCGCTTGAATCGGATCGCATTTCTGCACGCGTAGCAATACGTACATCCATTCGGGCAACCTTGTGCTATGTTGAAGTTCCTTATTGCCCACTCCTTCGTTCCTAATTTACCCATTTTTCACACCCTCTTCCTTGAACTCAACCCTAACGCCGACTTTCTCGGCGATCATCAATAGAAACCGCTTCACATCATTACAAGCGTCCGTGTCGTAGTTCACGATTCCCATTATGTCTGCAGTTTTGAACTGAATTGTTCCATTATCCTTCTCCATTATACATCCATCCCCAATGATTGTAGATATTCTGAGAATGATCCTTCATCCTTTCCGATTAGCCATTTGGCATACATCATTCGCCATGACTCGATGCGATCATCTATGATCGTTTTAACGATTGACCTGTGGCAAACATCGGGGTTCTTTTCATAGCATATCAAATACACATCCCGATTGAATGCCAATTTTGCTATCCTATCAGCCTCCCTCCGGAACTCCATGTCCCCCCGTTTCTCTGCAAGGAATGCTGATTTGTACTTTGGGAAAGCCCATTTCTCCGCCTTTGCAGTGTCTAATAGTGCCCTCGACGGAGCCAATGGTGAGTTGACTGTTCTGGTTATCTCAATGTAGGTCGCCTTAGGATCCAACATTCCCTTCTGTTTCTTTATATTCCACAATGCTTTGTACAGTTCGATATGTATCATTTTTTCCCCTGCTTCAGTATTTTTTTATTTTCTTCTTTGTCCGTCAACACTCGTTCCCAATCGACGTTGTGATATTTAGCGAGATCCATAATTGACCGGACTCGCTCGGTACTTCCCTTGGTGATATTCATCTTCAATAGGGATCCAACCAAGTGCTCGACACATGCCTTCGCTCGCGCTGCATCAATACCACCGTGACTACCCTTAGGCGCTTTCTCTTCGGTCTTTCCGCCCTCTACTGATCCCTCACTGTCTTGGGATCCGAAGGCACCAACATTGAAGGCAAAACGTTTAGCCCTTGGTCTTGACAATCCCATCATCCTCCAGTTGTTGCATTATCTGTTGCAGTTCGGCTAACTCCGCTTTCTCACCTTCCGTTATCCTCAGGTGCTTGTTATTCTCAAAGACAGAAAAGATCGTGAAACACTTCTCGTAGATCATTTCAAGCTTCAGTTCCAAGGTCTTTACCAACATGGCTTGGACTTCATCATCTTGGTGTAAAGGTTTCTCGTTCTTGGCGTGCTCAATGGATGCGTTGACGCCTGCTGCGACGGTTGGGTAATTCTCCATGATCCATTGCAAATTCGGGTTCTTGATGCGCACCGACAGCTTCTTAGCAAACTTCGTAATCTGCTTGCCTTTCCCCTTGCCTTTTGGGGTATTGCCTTGTGTATTAATCTCCATTAAGTATCCCCCTTGACTGCAGGTCTCAACTTGTACGGTCTTCCGTTAACGAAGAGCGTGTTGCCCTTGATCTTGGTTTCTAAACATGAACGGTTGATAATCCGTTTCTCTACAGTTGCGGGTGGCTGGATATCGAAGTTAATGGTTACCTCATTCACCGGCACAGCTTCCTTGGGCGTTTCTATAGACTCAACTGACTCTACCTTTTTCGGGGTTCCGAGAAGGTAGGGATTTGGTCCAAAACCGGTTTCAACGTCATCCATCGCCATGCCGCACCGAATCCCGAACTTTTTCCATATAAATTTCTTATAGCGTTTACTTGGATACTTGATTAGGTAGGATCGTTCAGTCAGACGTAGGAGATTCACCATCAGGTAACGCAGGAACTCGGATCTTGACCTAAAGCCGTAACTTTCATAATGAGCCAGATAGTCCAAATGGTGTTGATCCAGATTAACTGTTCCAATTCGGGGCTTGTCACAACCAGTGCACGTTTGTTGTAACGTGACCATTCCGATGTCTATTGCAACTCGTGCAAATTCTGAGAAACTCCCTACCTCTCCTGATGCGATCATCTCACTTGCGGCCTTGTGGATGGATTCTGGGAACGAGACTGTGATTATCACTTGGAATCCTCCACCTTCTGTTTTGATCTACGTTTGGAGATCATCTGAAGCTCAACCTTGACACCGAGAAGATCTTCGAAGAGGGCTTTTAGGCTGGTTCGCCTATCGAAGCGCCATACTTCAGCGATCTTCTCCCCACCCTTGATCAATTTAACTTCTATCGTATCGGGCTTATCTTGCGCCGTCTTGACATCCCATTGCCCACGTAGTGTCTCCCGAACCATGTTGTAAACACAATTCTCGAGCTGCAGTGGTGTGAGGACCACCCCACCGTTAACAATATGCAATCTGTCTTGGTCTTGGTCTGACATTTAGTTAATCTCCTCTTGTCTCAATCGCTCGTAATGGGAGCATTTAGCGCGTGGGTCATCGCATCGATATGGGAAGTGACATTCCGTCGCATGTCCTGTAAAACACGTAATGCAAAATTCTGGGGAGATTCGCAACCTATTCCGAGGACACGCCATGAAGCCAAATGCGCGCTTCACTAGGTCTGTGGTGCATCGTTCCTTCTCCTGTGGTGTCAAGTCCGCACACGCAGCCTCGATGCAATGGTGTATAAATGCCTTCACCTCGTCCATCGACGTGTTTTCGTTAATGTTTATTGAACTCATTTTTCTCACGTTGTCCTTTTCTAGAAGAAAATGGAGATTATTTCTTTCGTTTCCTCTTGCCTTGTGGAACCCATTCGCAGTACTCTCGTAAAATCTCAAAGATCCTGCTGTTGATGTCCGCTTCCTTAGCGTCCTTTAAGGCCAGTAACCGCATTTGTATGTATGATCGTAGTTCACCCACTTGTACTGTTCTTCGGGGCGTTAATCCCAAACGACCCAACATCTCGTAGAAAGCGTTCTGATTGAAGTACTTCTCATCGCTGAGTATCATTAACTTAATCCTCGAGATTGCGCTAAACCCGTTTGACTCGAACTCCTCATTAACCGCCTCAAGGGCGTCATCCTCTATTGACTGCGTAACCCCAACTAATACCTCAAGCAGGAATTCCTCCGCGAACTCAGCATCAGTCCATCTCTCACATCGAAGCCAGATCTTCAGGTAACTCAGAAACTCATCTGGACTCATATAGTAGTTCCGATGCAGATTCTCTTCGAAGACTCGGTTCCAATGTTGGACTTGAGCTTTTTGGATCAGTTCATATAGATACTCGACTGCGTCGAGGCTCGAGACATCGTCAATGATAATGATCATCTTGTTCCCTTTTGCGCTTTCTAAATAGCACCCCGTGTTAAGGTCTCGCACATAACACGAGAACATTTCGTCTAACTGGTTTTCCCATTCGAATTCAATGGGAAGTTCATGCATCAACATTTTTATGATGCAAGAGCCTCCAACGAAGAGTTCTCCCTTGAGGATGTCTGATATTTTTAACTCATGTTGATAATCCAGGCAAGGGTTCGGCTTCTCATTGGGTGCCAATTCCTTAGTTACTTCCATTCTTTTTCACTCCGTTTGTTTTGAAAAAACGTTAGTATTCAGTGTGGTACTGGTCCTTATCGCACCAGTTCTCGCATCTAGCTATTTTATTCTTCCGCATCGTCTCAGTTATTATCCTCGTCGGGAGCTGGGCCGTAGTCTGCTTGCGGAATGGACACCCATTACAATTCCTCGGGTTTTTCTGCCGGCTAACTGGCCATTGGCACGTCCAACAAGTTCCCCACCACTTTGACTCCGGGAGATCATCATAATCTTGTTGGGTAAGATTGGCAGTGGGACAGTAATCCGTGTTCTGAGCGTAGACCATTATTTGCTTCCTCCTGCTAATTGGTTCATGGTCTGTTGTAGGATCTGCACCGTCTTCTGGATGTTCTCGCTCCAACCATCGGTTGTCTCAATTCGGCATTTCAGCGCAATCTGTATTAGCTGTCCAAGCGGCACTCCATGAGTCTTCTCATCGTCAGTCCAGCAGTCCATACTCGCCTTGCCCAACTCGTCCATGAAATTGCTTGTATGGATGATGCAGTATGGATCACTCTGCCCTTTAATGACTATTGTGCCTTTCTCATCTTGGAATGTGAATATAGGTTTCTTCTCTTTCTCGCTCAACAGAATTGCCTTTATTGTACGCCGGGCTGATTCTAATTCCTCCCCTAATTGATTATTGATGCGCGTAAACTGGCAGAGTCCATTTAGGTAGTTTGGACAACTTCCACAACCAGGATCTAAATTGCATTCGTGACGCATTTTGGAATAGTTCTCTTGAATGCGCTGTTTAGCCTCTTTGACGTAGGGGTCTTGTTCTACTAATTGATCGATATCATTCAACTTTGACATCCTCCACTATCTCGCCTTGATTTACAAGCCGATACGACCACAGAACGAAACCGAGATCGGTCTGGACTTCCAGCGCAATTACTTCTTCTTCAAGATCGTCCGGTTGCCCCGTTTCATGAGCAATTTGCCATGGTTTTCGCGAGCTGTTCATGAAGGTCAATTCGGAACCACATTTGTATGCTTCAATATATCCTGTGTCCTCTGCATAGAAATGGTCGATTTGATGGACTCTCATCATTTCTTCGCTTATTGTGATTTTCAGTATCATTTTTCTTACCCCACATCCACCCAGCAACGGGTCTTTGACAGACGGAATCCATCCGATCTCTCAATCGCCCCCTCTATTTGTTTGAGATCGTACCCCAACCACTCCTCATACTGCACTAGTGTATTGTTAGATCCCTTGAGATTGGTAAATATCGCAGGCCAATTTCTCAGCAAGTATGACATGGCTTTTACCCATTCCCGGAGTTCCAAGAGGGCTGAGACATCATTTGTATCCTTTAAATTGCGAACGAATGGGTTCATCAAATCCCACGAATAACACGACAGTTTCATAATATTTTTCCATTTTTCGTTCCCGTTCTCTTCCCAACAGAGAAATACATCAATTCCCATTACTCCGATTCGACCTCTTCTGATTCTTCCTTCTCTTCTTCTTTTGATTCGGTTAGAACAACGTCATAACGCTTGCCTGGGTCGATTAACCCGTTATCGATGAACGATTTCGGTATACTGAACGCTTGTTGACCACCAGACTTGACAATCTTACGTTTATTCAATCGAATTGTATTCATTCCCATATGATCACCTATAGTGGGCCCTTACGAAAAACCTTACTTTCCCATAATATTACAATGCGCATCGGATTAATAAGGCTTTTGCATTGTGATACAATGATGAGAAAACAGATATAGAACCATGCTCATATGATAACTATGAGCGATTTCCTCAAGAAGGAGGTAACTTGGCAAAGGAGACCGGCTAAGATTGGTTCCTACTTTGGCTTTTCAATCCCAATGGATTTTATCCGGTCGGGTATGATTGATATCAATAAAACCTACGAGATCCACCTCAAGGAAGTTCCAGATGGAGAGAAGAAGGCAGAACCGAGAGAAGAAGAAGAGGAAGTCGACCAGCTCGGGGGATCGGTCCAACCTCAAAAAAAGAGATCATAGAACCTATTACTCACCAGGTTTGAAACCAAAAGTGGATCGCATCTCATTTAACAAGTTGTGGAAATAATCTACAAGCACATCCGATGCCAGTCTCTCGACTGGCCTCTGCGCGTGCTCGGATAGCTGGGCAAAGAAGTCGATTGAATCGGCTGGTAATTCTATCATTAATTTACAGTTCTTTTTGCTTTCACACGACATACTAATCACTTGAATTTACTATTGCACCGGTTTATAGTGTACCAATACTATTTAACTATTGGGCCAGATCGTCGAGTTATTCCATAAGATCCAAACACGTGCCACGGAGAGAGGTCACCGAAAGTGAAAGTGAAAAAAATGGAAATGTTAGTTTAGTTTAGCACCACAAGCTTGGCAGAAGTTTCCCGTCTGATTCGGGGATCCACAGTGTTTGCAAAAAGCACCTTGACCAGCCGGCGGTGGGATGATATTCTGCACATTAACTACAACGTTCTGTGGTTGTTGCGTAATCGCCTCGGGTTTATTCTGGAGTCTCTTGAATCCTAGTATAAGAGATAGTACCATTATGACACAGAACAACAGAACAACAGTGAATAGTGTCTCGTTGATGATGTATGAGATAGGTAATGCGAATATAAAGAAGAAGATTGTGCACATCAAGCTATTCATCAAGGATTTCCGAGGATTACGGACACGTTCATAGACATAGATCTTTTTTTTATGCATAAAAGTCACTTGTAATTGTAAGGTGAATATATGTCTATGTATTCCCTTAAAATCCTTCCCAATTCATGGGACATGACCTTAAATATTCCTATTGAAATAGGGGAATTATGACTCGAGGTCGTAGACCGGGCAACCGGAACACAAAGACCCACATCCGTGTGTGGACCATCAATGGTAAACCACGGCCAGTTTACGTTTGGTGGGAGACTGATGAGAATGGGCGATGGCGCAGACGTTATCATGTAATCGATCGGGCGCCAAAAAGCTTGATGCGTGACGCTCTGCTTCAGAATGGTTGGGAGATGGGTGAGAATGGGAAGTTAGTCAAGGAAAAATCCGATCACGAAATACAGACCATCAATATAGGTGCTAACAACTCCGTGGTCAAAGAGCAAGACTGGAATTTCCAAGAACAGAAGTGGGAACAAGACGGAGACCCGCTCGTGATGGGGAATGAAGTGGTGTTTGACAAGATGGGTCCACGAGGGAATTTTAATGTGCCCAACTCGGGAGACTCTGGACAAGAACACGTGGAACCTGAGGGCGAACCAAGACCAGGGAATCCTCCGTATTATAGCTAATTAGATCATTTCAGAATTCAATGTGAAAAAATGTGAATTATGGTCTACGCTTTTTTTCCTTTCTTTTTAACTTCCCGATGAGTCTTTTACTCTTTTGGATTCGGTAGTACAACGTCGATTGCTTGACACCCAACGCTTCTATGAGCGTCTTTGTTGGGATCTTGAAAATATAGTGATAGAGATACTCTCGATGCTCGGATAACTTACAATTGTATATATATTCGAAATGCTCTAAATCTTGCTGCTCTATGGGTTGTTGTGTCATCTCTTCGGCTTGGATCCGTTGCTCTTCCATGGCGAAATCGATGATGTCGGCGACTTCTCCTGCCTTGAGCTTTATGGCATTCTTGATGCAGTAGTATTTGAGCATCGCCTTGGGGGATTTGGCGTCCACCTCAGCGAGACCGGGGAATTTGTCCTTCACTATATCGATTAACGGCCGGAAGTTAAAGGGTGGTCTTAATACTGTTTGCATTGGGAAACTCGTCTCCAGCGGGAAATCGAACTTGAACTCATGTCCCGTGGCGGTTGCGCATAGCCCAAAGGCCTTATATCGCGCCTTGTGCTGATATCTCGCTTTGAAATTCGCTTCACTCAACCAGTCAATGTATTCTTCGTCGAAGTGTTTCCTCATCACACCCTTGTAGATCGTCTTGAAAATTAGAAGATCAACGTTCTCTCGAGCTCTGAGATCGATTCCCGTGTAGATCTGGCTAGCATAGATGATCCAAATCACGCCATTCTCTGGAACAACACCACCCTTCAGGTGACGTTTCCGAAGTATGTGCCTGATCTCATTCAGCTCTTGAGTATCCTCGATCTGGGACATAGATTGTCTTGAATCAAGCTTTGAAAGCGCATCATCCACTATTAGGAAGATATTCTGTTTAGTGATTGGGATATTCCAGAATGCATAGAGCATGTCGTCCGTGGTAAACACCTCGAAGTTATCTCCAACCAGATTTGCCTTTAGGTGACAGAAATAGTCGATCACCTTGGATTTCCCATAACCGGGTGCTGACACTAGGTATATTTGGTGTAAGATCCATTCGTCCTTTGGATAGTCCTCTCGTGTATAGTTGAAATAGTCCAAAAAAAACTGCCCCGCATCGTCCACCTCGTGGAATTTTGAGTCTTGTTCGAAAGGAACGTTCCCATAGAATTTCTTCCCAACAGTTAGATGTCCGACCTTACCCATTCTTCACGTTCTCCTTCTTTTTCCCTTTCTTCTCTGTCTTCTTGGCAGGATGGACAATCTCCCGATTCGCTTCAGCTAGCTTTTGAACCTTTGGATCCCGAGGGTTGAGAGTTGCCGCACCGATGGCATTGAGCTGTGCTTCCATGCCCTTTGACATCTCCATGGGCACTTGCATGTTGTTCTCAGCCATTGTCTCGAGCACCTTTACATAGTATTCTTCTTGATGGATTTGATCTTGCCTGGTCGTATGTTCCTTTTGGTATATCGCAAATATCTCTGCGAGGCATTTCTTTGCGAAGCGGAGGAACTCGAACCACCGCTTGGTCTCTGCACGGAGACGGAGCATGTCTCTCTCCTTCTCTTGAGCCTCGGCGATACTATCGTAATGAAAATCGATTCTTTTCAGATCCATTAAGTACAGATTGTGAAATATTGGACATTGGGAATCCCTACAAATGGACAGTACATCAACCAAATTTCTCAGATATTGAAAGAGCTCGTTGTGATCACCATTCTTTGTTATCGCGTCGAATTGGTATTGGAGCTTGAACCATAATCCCGTAGGGGTTTGTTGTTGGGACATATCTATTACTCCTTCAGCACAAACCCAGAGTTATTGTCTTGTTTGTTGTTGTTTTGTTTCACGATCTCGGACAGTATTTCAAGTTTCCCCTGGTGTTTTGCCAACTCTTTCTCAAGCTCTAGTTGTTTGTTTCTCTCATCCCGCATCGCATCTCTGATCGATTCCTCTTCAGAGAAACCCCATTCTTCTTTGCCCATTGCCTTGGCCAGTAGCGATATCATCGAGGTCTGCTGAATCTCGCGTTCCTCCTCGATCTGTTTCAGCGCCTTGGAGATCTCAGTGTTTCTCTCAGTCTTCAGTTTAGTGATCAGTTGTGCTAACTCTAGATTCTCTTTCGATAACGCCATGATTTTCTGCTCGAGGGAGAGGGTTTTGTACTCATATAGTGCCCTCACCTCGTACAGAGTACGCTCATTCTCTATGGCGTCAGATACGTTCATGTATGACTCGATCTTCTCTTGGAAGTTAGTTACTATTGCATTCCGGACTTGACCTCCCTTCTTCTTTAGGGCAAGAGTGCTTGCGTTAAGGGACATTTTTCGTGGAACCCATACCATTTCGGACTTGTTCTTATTCATTTCTTGCTCTTCGAACTCCGCATCGAATTGATACTCAATGCGTTGCATGAGTGGTCGGAGTTCTAAATAGTTGATCTCCTCCATGCGCTTATCGTTGTTGACTGCTATATCATTGTAGATCCTCAAAACGGAACGTTTAACAGGCAGAAGTGACAGAACTTTATAGACGACCTTCCAAACCTTGTGTGTTGAAAGGTCCTTCTCGAACCTTTTGACCGTCTCGGGCAGTTTAAGCTTCTTATATGTCACGTCTGGGTACTCCCAATAGCAGATCAACCAGACGTCAAGACGCATTTTCATCAAACCTTGGAAGTTCTCCTTGCAATAGAACTCTTGGATTCCGTTGTGATCTTTTATGTAATATCTGTACAGTCTGAGTTCCTCATCGTACGCATCGTGGAAATAGCGACCGATATTGATGTATTCGTACGAACTCTGCTTTCGGACCTTCAAGTATGGGTGATGGTAGAATTGCCATATCATGTTAAATCCCACCATAAACAAGATCCCAGACCCGAGGAACCTCACAAAGCTCGTAAAGATTGGCACGAGGTCTATGGTAATCCCATGCGTTTCGTTTGTTGTTGTGTTGTTGTCCGTTGGAACATCGGGCAGCTCTGCAACTAGCGGAACAGTGAACTTCCCAAAAGCCTCCTTTTTGGATCCTACTATTAGGATCCCTGTGATGAACATTAATCCAATAAGGAAAAATGCCCTACCTTTGTTGTTTTCCTTCGTTTGCTAACGCACCTCCGTAAAGTGAAAAAATTAGTGATAAAATTATGTAGACAAACGCAATGTACACATTCGCAACACTCCCCCAGGAGTCTGGTGTGAACTTTGCGGTAATAATGGTTGCTGCTATGAAATACGCATGTAGGGTCCAATAGTTGATTACCTTCCCGATCCACGTGTATTTCTTGAGCATAACTGGGAACAGCAGGAGGCAGATGTAAGGAAACATCAGACCTATCTTGTAGGCGAGGTCCTCAAGGGTTAGTGTGGCGGTTAGGGATTCCCAATCGAAAGGGACGATATACAGCAACATATAGAGCCCATAGAGAATTTGGACGAACTTCTTCCAGTTATCCTTACCATGTGCATCTAGGATCTTCGAGATGTCCAGTACCAGAATTGATAGCGCGAACATTTGCAATAAATCTGGTAGGAAGAAGAACACCACATCCATCAGCCAGCTCACCAAGACTTCAAATCCAATGAGCACAACCCAGAACTCTATCAACGTTTCTTGCCCCCTCTGAGGAATGCTTTGAAAAATGCTTTGATGGATCCCCACACGTCCGTCCCTTTCTGAGCGTAGTAACGGTAGACATAAATAACACCCACGACTGCTATCGGTATAAGTATCCATAGCGCGGTCGAAATCGAGAAGGCTTGGATACCAAAGCTAATATCGTGCGTTCCTGCAGACATTGTCGCAACTGCTACGTAATAGTAATCGATATCGTTGAGTGTCATGAGCTTCTCAACACTGTTGTTCTGGACCCGGTAACTCTTCAGACCCGAGATCTCGAATATTATATAGAAACCTTCCAAGGGTAGACTACTCTCGATTCGTAGATTAATTGAATCGTTCGTTTGGACGAAATAGTATTCTGTGATAGGGTCCGTGTTGAACTGCAAGAATGCGGAGCTAATGGATGCATCCCACCCCTCTGTGAAAATTATTGTGTTTCCGTAGAGGTTATAGCTCTGGTTCTGGTAGTGCACCCCGTCCAATGTCCATGCAGGATTCGTCGGGATCCGGAATGATTCTGAGTAATCCGAGAAGCCGAGATGAGCATTGAACAAAACATCATTCGTCTCATTCGCTTGGACCCAGAACGGGGCGTGTGCATATCCGGTTATATTCGCCCATGGCGTTTCTCTCGTCCCTTCTAGATAAAATGTGCTTGTCTCATTAATCGATGTAACATAAAACGTTATTCGTTTCGAAGCTGAGTTCTGTGTTGCATTGGCCCATTCGTCAAAATACGCATCGAAGTCGTCAACATAGACCGTCACATTCTTGATGTATAACGCACAGCTCACAACAACGCGTAATTTACAGTATGTCCCATTATTCACCATGGTCTGCGAGTCAACAGCGAACCCAGGATCGATTTCGGCATCCGAGATTATAATGTCATTGTCTTGAAGGTTCTGAGAGAAGTAGAAATTGTCACTGCTCTTCGCGGTTGGTATTGTGTTGCCAACGAAATACGTAGTGTAGCCGTTCACGGCCAATCCAGGAATGGTGTAGTACCACTTTCCGAAGGATCGGTCCGCCTCCCAGAAGTACCGAAAGCTTAGTGATGTGGAATCGGTGTTTGTCTGGTTATCCCATTGTATTCTGTTGCTCGTCACGTTATAGGTGTTCTCCACAGTAACATTAAACCAGACAATGTGTGGAGTAGTGAATGTAATGGTAATTGTACTATCCAATGTAAATGTAGTATCTCCACTCACCACGATCTCGTCGAGGGCGATCTCTGCTTCGGATAGCGAGAATGAGCGCAGACTCGTGAGCGAATCTGGGTTGTAATACGTGATATTCACATGGAATGTGCGGATCTCGAATGTGAACGAATAGTTCCCAAATACAGTGTCGTTATACCCATAGAGATTGAACAATATATGTCCTGTAGTGTTGAGGTACAGAGAGCCGTAGTGGCTCTCCGTTGTCTCATAGGTATAGAATCCACTCGATTCGTTCCCGAACAGCTCGACGTTGGACAGAACGATGTTGTCCCGGTAGGAGAATGCCACAGATTGGTTACACGTATATGTTAGTGAGACATTTAATTGTTGCACTTGTTGGGGCTCGATACCCGTTGCCACCACGTGGGACACGTTCAGTTCGTTGTGAAACTCGAGCTCTACCAGCGAGCCAGATACATATCGTCCATCTTGCCACATTGGGCATACCGAATCAACATAACATGTCATTGCGGTGCGAAGATACATTCGCCAGTAGCGCAGATCCGAAACGCCGCTCTTCCACTCCCGATTCGCACAGTTGGCATATGTGGTACCATTTATGCTAAGCCAATAGCGACCGTTCGTTCCCGCCGCCCGGTCGAACGTTATGCGCACATAGTACCAAGTGTTCGCCGTTGGTGTGATCCCAACGATCTCCGTCAGAACATTGCCCGGATAGTGATAAAATTTGCTTCCTGACATCGTGAGCATGAAGCAGTCATTCGGTGTTGCCCCGCCTCGGAACGGGAAGTACATGGTACCCGCACCATTTGTTACCAGAAACATAAACTCCATTGTCCCATTTGCAATGGTCGTCAGTGTGTTCTTTAGATACGTACCATCTCCAGACGCACTAAGTCGCATCACCTTTTGATGGTTAACGATAGGGCCGTCGGTTACACCATATCCTGTCTGCGTCCCGGCGTACTCAAGAGACCAATCCGCTGGTAGTGTGTTTACAGTGCCGTTACGGAACGTTTGTATCCCCTTGTAGTGTCCGTTATCATCTATAGACTCTGATCTGTACTCAATGGAGTTTGTTGTGTCGTTAAGTAGATCGAGATCAGTCGAGTTTGTAATCCCGTAGGTAGTACTAACAGAGCTGGGGCAGTGGGAGATACCTTGCAAGTTGTAGATGCTCGAATCCTCATATCCCATGATCGAATCAACACTGATGGTTGCGCTCGCTGGGTAGTTCGGACTCGTTAGCACTATCTGAGACTCGTTTGATAGGTATTTATAGCTGCTGTTCGACGAGACGCTAGTAGAGTTTGCAGCGCAGAGTGGAAGATATACTGTATCGGATAGGATTAGCTCCCACTTCAACGAAGAGCACGCTGGGACCAGCAGCGCGATGTCAGTTGCGGATGACGCTGTTCCATAGTCTGCATTATTAATATACAAGTGCCGCACAGTTGTGACGGCGATCTCGTAGGAGTCCAAGTAAATCTCCACATCCGCCGAGGACACCAAAGTGTGCCTTAGGTAACTTGGGCTGACTGGGTCCAACTCAAAGGCAAAGCTGACATATGTTAGTAGCGAGAAGTTGAACGCTATGCTACTTATACCAGCACTGAACGCTAGATCAACAGGGTACTCTGACAACACAACATACCCGGAGTTATACGTCTCATCAATGATCAGATTACCATTTAAAGTAAGATTAACTGAGCTTGGCACAATCCACTCATTCGATGTAAGTGTCACATAGTACTCAGCATCGTAGGTCAATGCCAAGTCCAACCACAACGTTAAGTTCTCGGAAACAATCTCGAGATCGTTGACATGATCATAATGTATAAGTAATGTTGAGTCCCACGTCCACCTCAGCGTGCTGAACGTGAACGCCAGCGCTGATGAGACAAGCGAGAGCGTTACATTCTCCTCATAAGGAACACCAGAGACCTCATAGCGAACTGTTGCGAGAGCAGAGTCAACCGGGTACCGGACGATGGAGACGTTGATATAGTCTAATGCTAAATAGGCACCTTCCTCACCTGTTATGTGTATTGCAAAGTCCGCGTCGTTAGCGAATGTATATTGCACCATTGTGTAGGTGCCAGTGGTGGCGATTGATTGGCTCGTTGCCCCTTGTACTATATGTGCATTCGTTACTGCACTCGTCTTATATTCCATGTTCACCACGACCGTCTCGTTACTAGTCGCATACGTGTTGTCCCAATCGACCGTGTAGATACCTTCACGTGCTATTGGGGTTATCGCAATGTGGTCAATTACCAACATGCCTGGATCCCCGGATTCCGCCGGATGCCCTATGTAGACATCTCTAAATGTGCCCCACGCTGACTGCCACGTGATGTCGCTATGAAATGTCTGGATCACGGTGTTGGTATACTTTACATCGCCTTGGGTATTGTATAATGTAACAACTAGATCTTCCGTGTTTGTCAGCAATGCCTCTACATGGATCCTTGCAATATTTCCAGTGGCAAACTGGTCAAAGCTAAGTGATATCTCGTAAGTGGAGTCGGCAGTGTCATATACCAAATAGCTCGAATCGTCAGATTCCACATCTGCTATACTACCAGAGTTATGAAAACCAATGTGCTCATCATAGTCACTTGGAAATGTTTCCGTCGAATCCGTAATCTTTAAGGTTGTATAGGTAGCATCGTCGTGGTGCATGTTTATCTCATTCAGGATCGTCTCCGTCGACGCAATATCACTCACGGTCTTGTTGTACCGTTCGGTAGTGCTAAAGTTCGCGTAGATATACGAACTGAGATCAAATGGTGCTGAGCAAGTGGTAGCGTTCAACGTTGAATTTGACTCAATGAGTCCTAACCCATCGGCGATCGTTCGGTTGCTATAGATCGTCTCGTTCTGTGATTGGATGTTTGTCACGTTGCAGTATGTCACCAGATGCACCGATTCTTCTCCATCGAATTCAGGTTGTATGTGATATGTATATGTACCAACCGTTCCCATCGCGCCAATTAGTCCATAGTTTGTCTCGGCTTGGCGGAACTCAGTGTACGCACTCAAATCAGTCTCGTACGCTCGCGTGGGTGCCAGCGCAACGATCTGTACGATAAATAATATCAGTATAAATACTCCTTTTCGTCTCATGCTAAACCTCCAAGTAATAATAGACCAATGCAGTTGTTGAAAGCGTGAGTAATGATCCCCGCAGGCCATCCATAGCGATAGCTTACGTAGCTTAGCCAGATTCCACTCGCGAGGTAGATCAATCCTAAGCCAGAAGTCCAGAACGCGCCGAAGTCAAGGTCGGAATTGAACCAGTGCATTACCGAGAACGCCACATTAACCACTACTGTAAGCAGAAAATACAGCGTAATCTGCCCTGCAGTTAGCTTACCCTCGATCTGAAGACCATGTTCCTTCATACGCTTGAGATTCTGCACCTTGACCGTCAATGTTCCCTTCTTTCGGATTAGGATTGCAAGCATTTTTTCTTGTTGTTTATTCTTCTCATCCGCAGCTTTGTAGAACTCAATACTGATGTCATTCAGGAAGACCTCATCTTGCAGTTGGTCAATTTGTGTGTTCAGGTCTCCAAGATTATAGCGTTTATTGTAGTTCAGGATCAAGTACAGTACCAACCCCGGCGCGAATACATGGAATAGCATACTCTCAGTTGGTGCGACGAACAATAATTGCGCAACGATGACGCTGTCGGTTAGAGTCGAGTACTCCAAGTTAATTATGTCCAATGTCCGCACTTGGGTGAATAGATTAAAGAACGTGAACAACCCGGCAACCCCGTAGAGCAACCCGAACAGTGTCTGCTTCGAGGTCTTCGTATATGAACTAAACCCTATAGCCATTAGGACCATTGCAACTGAGAGTGTGATGTAATAAACAAGATAAATTATGCTCGTTCGGGAAAGCAGCTGTTCCAGTGTCCGGGAGACGTAGAGAGCAACCACCAGAATCGACTGGATTAGCCAATAGATCACGAAGACAACGGAACTACTGCCCGGAGGGTTGAATTTGATAGTCTCCTTCTCAGAGTATTTTGTTAATAGCTTCTCGGCGCTCTCTGTGTTGAACTGAAAGATGATCCCTACAACGAAACAAGCAAAGCAACTGATGAGTGGAAAGCTAGAGAAGCAGACAAACATGAAATCAGCTGGCTCTTGTATAAGATCCAAGACCAACATCTCAAACGGGTCATCGGGTAGTTCCGGGACGTCAGTTATCAAGTTACCAATGTCAAGCTTATTTATTATCCCCGCAAAGAAGTTCGTGATCCCTTTGATAATTGACCAGAATATGTCCACGAAACTATAGATGGGTTGGAGATATGGACTCTCGACCCCAACGAGTTTCATTATGAACCCGAATGAGATTACCATTAAGATAAAAATGATCAGTTTGATCACTGATGAAACGCCCTGATCGATGTTACCTTTCGCGAACGCGTAGACTGCACCCACTAACACCAGGATAGGTATACCGATCAAGAATAGCCCACCAACCCCATTCACCCAGCCACTAACAGCATTTAGGCCAGAATAGAAGCCTAAGCTATATGGTGAGACAGAGTCCAATGTAAATATACTTGATGGGAACATGAAGTACAGCACGTTCAAGCCGATTAGCACCGAGACATTCAGTGTTTTGCTGCTGCTGAGCGCGTAGCTAAGCGCTACAGTGGATGCCACATACCCGATTATCTTGTAGGCACCTGGTAGAATAACCCACAGTAATATACCTACTACACCTGTAACAAATAGTAATTTGGCTTTGTACTGCATGCATCGATCAATTCCCCGTTTCAATAGTTGCTCAGACCCAGTTTGACCCAGTGTCCGAACTTGATTGTAAAAAAAAAGTAGAAATAGTGTGTTTTTTCGAGTGTTTACGAGAACCCAAAGAGTCCGCCAAGGAAGTAAAATGCCACAAGCATCACCACTGCGATTACGAACTCAATTGCGGCAGTCCCGTACTCATCTGGACTGTCAGCTGCGAATGCGTGCACGATAGAGATCACTAAGACCACGTACGGAACGATCTGCACGATTGTTGACACTATTACTGTCAAGATCGAAGCAACTGTGCCGAGGACGTCCAACGCATACCAGCCGCCAGCACCAGCGGTTATCGTGGTCCCGTTCGCTACGTCATTAACCCATAGCAGACCACCAAACGCTACCAATGGAACCAACAACGTTACGAACGTTACGAAGGTCCATTTCGTGACTTTCACAATACCCTCCTGTCCATACCCAATTCCCAACGAGATCAGGAACAAAACCAGGCATGTGAAAATCCGCTGAGACCATACGTTCATGAAGTTGAAGATCCCCATTCCAACTTGGAAATAGAACAAGAGAATCCCGGCCGAAATCATTATGGCCATGACAATCTCGTTCTTCCAACCATCTTTACCCATGAGAGTTTCTCCTAGAAGAACACATCAAGTGTGTTTGAGTAAAATGCGGAAAGTTACGATTTAAACCCGTGTCCCGTTCTCTGTGCTTTAGTAACCAAATAGGAAAAAAGATTTACGCACCCCAGACGAATTGGAATCCCGCGAATCCTACGGCAATCACGTAAACCGCAAGAACTATGTATGTCACGATTCTAGCAGTCTTGTTTATGATGTGCTGGATCTCGTTCTTCCAGAGGTAACTGTCCATTAGATATAGGGGCCCGAGCACTAGAAATGCAATTATAAATGCCTTCCAGATGTTGAAGATTACATCCACACTCTCGAGCAGACTTGAGAGATCAATAGGTAGACCACCTAGTAGATCGTCCAACGAGTCGTTCCCCGTCTCTCCCCCATCGAGAATACCGTTTAGGATATAATAGATTGTCTCGATCATGTCATCCACCTCTTCGGACCCTGTCGTATAGTTCCCCTCGACGAACCATTGCGAGAACTCCTGTAGCGCTTCGAGATCCTCCTCTTCCATAGCGAACGGGTTGAATTCATCTTGGAAGGTTTCTTGTGTCGCATTGACTGCACACATGTAGAGAACCAGCCAGTAGGTTGAGTTTATCCCATAGTCGTCCATGGTTGCATTAACCTCCGCCTCGGAGTAGGTCCCGTTCTCTGCGCCGTAAAGAATCTGATATGTACCTTGCAGTATGATGAGTGCTTCACTCAAGGTATAGTCACCACACTCCCTGTCCGTGAAGTTAGAGATATAGTTGAAGTACCAGTCGACATAGTCCAATGGTTCATCAAAGTCCCCTTCAATGTCGGGTAGTTGGTCGTATGTGTCATTGCCAGCCAAGATCGTCAAGTTCCCGAGTCGCCAGTATCCAATCGCGAGAATGATTGTCATGAATATTAAGACAACCCCGATCACACGCTTGGCTATTGCTTTAATGGTTGGATCCATTTACAAACCACTCCATAGTATCCCAACGCCGGCTATTACGAAAATGACAGACAAGGCGAGGGTCAAGATCTCGAGGATCAAGATTAGGCGGGAATCAGGGAAGAAGGATCCGATGAACATTAATCCACCAAAGAACGTCCCAAAGAAACCCAACGGTAGTAGAAAGACGGCATAGACCGAGACCATCTGGATTTGTGCCATTAGAGTCAAGATCGGGCTTAACCATGAGAACAACAACGCCTCGACTAGTTGCCCCAGGTCATCCTCGGCGCCCTCGATTGTAACCTCGATCTCGGCGGCATCGTTGGCAACGTTCCAAAATTCGACGAATGAAACCACACCTATGATGAACAGAATGATACTTACCACGCGCTTCGTATTACCATCCATTCACATCTCAACCCTCGGCTTTCTTCTCTTGCGCGGTAACGTAGCGTTGGATCCACTCGTCCACTTGTTCCTTCTTGTTCAGATTGACGTCTATGTCTCTATGCGTTAGATCATCAATGTTCCCGACCGGGAACCCAGGGTGTTCCTTCTCAACCTTCCTCACGAAGTCAGGATAGGCACTCTGGAATCGGCGGCTCGTGTTCCACTTCATATAGGATTTTGGCTCCGGGACTTCATAGTGTGGCTGCTGTTGCAAGAGATTGAAATTTGCCTCATCCCGGGCTGAGTCTAAGATTTGCTTCTCTTCCCCTTGCAATCTTTTAACTTGGGAGTTCAGATCATCAAGCTTATTCTGCTCTACCTCCCAGTACTCATCATTGTATCGATTCACTTGGGTGATCACCTCGTCCTTCTTATCATCCGGGATGATTGTCACACGTTCCCTCCGCTTGCCGTCTTTGTAATATGTCTCGATCAAGACGGTTCGGTACACGCCATGAACCTTACGTCTATCAATGCGCTTCCGTGGGCGGCTTGCACATGGTGCACTATAGAAACCGTCACCTTTAGTGTCTAGGTCTTTGTAGTCATATTTCATCGGGTCTTCAATCCAGCCCATATCATCAACGACTTTGGCAGTTCCCAGTGAGTCGAGGCGCTGTTCCTCCACTGCTCGGCACGCTTGGAACTGTACTGCTTGGACCTTATTGATCTCCATACGCCCGACTTTCTTCACTCTGTATGTCAGCTTCCCGTTTCTATCACGCACGGGTTTGATTCGGACTAGCTTCTTATCTCGATACGCGTAGTTCCACTGCCCAATCTTGTAGATTTTGTGCATATGTGCAAGATCACGTAACGATTTATAACTCCGTGTCCCAATCCTTGGGATCAACTGCCCGCCACTTGTAGACCAAATCCCGTTTAATCCTCAGCTGACGCGCAATATCAACAATGGGTACATCAAGTGCTAACTTATACCATATCAATTTGATGAACGAATATGAGTATTGTGATCGCTTAGGCGCAAGCTTGCCGAGATCGTACGAGATACACCCGCAGTTACAACATTTATAGCGTTGTATAACCAAGGTACACGTTTTATTGTTGGGTTCAATTAGAACACGTCGCTGGGTTCCGTTCCGTGCTAGACCCGAACCGCACTTAGCACAACGCTCGTCTGCGAGGTGAACATTCTTGACCGGGCCATTGCCATCCACGATAAGATGGGGAGCACTTAGCTCTTGTGTCACGGTAATAACATGCTCAAATACATAGAAGAAGTTGTTGGGGTTTTGTTAACCGAAGAATATATCTGGAAAAAAATGGTAACATGATTAACCTTAGTTTTTCCTCGTTATCCTCCGTGTTTTTCTTTTTTCTTCTTTTTTGGTCTGTTCATCTCGCCAAGAACATCTTTCACATCCTCATAGTTGTCAAGGTTATTGATTGAGAGCAAGTATATGAGAGTCGTGCGAACTTCTGTGTGCCCCAATAGACGGGAGACTTTGTCCATGGGGATCCCACTTATTATTAAGTAGGATGCATACGTTCTACGCATGGCGTGTGCCCCGATCGTTCTCCCAATAGACTTGCATTGTTTCGCATAAGAATTTATCATATCGATAACGGAGCGTATTAAAAAGCGTCCTTTGTGCTTGGTCTCTTGCTCTGATTCGAAAAGGTATCCTGCCTTGCGATTAGCAACGTACGGTATGAGTTCTTTAACTAATGATCGGGCGAGAACCACTTGTCGGTTCGAGAATAGCGTCTTGACCTCGAACGCAAGGGCATCGTTAGAGCCTTCATGTGTCTGTACCTCAACGTAGCCCTCTCTAAGGTTAAGATCCGAGATCAGAATGTTACACAACTCGTTAACCCGCAAGCCGGTTAATAGAAGGAACTCGATCATGAGGTAGTGTTTGTAGTTCTTAGCTTGCGCGACTTCCAGCAATTCTATTCTTTGACTTTCCTTCAGGCAATATTTAATCCGCCTAATCCTTTTACCCTTCAACTCAGGCATTTTCTTGAGAGTGTTCATGTAATCTTGATCGCTCTCGAAGATCCGAACTTCCAACATATATTCAATCTCCAATTTTCCGTCTGGTTTTGAGATAGATCCGAACTTCCACGGGGGTAGTTCTGGTCTCCTACCATTTAATTACTCAAAACTCTATTTAAATTTGCTGTGGGAATTGACTTCATGATAATTATTATTCCACTATTATAAAAGTGGGCAGAGATGATCCGAAATGAATGAGAAAACCGTGTCTTTGGCTACTTTGATGATCGGATCCAATTTGGATCCTACTTAACACTTCCTAGGTTTCTCGCAGCTGGATGCATCTAGCTCGACAGTTATGTGGGCAAGATCAGAATGCTATTAGATCCTCAGGGAAAGTCCCTATGGATGTTCGTAATTCGTCAATGTCCATACTCTTGATAGTTTTAATTATCTCTCTTGATAGCATCTCAACCTTCTCTTGGAGCCATGGCCCAATGTACCCATCCCGCTTGAGCCCCTTCTCTACCAGCCGGTGCCAAAGTTGTTCATGTATCGTCTTCATCTTCTTGTAGTATGGTAGGTGAACCCTTGCATCTTGGTAACCATCCTCTGAGAAGAGGCAGCACCAGAGGACAGTCGGCTCCTCTCCCTCGATTGTAACACTCTCAAAGTTTTTGATGTACGTATCTGCCTCCCTGACTAGGGATTCATATCTGAACTCTTCTCGAGCCAGCCGGTCTAAGCGTTTTTTATATAGAAGACTCCGCTTTCTCTCCTTCAGGACGGCATCTGCTGCATCCGTCCATAGTTGTATTAGGTCTAAATAATCCATATTCATTCCTCTGAGAATATTTCAGGGATCTCCACAGTTCCAACAATGTTGTTGGGAAGCCCACTGTTCGGTTGGCTTTGGGTAAAATCGTTTTAGGCAATCGTTGATCTTTCCACATCGAGGACAATAGTATACCCACAGCTGGGTTCTCGGTGGTCCACCCATTCCACTCACCGAACTCCATACTCCAAATTTCTTCTTCGTCATTTTCATCGCTCCACTTCTTTTCCACCTAAAATGCAATCAGATCCTCTGGGAAGATTTGGTCTGGGTGCCAGTCCACCCGTGGAAGCTTTACCCCAGTCATTTTTATCCCTGTCCATGCTATCGCTGGGTGACTCCATTTGATCTCTCCTGCAACTTCCCAAACGGACCCAATTGCCAGACCGAAATTCGAGATCTTGAATGACGGGAGTTTGGCACTCAATCGCTGGTCTTCTATTGTTATTAGGGCAACCCTGACCAGATCATACGTCTGCATCTCATATTCTATTGCTTCACCACAGCCCTTATGGGAGACTATGCTTGCAATGGTTTCAATCCTGGATCCCTTCTCCATTGGGATGAAGCGATCAGTAAACATGACTTCCCGCTTGAATCTCTCATATATCTGTGCAGAGATAATTCTTTTATCTCTGAACTGCCTATAGAGAAAAGTAAAGAAGTCATCTCTCCTGGCGCTCTTGTAGATCCACTCCCCCTCCTCTTGGGACAACATGATTTTAGTCATTTGGCTGCTCGTCCTCCATGAGCTGAACCAGTTTCCCACTGGAGGAACAACATTTCTTTCCAAGGGACTCACCCATCCGGTCCCACCTCTTGTGTTCCCTTCCACTTTAGTGGACATCCAACCCCGAACCCCTTGAAACGCCTAAGTGGGCACACTTCACAGGAACAGAACCCCGTTTGGTTCTTTGGGTTCTTGCAATGGTCTACCCAAAGATCCTCGTCCCACGATTGCCACCGACATTTGAAATGCAAGTAGTCCGTAAACTTGCAATTCACATCATTGCAAACATCCAATTACGGCAGCTCCCCCCACAACTTAAGTTCCGTAGCACACCTCGTGCAGAACTCTCGGAACCGGAGAGGACAGAAACCATGATACTCCACACGGATATATGGTTTGTCCACGAGATTCTCACCACAGCAATAACAGTAACCATGCTCACAACTCATTCTGACTGCACCTTCTCTTGGCATTTCTTGATCTCGACACTATTCATCTACTGTCACCCCTTTGTGACGTAGTATCGGTACCATGTAAATATGGTGGTTAGCCCAACCTCGTATTCGCCAGCCTCGCTCAGCCGCTAACTCAGATAGGACCCGAGAGATTCTCTGGGTTGAGATTATCATTTTGTCTCTCTCCCGAATGGTTCGTTGAACTAACGCTGAACTGACGGAGACCACAGTCCCTTGGGCCTTTCCCATTAGAACCCCAATCGCACCTAAGGTGAGCGTCAAGAGCTCTTCCTTCGAGATATGAAGATTTTGTCTTTCAATTTTCTCCTTCATTTAGATTCCTCGTTAGATTCCATGATCTTCGTCATATAGAAATCCTCGGCGAACACCACCGAGTTGTCTATTGCCCATTGCACGACATCGTTCTCCGTCGTTGGGTGACCCTCCACGATCTCGTAGATACGCAATAAACGGTTGATCTTCGCCGAATCTACTTTGACCGTTTTAGTAACAATTTGCAACCTAGTTATCCTCCTTCTTCTCCCCTTCCGGGAGCGTCCGCAACGAAAACGCCAGTGGCGGGCGCCCTTGATCGCTGGTGTATCGTTGAACGATCTGGACGAGTCCATCCTCGCACAATTTCATTAGGTTCTCATACACCGTTGATCTGGGGATCTTTAAAATCTCCTGTATCTGCTTGCGTGAAAGCGCCCCATTTTTCTCAAGAACCTTCATGATCTGTATCCGAGTAACTGAATACTCCGTCATGTTGACAATGTGCCCGTTGATGTTGATGTACAGGTTGTAGTCAGTACTGTTCAGAGCGATATTTGGGCCTGGTAAAGGCACGCCTTGCGATACGTTTTCAACAAATTTTGACCCCATGTTGATCGTACAATGTTCAGATCCCCGGCAATATAAATCTACCGGATTGGTAATACTGGGTTGATAGGGTGTCGCACGATGGTGTCGCACACCCAACATGGTGTCGCACAATGGTGTCGCACACCCTTCGCAAATCCCTGCCCACCACAGTCTATGAAAAATGGTCACATTCTTTGTAATTGTCATACATTATACATAATCCAATTGGATCTCGATCTCTCCCCACGGCGCATTTTTGTGCGTTTTTTCAGTAAGTTTTGTTTGTATTATCAGGTTGATTAGATCTTGGTTTTGCGAGTCGAACCTCAACATTCGTGACCGTGACCATCGAGTTGCGGGGAGAGTCCAACCCAGCAGATCGTCAATGGTAACGACGGCATACATTGTTTTGCGTACTGGTACTGGAGTGTTATGTAGAGACGAACACTGAGGACCTCTGCGGGACTCTCGAAGGTGGGCCGGAAGTGGGCCGGAAGTGGGCCGGAAATGACGGCTCCGCAACGGAGGAGTACAGAAGGTGTGCTTGTTGTGGGCATAAAGAACCTCATTACATATGTCTCGATTACCCATAGAATTAATAACGGAGTAAAGTCTCGAGGATCTCCAGTGGATCCATCCTAGATATCTCGAAAAGCTTGTGCTTCAGACCAATGAATCCTCGGGAATCGGAGATGAATCGGAACTTCAAGTTTGGAAGGATCGGATCCAGGGTCTCCTTGTAAACTTTCGATATGATACATAGAATTAGGTCAAAATTGGAACTGATATAGTCGATGGTCTCCTTGCTCTTTGCATAGAGCTGCTTACCTTGGCCATGTTTGAGTTTTAAGTCGTACGGTTGAATCCAATGATCGATTGGAATCAGACCATAGAATGCAGAAATCACGAAAAGCTTGGCCTTGATCTTATCCCCAATAATGATGGATTTCTTGAAAATATCACCTGTATAGAATAGTCTGGCAATATTGGGACAATTAGATTTCGATTTAGAACAATTGATGACCATTGCAATTCGCATTTCATCACCATCCCATTAGATCCTCTGGGTAGATTGTGCGTGGGCGCGGTATGAAGCCTTCCACTACCTTACGGAGAATCAAAAAACAACGATCATAGACACGGGAAAATGAACTGTCAAACATTGAGAGTTTCAGTGCATCATCGATCATTGAAAAGACAGATGGTTCTTGGAGACTTCCGACCGTGTAGGCACCGTATTTGTGTAGGATTACTGTTGAGATGTGTTGGATCATGTCGAAGTGTCTCTTTGTTCCTTTCCTCTTTATATACACTTCATAGATACGACTGGGATCATAGCAAAGGACGAACTGCTCTTCCATCATGTAGACTGCATAACTGGTACTACTTTCTCGCAGTTTCCCGTAGTGCTCCATGAGAGATTGGACGCATATCGGATGTTTGTGGTAATGAAGAGAATTTATCTGCCTTGTCCGCCTCGTCTTGGGCTTGAAGTCCGTGTAAAAGATGATTGTCTCTTCACATACGTATAGATCGAAGAAGTGCTTAATGGTTTCCATAACTCTTGCTATCAATTGCATAGAAGTCTTAATTGACTCCGTGTTAATACCCATGAATCTGTCCAGTGACAGTTTAGGGCACCTCCTTGTAGTGACTCTTGCATAGAGGTACCCCGCTGATGACTCCAACGCATGGGAACCTATTACATCTGGTCCGGTTCGTCTCTCTGAATTGACATCTCTCGAATATAATACCCTTTCGCTTTTCTTTGGTGATGATCGCCCGAAGAATAGTTAATATCTTATTTAGTCGATCGTTGGCTTTCTCAACACTCCCGAGAGAGAGACAAGTCTTCGCAGAATCAGCGAGGGCTTCCAGGAACGTTAGCTCTGTCCACCCTAATGCAGGTGTTCTCGTATTCTTGTGGAAGATCTGGTTCTCTCCAAAGATAAAAAGAACCCCGTTCCGTTTGAGTAAGTCCCTTCCATGGTGACAGTGAGGACAATCGACGATTTCCGCGCTGTCAATCAGTTGGAATGGTCTACCACAGAACCAGCACTGTACCTCACTCATTCATCCTCACCCCACAATGAATGCATATTGGAGATTCTTGATGGATCCGTTCCGGAACGGAAAATCGTGATCCGCATTTTGCACATTCATACTTCAATTCTAAACTCCTGCAGAAGTACTCTTGATCCCATCGTTCCATAATCCCGGGATTATCTGATAGGAACTCCTCGATTGTTTGATAGGTTTTACAGACAAGTTTATCGAATTTGATTACAATATGAGGTTGTATTTGTTTACAAAATCCGCTTGTCATGGGATTATCACACTCCCGAGTTATCCATCGAAGGCAATGGAAACAAAAAAGGGAGATCAACAGTACTCATCTCCCTTGATTAAACGAAAGGTCATGATTACTGCATCTTGCTCCCCGAACCAGGATGAACTTACGCCCATTCGGACTTCCGCGTTCTGCCGACGGACCCATGCCTTCAACACTTCAATATCTATTATTTTGGCTCCAACCTTAATTAGACGGTACTTTTCAGGGGCATGGGGGTATTCCCTTACGCTCCAGCATGCTTGGCAGCATTTATATTCTTCTGGGCGGGGTTGACCACAGAAGTAACAGAGATAATCAACCAGCTTTCTCACTCTCCCTCTTAAACTTGTTGGGATCCAATCCCACTCCACCCTTTCCGAACTTCGGCGACTTTCCCATGTTAATCTGCCGTGAACTACAGATGTAATCACCGAGATCCAGCGACGCCCACTTGCAGCTTGCACAGTTTTCCACACACCCCCAGAACAATTGACAGTACTCCGCAGATCTATCGCCATGCTCTCGATAGACATTCCGAAAGCAGAGGGATGACACACTTTGACCAGGTAGACTTTCCCTTAAGTACAAGCATTGCTTACAATTCGCCCCAACGTGGATAACCTTGTCAAGGAGCGCAATGAAGGGATATGATGAAATCTTATTCACCATTTGGCACCCCATTTGATTGTTTTAGTAGCTCGCTAAATCGGTGGCATGGGATATGTCCGCCGCTTCCCATGACCAAATTGAGCTTCTCGGAGTAATGGATGCTCGACGTCCAGAATAGATATGAGAAGCCTTGCCAGTTCCCTTCTGGATCCCAGTTCCCACAAAGGTAGAAAATCACGAAATCTCGGGGATCCGAATCAGCAAACCAACCATAGACCGTGATGGACACATCATCCTCAGTGAATCGATCAAATGTGACAGGAAAATTCTCGAGGACATCATCCAAGATCGTGACTACTTCATTGTGATGCTCAACCATTCTACTCCACCTTCTCCATCGGTTTATCGGTGTCCTCGCTTCTCTTGTGTATCTCACTTTCATAACCAGCTTGTAGCTCGTACGCCGCTGCTTGATGATTCTGGAATTCCCAATAACTCTTCACTAAGTTCCGCTTGACATTTTCGAGATTGGCCATCTTGATCTGATCCAACCTAATTTGCCACTCTTGGTATGACATACAACCAACCAGTAGGCTCTCTTGGATTCGCCGCCCGTCCCCAGCACAGTAGAACCACGTGCTGGGATCCTTGAGTTTCCCGTGGATTGCCTTTCGGTTTGGACAATCGATGCATGTCTTAACCCAGACCTTCGCAATCTCGGTTTCCATCTCACTCATTCATCTCTACCTCCTTATTGGCGACCCCAATCAATCCTGCATGTTTTGCGGTGTCTTCCGTGACATAGAGAACTTCGAACATATTCTCATCGTCCTCTACGTCAATCCTATTCCCACACTCAAAACATATTACTAAAATTGGCTTCCCCATTACTGCACGGTTCTGTATCACTGTGTTTAGGTGCATCCGACTACCGCAGAGAGCACAGTGTTCTTCATCAACCTCGACTGGTTCCTCATTGTCTGGCGCCTTCTCGGCACTCTGTTGGATCTGAAGATCGATTTTATCTTGCACTATCTTAAGATTCGCAATCTCGTTCGCTATCGTTTTTCTCTGCTGCAGTAGCTTCTCTCTTCTCTCCTTCCAGTCCTTGATTCCCTTATTCATCGACTGAATGAACTGATCTAAACTCATTCAAGTCACCCCCCTTTCAACCGGCAAGTCAAACATGGTTCCAATTGTGGGTTGCCGTTCACAAGTTGTTTCCTTCAGCTGTCGATCATACAAAACACAACAGACACTTTGGCTTAAGTTTAGGCAGAGCCTTGATGCTATCTTAACATGATTTTTTGTCTTTACCATGAGATCCTCGCCTATACTACCATTCTCCGGACCGAATACATAGAGCGCGTTCCGAGGGTGATTAAAATATCGTAAGTCCATCGACCCCGACCCGATTTCAATACAAACTAGCTCAAAACCAACTGGTAGATGAAGGTTCCGGTCACTGATCTCGAACGTAGGGATCAGTCCAGGTGTATATGGTGTGTCCCCTATGTTGATCTCCCCATATCGGCCTTGTACGAGAAAGACGAATGATGCCCCAAGGTTGAGTGCGGTTCGTATCGCTGTACCAACATTGATCTTCTGCTTCGGTCTGTCCAGTGCTATTCCAAACGTGGTTCTTTCATCTCCTTCCTTCTGATCATTTCTGAAAGCTCACTGAGAGTACATTCATATGGTGTCCGAATCTGAAGGCACTCCTTCTGCTTGAACTTCACACGGGATACGTTGATGATCTTGAAGCCCTCTCCGTTCCTCGTGTACTTTACCCAACATCCCTCAGCGAATGTGGGTTCTATGTGTTCACTCATTCTAGTATCTCCCTTTTCAAGTTCTTTAGTTTCTCATCCCACTGGTTCCAATCATAATTCGGGAAGTGAGACTTGTATGGAAAGTAGTGGTGGTAATGGACCATCAAAAAGCGTGGATCTGTGTACAATGGTAAGTAGTGTTTCTCGTTTACCGATCTCGGCACTTGGTTGAGAAATCTACAGCGCAGTATTTCCGGTACACCTGTTAACGCCCAGAGGTCATTAATATTCTTACGAAAGAATCGTGGCTTCCATGCAGCATCGAAGGTCTTAGCGATTAGACGAATAGATTTCTCAGTGGTGGCAAACACTCTCTCGTCTGGGTCTCTGATATCATACAATGTGAGGAAATAACGCAGTAGAGGTAGGACAGGTTCCGGGAAGAAGTATGTGTTTTTACCATGATAGAGGGTTTCCTTTTCTTGATTATGCACAAGACAGTGCGCAGAATCGATGTCACAGAGCCGTATGGATGTGATCCCAGTCGTTCGCATCCCGGTGCATGCCAGCATCAAGACGATTAGGTAGTTTCTCTCTGCATGACGCCCTTGAGCGCTTCCATAAGCGTTTAGATAGTTGTTCATCTCAAGGGACGTCTTAATTGAGATAATCTCGTGATTGGATCGCTTTGATGTGAATCTATCATACTCCGTTGCGAGATCAATCATTTGGGATAGTCGCATCGCTCTCGTTACTTCGTTATTCCGTAGGAGTTCAGATTTGGCGACTCGTAATAGCCTGATCACGGACTCCTTTAGCTTCTGCTTGGTACTCACCAAGTTGTCCTTCCCTTGGATCGAGTCAAGAATGATATACACTTCATTGGCCTCAATATCCGCTATATGTCTCTCGGTGAGAAAGGGACACAGGGTGATTATTTGGCCAATCGCTTGGCGGTGCCGTTCTTTGGTTCGCCAGGCTTTGCAACCTTCAATCATCTTGATTATGATGTTAGTATTGACACCGAGTTGACCATCTTTAATATCCATACCATACCATCTCCTTCTTGTTCAAGTCCACTTCGCCCTTCATTTTCAGTGTATTCAAGGTCAAAAAAACGGCTTGTGGATCCTCTCTCAGTCTCTCAGCAATCTGAGTGACGTTCAAAGGTCCCTCGGCCAGGAGACCTTTCACTCGGGATCCGAGGGATCCGAGGTCTAGTCTCTGGTTGTTCTTCTGTAAGATCTTCTCGATCCGGTCCATGACCATCTCGATGTCGATCACGTTGCTCTGTAGTGCCCGTCTCTCCTTCAGTAATCGAAGGATTTGTTGATAATTGGTGTCTTGCATCGTCGGTTTAGGAACGAAAAATTCTGCGCATATTTTCCTAATTGCTTCGGCTCTACAGATCCCTTGGTCCTTGGCGTACTGATCTACTCTACGTAGTAGAACTGGTGGAAAGAATGTATGTATGCGCGTCATGTTCATATTCCATTACCTCAGTAGCGTAATTACTTCCCTACCGACGCTTGATTCTGCTTCCTTTATCTTCCTAATGTGTTCCTCGGCTTCCACAATAGCACCGAGGCCTTTCTGCAATAGGTATTGCAGCTCATCCAATGCTTCCATTTCTTGTGTCATTTAGTATGTCCTCCACTAGATCTAAATCATTCTCAATCTCGGATTCGGGTAGGCCAGGCGATTCGTCCACATAGATCTTGTCGGATTTGTCCACCAAATCTGTGTTGCGCATAAACGCATAATGTGCCTTAATGTCTTTAACAAGCTTTCCAAGCTTGAGCCCGAGCGATTTAAGAATATTGATAATCGGTTCCAACTTGCCTTTGAGTAGTTCCAGTGTGTCCTTTGGCTTGTCGGTGATTATACAACCATTGTAATTGATCATGATGTTATGTTGGTTGATCTCAATGCACTTGAATTCAGTGTCTTTGAGATACACGAAGAACTTTGGCCAGTCGATCCACACTCGATTGTACTTGTACCCACCTCTCTTTAGGTTGGTTTCCAAGTCCATTGGGTAATGCTCTATATCGATCTTGAATTTGAGAAAATGGACCCGGGTCTGACTTGGCTTCTCGAGGTTGCATGTCAAGCTTCTTATTTTGCCAAGATCCCTAGCAATGTACGACTTGCATCCAAATAATCCGAACTTGTTCTTCTTGGTGATTATACCATTCTGTGCCATTCGATTCAACACTCTCCAGAGCTTAACGGATCCTACTCCGGTTAACTCCCTCACCCTGGAGAATTGCATGATTGGCTCCCTATCGAATTGTTCTGTTATTCGTGTTATGAGATTGATGTCATAATCCTTGGTTAATCTAATGGCATTAACAATCTCCTTCTTATTTGTATAGATCGTCTCATATTTTACCGTGAAGGTTCGCCTTCTCCCGATTCTATTGACGCACTCCTTGTTTATGCAACGTTTTCTGCGCCTGTTGGGGTCCTCTTTCTTGGGGAAGTATTCTTGTAATTGTGCACAGTGTGGGCATCTACACATCATTCGTCGTTCTCACCTGTAATGGTTGTTGAAAAAACTAATACATATCCTTGCGGAATATCATTTTGTAGTTGGCAAACTCTTCAGACCAAGCGATCTTGATTTTCATGCTTTGGCATTTCATATCTTTAGGTACCCAGACTTCGCTTATGCCGGATTTCCTATCAAAAACCACATCCTCTTCGTCGAGGTGCTTATACTCGTCAATATCGAGGTTTCCGTCAATTTCTGCATAAATGCTGAAGTCACAGTTGATCCAATCTATGAAAAGTAGGATTCCGTTTTTAGAATATACTGGGAAGTCCTCATTCCGAAACACAAACCATTGCTGCATTGGGATGTTTTCCTCTATATCGGATTTCCACTTGAATCTCTCAAACGTTTCTTTGATTGTCTTGATGATCTCATTCTGCTTCCTTGACAGATTAAAGGCCTTGATGTCTATTTGTTGTATTATTCCATAGGGATCCGGTTCATCATAGAAAGACACTTATTTCCCCTCCCACTCTTTGATAATTCCCGTATATCCGAAATACTCCGCTATTTCATCTGATCCTTCGAAATAACTCTTGATCTCCTCCACAATTGCCTTCTTGTACTCTTGTATCTTCTGAGTGTTTGTCTTTATGTTCGAAGCCAATATGCTGAAGCGATCATTGGGATTGACCTTTGATTGGATCTTATTCGTGATTTCTGTCAGCCACT
>Ga0209079_10000145_pt1 | contig 33137 bp, 44 predicted proteins | sample PPLLaktember2015_2_FD_187259 | JGI IMG/M metagenome (GOLD analysis project Ga0209079, IMG submission 187259) | Freshwater sediment microbial communities from Prairie Pothole Lake near Jamestown, North Dakota, USA - PPLs Lake P7 Core (6) Depth... | ecosystem: Environmental > Aquatic > Freshwater... | reverse complement strand
TGGTGGAAGCGGCGGGCGAGAACACGCAGTCCCGCTTTATTGCGCAGAAGATTCTGGAGTTGCGTGAAGAGGGTGTGCCACTGAGTGAAGTGGCGGTGCTCTTCCGTTCCAGCTTTCATTCCTTCGATCTGGAAATCGAGCTGTCCCGCAAGGGGCTGCCTTTTATCAAGCGCGGTGGGGTCAAGTTTATCGAGACGGCGCATGTGAAGGATCTGCTCGCGCATGTGCGAGTGATCGCGAACCCGCTGGATACGGTCAGCTGGAATCGGGTGCTGATGTTGGTGGAAGGGGTCGGGCCGAAGAAAGCGCACGATCTGCTGGCGGCGATTGTGAAGGGCGGGCAGCCATTCGATGTGTTGCGCGGGGTGAGTGGCCGATCCGGCCAGGGGCTCAAGGATCTGGCGAATACGCTGGAGAGTCTCTCGGGAACCGATGAGCGCTCGCCGTCGGAGCAGGTAAATCATATCTATGAGTATTACCTGCCGATCCTGAAAGAGCAGTATGACGACTATCCCAAGCGCACGCGGGATCTCGATCATCTTCATACGATTGCAGAAGGCTATCCCGGCGTGAATGAGTTTCTTGCCGATCTGGCCCTGGAGCCACCGGACGGGAGTGCGTCGGGTGTGGATGCTCCCGATCGGGATGACGAGCGGCTGGTGCTCTCGACGATTCACTCGGCCAAGGGGTTGGAGTGGCAGGCGGTGTTCGTGATCTGGATCGTGGACGGCCGGTTTCCGTCGGTCTATTCGTTTGTCGCGGATGAGGATTTGGAGGAGGAGCGGCGGTTGTTCTATGTCTCCGTCACCCGGGCCAAGCGCCATCTCTTTCTGACCTATCCCATTAATGTCTACGACAAGAGTAGCGGGATGTTGTTGTCAAAGCCCTCCCGGTTCCTGGACCATGTTTCCTCTGATCTGTTCGACACGGTGGCGTTGGTCGAAGAGGGCGGGCGAGGGGAGTGGGGGCGGTCTCACGATCCGTACTATTAGTTCACGGGGTATCCCGATCCCTCTCTGTATTCTTTCTGAGGTCGCATGCGCGGCTCCCTGATGCAACGATCCTGCGTGGTTCTGGTCGGTCTGGTTCTGCTCTGCGCCTTGGGGGTGATCTCGTCGTCGGCCGAAGAGCAGAGGGCTTCGGGGTCTGCCCGGATGTGGGAGCAGCTCATCAGCGGGGCGACAACTCTCCGATTGCCCACCGGCTTTCTGAAGGCCATGCCCTCGGACTTCGTGCAATTTGAGTTCGACGATCTGCGCACCTATGCGGCTGAGTATCATCCGGGGGAACATCGGATGGTGTTGAACCGGACGCTGTCGTTTCATGCCGCGGGGCGTGATGTTCGGCCGCTCACGACCATGACGCACAAAGAGTTGGAAGTGCTGTATCACGAGTTGTTTCATGCCTATATCGACTATCTTGAGTCTAGGGAGGCGGGCGGGGCGTTGCCGGGTCCGGAGCAGGAACTGATCGCGTTTGCGCGCGAGATGCAGGTCTGCCGGTATCGAGAGGTGTCCATTACGCCGGTGGTTCAGCGGAGTCACGAGACGGAGGTCCGCTACCTCTCCGATCCTGAGGCCTGGGAAGCCCTGAACGAAACCTGGGCGGTATTTGTCGGATGGGCTATCTGGAATCAGTTGGAGATCGAAAAGAGGGGGGGGCGGTCCATGAACGAGACCCCTCAGCTCTCCGGGGAGTGGGTGTCTCGGTTTCATCGAGCGATTGAGGCGGGTGAGCTCCGAGGGTATTACGTCCCTCAGGATCCCGATGAGCGACGGTTGACGCAGAAGCGCTTTCTTGCCCCAGGGTCACAGCTTTCGCTTGAGGAGAGTCGGCGGCTGATGAAGCAAGTGCTTGGTTTGCCAGAAAAATTCATCGGGGCGGCCGAGAAGGCTGTCGGGCAGGCCAAAAATATTTCTGTGAGCCGGCCTTGTTCGGTCGCGACCCCATAGGACGAAAAAAATGGCAGAGAGGCATTTCTCCTCTTGACATGGCGCAACTTCGTCAATAGAATCCAGCGTTTCTTGAAATAGCCTTGTTCGCCAGATCAGCTGTTTCTCCTCCTCGATGAGGGGAGAGAGCTGTGTGCGGACAGGCTTACTCTAGTTTTTCAGTATAAATGTGGCGAGATAATTCGCTGAATTTGATTTGAATTTTGTAGGGTGAGTACGCAGGCGAGTTGGAACGGGCAGGTACCCAAGTGGCCAAAGGGGGCAGACTGTAAATCTGCTGGCTTATGTCTTCCAAGGTTCAAATCCTTGCCTGCCCACCAGCGTAGGCCTGTTGGGTTGATGTCATGCGGGAAGTATAGCAGGCCGTAGCGGGTTGTGATCGCGACAGGACTGACGACGATATTCGGGCGGGCGTAGCTCAGTGGTAGAGTTCCAGCCTTCCAAGCTGGCTGTCGTGGGTTCAAATCCCATCGCCCGCTCCATCGAATTGAGATGTGCGTCATGGGTGGAATGCAGATGATGGACCGAAAAGCCCACGTAGCTCAGTTGGTAGAGCACGTCCTTGGTAAGGACGAGGTCACGCGTTCGATCCGCGTCGTGGGCTCCATGCAGGGCTGCGGTGGGCGAAGGGTGGCGAGTGATGAAGGCCGATTTTTCTGATCCGGCGTTGATCACTATTCACTCATCATGTTCTTTTAGGGAGGATTGATTTATGGCGAAGGCGAAATTTGAGCGGAAGAAGCCGCATGTGAACATTGGGACGATCGGGCACGTGGACCATGGAAAAACCACGTTGACGGCCGCCTTGACGAAGGTGTGCGCCGATCGCGGGATGGCGAAGTACATTCCGTACGATGAAGTGGCGAAGGCGAGCGAGAGTCAGGGGCGGCGCGATGCCACCAAGATCATGACCATCGCCATCAGTCACGTCGAGTACGAGACCGACAACCGGCACTATGCGCACGTCGACTGTCCGGGCCACGCCGATTATGTGAAGAACATGATCACCGGCGCCGCCCAGATGGATGGCGCGATCCTCGTGGTGAGCGCGGCCGATGGTCCTATGCCGCAGACGCGGGAACATATCCTGTTGGCCCGCCAGGTCGGCGTGCCCTACATCGTTGTGTTCCTGAACAAGGCCGATAAAGTCGACGACAAAGAGCTCTTGGAATTGGTGGAGCTTGAAGTGCGGGAGTTGCTGACGAAGTACGGCTTCCCGGGCGACAAGACCCCGATTATCCACGGCAGCGCCTTGAAGGCGATGGAAGGCGATCAGGGGGAATTGGGCGTGCCGTCCATCATGAAGCTGTTGGCGGCGGTGGATAGCTACATTCCGACCCCGCAGCGCCCCATTGATAAGCCGTTCCTGATGCCGATCGAAGACGTGTTCACCATCAGCGGCCGCGGCACGGTCGTGACGGGACGCGCGGAGCGCGGCATCGTGAAGGTGGGCGACGAAATCGAAATCGTGGGCTTGCGGCCGACGCAGACCACGGTGGTGACCGGCGTGGAAATGTTCCGCAAGGTGTTGGATGAAGGCCAGGCGGGCGACAACATCGGCGTCCTGTTGCGCGGCACGAAGAAGGAAGATGTGGAGCGCGGGATGGTGTTGTGCAAGGCGAAGAGCATCACGCCGCACACCAAGTTCAAGGCCGAGATCTATGTGCTGACGAAGGAAGAAGGCGGCCGGCACACCCCGTTCTTCAACGGGTATCGCCCGCAGTTCTACTTCCGGACGACGGACGTGACGGGGATTGTCTCGCTCAACCCGGGCGTGGAAATGGTCATGCCGGGGGATAATGTGAGTGTGACGGGCGAATTGATCAGCCCGATCGCCATGGAGCAGGGGCTCCGGTTTGCGGTGCGCGAGGGCGGCAAGACGGTCGGCTCCGGCGTGGTCACCGAGATTCTGGCGTAGAGCAGTTTTTTTAGCCGATAGAATGGGGAGTTGAGCGTGAAGGTTGATCAAAGAATCAGGATCCGGTTACGCGGATTTGACTACCGTGTGCTCGATCAATCGGTAGCGGAAATTGTCGAGACGGTCAGGCGTAGCGGGGCGAAAGTTGTCGGCCCTATTCCTTTGCCAACCAAGATCGAAAAATTTACCGTGCAGCGATCGACGCACGTTGACAAGAAGTCCCGCGAGCAGTTTGAAATGCGGACGCATAAGCGTCTTCTCGATATCATGCAGCCTACTCCGGAGACAATGGATTCGCTTATGAAGCTGAATCTTGCGGCTGGAGTGGACGTCGAAATCAAGTTGTGACATCGGGTTTGATTGAAGGGTTGAACGAGATGACAAACGGGTTGCTAGGGAAAAAATTAGGGATGACGCAGGTGTTTGACGAGACCCGTCTGACTCCTGTCACGGTGATTGAGGCTGGCCCATGCCGCGTCGTCACGATCAAGACCAAAGAGCGCGATGGCTATGAAGCGGTTCAGCTTTCGTATGGGGAAGTCAAGGAGCGAAAGCTTTCCAAGGCAGAGTTGGGTCACTTGAAAAAGCAGCAAGCGCCGGCCAGCCGAGTCCTTCGTGAGTTTGAGAAAGTCGGAGATGTTACGGTCGGTGACTCCGTCACGGTCGGGATGTTCAAGAAGGGTGACTGGGTTGATGTTGTGGGCGTCTCGAAGGGTAAGGGGTTTCAGGGAGTTGTGAAGCGCCATAATTATGCTGGCGGTCCTGAATCTCATGGTTCGATGTTTCATCGTCATCCCGGTTCCATGGGCGCGAGTTCGTATCCATCCCGCGTCTGGAAGGGTAAGACGCTGCCTGGTCACATGGGTGCCGAACGTGTCACGGTTCAAAGGCTGAAAGTGGTGGATTCAAGGCCTGAAGAAAATTTGCTTTTCGTTCGCGGTGCTATTCCCGGTGCGACGAATGGTCTTATTGTCGTCAGAAAGTCGAAGAAGGGTTAGGACATGCCCACGGTCGATGTCGTAGATTTGCACAGTAAGAAAGTCGGCACGGTTGAGTTGCCTCAGGCGGTATTTGGGTGTGAGCCCCGCGCATCTTTGGTGCATGAAGCTGTCGTCATGCAGCGGGCCTGTGAGCGCCAGGGGACGGCGTCGACGTTGCGTCGCGGTGAAGTCAGTGGATCCGGAAAGAAGCCTTGGAAGCAGAAGCATACGGGTCGGGCCCGTGCCGGGTCGGTGCGTTCCCCTGTATGGCGGCACGGCGGCAGCGTGTTTGGTCCGAAACCGCGCAGCTACGCCTATACGATGCCGAAAAAGAAATATCGTGCGGCGTTGCAAAGCGCCTTGTCGGCGAAGTTGATCGATGGAAAAGTTATTGTGGTCTCTGATTTTGCTCTTGAGCAGCCGAAGACGAAGTTGCTGGCAAGGGCATTAGATCAATTTGGATTGGGGGAAACCGCCTTGCTGGTGGCTGCGGATACGCAAGTCGCAATGCTCCAGGCGGCTCGTAATCTGTCCTCCGTTAAAGTGGTCAGCGCAGATCAGCTGAATGTCTATGATGTTGTTCGAGCCGGTGTGGTGGTGATTCATGAGCGAGAGCTTGCCCGTGTGACAGAGGTGTGGTCATGAAGCTTGATATGCATGCGGTGCTTGTGCAGCCATTGTTGACGGAAAAATTGACGTCCATTCGTGAGACGACGAATACCGTGGGGTTTATTGTTCATCCGGATGCAAATCGGGTGCAGATTAAGCAGGCCGTCGAAACTTTGCTAAAGGTAAAAGTTGAGCGAGTCAATGTGATGAATGTATTGGGGAAGGTCAAGCGTCTTGGCCGCTTCTCTGGCAAACGATCTGATTGGAAGAAAGCATTCGTCACGTTGAAAAAGGGCGAAAAGCTTGAAATGTACGAGAGTGCATAGGGTTGAGGGAAGGTAGGACTTCGTATGGGATTAAAAACATATAAGCCAACGTCTGCAGGCCGTCGCGGAATGACCGCCGTCACGACTGAAGACTTGACAAAGAAGAAGCCCGAAAAGTCTCTGACGGCTTTCCATCATCGAAGTGGTGGGCGCAATACGGATGGCCATATGACCGTCCGTTTCCGTGGGGGTGGTCACAAGCGGTTGTATCGGAAGATCGATTTTAAGCGCGATAAGGTCGGGATTCCTGCGAAGGTGGTCTCGATTGAATACGATCCGAATCGCTCTGCCCGCATTGCTTTGTTGAATTATGTCGATGGTGAGAAGCGGTATATCCTGGCTCCCGTTGGTTTGACGGTTGGCTTGACGGTGCAGTCCGGTGTCAACTCGGAAGTTCGGCCTGGGAACGCGCTTCCACTCTCAAGTATGCCATTGGGAACGACCATTCATAATATCGAATTAAAGGTCGGTAAGGGTGGCCAGCTGATTCGAAGTGCCGGTGGATCTGCGCAGGTCATGGGACGCGATGGCGACTATGTTCAGATTCGTCTGAAGTCCGGAGAAATGCGGAAGGTCTTATCGGCCTGTATGGCAACGGTCGGTCAGGTTGGCAATGTCGATCACGAAAACGTGAGCGTCGGTAAGGCTGGCCGGACTCGCTGGAAGGGGAAGCGTCCCCACGTTCGTGGTGTTGTCATGAACCCGGTTGATCATCCTCATGGTGGAGGAGAGGGTAAGTCCGGTCAGGGTAATCCGCACCCCGTATCTCCATGGGGCCAGCCGACCAAGGGCTATAAGACGAGACAGAATAAGAAGACGGATAAGTTCATTATCGCGCGACGTAAGTCAGGGGTACGCAATGGCTAGATCAATTAGTAAGGGCGCTTTCGTCGATGATCATTTGCTGAAGAAAGTCGAGCATATGAATGAGACGAAGGATAGAAAGATTATCAAGACCTGGTCGCGCCGTTCGACGGTGATCCCCGATATGATCGGGCACACGCTTGCGGTGCACAACGGGAAGAAGTTTATCCCGGTCTTTGTGACGGAAAATATGGTTGGTCACAAACTTGGGGAGTTCGCTCCGACTCGGTTTTTTAAGGGACACGGTCAGGCTAAGACGGAAAAAGCTGTTGCGCTCAAGTAGTCTGTCGGTCTGGTCGGCAGCCCGCTCGGCGAATGGGTAAAGGATAAGGATATGACTGAAGCACGTGCGATTCTCAGATTTGTTCGGGTGGCTCCTCGGAAGGCTCGTCCGGTCATCGACATGATTCGCGGTCAGCAGGTTCCTCAGGCGCTCGCCATGTTGAAGCTCACGCCTCGACAAGCCGCGCGCGTCGTTGAGAAAATTCTCCGCTCAGCGGTGGCCAATGCCGAGCAGAAAGAAATGGGCGATAGCGAGTCGATGGTAATTTCGAAGGCTTTTGTGAATGGCGGGCCGACATTGAAGCGTTTTCGGGCTCGTTCGCAGGGCCGTGCGAATTCGATTCATAAGCGCACGAGTCATATTACTGTGGTTGTCGCAGCGCCATCGCTCGGCGATGCGAAGAAGTCAGCGTAACAACGATCACCATCTAGCTAAGGCAGACTGAGGCAAGACTTTATGGGTCAGAAAACACATCCAATCGGGTACCGGCTTGGTTACAACGTGACGTGGAATTCTCGGTGGTATGCCGGGAAGGATTACGCCAAGCTTCTTCATCAAGACATCAAGATTCGGAAGGTCGTGAAGGCCAGGCTGTTTCATGCCGGTGTCTCGAAGGTTGAGATTGAGCGTTCTGGCGACCAGACTCGCGTGATTATTCACACGGCGCGTCCTGGCATCATCATCGGCCGGAAGGGTGCTGAGGTTGATAAGCTCAAGGCCGATCTTGAGAAGCAGTACGGCGGCCAGGTCTATATCACGGTGAAGGAAATCAAGAAGCCTGAGCTGGATGCCCAGCTGGTGAGTGAGAATGTTGCCACGCAGCTCGAAAAGCGCGTTGCGTTTCGCCGGGCGATGAAGCGCAGCGTGCAGTCTGCTCTTCGACTGGGCGCGCAGGGCATTAAGATTATGGTGGCTGGACGACTGGGCGGGGCGGAAATTGCGCGCACCGAGTGGTATCGCGAAGGTCGGGTGCCGCTACATACGCTTCGTGCCAATATCGATTACGGGTTTGCTGAAGCGCATACAACCATGGGGCAGATCGGTGTGAAAACGTGGCTCTTCAAGGGAGAGTTGCTGCCAGCTCAACCGGTCAAGTCAGATTCATTCCTCGAACGGCGGCTCGGGTAAGGAGAACGCACTGTGTTAGCGCCAAAGAAAGTCAAGTTTAGAAAGATGCAAAAGGGCCGTATGCGAGGCAAGGCCTATCGCGGTGGTCAGATTACACTCGGTGAATTTGGCCTTAAGGCACTTGAGCCTGGATGGGTTACCAGCCGGCAGATCGAAGCCGCACGTATTGCCATTACTCGTTTTGTGAAGCGGGGTGGTCAGGTGTGGACGAGAATTTTCCCGGATAAGCCGATTACCAAGAAACCGGCGGAAACTCGAATGGGTAAAGGTAAAGGAAACCCTGAGTATTGGGTGGCCGTTGTGAAGCCTGGTCGTATTTTGTATGAAATGGATGGCGTTCCGTTGGATGTGGCGAAGGAAGCCTTCCGGCTCGCGTCGCACAAGTTGCCGGTAGCCACCAAATGCGTTGCCCGTGGTGAATTTTAATCAGGTCTCATAGCGGTCCGAGGAGTAGGTGACATGGCGTTGGATTTGAAAGAGTTGCGGCAGTTGACGGCCCCGGAGTTGGTCGAGAAGGAAAAGCAGTTGGTGCAAGAGTTATTCAACTTGCGCTTTCAGCTGGGCACCGGACGGCTGGAGAATCCGATGCAGATCAGGAAGACCAAACGTGAGATTGCTCGGGTGAAGACCGTTTTGCAGGAAGTCTCTCAGGCTGAGACGAAAGGGTAAGGGGTTCTGATTATGTCTGATGCTGTCAAGAAGCGCGAGTGGGTTGGCCGAGTGTTGAGCAATAAAATGAACAAGACCGTTGTGGTCTCCGTTGAACGCTCAGTGACGCACCCGCTGTATCGTAAGGTTCTCCGGAGAATCTCGAAGTTCAAAGCGCACGATGAGCAGAATGTCTGTAAGATTGGCGACCGTGTACGCATGGTTGAGACTCGTCCGATCAGCAAGGACAAGCATTGGCGTGTGGTTGAGGTGATTCAGAAGGGCCGGGCAGAATAGCTTGATGTGGTTGTGACTCCAAGGTAAGGAAAGAGCGCTAGCATGATTCAGAACTATAGCTATATGGATGTGGCGGATAACTCCGGTGCGAAGCAGGCGATGTGCTTCCATGTCTTCGGAGGGACGCGTCGTCGGTATGCGTCCTTGGGAGATATCGTGGTCGTCGCGGTGAAGGAAGCTATTCCGCATGCCAGCGTCAAAAAAGGCGATGTCAGTCGTGCGGTGATTGTGCGGACCACAAAGGAAGTTCGACGTGAAGACGGTTCCTACATCAAGTTTGATCGCAATGCCTGTGTCTTGATCAACAAAGAAGGGGAACCGATCGGGACTCGTATTTTCGGTCCGGTCGCACGTGAATTGCGTTGGAAGAAATTTATGAAGATCATCTCCCTGGCACCTGAAGTGCTGTAGGGACACGTGGTGGGGGTTGTCGTGCAAGCACTTCGGAAAAGCAGAATTCGAAAAGGCGATACGGTCGTCGTGATCACGGGGCGTGAGCGCGGGAAGTCCGGGAAGGTCTTGTCTGTAGACTTGACGGCCGGAAAGGTGATTGTTGAAAAGCTGAATATCATCAAGCGCCATACCAAGCCGAACCAAAAGGTCAAGCAGGGCGGAATCCTGGAGCGAGAGGCTCCGCTGGCGATCTCCAATGTCATGTATGTCTGTCCCGTGACGCAAAAGCCGACGCGTGTGGGTATTCGTAGGCTTGAGGACGGTCGGCGGGCACGGTTCAGTAAGAAATCGAACGAGACTTTCGAGTAGTCTGAGGAGCACGGAATGGCGAAGGTTGAAAAAGGTAAGGCAAGTAAACCCTCCGAGCGAAAGTCTTCAAAGAAGGACGCGGAGGCTGCGCCTAAGCAATTAGACGATAACAGTCATGAGTCTAGTTTTAAGCCGCGACTTCGTGATGCCTATCAGGAAAAAGTCATCCCGGCACTCATGAAAGAGTTCGGGTACAAGAATGTGATGCAGGTTCCCAAGCTGGAGCGCATCGTACTCAACGTCGGAATGGGTGAAGCCATTCAGAACGTGAAGTTGCTTGAGAGCGCGGTTACCGAACTGGGGACTATTACCGGGCAGAAGCCCGTCGTCACGAGAGCGAAGAAGGCGATCGCCGGATTCAAGCTCAGACAGGGACTCCCGATTGGCGCGAAGGTCACATTGCGAAGCCGTCGCATGTATGAATTTTTCGATCGGCTTGTGACGTTGGCCTTGCCGCGTATCCGTGATTTTCGCGGTGTTTCGCCGAAGGCATTCGATGGTCGTGGTAACTATACCCTGGGTGTGAAAGAGCAGTTGATATTCCCGGAAATTAAGTACGACGAAGTGGCCTCCATTCATGGTATGGATATCACGATTGTCACGACAGCGAAGACGAATGACGAAGGGAAGGCCTTGCTGAAACACCTCGGAATGCCGTTTCGGGCATAGAGATTTCAGGCCTACGCACGTAACTGAGCAGAAGGAGTTCATGTGTCACGTTTAGCGCTACGGAATAAAGCGGCGAAAAAGCCAAAGTTTTCGTGCCGATCGTACAATCGGTGCCCGTTGTGTGGTAGGGTGCGTGGCTTTTTAACTCGCTTTCACATGTGCAGAATTTGTTTCCGCCTCTTGAGCCTCCGCGGGGATATCCCTGGCGTGCGCAAGTCTAGTTGGTAGTAGCGGCAGCTCTGAGACATTAGGACTGGAAAGAAAAGGGAATAGCATGTTGACTGATCCAATTAGTGATCTTCTTGTTCGCCTCAGAAACGGTTCACAGCGCCGTCACGATACAGTGTCTGTCCCTGCCTCCAAGCTCAAGCGCGCCATTCTTGAGCTGCTCAAGCAAGAGGGCTATGTCCATGACATTGCTGACGCAGTGCAGGACGGACATCCGGTGTTTACGGTGCAGATGCGCTATGTCAACGAAGGTCAGCCGATGATCACGGGTTTGCAGCGGATCAGTAAGCCTGGTCGTCGCGTGTATGTCGGCAGTAAGGATATCGCCAAAGTCAGAAACGGAATCGGAATGGCGATTCTGTCGACTTCGAAGGGGATCATGACCGACCAGGAATCACGGAAGAATGGCCTGGGCGGTGAAGTGTTGTGCTCAGTCTGGTAGCAGCGTAAAGGACAAGGAAGAGAACATGTCGCGGATTGGGAAAATGCCGATTGCTATTCCTGCGGGAGTAGAAGTTAAAGTGATGGGACTCAAGGTCTCGATCAAGGGTCCATTGGGCAAAATGGATTGGCCTCTTGAAGAGGGGCTTGGCGCCGTGGTTGAGAATGGCCAGCTTCTCGTCAATCGCTCGAGCGAAGATCGCAACGTGCGTGCTCTTCATGGTTTGGCTCGTGCCGAATTGAGCAATATGGTTCTGGGAGTCTCGAAGGGTTATGAGCGCTCATTGGAGATCACGGGGGTAGGCTACAAGGTGGCGCTCCAGGGTCGAACGATGAGCTTCAATGTTGGCTATATCAATCCCGTACTTTTTCAAATTCCTGCCGGGATCGAAGTCAAAGTCGACAAGCAGACCCTCATCAATGTCAAGGGATTCGATAAGCGATTAGTCGGTCAGGTAGCGGCAAACTTGCGTGCGATCAAGCCCCCCGATGTGTACAAGCAAAAGGGTGTCCGGTTTATGGGCGAGGTCTTGCGTAAGAAAGAAGGGAAGACGGGGAAATAGGGGCGACGATGAATACAGCAGAAAAATCCAGACAACTCGAGCAAAGAAGACAGCGCGTTCGCAAGCGTGTAATCGGAACCACCGAGCGCCCACGGCTCAACGTGTTTCGAAGCCGCTCGCATATCTACGCACAGGTGATCAACGATTTGAATGGCTCAACTTTGGTTGCCGCCTCGTCGCTTGATAAAGACCTGAGGAAGACATTGAAGTCTACCGGCAGCATGGAGGCCGCAAAGGCGGTGGGCAAGTTGTTGGCCGATCGGGCAAAGGCGGCGAATGTTCTGACCGTCGTGTTTGATCGCGGTGGACGTATGTATCATGGTCGAATTAAAGCCCTTGCCGAAGCTTCGCGCGAGGGTGGGCTCCAGTTTTAGAACGCTCACTCCTGTGAGTCCTGCCTGTTTCTGGTGGGAAGGAAGAAGAGAGGGATTGCGTGCGAGTTAATCCAGACGAATTGAACCTGAAGGACAAGGTCGTATTCATCAACCGCGTGGCCAAGGTTGTGAAAGGCGGCAAACGATTTAATTTCTGCGCTCTGGTAGTGGTCGGTGACGGCCATGGCTGGGTCGGCATTGGAAAAGGTAAGGCGGCTGAAGTGCCGGTGGCGATTTCCAAGGCTGTCGAACAGGCGAAGAAGAATCTTGTTCATGTCTCGCTCAAGGGAGGGACAATCCCTCATGATGTGCATGGACTGTTCGGTGCCGAGCATGTCCTCTTGAAGCCAGCCGTCGACGGTACCGGTATTATTGCCGGTGGCGCTGTGCGGGCCGTTGTTGAAGCGGTCGGCGTGCACAATATCATTGCCAAGACGCTTGGCCGAGGCAATCCATTCAATACCGTTCGAGCCACGTTGGCGGGCCTCAGTCAATTGCGCAATCCTGAGGAAGTGCTCAGGCTTCGGCGAGAGGCTGCCGGGGAGCGACTTGAAAGGGCGAGTGCGTAATGGCTACAGCAAAAACTGACAAGGCAGCGAAGTCTACTGTCCCGGCCGTGCGGGTGACTCTGCGGCGGAGCCCGATTGGGACGCCCCAGACGCATAGGCTCGTGTTGCGCGGGCTTGGCCTCCGCCACATTCGACAAACAGCGGTTCATCCTGATACCCCCCAGGTTCGCGGGTTGATTAAGAAGGTTGGGTATCTGCTAGAGGTGGGGAAACCATGAATTTACACGATTTATCCCCGGCACGGGGTGCTAAGAAAAAGCGGAAAAGAATCGGCCGCGGCCCTGGATCAGGTCATGGAAAGACCGCCACGAAGGGACATAAGGGTATTAAGGCGCGTTCTGGCGGAGGCAAGAGACCTGGTTTCGAAGGCGGTCAGATGCCTTTGGTTCGTCGTTTGCCGAAGTTTGGTTTCACGAACCCCTTTAGGACGGAATATAATGTTCTGAATCTGAAGAGCTTTGAAACCTGGACTGGTCCTTCAACTGTGACGCCGCAGGCGTTGGTTGATGCGGGGTTGGTTAAGCGCAAGCGCTTACAGATTAAGATTTTGGGGAACGGAGAGCTGACCAAGCCGTTGGTCATTCAGGCACATAAATTCAGCGAATCTGCCAAGGCCAAGATCCAAGCTGCCGGTGGTCGAGTCGAGGTTATCGGCGGTGCTTGAGCGACTTTTTACCAGCTTCCAGAATATCTTTAAGATTCCTGAGCTGAGGACCCGCGTCCTGTTTACGCTTGGGATGCTCGTTGTCTATCGAGTGGGAGCTCACATTCCTACTCCTGGTATCAATGGCGACGCGCTTTCCGATTTCTTGGCAAAGCAGGGGGGGGCGCTCCTTGGATTTTTGGACATCTTCTCAGGCGGCTCACTCTCTAGACTGACGATTTTCGCATTGGGCATTATGCCCTATATCAGCGCGTCCATCATTCTCCAGTTGCTGACTGTGGTCGTGCCGCATCTCTCCAAGCTTGCAAAAGAGGGAGAGCGTGGTCGCAAGAAAATTATCCAATACACCCGCTTTGGTACGATCGTTATCGCGTTGATCCAGGGTTTTGGTATTGCCATTGGTCTTGAGCAAATGAATCAAGGCGCATTCGTGTTGAACGGGGGCTGGGCATTCCGTCTGATGACGGTCATCACGCTGACGGCTGGTACTGGGTTTCTCATGTGGCTAGGCGAACAGATTACCGAACGCGGGATCGGTAATGGAATTTCTCTCATCATTTTTTCGGGAATCGTTGCCCGTCTTCCAGCGGCGGTGGCTCAGACCTTTGATCTCTACAAAGTCGGACAGCTCAATATTATCTTGTTGGTAGCTCTTGCGGTATTGATGGTTTCTGTGGTGGCTGCGATTGTGTTTCTAGAGAGCGGGCGTCGGAAAATTCCTGTTCAGTATGCGAAGCGTGTTGTAGGTCGCCGTGTCTTTGGCGGGCAGAGTACCCATATTCCACTGAAGATTAATACGGCTGGTGTCATTCCTCCGATCTTTGCCTCGTCGATCATCGCATTTCCGGCAACGATTGCAGGCTTCTTTGAGACTCCATGGGTTAAGGCGATTGGCTCACAGCTTGCGCCGGGATCCTTGCTCTATACTCTCATGTACGTCGGGCTTATCTTGTTTTTCTGTTTCTTTTACACAGCCGTGGTTTTGAATCCTGTTGATATGGCTGACAACATGAAGAAGTACGGGGGATTTGTCCCAGGCATTCGACCTGGACAGAGGACTTCTGACTATATCTATAATGTGCTGACCAAGATTACATTTGCGGGCGCTATCTATCTCGCCATTGTGTGCGTTATTCCAGAGTTCTTGATCTATAAGATGAATGTGCCGTTCTATTTCGGTGGTACGTCGCTCTTGATCGTCATCGGAGTAGGGCTGGATACGGCTCAGCAGATTGAGTCCCATATGCTGATGCGTAACTATGAAGGTTTTCTTGGAAAAGGGATGGCCCCATTACGCGGCAGGAATGGGTAATCAGCGATGCAGCTGGTCTTTCTTGGAGCACCAGGAGTAGGGAAGGGCACGCAGGCTGAGAAGATTGCCTCTCAATATGGAGTCGTCAAGATCTCGACGGGTGATTTGCTGCGAGAGGCCGTCCGGGCGCAGACGGCTCTTGGGAAAGACGCCAAGAGTTACATGGATCAGGGAAAGTTGGTCCCTGATTCTGTCGTCATCGGATTGGTGCGTGACAAGCTAAGCGATCCAAGTTGCGCCAATGGTTTCGTGCTTGATGGTTTTCCACGGACCGTTCCGCAAGCCGAAGAATTGGGTCATGTTCTTTCACAGCGTAATATTCGTCTCGATCGCGTGATCAACTTTCAAGTCTCACGTGAGGATGTGGTTCGTCGGCTCAGTGGCAGACGCAGTTGCCCAAAATGTCAGGCTACTTTCCACGTTGAATTTGCACCTCCGAAGAAAAGTGATAGCTGCGATCGATGTGGTGAAGCGCTCGTGCAGCGCAGCGATGATAAGCGGGACGCGATTGAGACGCGGCTGAGAGTCTACGAAGAGCAAACCGCACCATTGATTGCGTTCTACGATTCGAAGAATCTCTTGACGCATCTTGATGGAGCCAGTGCGGTGGAGACGGTGTATCAGAATTTGACGAAAGTGCTGACTCCATATAAGAGAGTATGATCATTCTGAAGACGTCTGCTGAAATTGATGTGATGGCTCAGGCGTCGAAGGTGGTGGCTGAAGCGCTAGAAGTCGTTAGGAAAGCTGTACGGCCAGGCGTGACGACCGACGATCTTGACCGTATCGCCGAGCAAGCAATTCGTGACCGTGGGGCTATTCCGGCATTCAAAGGGTACCGTAGCTACCCGAAGTCGCTCTGTGCTTCAGTCAATGAGCAGGTGGTTCATGGAATTCCGTCCAAACGGAAACTAAAAGACGGCGATATCATCGGTCTAGATCTTGGTGCGATTGTCGGTGGGTTTTATGGCGACTCAGCCGTGACTGTAGCGGTCGGAGAAACCAACGAGTCTGTTGCTCGATTGATTCAGGTGACGCAAGAGGCTCTTGATCTTGGTATTCAGAAGGCTGTTGTCGGTAATCGATTAACCGACATTTCTCATGCGGTACAGCGGCATGTTGAAGCAGCTGGATATTCGGTGGTGACGGAGTTTGTCGGCCATGGTATTGGCCGTCAACTTCATGAAGAGCCTCAAGTTCCCAACTACGGGAAGGCTGGGCAGGGGCCACGGTTACAGTACGGGATGGTCCTGGCGATCGAGCCAATGGTCAATATGGGTGGCAGCGCGGTGCGTGTGCTTGAGGATCGGTGGACGGCGGTGACTGCGGATGGTAGCCTTTCAGCCCACTTTGAGCATACAATAGCAATTCAGCCGACGGGTCCGGCTCGGGTGCTCAGCCAGAGAGTGCTAGACGCCGCATAATTGCAGCACAGACAATAGAGGAATGGGAGTACGTGGGAAAAGAAGACATTATCGAAATACAGGGAACGGTAGCAGAGACATTACCCAATGCCATGTTTCGTGTGAAACTTGATAATGGTCATATTCTTCTAGCTCATATTTCTGGAAAGATGCGGATGCACTTCATTCGAATTCTTCCAGGCGACAAAGTCACGGTGGAGATGTCTCCATACGATTTGACGAGAGGCAGAATCACTTACCGTTTCAAGTAGTAGGAGCGCTGACGCGTCATGAAAGTAAAGTCTTCAGTCAAGCCGATTTGTGCCAAATGTATGGTCGTTCGTCGCCGGGGTGTCGTGCGAATTTTGTGTGAGAACCCCAGGCACAAGCAACGTCAGGGATAACACTGGGCAGGGTAGGTCTGTGCTCGTCTAGGGAATAGGAAAGAGGAGAGATCATGGCACGCATCGCAGGCATCGATTTGCCAAGAGACAAGCGGACCGACATCGGCCTCACGTACATCTACGGGATCGGGCGAGCTGCCGCACGAGAAATTCTGCGGAAAGCTGGGGTGGATGGCTCGATTCGGATCAAGGATCTGAGTGAAGATAAGATCGTCAAGCTCAGAGAAATTATTGATCGCGATCATCGTGTCGAAGGGGACCTTCGAAAAGAAACATCCCTGAATATCAAGCGATTGATCGATACCGGGACCTATCGAGGTCTGCGCCATCGAAAAGGCTTGCCGGTGCGTGGTCAACGTACGAAGACCAATGCCAGAACGCGGAAGGGCCGACGTGCTGGTGTGACAAGCAAACCGAAACCGACAGCCAGATAATCGAGCGCCTAGCTCGTGCTCTGAAGTGAAGGAGTGTCTATGAGTGTGAAGAAGGGCAAGAAGAAGGAACGCCGGATTGTTCAGGCCGGTGTGGCGCATGTCCAGGCCTCCTTCAATAATACGATTGTCACGATTACGGACATGGGCGGCAATACGGTCGTCTGGGCCAGCTCGGGCAATCAGGGGTTTAAGGGCTCTCGCAAGAGCACCCCGTTTGCGGCACAACGTGCCGGCGAAGCGGCTGCCCGTAAAGCCATGGAAAGTGGCATGCGTCAAATTGATGTGTATGTGAACGGGCCTGGGGCTGGTCGTGAATCAGCCATTCGCTCGCTCCAGGCCGCTGGCCTGCGCATTAATCTGATTCGCGATGTGACCCCGATTCCCCATAACGGCTGTCGCCCGCCGAAGCGGAGACGTGTTTAGCCGAGGGGAGCGGCAAGGTTCGATTCTGCAGCAATGTTGGCGCCAGAATTCAGGCGTCCTGTAACCGGAGGTAATGCAGTGGCTAAGTATCGGGGTCCAGTTTGCCGTCTCTGTCGACGCGAAGGCGAGAAGCTCTTTTTGAAGGGCACTCGGTGCATGACCGAAAAGTGTGCCATTGAGCGACGGAGTTATCCTCCTGGTCAACACGGTCAGGGGCGCCCCAGGAATTCTGACTATAGCCTGCAATTGCGAGAGAAACAAAAATTGCGGAGAATCTATGGATTGCAAGAATGCCAATTCCGCGGGCTGTTTGAAAAAGCGGAGCGGCAATCTGGCGTCACCGGCGATGCTCTGTTGCGGTTGTTGGAATGTCGGTTGGACAATGTGGCCTATCGTCTCGGGTTTGGGGCGTCTCGCAAGCAAGCCCGCCAGATTGTGAGTCACGGTCACTTGACCATGAACGGCAAGAAAATTAACGTTGCCGGAGCCACGGTCAAGACGGGGGATGTTATTCAGGTGCGTGAGCGGAGCCGGAATTTGCTCTCCATCCAATCGTCATTAGAAGGTGTCGATGGGCGAGGGATTCCAGACTGGTTGGAGCTTGATAAGGGCACGCTCAAGGGAACCGTTCGTGCTTTGCCGACAAAAGAACAGATCACGCTGCCGGTCAACGAGCAGATGGTCGTCGAGTTATATTCTCGATAGCACATTGGGCCGGTAGGGAGCGTCTACGTTTCTGCATCCTCCCTATTCGGTATGCTGGTCACTCGATGGTTGTGAAGGGGGAGTCATGATTAAAGCGATGAAAGACTTTCAAATCCCGATGCGGGTTGAAGTCGATAAGGATGCGAATTCCCCAGTGTTCGGTCGATTCACCACCGAGGCGTTTGAGCGGGGGTTCGGCACCACGATTGGAAATTCACTTCGCCGTGTGTTGTTGTCGTCGTTGACCGGAGCCGCCGTGACGACGGTGAAGATCGAGGGCGTACTGCACGAATTTTCGACGATACCCGGTGTCACGGAAGATGTGACATCCATTATCTTGAATATCAAGAGCCTTCGGTTGGCGCTTCATACTGATAAGCCGAAGACGATTCGTTTGAGAAAGAAGGGCCCAGGCGAAGCCAAGGGGTCCGATATTATCCACGATGCCGATGTGACCATTCTCACGCCGGATCTGCATATCGCAACGCTGGATAAGGATGCGACGCTGGATATTGAAATGACGGTGAAGCATGGTCGTGGGTATGTTCCAGCTGAGCGAAACAAGGAAGAAGGATTGCCGATCGGTGTCATCGCGATCGACTCCGTCTTCTCGCCCATCAAGCGTGTGAACTTCCATGTGGAAAACGCTCGAGTTGGGCGCATGACGGACTATGACAAGCTGACGATGGAAATCTGGACAGATGCGACCATCAGCCCACGTGATGCCTTGTCGACGGCGGCGAATATTTTGCGCGATCACCTCGATATCTTCATCAACCCGGAAGAGCGCGGAGAAGGCAAGCGTGAGGCGGGATATGATGAGTCGGAACTTGAAGAGAATAAGAATCTCTCACGGAGCGTCAATGAACTCGAACTTTCCGTTCGTGCGGCGAATTGCCTGAAGAATGCCAACATCAAGACCATTCGTGATCTGGTCCAGAAGACGGAAAACGAAATGCTCAAGACGAAGAACTTCGGCAAGAAATCGCTGAATGAAATCAAGGAAATTTTGTTAGAGATGGGTCTCACGCTGGGAGGAAGGGTTGAAGCCGGATCCTCCAGCAACGGGAGTTCGCAGTCAGAGTAATTTTCAGCGAAGGGGAATGCCGTGCGACACAGAAAAAAAGGCCGTCAACTTGGTCGGCAGACGAAGCATCGATGGGCCCTGTTCCGGAGCCTCGTGACCTCGCTCTTGGAGCATGAGCGTATTGAGACGACCGAAGCGAAGGCAAAAGAGATTCGCGGGTTTACTGACCGGATGATTACGCTTGGAAAGGAAGGGACCTTGCCGGCTCGCCGCCGGGCGCTCGCGTTTATCCGGAGCAAGGATGTGGTCTCAAAACTGTTCAGCGATGTCGCCGGACGATTTAAAGATAGGCAGGGTGGGTACACCCGTATGGTGAAGACTCGCCGTCGCATCGGCGATGGGGCTGAAATGGTGGCGATCGAGTTGGTGACGATGGTGGAGAAGGCTTCTTCCAAGGCCGCCACTGTTCCATCGACGACAACTCCTGTCGTTTCTCCGGAAGCCTCCGCTTAGCGCTATACTTGTTTGTGTGTTGTGCAGGAAGAGCTCCTCGCGTGTCATGCGTGAGGAGCTCTTTCTGTTTCTGGGCGGCTACAGGCGTTTACTTGCCTGATCCTCAGTGCTACTATCGTGCCAGAATTTCAACTAGTTCATCTGGTAAGCGGTGTGATGCATGTGGGACGTATTAGCCAGGCGAAGCCTCCTTACCCTGAGTGGAGCGCTGGCGGCATTCCTGATCTATCTGTTGTTTGTGAACGCAGATTCCGGTCCCACAAATCAGCCTGCTGCACCAGGTGCCATTGAAAGCGCAGACGCGAAGATCTCTGATTTTACCTTCACGCAGACCAAGGGCGATGTGGTGCAGTGGCGGGTACAGGCCAAGCAGGCACGCTTATTCGAGCGGGAGAAGCGCGCTGTTTTGAGCGATGTTGAAGTGACGCTCTATGGACAATCCGGGAAAGAGGTGACTGTTCTGGGAGACGAGGGCGCGCTCGATACAGCCACGAAAAACTTTGTGTTGGCGAATCGAACGGATCCGTTGATAATCGCGACGGGAAGTGGATATACGATCTATACTAATCACCTGGCATGGACCGATGCCACAAAGATCATTCAGACCGGTGATCCCGTCCGTATTGTCGGCAATGGATTGGAAATTACCGGCAGAGGTTTGTTGGGACGGACGGAGTCTGAAGAGTTTGAGGTACTTGATGATGTTCATGTGGATCTCGTTTCTGGTTCTTAGTATCTTCGCCCCAGTCACAGCCGAGTCTGTCGCGCCAGCGGGCGCCGCTGTTTCTAAAGGTTCAGGCCCAGCCCAGGCTCCGACAACCATTACCGCAAAAAAAATGACGGTGCGTAATCAGGATAGTCAGGCCGTCTTTGAAGGGTCAGTCATCCTGACTCAAGGGACATTGATGGTCTATTCGGACAAGATGGTGGTGTCGTTTTCCCCCCAGTCTGCGGATGCCAAGAAAGGGGAGCCCGGAGAAATCAAGAAGAGTGATTCCTCTTCTACAGCCAAACCAATAGGCAAGGGTTCCGATGTGATGCCAGGATCCTCAGGTCGTTCCGTCAAGCAGATTGAGGCGATTGGCCATGTGCGCATCGAAAAAGACACCGGAAACGCGACTTCTAATAAGGCGGTGTTCGACAATAGTCGACGGGTTGTGACCTTGACCGGGGATCCGGTGGCTTGGGAGAAGGGGACGCGAGTTAGTGGTGAGAAGATCGTTATTTACCTGGATGAAGATCGAAGTGTCGTTGAAGGGGGATCTCGTCTCCTGATCGATGGCGAACGTGGCGGAATGAAATGACTCAGGGAACCGAATCGGAATTGGTCGGGACGTCGGACTCAGTGACCGGTCCGCACGCATCGTGCTTGCGGGCTCGAGGGTTGGAGAAGAGTTTTCGCGGGCGAAAAGTCGTGAAGGGCGTGGCAATCGAAGTGCGTGCCGGTGAAGTGGTCGGGCTTCTTGGCCCGAACGGTGCCGGGAAAACCACGATCTTCGATATGGTCGTGGGCCTATGCCAACCGGACGAGGGGGAGATTACGTTTAACGGCGAGTCCATCACGGACTTGCCAATGTATCAACGGGCCAGACGAGGGATCGGGTATCTCCCGCAGGAGTCGTCGGTCTTTCGCCGCCTTTCCGTAGAGAAGAATGTCTTGGCGATTTTGGAAATCCTAGGCTATCCTCGTGGTGAGCGGGTGGCACGGGTTGATGAGTTGCTCAAGGACCTTGATCTCCTGCATATTCGTGGCAGTATGGCGTACGCACTGTCAGGTGGAGAGCGTCGTCGATTGGAAATCACCAGGGCTTTGGCGACGAGCCCGTCCTTCATGCTCTTGGATGAGCCGTTTGCCGGGATTGATCCGATCGCGGTGGCCGACATTCAGCAGATTATCCTTCGCCTGAAGGACAAGGGGATTGGGATTCTCATTACCGATCATAATGTTCAAGAGACGTTATCTATTACCGATCGTGCTTATATTATTAATGAAGGCTTGATCCTGGAATCCGGCTCTCCGGAGGCCATTGTCAAGAGTGAAACCGCTCGGGCCGTGTATCTCGGGGAGCGATTCAAGCTGTAGAGGGTTTGATATTCAGTTATGAAACTTCGTCTCGACTTGAGGCTTAGCCAGAAGCTGATCATGACGCCGCAGTTGCAGCAGGCGATTAAGCTGTTGCAGCTGTCTCGGCTTGAGTTGCAGCAAAGTTTGACCCAGCATCTGCTCGAAAATCCGCTTCTCGACGAGGTGCAGGCTGAAGTTGAGGAAGCTGAAGCCGCGGTTGCGGAAGGGAAAACGGAAGACCCCTCCATAACGGCCGCACAAGATAACGTAGAAGAGGCGGGAACGCCGGAGGAGCGAGGTTCGCCCGAAGAGTTTTCAGCTTCTGGATGGGAAGAATACTTTGGCTCGGATCGTCGAGCCGGGGATTCGGAATATCCCTCCTCTTCCCAGGATGAGTTCCCCTCCTACGAGCAGACTGTGGCCAAAGCCACGTCGCTGGAAGAGCATTTGCTTTGGCAGCTCTCACTCTCGGGTCTTTCAGAGCGGGAGAAGGCCATTGGACGGCTGCTCATCGGAAATTTGGATGATGATGGCTATTTGAGAATTACTCTGGCTGAAGTCGTCAACGGGAGCGAGTTTTCGGAAGCGGAGGCTGAGTCGGTTCTCAAGGATATTCAGACTTTCGATCCAACTGGTGTCGGGGCGCGCGATCTGCCGGAGTGTCTCCTGCTCCAACTCGGTCATCTGGGCAAGAACCCGATGGGGTCACTCGGTGCAAGGCCTGGTGCGCTCAAGGGCGCTGTCGTTGAAGGTATTATCCTGCATCATCTCAAGGATCTTGAAAAGAAGCAGTATGCCAAGATCGCCAAGGCGTTGAATGTGACCGTCGAGGAAGTCTTCGAAGCGACGAAGTTGATCGGAGATCTCGAGCCCAAGCCCGGTCGTCCTTTCACAAACACCCAGAATTACGTAATTGTGCCGGATGTCTTTGTCGTGAAGAACGAAGGGGAATGGGTGGTTTTGCTGAATGATGACGGCCTGCCCCGTATGCGGATCAGTCCGTATTACAAGCAACTGATGACAGCTGGTGACGGCGGGACGGCTGAAACGAAGTCTTACCTCGATGAAAAGCTTAGAGCCGCCCAATGGGTGATTCGGAGTATCGATCAACGGAATAAGACGATCGTCAAGGTCGTGACGAGTATTGTGAAGTTTCAGGAGCAGTTTTTTGAGCAAGGGATTGAGCATCTGAAACCCTTGGTCCTCAAGCAGGTGGCGGAGGACATCGGGATGCATGAATCAACGATCAGTCGTGTCACCGCCAACAAGTATATGTATTGCCCGCAAGGGATGCTTGAATTAAAGTTCTTCTTCAACGCAGGACTTCAGCGGGCGGATCAGCCGTCTGACATGATGTCATCAGTGTCGGTCCGTGAAATGATTCGGAAAATGATCGCCGAAGAGGATGTGCAGCGTCCGCTGAAAGATGAGGAGATTGCGGCGCGGCTCAAGGTTCAGCAGGTTCTGATTGCACGTCGCACGGTGGCGAAGTATCGCGCCGAAGACAATATTCCTTCAGCGAGCCAGAGAAAACGTCATTTTTAGTCTGCGCCCGCCGGGTGTGGTGCAGAAATAGGTTTACGTAAGGAGACACTTCGCATGAAGCTACGAATCACGGGTCGCCACATGGATGTGACGTCGGCACTTCGTCGGTATCTTGAGACACGATTTGATCGACTGGATCGGTATGAATTGAAAGTGGGGATTGTTCAGGTTGTCTTGAGTGTTGAGAAGTTGCAGCATAAAGCGGAAGCCGTCTGTGTGGTTCACGGAAAGCGCGTGCAAGCGAAAACATCGACGCGAGAAATGTATGCGACGATTGATGCGTTGGTGGACCGCATTGATGGACAGCTCAGAAAACTGAAAGAACGCTTGGTCAGCCATAAGCCTGCCAAGACGACCCGAGTCCGGTCAGTGCGCGCGTTGGCTGCTGAGTGGCAAGAGGAGCCAGCCTTCAAGGTGGAGCGCAGAGCTGTGCCGGTCTTGTCCCTTGCAGAGGCGCACGATCGGTTTGGTGGTCACAGTGAGGCCTTTCTGTTGTTTGCAAATGTGGAAACGGGGAATCTCCATGTGCTTCAACGGGGTGTCGGCGGGCGGGTCTTGGTCATTGAGCCCTTTGCGGAAGGTCGGCGAGGGCATTCCTTCCCTGGGGCAGGAGAGTGATGGGCCGGCTCGAAGTTGTCAGGACCTAGCTCCGATTTCTCCGGAGGACTAATTGCAGGCGTCATCGTGATTGTTTGTTTCTATCCCCGAGTACAGTGCGTTGTCTTCACTAGAGTCGTATGTCACAGCTGAATCTCGTCATCGTCAGTGGCCTCTCTGGATCCGGTAAGTCGCACGCGCTGAAGGCGTTTGAGGATGCCGGCTATTTCTGCATTGACAACCTTCCTCCCGCGTTGATCCCAACTTTCGTCGAACTCTGCAATCAGCAAGGCGGTGAGATATCGAATGTCGCGCTGGGCGTCGATGTCCGCGAGCGGGTCTTCTTTGCTGATTTGGTTGGGACGCTTGAGCGAGTGAGAGCCCTCGGATATGCGATTCGTCTGCTCTTTCTGGAAGCCCGGGATGAAGTGCTTGTCAGGCGATTTTCTGAGTCGCGTCGCCCGCATCCGCTATTGCCGCATTTGCCGGTTCTGGAGGGGGTTCGGTTTGAGAAGGAACGGGTTGCGGAGTTGCGCCGACATGCTGATCGGATTATCGATACATCTGATATGACCGTGCACGAACTCCGGGACGTATTGACGAAGGAGTTCTCCCGTGGTCCCGCCACTCGGCGCTTGACTGTGACCTTGCTGACTTTTGGATATAAATTCGGCGTTCCCTACGATATTGACTTGCTGTTTGACGTTCGGTTTTTGAAGAATCCGTTTTTTGTTCCCGATCTCAAGCCCCTCCCAGGGGATGATCCTCGGGTTCGCGCCTTTGTGTTGTCCGACCCCGACGCCATTGATCTTCTGGCGCAGTTGGAGAGCATGTTGAAGTTCTTGATCCCTCTCTACGAGCGTGAACAGCGCAGCTACCTCACTATTGCGATTGGGTGTACCGGCGGGCGCCATCGGTCGGTGGCGATTGCAGGGCGGCTCCGGGAGAGCCTTGGCGCCATCGGTCACGAAGTGATCCTCAAACATCGAGATCTTCAGAAGTCCTAAGTAGAATTCTGAGGTGTGGTGGTCCGAGCTGCTTCCTGTCAGTTCAGTTGTGTTCCTTGACAGGTCGAGCATATTGACTATACTTGCCTTGTACCTGCAGAACCTAGCTTCCCTCAGACACATTTCACGTGAAGAAACGGAACGCGATTCGCAAGATAGCAGGGTACAAGACGAATCAGGTGTGTGACTTGTTCGATATATCCAAGGCCACTTTGTTTCGATGGGAACGCGAAGGGTTGATAACCGGTCCTCCACGAGATTGGAGAAACTGGCGTCTTTATACGAAAGAGAACGTGGCCGAAATTCAGAAAATGATTCGTGCCAGGAAGATTGTCATGTAGGGTAGCGGGTGAGGGATATGCTCAGCACATTTAAAAATATGTTTGAAACCGACATCGTCTCCTTGTTGACTCCGAAACGTCAGCTGGTTGGACTCGACATTGGTTCGAGCGCAATTAAGCTGGTGCAATTAAGAGAAAGCAAAGGGCGATACTACCTTCAAAAGTTCGGCATGAAGCCGTTGGAGCCAGAAGTCATCGTAGATGGAACGGTCATGGACGAAGGTCGGGTTGTCTCAGCAATTCGCGAGTTGTTCGATGAGGCCAATGTCAAGAATAAGCAGGTTGCGGTCTCCATCTCTGGTCATGCTGTCATCGTAAAGAAAATCAGTTTGCCCCCTATGCCGGATGAGGAATTAGAAGGCCAAGTGAAGCTCGCTGCGGAGCAATACATCCCATTCGACATCAACGAAGTGAACATCGACTTTCATGTGCTCCCAGCGGACGTTTCCGGTGAAGGTCAGGGAGAAATGTCCATCATTCTTGTGGCAGCCAAGAAAGACAAGATCAATGAGTTGACAGAGCTAGTCAAGGGCGCTGGATTAATACCGATGGTGATGGATGTGGATGCATTCGCCATTGAAAATATGCACGCGATTAACTATCCCCTGGCACAGGATGAGACGACGGCTCTGGTGAATTTGGGCGCCAGCGTGATGAACGTCAATATTATCCGGGGGGGTGTTTCCCTGTTTACGCGAGATATTCCATTGGGCGGTAACCGTTACACCGAAGCGATCCAGAGGGAAATGGGCTTGTCCTATGAGGAGGCTGAGGAGACCAAAAAGGGAGAGAGAAGTGGGAAAGCTGCTTCAGGATCTGTTGAAAGTGTGATCGATAGTGTGAATGGTGAGGTAGCCTCTGAAATTGCCAGGACGGTTGATTATTTCAAGACATCTGCTTCTAATGTTGGGTTAGATCGCGTCCTGGTGTGCGGTGGAGTTGCGCGTGCCAGCGGGCTCGTGCAGCAGTTGAGCGATCGCATGCAAACACCGGTTGAAGTTGCAGATCCCTTTGGTGAAATTGATACGTCGGGAAGTGACTTCGATCAGGATACCCTGGCTGAAATGGCGCCGCTTGCTTCTGTTGCGGTCGGGTTGGCCTTGAGATCAGTGGGGGACCGATGATTCGCATTAATCTACTTCCTGGGCCTAAAGGTCGCGCGGCCAAACCTCAGTATGATGTCCGGGCGCAGGCCCTGCTGGGGATTGGCGTGTTATTGATTACGATTGCCGGTTGTTGGTGGTATTCGTCTTTTCTTGACGAGGCAATCGAGGCTCGGCAGGAAGAAAAACTGGCCAAGGAAAGACAGGTTGTTCAGCTCAAAGAGCAGGTAAAGCAGGTGCAGGACTTTGAGCAAAAGAAAAAACTGCTTGAGGATAAGAATCGGGTGATTGATCAGCTCGAGTCGGCACGAGTCGGGCCGGTCAAAGTCTTGGATTTTGTGAGTCAAAGCATTGAGCCGTTGAAAGTATGGCTGACGAATCTGAAGCTGTCTGCGGAAACTGTCGAGGTGGAAGGGAAGGCTCTGACGAATGATGATGTCGTCGAGTTCGTCAATAATCTACGCCGAACCGATTTTTTTGCGAATATCAATCTCCAGGAAAGCAAGGCGGCCGTAGAGAACAAGATCAATATTTACCAGTTTAAACTGGCATTTCGCCTGAAAGGCTGAGCATGGCGTTGCCTTCTGTCAATCTTGATACGCTTCGTAGTATTCCTGCTCCTCAGAAACTAGCCCTGCTGGGATTGCTTGTGGCCGTGTTGCTTGCTGGTTTCTACTTCTACATTGCAGAACCAAAAGCGGCGACAATCGACCTGCTTCAGGCGGACAATGCACGGTTGGATGGGGAAATTCAGATTTTGACGATCAAGGCGAAGCATCTCGACGAGCTTCTGGCCGCCAATAAACAGCTTGAAATTGAGTTGGCAAAGAAGAAAGAGCGCCTTCCCCCGGAAGAAGAAGCGGTGATGTTACTGAAGCAAGTTTCTGATCTTGGAATACGGCTGGGTCTCGATATCAAGCTGTGGCGACCGGGGGCTCAGACCGAAGATGCGTCAAAGCTCTTTGTGAAAATGCCTGTCACTGTCGAGGCCAGCGGCGCATATCATACGACCGCACTCTTTTTCGACCGTATCAATAGGTTGCCGAGAATTATCACGGTGTCCGGTCTCAAAATGGGGACACCAAAAATGGAACAGGGGCGGATCGTGTCTCAAGCACAATTCGACCTTGTTGCATACGCGGCTCCGCCTGAGAAGCAAGTCGCAGCGACCCCTGTGGCAAATGTTGCGAAGCCAAATCCTGTCGGCAAGTAGCGAAGAGAGGCTATGCAAATGTCTAGTGCGAGGCAGAAGGCTGTTGGACGTAGGGCCATGGAGCGCAAAATCCTCCTTGCTGGGATGGTGTTATTTTTATCAGGGGGGGCGGGCCTGGAGGTCGGTGCAGGCACCTTGACCCCGCCGAATCAGATTAACGCGCTCCGGCAAGATTCGATCAAAATGCAGGCTGTTCCTGAAATCCAACGACAAGCCATTGCGCCGACTCTAGCGGCCAGCCCTGCCGTTGAGGGGGAGGCATCGGTGCCATATCCGGCTCAGCTTCCCGATATCGGAAGCGGATTTGGATATGATCCGTCAGGTCGTCGTGATCCGTTTGCGCCAGTGGTGCAACAACTCCAGCCTGGGAAGATGGATGCGAATCTTCCGCCACTCCAACGCGTCAACCTGACAGATTTGAATTTAATCGCCATTGTGTGGGGGGCGTACGGGTATACGGCGATGGTTCAGACTCCCGAGGGATTTGGCTATGCCATCAGGCGTGGAACGCGGCTTGGTCAGAATAATGGTGTCGTCAGTGCCATTACGGAGCGGGGAATCATCGTGCAAGAGCGATTTACCGATGTCTATGGGAAGAAACAGGAGCGGGAATACGTCAAGCTTCTTCATCCGAAAGAGGGCGCAGAATGAAAAGACTAACGGCAGTGATGGGACGTTCGTTTCGCCGGGCTTGGTGGCTGGGTATGGTGGGTGCTCTGTTGAGTGCCCAGAGCATTCAAGCAGGGCCGTCTATTACTCAGGCTGCAGCTGCTGCAGCTATTGAGGAGAGGGCTCATGACCAGGCGGCAGTCGCGCAGGAGCCCGTCGATAGTCCGGCTCAAATGGTGACCAAGATTGAAGTGCGCCCGGAAGGCGATGAAGTAACCGTTCGCGTAAAAGGCGATGGAAGGTTGTTCCATTCAGCGCAACTGTTGGATGACAACCGGCTCGTCGTCGATCTGATTGCAGTGTCATCGGCGCTCAAATCCTCTTTTGTGTCGGGACAGCATCAGCTCCTCAAAAAAGTTCGGGTCGGTTATCATGCCGATAAAGTTCGCCTTGTTCTGGATCTTCTTGGTCGACCGTCTTTTTCAGTCATGCCTGCCGGCAATGATATTCTGGTTTCTCTGAAGCCGAGAGCGGTGGACACAAGTGCCGCTGCAGGTAGCGGGCTGTCATCGACTACGGGAAGTTTAGTTGACCAAGCCCCGGTTGGAGAGGGTGATGTTCCAGATCAGGGCCGGTGGTTGGCACAGGCAGATGTTCGAGTGAAGAATGGGCGAGTCATGGGCCCGTCCCAAGGGAAGTTCAAAGTTCGAACCGTTCAGATGGCTGCAGAGGGTGCAACCCCAGAGAGTGATCCCAGAGGTGATGATCTTGTGGCGGGTAAGACACACTACGCGGGCCGTCGAATTTCATTAGACTTTCAGCAAGCGGATATCACAAATATTCTTCGCCTGATCGCTGAGGTGAGCGGGTTTAATATCGTCGTGGGTGAGGGAGTCAAAGCAAAGGTTACCATGAAGCTTGTGAGTGTGCCCTGGGATCAAGCCCTGGATATGCTGCTCAAGATGAATGGACTGGGTATGATTCGCCAGGGAACGATTGTATGGGTTGATTCGTTGTCGAATATTGCCAAACAGCAGGATGAAGAAGCCCGTGCGAAAGATGCTAAGACAAAAGCGGAAGAGCTTCTCGATCGTGTGTTCTACATCAGGAACATTCAGGCGCAAGAACTCCAGACCGCGCTGCGGCAGTATTTGGGCCCTCGCGGAGTGATGAATATCAGCCAAGGGAGCAATGCTCTCATCGTGAGAGATACTGAGAGCAAGCTGGCGGTCTTGAAACAGTTGGTGGATGGATTGGATCTTCAAGTTCCCCAGGTTCAGATTGAAGCGCGCATCGTTCAAGCCGATACGGTCTATGCTCGTGGTCTGGGGATCCAATGGGGCTTTCAGAACACCGACTTTGGAACCAACTCATTTAATTTTGCCGGGAATGCAACGGGCGCATTCGCGCCTGTTGCAGGTACTGGCGGGACCACAATTCCCCGTGACTTTATCGTCAATCTTCCTGCGCAGGTTGGCGGTCTTCCGTCAGTTCCGGCCATCGGATATCAGTTTGGTAAACTAGCGCCCGGCTTTGCCTTGGATTTGCGGCTTTCTGCCGGAGAGTTGCTTGGGTTAAGTAAAGTGATTGCGGCTCCGAAAATCACCACGTTGGATAAGCGCGAAGCAAAGATCTCGCAAGGTGAGTCGATTCCGTTTCAAACGACTTCTCTTCAGGGGACGCAGACGACATTCGTCGATGCGAATCTTGAACTGAACGTGACCCCGCAAATTACGTCGCGTGATCCGAAGGAAGTCGGGAAGCAGATTCTTATGAAGGTTCGTGCAACTAGGAATGCGGTTGGCGCGCGAAGCAATCCAGCCGGTCCGAGCATCGATCGTCGTGAGGCGACCACTCAGGTCATTGTGCGCGACGGCGAAACGATGGTGATCGGTGGCGTGTTTGTCGATACTCAGAATAACAATGTCCAGGGTGTTCCCTACCTTTCACGGATTCCGGTCCTGGGGTGGTTGTTTAAAAATAAATCAGAGAGCGTTTCGAAGCAGGAACTCTTGATCTTCATGACGCCGACGATTATCCGCACCACATAGGAGATTGCCCGTGGCGTTTGCTCGGCCCGTACTTGTTGCAGATCTGCAATGAGTACGGGCCGAGCCATTTGGGGGCCTCTGTGCCATCGTGCAGTGATCAACGGAGCGGCCTCTATTGACTCTGCGGTGGTTGCCTTTTAGTTCGTTGGAAGCTGTGCTACCATCCGTCCGCTCCATGCAAGCGGCCAGTGGTGAATGGGGCACTACAGAATATTCTGCAAATGCGTGGTTAGTGAGGCGCAGCCTCGCAGGCCGAAGTCATTTCTAGAGAGCGTTAGACCTATGGGTAGTGCGGAACAACGGGTCTCAGTGTCACTTGGATCGCGAAGCTACGACATTGTTATCAAGTCAGGCTTGATCAGCGAACTTGCCGCGCGTCTTCAATCCATCACCTCGACAGAGCGTATCGGTATTGTGACGGATCGGCATGTTGCGAAGCATTATCTCCCTGCCGTACTCACGCAATGTGAACGCGCTGGATTTCACCCGGTCCCAGTAGTGTTGCCACCGGGGGAAAAGAATAAGACGCTTGCGACCGTCGGGAAGATTCTTAATGTGCTGGCGCAGGAACGGTTCGAGCGGAAGTCATTACTGATAGCGTTGGGGGGGGGAGTCGTTGGAGATTTGACGGGATTTGCTGCGGCCATATACCAGCGAGGGATTCCGTTCGTCCAAGTGCCGACCACACTGGTGGCGCAAGTAGATTCGAGCGTCGGAGGGAAAACCGGCGTAGACCATCGATTGGGCAAGAATTTGATCGGCGCATTCCATCAGCCGAAAGCTGTGTGGATTGATCCGGTACTCTTGCGCACCCTTCCGAAGCGGGAATGGATTGCAGGTCTGGCCGAAGTGATCAAGTACGGCATCATTGCCGACAAGGCCTTCTTTGCGTATCTTGAACGAATGATGCCGTCCTTATTGAAGCTTGAGCCGCAAGCCGTTATGCAGATTGTGAAACGGTCCTGTGAGATCAAGGCACAGGTGGTAGCCGAGGATGAACAGGAGTCGGATCGTCGGAGAATTTTGAATTACGGCCATACGATCGGACATGCACTGGAGGCCTTGGGCGGTTATCGCTCATTGATCCATGGCGAGGCGGTGGGCATTGGATTGGTGCTCGAAGCGGATTTAGCCAGGCACCAGGGGTACTGCGATTCCGAGACGGTCGATCGAATCCGGTCGTTGGTTCTTGCGGCTGGTTTGTCCGATCGTCCGACTAGTCGTTCCTCCGCAAAAGTATGGACGGCAATGCAGCATGACAAGAAAGTCTCGCAGGGGAAGGTCGTGGGTGTGTGGCCGGAATCGATCGGGCAAGTCCGGATCGCGCCGCTGGAGCGAACAGCTTTTACTGGCTGGTTTAAAACGGTTTCCGTTGGAGCCAGAGGGCGATCAAAGCGGGTAGAGAACTAGTGACAGTGTGGGACGTTTTCTCTCGGGATCTATAGGTATGGAATCAAAAAAACTTTCTGCCGTACAACTAGAGCAAGCCTTGCGAGAAAAGACTCGCGAGGTGGACGTGTTGCACCGGATCAGCGAGTCGATCAGCAACACGCTCGATCTTGAGGCTGTGTTACGGCATATCGTCGATGTTGTCGTCGAAGTGACGAAAGCGGATGCCTGTCTCCTGTATCTGCTGTCCGATGGACGGGATGAACTCATCCTTCGGGCATCAAAAAATCCACATCCCAGACTGATCGGGCGCATTACCATCGGGTTGGGTGAAGGCATCACCGGCTGGGTGGCCCGTGAGCGAACGCGCGTCGTGATTCCCAGCAACGCCAGTGAAGATCCTCGATTCAAGTTTTTCAACAACCTTCCTGAGGATAGGTACCAGGCCTTTGTGTCCGTGCCGATTCTTGCCAAGAAAGAGGTCAGCGGCGTCATCAATGTGCAGCATAAGCGCTCGCGCCGCTATCGTGAGGACGAACTGGCGCTGCTCACGACTATTGCCAATCAGGTCGGCGGGGCTATCGAGAATGCCCGCCTCTACGATCAGATGCGTCGGAAGGCGCTGCAGTTGGAAACGCTGTCGCAAGTATCCGAGACGGTCGCTTCGAACAGGATTACCGATGATGTCTTGCAGCTCATTGTGACCATGACGGCGCAGATGTTGGGGTCGAAAATCTGTTCGATCATGCTGCTGGACGAAGCCAGCGGGGAACTGCGGATTGCGGCCACGCAAAGTTTGAGTGAAGAGTATCGGCGAAAGCCCAATCTCAGGATCGGGCAAAGCATCAGCGGTCGAGCCGTCCAGGAGCGCCGGTCGATCATTGTTCCCGAGGTGACGAAAGATCGGGACTATATGTATCCGGACCTGGCGGCGAAGGAGGGGCTCTGTTCCTTGCTGTCGGTGCCGATGATGATGCGGGAGAAGTGCGTGGGGGTGATCAATAGTTACACGTCGGTTCCCCATACCTTTACCTCGGAGGAAGTACGGCTCATGCAGGCGATCGCCAATCAGGCGGCGATTTCCATCGAACACACGACATTGTTGGAAAAATCGTTCGAGATGCAAGAGGCCCTGGCCGTGCGGAAGTTATTGGATCGCGCGAAGGGGTATCTCATGCGATCCAAGAGATTGTCAGAAGAGGAAGCCTTCAAACTCATTCAGCGGCAAAGTATGGATTTGCGGAAATCCATGAGAGAGATAGCCGAAGCGATCCTGCTTGCCGGGGACATCGATGAACGAGCCGAGAAGCGAAACGTCTGATCCTGTCTTGAGTTATCGAACCCGGTCTGTGGCCGGCGCGGCGGGTTCTGGCGGCTGGCGGTTCAGCTGCTGACGAATCTCCTGTAGTTCCTTCCTCACGCTTTCCAGCTCACGGCTTTCTGCTGCATTTGCTCCTGGAGTGTACGCACGTCGGCTTCCCGACCTGTGCTCGGGGCAATCGGATTGGCGCCGGGCCGAGTCTGTAGAGGAGTGGGTGTCACAATGGGAGCGGGGACCGAACTTAATCCCGCGATCTGCTCGTAGTCGAGCACGTGCGTGGCGGCGGCATCACCCCAGCGCCACCCTTGTCTTGTGGGCTGCGATGGCGTCGGGTCGTGTGGCTTGCGATGAGTGATGGGCGTTTGCCCGATACCGTAACGAAATCATGATCACGCTGGCC
>Ga0209079_10000144_pt1 | contig 33484 bp, 36 predicted proteins | sample PPLLaktember2015_2_FD_187259 | JGI IMG/M metagenome (GOLD analysis project Ga0209079, IMG submission 187259) | Freshwater sediment microbial communities from Prairie Pothole Lake near Jamestown, North Dakota, USA - PPLs Lake P7 Core (6) Depth... | ecosystem: Environmental > Aquatic > Freshwater... | reverse complement strand
CATCGTGAAGGCGGGCGATGCCGTGAAGGAAGACGAGGAGCTCATCATCCTCGAGGCCATGAAGATGGAGAACCCCATCGTGGCCCCCGGCAACGGCACCGTGAAGGAGATCAAGGTCAAGGAAGGGGACAAGGTCAACACCAGCCAGGTCCTCGTCGTTCTGGGATAGTTTAAGAGGGGCCCTCCCCCCGTGCAGGGGGAGGGTAGCCCTGCCGTCTCGCCTGGTCTCGTCTTCATCCTATTCGAATTGAAGAGGCGGAAAAATGGCCCGGAAAAAATTCACATAAAGCGTTAGACTTTTTTGACAAATTGGACTAAGCAAGCATAGGCTGAATACCCTATCTAAAAAATCCCAATAGGGAGGGAGTAAAAATGGAATTTTTGGGTGTATCCTTGGCGGCCTGGATGTCCATCCTGGCCCTCACCATCGTCATTATCATCAGTTGCATCAACGAAAATCTTCACGTGGGCTTCCTCGCCATCGCCTTCGGGATCGTCGTGGGGGCCGTATTCATGAACATGGGGGCCAGCAAGGTCGTGGCGGGGTTCCCGATGAGCCTCTTCATGATTCTTGTGGGCGTGACCTTCATGTTCGCCATGGCCCAGGTCAACGGCACCCTGGGCAAGATCACGTCCTACGCGATCCGCGTCTGCGGCGGCAACATGATGCTGCTGCCCTTCATCATCTACCTTCTGACCATCTTCATCACCACGATCGGCCCGGGCAACATCGCCGGTGTGGCGCTCCTGGCTCCCATCACCATGGCCATTGCGGGCCAGGTAAAGATGTCGGCCTTCTGCATGACCCTCATCGTCGTCGGGGCCTCCAACTCGGCAGCCTTTTCGCCGTTTGCCCCCACGGGGATCATCTCCCACGGCCTCGTCGAGAAGATGGGCTCCCAGATCCCCGATCTCTTCGTCAAGTACTCCATCAACGAAATCGACTGGAAGGTCTATTTCAATTCCATCATCGCCCAGGGTATCGCCGTCATCCCCGGCTTCCTGATCTTCGGAGGCTGGAAGTGGATGATGTCGCACAAGGGCAAGTCGGTGGACATCAACACGATTGCCCCGAAGCCCGAGCCCTTCACCAGGCAGCAGTGGTTCACCGTGGCCTGCATCGTTACCCTGATCCTGCTGGTCGTCGTCCCGGCCCTTCCCGGCATGAAGCAGTTCTTCCCCAAGTGGTTGCTCCTGATGGCCTCCAACGTCGGCACCGTCGGGTTCGTGCTCGCGGGCCTCATGATGTTATTCGACGTGGCCGACAGCAGGGCTTCCGTGAAGGTCATGCCCTGGTTTGTCATCATGATGGTCTGCGGTGTTACCGTTCTCATCGAGATCATGGAGAAATCGGGCGGCCTCAAGGCCATGGTGTTGGCCATCTCCGCCTTCTCGGGCCCCACGACGGTCCACTTCTGGCTGGGCCTCGTCACAGGCGTGATCTCGGCCTACTCGAGCTCCTCCGGTGTCGTCATGCCGGCCTTCCTGCCGCTCGTACCGGGGCTCCTTCAGCAGGTCCCCGGCGCCGATGCCGTCGGCATGATCTCGTCGATCAACGTGGGCGCCCACCTCGTCGATGCCTCGCCGCTCTCCACGCTGGGCGCGCTCTGCATTGCCTGCGCCGCTGAGAGCGAAGACAAGCAGAAGCTCTTCCGCGACCTGCTGATATGGGGTCTCTCCATGTCGATTGTCGGCGCTCTCATCTGCTTGCTCTTCTTCGGTGTCCTGGGCATCTAAGGTTCAAGGATTCTCTGACAACACAAAAGGCCGGGGGGTTTAGCCTCCCGGCCTTTTTCTTTCCAACAAACCATTTCCTTTTCAGAGAAGAGATAAGTAACGAAGATTGCCGCGTCGGCCTTTCGGCCTCCTCGCAATGACGTTTCTTTTTTACCTCGACACTCTGCCCTCGTCCCTTACCCCTTGATAACTTGAGCCTTGTGGCTTGGGGCTTGTTGCTTGCGGCTGTCCTCAGTCCTTCCTGTACGTCTTTGCCCCCTCGACATAGAGGTCATTTCCCTTCGTGTCGTTGATGACGACGACGGGGAAGTCCTCCACCTCCATGCGCTGGATGGCCTCGGGCCCGAGGTCCTCGTAGGCGACCGTCTCGGCCTTCTTGATGCTTCGGGCCAGCAGCGCCCCCGCCCCGCCGGTTGCGCCGAAATAGATAGCCTTGTATTTTTTCATGGCCTCGACCACTTCAGCTCCGCGGTTTCCCTTGCCGATCATGCCCTTGAGACCCAGCTCCATGAGCTTCGGGGCAAAGGCGTCCATCCGGTAGCTCGTCGTGGGCCCCGCCGAGCCGATGGGCTTGCCCGGTTTGGCCGGTGCCGGCCCCACGTAGTAGATCACCTGGCCGCGGATGTCGATGGGCAACTCTTTACCCGCCAGTATGAGATCGTAAAGCCGTTTGTGAGCGGCATCCCTTCCCGTGTAGATCACCCCCGTGAGAAGCACCTTGTCGCCGATCTTGAGCTTCTCCACATCCTTGTCGGTAAGCGGCGTCTTCAGTTTTATTTCAGCCATTCTTGACTTCCCTCTTCCCGTTGCCCATTACCCAATTTCTAAATTACTGCTTCTTTATGCCTTGTCGCATGACACTGGACGTTCACCGCCACGGGGAGGCTCGCGATGTGGCAGGGCTCCACCTCGAAGAAGACATCGAGAGACGTTGTGTTGCCGCCGTAACCCATGGGCCCGATCCCGAGCTTGTTGATCCGCTCCAGGACCTCGACCTCGACTTTCGCCAGCTCCGGGTCGGCGTTGCGCTCGCCGATCTTTCTCGTGAGGGCCTTTTTGGCCAGCAGGGCCGACCGCTCGAAGGTCCCGCCGATCCCAACGCCCACCACCGTTGGCGGGCAGGGGTTCGAGCCCGAGGCCTCGATGCGCTTCACGATGAAGTCCTTGATCCCCTCGAGCCCCGCCGAGGGAGAGAGCATGTCCACGCGGCTCATGTTCTCCGCCCCTCCCCCCTTCGGGACGGCGACGATGCGGACCTTGTCGCCGGAGACGATGTCGAAGTGGATAACGGCAGGCGTGTTGTCCTTCGTGTTCGCCCGCGTGAAGGGGTGGCAGGCCGATTTCCGGAGATAGCCTTCCCCGTAACCTTTTTTAACCCCTTCGTTGATGGCCGCCTTCAGGTCGCCCCCGACGACGTGGACATCCTGCCCGACCTCGACAAAAAGGACGGCCAGGCCCGTGTCCTGACAGATGGGGGACTGCTCGTCCCGGGCAATCCGGGCGTTCTCCTTGAGCTCCCTGAGGACCTCCCTGGCGACGGGGGATTCGTCCGTCGCGATGCCCCGGTCGAAGGCCGCGAGGACATCTTCGCCCAGATTGCAGTTGGCGTCGATGAAGAGGTCGCGGACGGCCTTGGTAATCTCTGTTGCTTGGACTTCTCTCATGGTCACTCCGTACACTCCGCAGGGCTGTGGACCGGTGACTCGTCGGGAAAACAGCCACAAGCCCCAAGCCTCAAGGCTTCATAGGGAATAAGATTTATTTTTTCGCCATTTTCAGGATTTCGGCCACGAGCTTTTCGATGCCCTGGGCCACCTTCGAGATCGTCGGGCCCAGCATGTAGGCCGGCGTCGTGACGATCCGGTTGGCCTCGTCGACGACGATCCCCTCGACGGGGGCATCGACATGCTTGCCTCCCATGGCCTCGATGGCGCCCGACGCGCCGGGGTCATTGCCGATGGTGAGCTTCGCGTTTAACGCACCGAGAACCTTGGCGGCAATCACGGGGGCGATGCACATGAAGCCGATGGGTTTCTTTGCGGCATGGACTTCTTTGATGAGCCTTGCCACGTCGGGGTTCACGACGCAGTCGGGGCCCTTCACGGCAAAGTCGCAGAGGTTCTTGGCCGCACCGAAGCCGCCCGGAAAGATCAGGGCGTCCAGGTCGGCGGCTTTCACGTCTTTCATGTTCTGGATCTCGCCGCGGGCGATGCGGGAGGACTCGCAGAGGACGTTTCTCGACTCCGGGCTGGGCTCGCCCCTGGTGTGGTCGATCACGTGCATCTGGTCGACGTCCGGCGCCATGCAGAGGATCTGCGCGCCTGCCTTGTCCAGAAAATACAGGGTCAGGGTGGCCTCGTGGATCTCGGCCCCATCGTATACACCGCAGCCCGACAGAACGACACCAACCTTTGCCATGGCATTTCACCTCCAGCATTTCGTGAACAGATGGAAAGACGGGGGCCAGTTTCCAGCAGACCCCGCGCAGAAATATAGATGAACACCCGGACGAGTGTCAACGAAAATGCGCCGACACGAAAGGACCCCGCTTAAGCAGCGAGGTCCTTCGTCACGGAGAGCAGGGAGAATCGATCGTCAGGATGTCACTTTCCTGGGATACCTGTAGATCTCGTACTCCGTCGGGGAGCCGATGAGGGCATCGATTTTCCCCTGGAGTTCCTTGCGCTCGTCTGTGGCAATCCATTTTTTCCAGAAATGCTCATCTTCCCAGATGCTGATGACGAGGTAATCTTCGGGCTTCTCGCCGCTGTGCAGCGTCTCCCCGGAGATGTAGCCGGCCTGTTTCGAGGCCTCGCTTCTGAGCTTCGTGACCAGATCCAGGAACTCCTTCTGTTTCTCAACGGGCGCTCTTCTCTTGATCATGACCTTGATCATGTCCCATCCCTCCTTTCTCGCGAGCGGTGAGCTGCAACGCAGCCCACTTCATTCATCGCATTCGGCTTCGGGCCCAAACCCGGGAAGACCGGTCATATTGACCAACCGGGCTACGGGATGATTTGCTGTCTGATGACGGTCATGCCGGTCCCCTTGCCGGGACCGATCAACGCTTGCCGCCGAGAAATCGAGCCGGAAGAGCAGATGTCGTTGCTGGATCAGGAGATGCTAACGCGTCGGAAATTGAAGCCGAGGAATGAGGGTTATTTCTTGGGATTGGAAGGTGACCGCTCCAGGTAGTCGCTGGGTTCGGCTTTGTGGTAACGCTTTTCGGGATAGTGGTAGATGTCGTAAGTCGTTTTTTTCCCCAGGAGTTTGTCGATCTTGTCCTGCAGCGCCTTGCGGGGCGGGCTGGAAACCCACTTTTCCCAGTCCTCCAGGGTATCCCAGGTGCTGATAACGAGGTACTCGTCGGGGTTGCTCACGTGGCGCATGGTCTCGCCGGAGATATAGCCGGGCTGCTTCGATACCATGCTCCTCAATTCCGTGATGAGAGATACGAGGTCCTTCTCCTTTTCAGGCGTCACCCATCGTTTGATCATGACTCGAATGGCCATATCCGTCACCTCCTTTCGTTGATACAGCATTCGGGATTCCTATGTTTATGAATACAACTGTAAGGGAGCGACTTCAAGTGTAAAAATGGTGGCGCGGTCGAAAGGATGGGGGAAGGGATGATTCAGCGCGGCATGGACTCGATGACCTGGCGGATCCCCTCGCAGGCCCCGAATGGGATGCCGATGTGGCCTGCGGGGATCTCGTAATCGCGGGGATTGATCCGGATCAGGGTGGCCTTTGCCCCCCGGACGACACCCTCCGAGGTCATCCGGACCGTTGCCACGGCCTTTCCGGCGCCCAGTTCCACCACGGCGAGACTGGCGCCGCTGCGGGAGAGCCCCTCGAGCCATCGGCTGAAGCGGTCGCTCTGGATTCGGGTGCGGTGCGGGATCCAATCCCAGTCATTGAACATCAGGACGTTGGGCCGCGCCAGGGATCCGCACTTCGGGCAGCGCGGCAGCGGGTCGCGGGCCCGGAACTGCGTCTCGTCAATGTCCGGGTCCACGCCCCGGGCATCCCAGATGTCCTGAGAGCAGGGCCGCAAGCACTGCAGATGGTGAATGGAGCCGTGGCACTCTTCGATCCGGTCTTCCTCAAAGCCGGCAATCTGGAACTGGCCGTCGACGTTGGAGGTGAACACGAAATACCCCCCTTTTTTCAGCCTGCCGATCTCCAGGAGCAGCCTGAACCCCTCGTGCGGAATCGTGCGTCGATAAAGGTTCAGCCGGTGGCCGTAGAACCCCCACGCCAGGGATGGATCCCTCTCGAACCAAAAGGGGTTGGCCATCTCCACGAAAGAAACCCCCAGCTTGGCCATGGGCGGATAGGCCTTCCAGAACCCCTCGTTGCCCCGGAAGTCGGGCAGGCCCGAGTCTACGCCCATGCCGGCGCCTGCCGTCACGAGAAGCGCGTCGGCCTCAAGGAGGGCAAGGGCGGCTCGTTTGAGATTTTCGTTCAGGTCCATGGAATTGCTGGTTGACCGGGTTGCGTGAAGCGCTAACCCAGGCGCCGGTGGAGCTCGTTTCGAAGGGCTCTTCCCTCCAGGGAGTTCAGGACGATGTCCTCGATGATCTGCTGCTCCCTCTGGTTGTGGACAACTCCCTCGAGCACGATCTTGCTGCCGTCGTAGGACACCTTCAGCGTCGGTGCATGAATTTTGGGGTTCGTGAGGATGCGGGCCCGGATGCGGGCGGCGACGGCCCTGCCCACGAGAAGGTCCCACGTGTCGGGGGTGATCATCTGGTCCCTCACCCGGAGGGCATCGACGATGATCTTCGCGATCTGGTCGTAGGACTGGGTCGCCGCGTTGAAGACCATATCGTAATTCTTGAGGTCGAACCAGTCTTTCCCGTAGATGGCCTTTATGTAGCCGACCCTGGCTTTGTCGGTCCGCCTGACGACATCCTCGGCCGCCTTTTCGCCGATCTCGCTTTTCTCCATGAGGCGCCGGACGCGGACCTCGAAAGGCGCCGTTAGCCGGACCTTCAGGACAAAGGGAAGGTCCGTGAGAACGAAGCTCCCGCCCTGGCCGATGACGATGGCCTTGTCCCTCAGGGCATGGTCGTAGATGTACGCTTCCAGCAGAGCCACGAAGCCGCGGTATTCCCAGTCATAGCGGTCCCAGAGCGAGGGCCTCTCCTGATCGAGCTCGCGAAAGAGGTTCTCCCAGCGCCCGCCGGCGGCCCTCATGTAGGCAATGCTCTGGTCCTTGCCGGAGCATTTGTAGCCCAGCGCTTCGCCGACCTGGGTCGCCACTTCCTGCCCGCCGCTTCTGAAATCAAGAGATATTGCAAGAATAGCCATAGATACTCTGTCTCGTCATGGATCAACCGGCACGTGCGAACAGGCCTCTCCGATTGCCCGCCCCGGGTGTTCCCGATGAATTCCATTGCGCAAGGAGGGGAGTTGAAAAGAGTGATGAATGACCCCGCCCCTCTTGCCCTCCCGTCGCTGACATGCGGCAGATGACCGGGAGAAGGGCAACGCCGGCAAACACAGATGGGGTGGCCTTCATGCGTTCCCATCTTGTCACGTTGCATCATAGCGATCCCTGCTTTCTTGTCAAGAAAAAAAGTGGCTTTTACCGATTCTAACCTGTCGGATATTCAAGAAATTTTAGCCACAGGCGGGCCTTCGGGATCCCCTTTCCCAAAGGGGGGAGAAATCCCGGGAGGCTGCAGGGCGAAGGCAGGCAAAACAGGCCCCGTTGCATGTGACTGACAACAGATGGGGGAACGGGAAAGGACTCTCAGGGAGACTCGTCAATCGGCTGCGGGGACTGCTGTGTCGCTTCTGAAATACCTCCCCGGCGTCACTCCCAGCGCCTTGCGGAAAACGGATACGAAGGCGCTCAGGCTGCTGTAGCCCACATCCAGCGCGATGTTGGTGACAGGCTCGCCCCGACCCAGAAGTCTGAGAGCCTCGAGCAGCCGCAGTTGCTGGCGCCACTGGTGGAAGTTCATCCCCGTTTCCGCCCGGAAGAGCCGCGAGAGAGTGCGCCCCGTTGCCCCCACGTGGGCTCCCCACTCTTCGATCGTCCTGCCGTCGGCCGGGTGGCCGCTCAGCTGATCGAAGATTTTTCTCAGCCGCAGGTCCCGGGGAATCGGAAGATCCAGGGGTACGGGGCTGCCGAACTGGATGATCTCAACGATGAGGCTCATTATGCGCTCGGCGTGACTGCCCGGTTCATAGAAACGCGGCAGGGTCGTGCTGTACACGATGAGTTCTCGAAGCAGGGCAGAGACGGAGACAATGCGGCAGGTCGGCGGAAAATCCCGGACGGCGTCGGGTTTGATGTACAGCGTCCGCATCGAAAGATGCCCCGATGCCCGGATGTGGTGCTCCGTGAACGCCGGGATCCACATGGCCCGAAGCGGCGGCAGGACCCAGACGCCGCTGCCCGTCGTCACCGTCATCACGCCCGTTGAGGCATAGAGAAGCTGGGCTCTGGAGTGCCAGTGCAGAGGGATCACGTGACCGTCCGGGTGGTCCAGGGCCAGTGCGATGACCGCCTGGGGAGCGCTCATGAGATGCTTCTGACGCTCCGGCGAAGACGGGCTTGTCCGTATTGCGACATTTTTTATCTTCATGGCGCAAGCAGGATAACCGGCCACCCGGGTAGAGTCAAGCGAGGAAGGAATGAAAGGAATACCATGAGAAACCGATTCGTCTGGCTTGCCGCCCTGGGCCATCTGTTCACGGACCTCAACCAGGGGGCGGTGCCTGCCCTCCTGCCCTTTTTTATCTCCGAATATCATCTCAGCTACGCATCGGCCGCGGGTCTCGTTGCCGCCCTGAGCATCGCCTCCACCGTCATCCAGCCCCTCTTCGGTTTCTACGCGGACCGCCTGTCGAAGCCCTGGCTGATCCCGGCAGGTGTCGGGATGGCGGGCTGCGGTGTTGCATTCTGCACCCTGTTGCCCGACTACGGGTTCGCCGTCGCAATGATTGTCCTGAGCGGGATCGGGATCGCGGCGTTTCATCCCGAGGGGGCTCGTCTCGTGCACAACCACGCAGGCGAGAAGAAGGCAACGGCCATGAGTGTCTTTGCCGTGGGGGGCCAGATGGGCATCGCCCTGGGCCCGATCATGGCGACGGTCGTCGTCTCGGCCTGGGGCCTGAGAGGCACGGCATTGCTGGCGATCCCCTTCGTCCTCATGGCGGCGTTCCTGGCCTTTCAACTGACGGGAACGGGCGGCGGGCCGGGGGCCGCAAAAGCTGCCGCCGCCCAGACGGGCGAAAGGCCCAAGGACCAATGGGTTCCCTTCGCCATCGTCACGGGGGTCGTCATCATCCGGTCCATCATCTTCTACGGGTTGAACACCTTCATCCCCCTGTACTGGATCAACATCTACCAGCAGTCCGCCACGGTGGCCGCAACGGCCCTGTCCATCATGTTCGGGGCGGGTGTCGCAGGGACGCTCTGGGGCGGGAGGCTGGCCGACAAGTACGGCCATCGCAAAATCGTCCTCGTCGGGTACGCGGCGCTGATCCCCTTGCTCATCCTCTTTGTCCAGGTAAAGGAGGTACTGGTTGCCACGGCGCTGCTGGTTCCGATCGGCATCGTGCTTCTGTCGACCTACAGCCCGCTTGTCGTGATGGGACAGAGGTTCCTGCCGAACCAGGTGGGCCTCGCCTCGGGGATCACGCTGGGAGTGGCCATTTCCATCGGCGGGATCGTAGCCCCCCTTCTGGGACATGTGGCGGACGGCCAGGGCCTGCCGGCGGCGCTCACGGTGCTGGCATTTCTCACCGTACCGGCCGTATTGCTGACCCTGATGCTCCCTCGCCCGCAAACTAAACAGGGAGAGAAGTTCTGAAGTTATGAAGTTGAGAAGTTTGGGTAAATCTCAAATAAATCGCATGCGTTTCTTTTTCCGAGCTTCGTAACTTCCGAACTTCCTTCTTTTCGAGCGGCTGCAGCGGCCCGACAAATCTGCGATCAGAATGTGGCAAAAAAGTGCCTTTCCCTTCCGGCCGCTCAAGTTTCCTGTACGCTCGCCGATCAAAATAGCAGATCCATATCGATTGGTTAGCACGTATTTCCTTTTTTTTCGAAGGAAGGTACGATCCTTGCTAATATAGTTGACAAATGGAAGGCGACGTGACAAATTATTGCGTCGAAAACAATCTGGAAGAACTCCCTGCGGCGCGGGCCTCATGACATTCGCAAAAGGCCACATCCCTTCCGGGCCATGCCCGCCCACGAAAGACATCGCAGGGATGCAAACCCTTCCGGTTTCGCGAGGTGTTTCATGGTGAATCGAAACGTTCTTTTCGTCCTTAGGGACCACTCATAGGGAGTCATGACGGGCCGGGGTGTTCAGCCCAGGCAGATCGAACCATTCAGCACGCATCCCCGGATGCCTTGCATGAAGGAGCGATAGACCGACTCCAGGACCTATGCCGCCCTGCCGATCACCCCGGTGATCATCGGCCGAGATAAGTTCCTTCCCGCTGAAACCGTCAGCACCCTTCAAAGAGAACCTTCTCGAAAGAAGAGACCAAGGTATTCGTGGTCAGAAGCCCTGCGGCTTGTGCGTGCTGTAAAAGCTGCATTTGGAGGCTTCTGCGATGAAACTGAAAGAAACATTGAAACGATTGTTCGACCGGCTGCTGCATCCCACGCTGCGGGAAAGCGAAATCATCAAGACCCTGTCGGGTCTCCCCGGTGTGCGCCCCTTCCTGTATGAGTTCAAGCTGGGCCCCCTCTTCCTGATCTCGGCGTGGCTGCTCCTCTTCCATGCCAACTACACGGGTGCGGCAGAAGACTGGATCCTTTACTTTTTCGGGGGCTTTACCGTGGTGGGGGTCCTGTCGGTGCACAAGGCCGTCATGCGCTTCCTCTACCGGATCGCCCAGTTCGACAAGCCCGTGGAGGGCCAGGACCGCACCATCATGATCACCGCTGAAACGGTGACCCTGCTGGGCTTCCTGATGGCGGCCATGATCTTCCTGAACGAGTTCCAGTCGACGGGATTCGGGATGTAGGCTCTCTGCGCAAAACGCCCTGAGCTACAGGTTCGGCCGGGCGAAGCGACACGAATTTGTAACTTCGCCCGGTCTGTCCGTCATTTCTGCACGAAATTGTCCCCTGGAACAGGTCCTGGTCCTTCCCTGCACCCTGATCCCTGTACCCTTGCCCCTTTTTTATGTCGGGCGGAAGGATGCAACGATGGCGTCAAGTTCCTGGCGGAGCCTGGGCAGGTTCGCCGGCCGGCAGGTAAGGGTCATGACGATGTAGTGGTCCGGCTTGAGCTGGATGAGGCACTGGGCATGTGCCAGGGCGGGTTTCTCCACCCCGTACTCCAGGTAGATGGACGGCAGGTGTCGTATCTTGAGAACCTTGCATACGCTCATCTTCACCGGTTGACCGTAGAGGGCGGTCAGCCGTCTTTCCGTTTCGGCACAGGCGGGGGGCATTTCGCTCTCTTCGATGGCGATGCTCCCCCGGGCCGCCTGGACATTGATACTCTCGATGAGCGCCTCGTCGGATGTCTCGAGGTTGACGAAGAGCTCCACACCGTTCGCGAGGGCTTTTTCCTTCAACCCGCTGAGAATGTCCGTCGTGAAAAGGCTCCGGATGCGCTGACTGTCCGTCCCGATCGGGTTCTCCTTCCCGCCGATGTCAAGCCGATGGACGACGAGCCACTGGGAAGACAGCTTGATGGTGAATCCGTGTTCGCTGCGGTAAACCGGCCCATCGGCCGTCTGAGGGGACGTGCAGGAAAGCACCAGCACGGCAGCGAGTATGAGCACAATGAGGCGGCGCATGGTAAGACCGCAAGATCGCAAGGATACAGAGGAAATCATTCGAATGTGCATGTTCGCGCACCGGACCTTTCGCATCACGTGTTGTTCTTGAGTCCCTGGACCGTGAGGATCACGAGGGCTGCCAGGATCAGGACCCCTCCCCACCCCTCCCAGAAGGAAAGTCTCTCGTCCAGCACGGCATAGGCAAAGAAAAGCCCGAGGACAGGCGTGGCCAGGGAGCCAAGCCCCGCGATCCCCGCGGGGAGGAGCTTGAGGACATAGAACCACATCAGGATTGCCACAGCGCTCGTCAGCACGACGTTGTACGTCATGACCCCGGTCATCCAGGGGGTCCACCGGATCGGCTCCGAAGGAACGACAAGGGCGATGGCCACCAGGAAGAGACCGCCCAATAGGACCTGCCACGCCGAGAGGGAAACCACATCCACCTCCCCGCTGCGATCCATTCGTTTCGTGACAACGGCACTGGCCGCCCAGGCCAGTCCGCTCATGACGGCCAGCAGACTCGGGAACAGGTCCCCCCGGTAGCTCCACGGCTCGAGCAGCAGGACGAGTCCCGCCAGGGCCAGGGCCACGGCCAGCCACTGCAGGCCCTGCGGACGCTCACCCAGAAGAGGCCAGGCCATCAGGATGAGCCAGAACGGCATTGCATACACCAGGATGGCCATTTTCCCCGCGCCCCCCTCGACGAGTGCCCACGTGGCAAATCCCACGGAAAACGTCGTGCAGAGAATTCCCACGAGAAGGGTCATGGGGACGTTTCGAGGCCGCAGGGGACGGCCCTGCCATTTGAGGACCCCCAGAAGGATCATGCCGCCGCCGATCGTCCGGATGGCCGAAAAGTCGAAGGGGGAGGCATGCCGCATCGCCTCCTTGACGAGGACCCAGTTGTAGCCCCAGATCAGAGACATGAGAATCAGGGCCAGTATGGCACGGAGCAAGGTGCTCTGTTTTCTTATCACGTCCAAATCCCCGACAAGGGCCGGCAGGGCCCAGATGCAGGCTCAAGCAACAAGGACCAAGCATCAAGGGAAGACGATCTATTTTCACCTTGCTGCTTGTCGCTTGATGCTTGTCCACGGCAGACTCGAAGGCCGTGCAGACATGAAAAAAGGAGCCTGACCGCATCGGCAGGCTCCTGTCATTTCCTGGTGGTCCCACAGGGAATCGAACCCTGGTTTCCGGCGTGAGAGGCCAGCGTCCTAACCGCTAGACGATGGGACCTTGGCTGGGGGACAAGGATTCGAACCTTGGTAGCAAGATCCAGAGTCTTGAGTCCTACCACTAGACGATCCCCCAGGATCTTCTCGATCTGGAAGCATGGAAAATTAAACGAATCGTGATGAAAAGTCAAGATGAAAAAAGCCGTGATGGGGCAAAAGGCCGGGCAGGGTTATTTCGCGCTGCCCCGGCATGGAGGGTGCCGGAGCGAGACAGGCCTTGATCATGCCGGCGTTCGTGATTATTGTAATCGCTCAGGAATCATGCAGGTCTCCCCTCCGGGAGATCCCCGTGCAGGGGTTCTCGTTTGGGGTGCGCGGCAGCCTCCCCGGGGCCCGGGCAAAAAGCGCGTTTCATTCGAGATATGGCGGGGTTAACCATGTGGCAGTGCAGCAAAAAGTACTTGACAAATCATGTGTTTTATAATTAACAAGTACTCTTTCGCGAAAGCTTCTTTCGGGAAGCCGTGAATTCATTCGCAAGGGACACTCTTTGAAGATCCAAGTATCGCTCATTCCCGAAGAGGGGCAACAGTTTCAATACACGCTCGACGGGGACTGGTACCGGGAGTATCTGCAGAAAGGCGGCGGGATCGATTTCCGCATCCACCCGGCGCGCATCGCCGCAGAGATCCACAAGATCCTCGAGACGGTGACCCTGGACATCAGCGTGGAGACGGCCCTGGACCTCGACTGCGGGCGATGCCTCGAGCCTTTCACGCTTCCCGTGCAAAGCGGTTTCCGATACACCCTGGTCCCTGCGCGCGATGACGAGGACCAGAAGGCGGAGCTGGCCGACGAGGACATCTCGTTCGGGTATTACCAGGACGACCTGATCGACATCGACGCACTGATCTACGAACAGATCATGCTCCAGGTCCCCATCAAGCCGCTGTGCGCGGAAGCCTGCAGGGGACTGTGCGCACAATGCGGAGCAAACCTCAACACGGCGCCCTGTGAATGCAGGCCCGGCGCCGTCGACAGCCGCCTGGAGGCTCTGAAGAAGTTCAAGGTAAAAAAACAAAACTGAGGGAGAACCCCAACCTATGCCGAACCCAGTAAAGAGACATTCGAAATCGAGACGCGACAGCAGACGGGCCCACGATGCCATCAAGGCGCCGGCCGGCGCAGTCTGCCCCCAGTGCAACGAGCCGAAGATGCCTCACCGCGCCTGCCTGAACTGCGGCACCTACAAGGGCAGGGAAGTGGTGAACGTCGACAAGGGCGAATAACGTCCCCCCCGGGGTAGTTTATGGCCACGCTGGGTATTGTCTTTCCCGGGCAGGGCTCACAGTACGTGGGCATGGGCCGGGAGCTCTTCCAGCAGTTCGAACCCGCCAGGGCGTGCTTCGAAGAGGCGCAGACGGTGCTCGGCTCGGACATCTCGCGGCTGTGCTTCGAGGGACCCAGGGAGTTGCTGGATTTGACGATGAACACCCAGGTGGCAACCCTCACCCTTGAGATCGCCGCATGGAGGGTTCTCGAACAGGGACTACCCTTGCGACCGTCGGCCATGGCGGGCCACAGCCTCGGTGAGTACGGCGCGCTCTGTGCGGCCGGCGTCTTGAGCTTTTCCGACGCCCTGCAGATTGTCCGGACAAGGGCCGCATACCAGCAGGAGGCCGTGCCTCCCGGCGTGGGGGCCAACGCGGCCATCCAGGGGCTCAACCGTGACACGGTCGAAGCGATCTGTCGGGAGGTGACAGCCGGATCGGGACTCGTGACGCCCTCGTGCTACAACGCCCAGGACCAGACCGTCGTATCGGGTTTAACGGCATCGGTTGAGACAGTCATGGCGAAGGCCCAGGCGGCCGGGGCGAAACGGGCGGTGAAACTTCCGCTGAGCGCGCCCTTTCACTGTGCGCTCCTGGAAGGGGCGGCCCGGCGACTCGACGGCGAGATCGCCAAACTCGTCTTGCGGGACGGTGACGTCCCCGTGATCCCGAACTGCGACCCGGAATCCCTCCACTCGGCCGAAACGACGAGGGCGCTTCTCGTCAGGCAGATCTACCAGCCGGTACACTGGCTCGAAACGATCGAGAGGATGACCCGGATGGGGGTCGACACGGTCATCGAAGTGGGCCCCAAAAGGGTCCTTTCCGTTCTGGCCCTGCGGATCAACAAGGGTCTGCGGGTTCTCAACGTGGAAAACCTCGAGTCCCTGCAGAGGACCGCGGACACGCTTTCGAAATAGGCGCGGCCTGACGGAGAAGATTTTTTCAGGCTGTTCAAAAATGGCCAGATGCAAGGCATCCTGAAAAGATAGAAGTTAGGAAGCTATGAAGTTAAGAAGCTCGGAAAAGCGGAAACCGTGAGATCGGCTTTCAGCCGCTCCAAGCTTCACAACTTCTCAACTTCCCAGCTTCATCAATCGGGGCCGATGCACATCCGGTCAACAGCCTTGGGACGGGCATGAGACTAAAAGACAAGGTTGCATTGGTCACGGGGGGGTCCCGGGGCATCGGACGGGCCATCTGCCTGCGGCTTGCCGGAGCAGGCGCGTTCGTCTTCGTCAACTACGCCCGCAACGAGAAGGCTGCCAGGGAGACGCTGCGCCTCATCGGGGAAGCCGGAGGCGAAGGAAAGATCGTCTGCTTCGACGTGGCGGACCATAAGGCGGCAACGGAGGCGATCGCCGGCCTCATCCGGGAAAAAGGACGGATCGACATCCTGGCCAACAACGCCGGCGAGTCCCGCGACGGACTGCTCGTCCGCATGAAAGAGCAGGACTGGGACCGTGTCATCGACACGAACCTGAAGGGGGCCTTCAACTGCTGCAGGGCCGTGGCCTATGCCATGATGAAACAGCGCGGGGGCCGCATCATCAACGTCACGTCGATCGTCGCCCTGTCGGGCAATGCCGGCCAGGCCAACTACAGCGCATCGAAGGCGGGCATCATCGGGTTGACGAAATCATTGGCCAGGGAACTCGGGCCGCGCAACATCTGCGTGAACGCCGTGGCCCCCGGCCTGATCATAACGGACATGACCTCCGCCATGACGGAGGAGCAGCGGGAGAAGGTCCTCGAGGGGATTCCCCTCTCCCGGCTGGGCACACCGGACGATGCAGCCGGTGTCGTGCTGTTCCTGGCCTCCGATGAAGCCGGATACATCACGGGACAGGTGATCGGGGTGAACGGGGGCCTGTACATGTGACCCGCCGTTCACAACGATCCGGAGTGGATGCAAAGCGGTCATGACATGGGGCTCACGCTGGACCCTGAATATGGAAGCGAACAGAATCTGAAGGAGGCGGATTGATGTCCATCGAGGAAAAGGTAATCGAGATTATCGTAGAGCAGCTGGATGTGACCCGGGAAGAGTGTGTGCCCGAAGCATCTTTCATAGAGGACCTTGGCGCGGATTCACTCGACCTCGTCGAGTTGATCATGGCCATGGAAGAGAATTTCGGCATCGAGATCTCCGACGAGGAACTGCAGAAGATCCGGACCATCAAGGACGCCATCAACTACATCAAGGGGAAAAAGGGCCTGGCCAGCTAGGCCGACCCGATGGGGTAGCCTTTGGAGCGACGTGTCGTCATCACCGGCATGGGGACCGTGAATCCCGTCGGCAACAGCGTCGACGAGACCTGGGCGGCCCTCTGCGCCGGCAAATCGGGCATCGGGCCCATCACGAAGTTCGATCCCGTCCACCATGCCACAAAGATCGCAGGGGAGCTGAAGAACTTCAATCCGCTCGCTTTCGTGGACAAGAAGGAGCTGCGGAGGAACGACGAGTTCATCGTCTACGCCCTGGCCTGCGCCGACATGGCCATGAAGGACTCGGGGCTCGCCATCGACGAGGGCAACGCCGAGCGCGTGGGCACGATCATCGGCACGGGCATCGGGGGGGTCAAGACCATCGAGAGGGAACACACCGTTCTCGAGCAGAGCGGCCCCAGGAGAGTCTCCCCTTTCACCATCCCGGCCGTCCTGCCCAACCTCGCCGCCGGACAGGTCTCCATCCGATACGGGGCCAAGGGGCCCATCAGCTGCCCTGTCACGGCCTGCGCCGCCGGCACGAGCGCCATCGGCATGGCGTTCCGCCTGATCAAGGACGGCTATGCCGACGCCATGTTCGCGGGCGGCGTCGAGGCGGCCGTCACCCCCTTCGGGGTGGCCGGCTTCAACGTCATGCGGGCGCTCTCGACCCGGAATGACGAACCGGAGAGAGCCAGCCGGCCCTTCGACCGGGACCGCGACGGCTTCGTCATGGGCGAGGGCGGGGGCATCGTCATCCTGGAGGAGCTGACCCTGGCCCGCAGACGCGGCGCCCGTATCTACGCGGAGATCTGCGGGTTCGGCTGCACGGCCGATGCCTATCACATGGCAGCGCCGCCCCCCGGGCACGAGGGAGCCGCACGGAGCATGGAGGTCGCCCTGAAAAGCTGCGGGATGGAGCCCTCCGCAATCGGCTACATCAACGCCCACGGCACCGCAACGCCGCTCAACGACGTCTACGAGACCCAGGCCATCAAGCGGGTCTTCGGGGAGCACAGCCGCAAACTCGCCGTCTCCTCCACGAAGTCCATGACGGGGCATATGCTGGGCGGAGCGGGCGGGCTCGAGGCCATCGTGGCCGTGAAGGCGATCTGTGAAGGGGTCGTGCCGCCCACGATCAACCTGGACAACCCCGATGAGGGATGCGACCTGGACTACGTGCCGCACCGGGCGAAGGAAATGAAGATCGAGGCCGCACTGTCGAACACGTTCGGTTTCGGCGGGGTGAACGCCGTGCTGGCTTTCAGGAAATTCAAGGATTGAGGGAGCGCCGTGAGGATCATCATCGGCTCTGACCACGCCGGGTTTGCCCTCAAGGAGTCCGTCAAAGGATTTCTTTCATCGGCAGGCTATCGCGTCTTCGACGCGGGGACCCACCGCGACGAGTCCGTGGACTATCCCGACTACGGGGTCCTGGCGGCCGGTCGCGTCTCTTCGGGCGAATTCGAAAAGGGGATCCTCATCTGCGGCTCCGGCGTGGGGATGGCGATTGTAGCCAACAAGTTCCCCGGCATCCGGGCAGCCCTGTGTCTCGACGAGGAGACGGCGAGACTTTCCCGGCAGCACAACGATTCGAACATTCTCGTGCTGGCCGGGCGCAAGACGGAGGCCGCCGCGGCCGGGCAGATCATCAAGACGTGGCTGGAAACCCCCTTCGAGGGAGGACGCCACCAGAAGCGCCTCGACAAGATCCGGGAACTGGAACAGAAACTCTGCAAGTAACGCAGGAGGGCGAGAAGACGATGTCGATGTTAAAAAGAATTGACCCCGAGGTGGCGGCCGCCATCCTGGAGGAAACGAAGCGGCAGGCCGGGAAGCTGGAACTCATCCCGTCGGAGAACTTCGTCGACGAGGCGGTCCTCGAGGCCCAGGGCTGCATCATGACGAACAAGTACGCCGAGGGATACCCCGGGAAACGGTACTACCATGGCTGCGAGTTCGTCGACATCGTCGAGAAACTCGCCATCGAGCGGGCCAAGAAACTCTTCGGGGCCGACCACGCGAATGTCCAGGCTCACTCGGGCACCCAGGCCAACATGGCCGTCTACTTTGCCGTCCTTCAGCCCGGGGACACCATCCTGGGCATGAACCTCGCCCACGGCGGACATCTCTCCCACGGCAGCCCCGCCAACTTCTCGGGGCGCTTCTACAAGGTCGTCCACTACGGCGTCGATCAGAAAACCGAGCGTATCGACTTCAATGAAGTGGAAGAACAGGCCAGGAAGCACAAGCCGAAGGTCATCGTCGTCGGGGCGAGCGCCTACCCCCGGGAGATCCCCTTCGAGCCCTTCCGGCAGATCGCCGACCAGGTGGGGGCCGTGGTGCTCTCGGACATCGCCCACGTGGCGGGGCTCGTGGCGGCGGGAATCCACCCGAACCCCGTTCCCCTCTGCGAGTTCGTCACCACAACGACCCACAAGACGCTGCGGGGCCCCCGCGGCGGCATGGTCATGTGCAAAGCCGATTTTGCAAAGGTGCTTGACAGCCGCGTCTTCCCGGGCATGCAGGGTGGCCCGCTTATGCACGTCATCGCCGCCAAGGCCGTGGCCCTCCAGGAGGCACTGACCGAGGAGTTCAAGCAGTACCAAATACAGATCCAGAAAAACGCCCGCACCCTGGCGGAAACGCTCGTGGCCGAGGGATTTCGGCTCGTCTCGGGCGGGACGGACAACCACCTCATGCTCATCGACGTGACCTCCATCGGGGTGACCGGCGCCGAGGGCGCCGACGCACTGGACCGGGCGGGCATTACGGCCAACAAAAACATGATCCCCTTCGACACGCGGGGGCCCATGGTGACGAGCGGCATCCGCGTCGGCACCCCGGCCATCACCTCCCGCGGGATGAAGGAGGCGGAGATGATGCTCGTGGGCCGGTTCATCTCGACGGTCCTCAAGGACCTCAAGAACGAAAGCACGATAGGCAAGGTCCGCAAAGAGGTCAGCGAGCTCTGCGAGCGCTTCCCGCTCTATGCAGACCGCATCGCGAGGGGATAGTTCGCTGGCGCGAAGGATCAAGGATCGAGGCACGAGGTTCGAGGATTTCTGATTTGTACCTCGGTCCTCGTTCCTCGGACCTCGTACCTGAAGGCAGGGCATTCTCGTGCAGTGCGTAAAAGGCAGGCGATCAGCGTGAAGGCAAAGGAAAAAGTGCAAGGGATTGTCCGTCCCAGCTGGGACGAGTACTTCATGGACATCGTGAGCCTCGTCGCGCGCCGCTCCACGTGCCTGCGGCGCGGCGTGGGGGCTGTCCTCGTAAAGGACAAGCGCCTCCTCACGACGGGCTACAACGGTGCCCCGAGCGGACTCAGGCACTGCCTGGAGGTGGGCTGCCTGCGGGAGGAGAAGAAGGTGTCCTCCGGCGAACGCCACGAACTGTGCAGGGGACTTCACGCCGAGCAGAACGCGATCATCCAGGCCGCCGTCCACGGCGTGAGCATCAAGGGGGCAACGCTTTACTGCACGAACCACCCCTGCAGCATCTGCCTGAAGATGCTCATCAACGCGGGGATCACGGAAATTGTCTACCGGGACGGCTACAGCGACGACCTGGCCGCCCGCATGCTCGAAGAGTCGAGTATCCACGTGAGGAAGATATGAAGTGCCCCTTTTGCGCCGACACGGAAAACCGGGTGATCGACTCGCGGATCAGCAAGGAAGGCAACGCCATCCGCAGGCGGCGCGAGTGTGCCTCCTGCGGCAAGCGCTTCACGACCTACGAGTTCGTCGAGGAAGTGCTCCCCATGGTCGTCAAGAAGGACGGCCGGCGCGAGGCCTTCGACCGCTCCAAGATCCTCACGGGGGTCAAGAAGGCCTGCGAAAAGCGGCCCGTCAGCATTGATGCCATCGAGGCCATCGTGGACCGCATCGAGAGGGCCTGCCAGGAGTCTCAGCTGAAGGAGGTCCCCTCGACCTTTGTCGGCGAGCGGGTCATGCAGGAGCTGCACGACCTCGACAAGGTCGCCTACGTAAGGTTTGCCTCGGTGTACAGGCAATTCCGCGACGCCAACGAGTTCCTGGACGAATTGAAAGATCTTTTGAAGTCAAAATAAAGACAGGTTCAGGGGTTAAAGGGTTCAAGGTTCAAGGAACAAAACAGACCAGATAGACCAGACAGACGAGACAGACCAGAATGTTCACCGGCATCATCCAGGACATGGGCACGGTTCGCAAGCTTGCCCGGAAAGGCGAAGACGCCCTTCTCGAGGTGGAGACGGCGCTTGCGCTCGACGATGTCCGGATCGGCGACAGTATCGCCGTGAGCGGGGCCTGCCTCACCGTGACGACGCTGGGAAAGAAAGGCTTCACCTTCGACGTCTCCGCCGAGTCGCTCTCGAAGACATCGCTCGGGAGGCTCAAGGCCGGCGACAGAGTCAACCTGGAAAAGGCCCTCCGGCTGAGCGACTTTCTGGGCGGACACCTGGTGCTGGGGCATGTGGACTGCGTGGGGCGGATCGTGGAGAAAACGGCGCGCGCAGGCTCGATGGTCTTCGGGATCGCCCTGGAGGCCGGCCTTTCGAAGTACGTGGTGGCCAAGGGGTCCATCGCCGTCGACGGGATCAGCCTCACGGTTAATTCGTGCGAAGGGGACCGGTTTTATGTTAATATCATCCCCCACACGGCGGAGAAGACGACGCTGATCGGCAAAAAGGCTGGGGATTCCGTGAACATCGAAACGGACATCCTCGGCAAATACGTGGAAAAACTTCTGCAACCCGGCAAGGGGGTCGACATGGACTTCCTCCGGGAGCACGGGTTCCTGAAATAGAGAAATTAATGGAAGACGGCTTCAGCGGAAGCAGACGGGCGTTTTTGCCGCCCTGATCCGCTCCGCGGGGCGGCCCGGCGAGGAAGGAACCATTCATGGTTGCGCCTCCTTGCGGGATGCGCCCCCGGTCAACAGCCGTAAAGAGGATACAACATGGCAATCAGCAGTATTCCGGAAGCAATCGAAGACATCAAAAACGGCAAGATGGTCATCCTCGTCGACGACGAGGACCGTGAAAACGAGGGCGATCTCTGCATGGCCTCGGAGTTCGTCACCCCCGAAGCCATCAATTTCATGGCCAAGCACGGCCGGGGCCTCATCTGCCTCACCCTGAACAGGGAACTGGCGGAAAAGATCAACCTCAACCTCATGGTGAATGACAACCAGTCGCGCTTCAAGACGGCCTTCACCGTCTCCATCGAGGCGAGGCGAGGCGTCACGACGGGCATCTCGGCCCACGACCGGGCCACGACGATCCGCACGGCCATCACGGACAACGTGAAGCCCGACGACATCGTGAGCCCGGGGCATGTCTTCCCCATCCTCGCCCGCAAGGGCGGCGTCCTGGTGCGCACGGGCCAGACGGAAGGCTCCGTGGATCTCGCACGGCTTGCGGGGCTCAAACCCAGCGGCGTCATCTGCGAGATCATGAAGGACGACGGCACCATGGCGAGGATGCCCGACCTGGAGATCTTCGCGAAAGAGCACGGGCTCAAGATCGTCACCATCGCCGATCTCATCAACTTCCGGATGAAGACGGAATCCTTCGTCCGCCGGGCAGCGACGGCGACACTTCCCACCGCCTTCGGCGGGGACTTCAAGTTCATCGTCTACGAGAACGACGTGGACGAGATGAAGCACGTGGCCCTGGTGAAGGGAGACATCTCGCCCAATGACGCGGTGCTCGTCCGGGTGCACTCCGAGTGCATGACGGGCGACGTCTTCGGGTCCATGCGCTGCGACTGCGGAGATCAGCTCCACACGGCCATGGAGATCATCAACGAGGCCGGCAAGGGCGTCATCGTCTACATGCACCAGGAGGGCCGGGGGATCGGCCTGGTGAACAAGGTCAAGGCCTACGAACTCCAGGAGCACGGACGCGACACGGTGGAAGCGAACATCGAGCTGGGGTTCAAGGAGGATCTCAGAGACTACGGCATCGGCGCCCAGATCCTGGTGGATCTCGGCGTGAAGAAGATCCGCATGCTGACGAACAACCCCAAGAAGGTCGTCGGCATCGAGGGCTACGGCATGACGGTTGTGGAGCGCATCCCCATCGAGATCAAGCCCAATGAGGTAAACCTGAGGTACCTGCGGACGAAGAAAGAAAAGATGGGACATATCCTGAAGGTTTAGGGGACAGGGTCCAGGGTATAGGAATAGAAACAAAGACCAAGAGGGGAACATGAAGAACATCACCGAAGGAAAGATTGTTGCGCAGGGGATGAAGTTCGCCATCGTGGCGAGCCGGTTCAACGACTTCATCAGCAGCAAGCTCATCGAGGGGGCCCTGGATGCGCTCATCCGGGCCGGCGCCCGGGAGCAGGACATCCGGCTGTTCAAATGTCCCGGGGCTTTCGAGATCCCCCTGGTGGCCAAGAAGATCGCGAAAACGGGCAAGGTCGACGCCGTCATCTGCCTCGGGGCCGTGATACGGGGGGCCACGCCTCATTTCGACTACGTCGCCTCCGAGGTCTCAAAGGGAGTCGCCCAGGCGGCCCTCGAGACGGAAGTTCCCATCGTCTTCGGCGTGCTGACAACCGATTCGATCGAGCAGGCCATCGAGCGTGCCGGCACAAAGAGCGGCAACAAGGGGTGGGATGCCGCCCTTTCGGCCATCGAGATGGTGGATCTGTTCAGAAAAATGTAAAGACAAGTACCAGGCAGTCCCCGGAAGGACTCGGGCCTGGCAGGGAATGACATGCGCCTCAGAAGGAAGGCAAGGGAGATTGCCTTACAGGTTCTTTATCAGCTCGATGTCCTGAGAATCGAACCCAGGGAAGCGATCGAGCTTTTCTGGGTGCACTTCAATGCTCCCGCGGAGGCCCGCGAGTTCGCCTCGGAGCTCGTCGAGGGGACGTGGGCCCACAGGGAGGAGATAGATCAACTGATCAGCACCTGCTCGGAAAACTGGTCCCTCGAGCGCATGGCAAGGGTGGACCGGAACATCCTGCGGCTTGCCGTCTACGAGCTCCTCCACGGCCAGGGGATTCCCCCCAAGGTGGCTCTCAACGAAGCCATCGACCTCGGCAAAGAATTCGGTTCCGAAAATTCGGGTTCCTTCATCAACGGCATCCTGGATGCCCTGTACTCGAAGCTGCGTAAGGATCATGCAGATCAAGCTGACAACGGAGAGCCTGGATCGGCTGCCTCATGAGTGCCTGGTGCTGGGCTTTTTTTCCGATGAGCGGCCTCCCAAGGGGAATGGCGGCTTCGTGGACTGGCGCCTCAACGGCCTCGTCTCGAGGCTCATCGCCGACGGGAAAATCAGCGGAGGGTTCTCGGAGAGGGTTCTCATCGAATCCCAGCGGAGAATCCCGCCGCAGAAGATCGTCCTGTTCGGGCTGGGCAAGCGCCGGGAGCTGAGCTACGAGACCATCCGGGAGGCGGGCGCCCGGATGGCCGAAACGGCTGTCCGGATCCATTGCTACGATTTCGCCGTCGAGGTGCCCGGGGCGGGACGATCCCTTCTCGACGTGGCCGAGATGACGACCCACTTCACGACGGGCATGGTCGACTTCCTCGCGGGAGACGTCCAGCATCTCAGCGCGGTCACCCCTTGCCTGCTCTCCGATGAGTCCTTCTTCCAGAAAACCCTTCTGGGCATCCACAAGCTTCGCCTGAACGTAAAAGACAAGGTCCAGATCGACATCCGGATCGCACGGGAGGAAGACTCCCTCCCGATCGGCTGAAACCCTGCAACGGCAAGGGAAACTTATGAAGGTCATCATTATCGGGGCGGGCGAGGTCGGTTACCACATCGCCGACATTCTCTCCAAGGAAAAACAGGACGTCATCCTCATCGATCGCAACGAAGAGCGGCTCAAGGAACTTGCAGAGACCCTCGATGTCATGACGCTGCACGGCAGCGGGAGCAGCCCCGAAGTCCTCAAGAAGGCCGGCCTCAGCGAGGCCGACATGGTTGTCGCCGTCACGGACAGCGACGAAACCAACATGGTGGCCTGCCTGCTGGCCTCGACGCAGTCGCGGGTCGCCTTCAAGATCGCAAGGATCCGCAACCCCGAGCTCGACGAGTACGCAGACATTTTCGGCAAGGATCGCCTCAACATCAATCTCTGCATCAATCCGGAGAGGGAAGCCGTGAAGATTGCGCTGGACCTCATCGAGTTCCCCGGCGCCACGGAAGTGATGGATTTTCATGACGGCCGGATCAAGCTCATCGGCTTCCCCGTCCAGAGCAGCTCCGTGACCGGCAAAACCCTCCAGCAGCTCCGGGAGATCCACCCCGACAGCAAGATGCTCATCACGTCCATCATCCGGGACGACAAGCTCATCGAACCGAAGGGGGATTCCGTGATTCGGGAAAACGACTTCTTCTTTGCCGTGGCCGCCGCGGCGGAGGCGAAGGATCTGCTCCGGATCTTCGGGCGCAAGACGGATCCGGCGAAGCGGATCGTCATCATGGGCGGAGGGAACACGGGCCGGATGCTCGCCGAGGCGCTCGAGGGCAAGGGGCTCGGCGTAAAGATCATCGAGAAGCGCAAGGACCGCTGCCGGTTACTTTCAGAGAGGCTCGACAAGGTCGTGGTCCTTCATGGCGACGGAACGAGCCAGGACCTCCTGCAGGAGGAGAACATCCGGGACATGGACGTCTTCGCCGCCGTCACCAATGACGAGGAGGACAACGTCCTGGGGGCTCTCCTCGCGAAGCGCCTGGGGGTCAAAAAGACGATTGCCCTCATCAACCGGGTCGAGTACATGCCGCTCGTCTCCAAGTTGGGCATCGACGGGGTCATCAACCCGCGGCACGCCGCCATCAGCAAGATCCTCCACTATGTCCGGCGCGGGAAGATCATCTCGGCCTCGCCGCTCCACGACGAGCGGGTGGAGGCCTTCGAGGTCGTGGCCCTGGCCACGTCGGAGATCACAAGCAAACCCGTCAAGAAGATCTCCTTCCCGCCGGGCACGATCGTGGGCGCCATCGTGCGGGGCGAGGAGATGATCATCGCCGGGGGCGACACGGTCATCCAGCCCGGGGACCACGTCATCATCTTCACCTTCCGGTCCTCCATCCCGCAGGTGGAGAAGATCCTCATGGTGAAGCTGGAATACTTCGAATGAACCTGAAGAACATCGCCCACATCCTGGGGATCTTCATCTTTCTCATCGGGGCCGCCATGCTGCCGGCGCTCGCGATTTCCCTCGCCCTGCACGAGGCGGCCTGGACCGCCTTCGGGATCTCCGCCCTCATCACCATGGGGACAGGGGTCCTGCTGTACGTGTTCATCCCGAGGACCGGGCAGCGGATCACCCTGACCCACCGGGAAGGGTTCGTGATCGTGACTCTTGCATGGGTCCTTGCCTCGTCCTTCGGCGGGCTTCCCTTCCTGCTCTCGGGGGTTGTGCCGACCTTCTGCGATGCCTTCTTCGAGACCATGTCGGGTTTCACCACCACCGGCGCCTCCGTCATCTCCAACCTCGACAGAACGGCCAGGGGTATCCTCTTCTGGCGGGCCCTTACGCACTGGCTGGGCGGCATGGGGATCATCATCCTCTCCATCGCCATCCTACCCATCCTGGGCGTCGGGGGCATGCAGCTCTTCAAGGCGGAAGTCCCCTCCCCCGTCAAGGACAAGATCACGCCCCGTATCGCCGAGACGGCCAAGAACCTCTGGCTGGTCTATGTGGCCATCACCGCCGTGGAGATCGTTCTTCTCTACCTCGGCGGCATGAGCGCCTTCGACGCCATCTGCCATTCCTTCGCCAGCATGGCGACGGGCGGGTTCGGAAACTATGACGCGAGCATCGCCCACTTCAACAGCCTCTACATCGAGATCGTCATCATCTTCTTCATGTTCGTCGCCGGGATGAATTTCACCCTGCACTACCGGCTCATCAGGGGAGACGCGAAGTCGTTTTTCAGGGACCCCGAATTTCATTTCTACGGCGCCGTCGTGCTGGTCTCGACGGCGCTCATCACCATGGACCTGCGGTTCCACTATTTCAGCAGCCTGGGGGAATCCCTCCGGTACGCCGCCTTCCAGGTCGTCTCCATCATCACGACGACGGGCTTTGCCACCTACAACTTCGACCAGTGGCCGGCTCCGTCCAAGTTCATCCTGATCCTGCTCATGTTCGTCGGCAGCTGCGCCGGATCCACGGGGGGCGCCATCAAGTGCCTGCGGTTCATGGTCGTCATCAAGCAGACGTTCATCGAGCTGTACCGCCTGATCCACCCCCACGCCGTCCTTTCCGTCAAGATCGCAAAATCGGCCATTTCGCCGGAGATCGTCTCCAGCATCCGGAGCTTTTTCGTTCTCTACATCGCCATCGCCATGGCAGCCACGCTGACGCTCACCCTGCTCGGCGTGGACCTGGTCACCTCCATTTCGGGTGTCGCAGCCACCCTGGGCAACGTGGGCCCCGGCCTGGGTCTCGTCAATGCCGCCTCGACGTACGCCGAGCTCCCCCAGGCGGCCAAGTGGGTCCTCTCGCTGTGCATGCTCCTGGGGCGGCTCGAGATCTACACCGTCCTTGTCCTTCTCGTGCCTGACTTCTGGAAAAAATAGCGTTGAAAGAAACCGGCCCGTGTGCTACCCCTTTTTGACGTAAACGGAAGGGAAACCGTGAGGAGAACGCCATGGAGACGAGATACCGCCCGCACCAGATCGAGGAGAAGTGGCAGAAGCTCTGGGATGACCGCAAGATCTTCAACGTCACCGAGGATCCATCTAGGAAGAAGTACTATCTCCTGGAGATGTTCCCCTACCCCTCGGGCCGCATCCACATGGGCCACGTGCGCAATTACACCATCGGGGATGTCGTCGCCCGCTACAAGCACATGCGGGGTTTCAACGTCCTTCACCCCATGGGCTGGGACTCCTTCGGGATGCCTGCCGAGAACGCCGCCATCGACCACGGCATCCACCCCGCCAAGTGGACCAACGAGAACATCGAGAACATGAAGGTCCAGCTCAAGCGCATGGGCTTCAGCTACGACTGGGACCGCGAGATCTCGACCTGCGAGCCCGCCTACTACAAGTGGGAGCAACTCTTCTTCCTGTGGATGTACGAAAAGGGCCTCGTCTACAAGAGGGAGTCGGCCGTCAACTGGTGCCCGAAATGCCAGACGGTGCTTGCCAACGAGCAGGTCGAGGCCGGGCAGTGCTGGCGCTGCGGCTCCGACGTGAAGGAAGAGCACCTCTCGCAGTGGTTCTTCCGGATCACCCAGTACGTGGAAGAGCTGCTGGAGTACTGCGACAGGCTCACGGGATGGCCCGAACGGGTCATCACCATGCAGAAAAACTGGATTGGGAAAAGTTACGGCCTGGAGATCATCTTCCCCATGGCCGACGGCACCGAGCCCATCCGGGTCTTTACAACGCGGCAGGACACGATCTACGGGGCCACCTTCATGCTCGTGGCCGCCGAGCACCCGCTTGTCATGCAGCTCGCCAAGGGCAAGCCCATCGAAAAGGAAGTCATGGAGTATGTGGAGCGGGTGAAAAAGCAGGACAAGCTCATGCGGACCTCCGACTACTACGAGAAGGAGGGCGTCTTCCTGGATGCGTACTGCCTCAACCCGGTGACGGGCCGCAAGATGCCCGTCTACGCCGCCAATTTCGTGCTGGCCGACTACGGCACGGGCTGTGTCATGGCCGTCCCCACCCACGACCAGCGCGACTTCGAGTTCGCCAAGAAGTACAATCTGCCCCTGATCGTCGTCATCCAGGACCCGAAGAAGGCCCTCAACGTGGAAACCATGACGGAGGCCTACGTCGATGAAGGGATCCTGATCAACTCGGGTCCCTTCGACGGGATGAAGAACACGGCCGCGATGGAGGCCATCGCGGCTCACTTCGAGTCCACCGGCAAAGGCAAAAAGACCATCCAGTACCGCCTGCGCGACTGGGGGATCTCCCGCCAGCGCTACTGGGGCGCCCCGATCCCCGTTGTCTACTGTGAGAAGTGCGGCACCATGCCCGTGGCGGAAAAAGACCTGCCCGTCGTGCTGCCGAAGGACGTGGAGTTCTCCGGCGAGGGCGGCTCTCCCCTGGCGCGGATCGACTCCTTCGTGAACACCACCTGCCCCGGCTGCAAGGGCCCCGCCCGGCGCGAGACGGACACGATGGACACCTTCGTCGAATCCTCCTGGTACTTCGACCGTTTCGCGTCCCCTCGCTGCGACGTGAAACCCGGCCTCGACCGGAAGGCCATGGACTACTGGCTCCCCGTGGACCAGTACATCGGCGGCATCGAGCATGCCATCCTGCACCTGCTCTACTCCCGGTTCTACACCAAGGTGCTCCGGGACTTCGGGGTCCTGGGCATCGACGAGCCCTTCACGAACCTGCTGACCCAGGGCATGGTCTGCAAGGAGACCACGAAGTGCGCCGAGCACGGCTTCCTCTTCCCCTACGAGGTCGAAGAGGAAAAATGCAGGAAATGCGGAAAACCCGTCGCCATCGGGAAGACGGAGAAGATGTCCAAGTCGCTCAAGAACGTCATCGACCCGGACTACCTCATCGAGAAGTACGGCTGCGACACGGCCCGCATGTTCTGCCTCTTCGCCTCACCCCCGGAGAAGGACCTCGAGTGGAGCGATCAGGGCGTGGAGGGTTCCTTCCGGTTCCTGGGCAGGGTCTGGCGGCTCGTCATGGATTACCTGGAGGACATCCGGGGGATCGCGCCCCTGACCGGGTCCGAGGAGCTGAACGATGACCTCAAGAAGCTGCGCCGCAAGACGCATCAGACGATCCGGAAGGTCACAACGGACATCGAGGACCGTTTTCACTTCAACACGGCGATCAGCGCCATCATGGAGCTGGTCAATCTCGTCTACCAGGTGCCCCGACCGGAAAAGGGCAACACAGAGGCCCTGGCCGTCATCAAGGAGGCCGTCGACACCGTCGTCATCCTGCTTGCCCCCATCGTGCCCCACATCACGGAAGAGATCTGGGAAATGCTGGGCAACAAGGGATCGCTCGCCGGCGTGCCCTGGCCTTCCTACGACCCGGAGCTGACTTCGGAGGATGAACTGACCATCGTCATCCAGGTCAACGGGAAGCTTCGCAGCCGCATCACCGTCAGCGCCGACGAGTCGGAGGAAAAAATCAAGGAGATGGCCCTCGCCGACGAGAAAACCCTGAAATTCCTCGAGGGCGTGAAGGTCGTCAAGGTCATCACCGTGCCGAAGAAACTGGTGAATATTGTCGTCAAATGACGACAGGTGACAGGTGACAGGTGACAGGTAACAGGTCCAGAAAAGAAAACAGGAATCGCGCCACACAAACGGCAAAATCGCTGACGGTGCTGCTGCTCATTGTCCTGCTTTTTATGACGGCGGGGTGCGGGTATCGGTTCTCGCCGGGCGGGGAGTGGATAGACAAAAGCCTTCAGAGCGTGTTCGTGGATAACATCGCGAACACGACGAGCGAACCGTTCATCGAGATCTACCTCCGGAACGGCCTCGAGGACCAGTTCCGGAAAAGCAGCCGCTTCCGGCTGACTGCCAGCAAGGACACCGCCGATCTGATCATGCAGGGAACCATCCTTTCCCTCAACATTCCGCCCGTAGCCTATGACCGGTTTGACAAGGCAACGGAAGGCAGGGCCGTCATGACGGTCGATCTCCTCTTTGAGGAACGGGCAGCCGGTAAAAAACTCTGGGCCGTGACAAACTTCTCCGGAAATGAAACCTACCGGATCGACCAGGCAAATCCCAGCGCGACATCGGTCAGCAAGTCGGCGGCACTGCAGAAGCTGTCCAATGACATGGCGGAAAAAGCATACAGGAATCTGATGTCGGGATTCTAGGGCCGCTGCGCGGCAGGCCTTACGGCCTTGAAGTTGGGAAGATCGGAAATTAGGAAGCTAGGAACAAAAAAGCCTGAAGAATTTTGCCTTCAGGCTTTTGCTTTTTCCGCGCTTCTGATGTTCCGCTCTTCCGCTCTTCTAAGCTTTTTTAAGGGCGTTTACCTTTTTGGTCAGGCGGGAGACTTTCCGGGATGCGTTGTTTTTGTGATAGACGCCCTTGGATCCGGCCTTCTTGATGACCTTGATGGCGCTCTTGAGGGCCTTCTCGGAGCTGTCGCGGTCCTGTTCGTCAACGGCGGCAAGGACCTTCTTGATCTCGGTCTTCGTCTGCGACTTGACGGCCGCATTCCGGATCTTGCGCTTTTTGTTCTGCCGGTCCCTTTTTTCTGCCGATGGATGTGTAGCCAAAAGAGTTTCCTCCTTGTTTGGGCAATTCGAAAGGTGTTTTAATACCTAAGTTTTCAGTTCCTGTCAAGCACAAAAGACGGGTATCGGGCATAGGGTCTAGGGTCCCGGGAAAGACAGATGAATCAAAACATCGCCCGATACCCGAGTCCCGATACCCTAGCGCAGCGTACTCAGAGCACCCTCACAAGCGTAAACACCCCAAGAGCGCCCAGCAAAACAAGCATAACCCGCCGGTAGCCCTCCTCCTTGAACTTCCCGTAGAGCAGCGACCCCGCCCAGGTGCCCGCCAGCAGGGTCGGGATGGAGACGAGGAAGTTGACGATCACCCCGTCCGTTATGAGGCCGTTTGCGGCATGGAAGACGCCGATGAGCAGCCCCGAGACGATGAAGAACCCCTGGAGGGTCACCTTGATCTGGTGCTTTGTCCAGGCCTGAAGAGAGGTGTAGACGATCACCGGCGGGCCCGATGCGCTGATGGCCCCTCCAAGGCCGCCGGCAAAAAAACCAAAGAAATAGGCCCAGGGGCCGCCGACCTTCCCGATGGGCAGCCTGAACAGGAGACCGTAGATCGCATAGGCAAGGAGGACCGCGCCCAGAACGATCTGCACATGCGCCGGGTCCATCCGTTTCAGCAGATAGACCCCGACGGGAATCCCCGGGAGAGCCCCCGCAAGAAGCGGCCAGATCTTCCCCCACTCCCAGTGGGCCCGGAGCTGAAAGATGAGGAGCACCGTGAGGATCACACCCATGAGGTTCACAAGGGGAATGGCCTCCCGGATATCCAGGAAGAGCACCATCAAGGGAAGCGACAGCAAAACGGAGCCGAATCCGGATAACCCCTGGATAAAGCCGGCCAGTAGCGCAACAATCGTCAGATAGATATAGACTTCCATTTCTCTTTTTCTCGACCCGTGGCTCCTCTCTGATGTCCTGAATGTTCCCGAATCGGCTTTTTTCTGCTACGATGCGGCCCATCATAAAAAAACAGGCATTCCCTGTCAAACGAGGCCGTCATGTCCGGAAACGCTTTTTTCCATAGACTCGTGAAAACCCGCTTCGGGGAGGCTGCGGTAGTCTGGTTTGCAGACCGGCAGGGCCCCAGAATCGCCTGGATCTTCCTGCCCGCGCCGGCAGAGAAGACCCTGCGGGATATTCGCAGGATGTTCCCCGGAGCGACAAGGAAATCTTGCGGAGCCGTGGCGAAACTCGGCAAGGCCCTCTTCGTCTTCACGGAGGGAAGGGCTGTCTCCTTCGACACGACTGAGCCGGATATGAGCCGGGTGCCACCCTACCACAGGAAGGTGCTCCGTGCGCTTACGGAGATCCCCCGTGGAAAAGTCAGCACCTACGGCGCGGTCGCCTCGAGAACGGGGGCCCCGGGCGGGGCCAGGGCCGCCGGCCAGGGCTGTGCAAAAAACCCCTTCCCGATCGTCTTCCCCTGCCACAGGGTTATCCGATCCGACCGCTCCCTCGGGGGCTTCGGCGGCGGTCTCAAGCTAAAGCGTGCCCTGCTCGAAATGGAGGGAATTCAGTTCGACAAAGGCGGAAAGGTGCTGCCGGAATTTATCCTTTGATAAAGGGACCCGGGTATCGGGGCTCCTATAAAGAGAGAAGTTAAGAAGATAGGAAGTTAGGAAGCGCGGAAAATCCGGTAGTACGCCATGAGTTGAAGGTTGTTCCAAACTTCTTAACTTCCCAACTTCACAACTTCTTCATTTACTATTTGCCTGGACCCTATTCCCAATACCCTATACCCTGGTTTTCTGCACCTGCTTCTGGACCTTCTGCACGGCCATGTTGTCCCGGTGTATGGCCTCGTCGTAGTGCTTGTACCCGAGGACCTGCTCGATCTTCGAGGACTTCAAGCCCTGGATCTTGTGAAGCTCCTGGGCGCTGTAGTTGACGAGGCCCTTTGCAATGGCTTTCCCGTCGGGCGCGATGACAATGACGGGGTCGCCCACGACAAACTCACCTTCCACTTTCTCGATGCCCGAAGGCAGCAGGCTTTTGCCGTTTTCCACGATGGCTTTCCTGGCCCCGTCGTCGACGAAGAGCTTCCCCCGGGAGCGCAGCGTGAAGGCGATCCAGTACTCCCGGCTCGAGAGGCACTCCGTCATGGGCGTGAACAGGGTCCCCACGTCCTTTCCCGCAAAAATCTCCCCCAGGATGCCCTTCTTCTTCCCCCGGGCGATGATGTAAGGGATTCCGCAGGCCGTCACTTTCCGCGCAGCCAGGATCTTGCTTCGCATCCCCCCCATGCCGGTAGGGTCCGCCTCGGCCGTGGCCATTGATTCGATGTTGTCGGTGATTTCCCGCACAACCCCGATCAGCTTGGCCTTCTTCACACCGGGGGCCTTGGGGTTGCGGTCATAGAGGCCATCGGTGTTGGTCATGCTGATGACGAGGTCGGCCTCGGTGATGTTCGCCACCACCGCAGCGAGGTGATCGTTGTCGCCAAACTTGATCTCGTCGACGGCGACGGTGTCGTTTTCGTTGATGATGGGGATAACGTTCCACTCCATGAGGGTGGAAAGGGTGTTCTTCACATTGATGAAGCGTTTGCGGTCCGTCAGATCGTCCATGGTCAAAAGGATCTGGGCCACGTACATCTCATGCTTGCCGAAGGCGTTGGAGTAGACGCGCATGACCCGGCTCTGCCCGACGGCAGCGCAGGCCTGCTTTTCGGGCATGCTCTTGAGCTTCCCGGAGATGCCCATGCGGTGCTTGCCGGAGGCGATGGCCCCGGAGGTGACGATGACGATGTGGTAGCCCTTTCGGATAAGCTCCGCCATCTCGTCGACAAGCTGCTGGATGATGTCGCGGTCCAGTCCTTCGCTGCCCGTGAGGACACCGCTTCCGATTTTCACGATGACCCGCCGGACATCGGAGAGGATCTTTCTGCGCTCAGTGCTCATGTTCTTCCCGAGGATCCCGTTTCAATTTTTTCACGACAGCCGCGATCAGGGCGGGGACGCCCTCTCCCGTAACTGCTGAAATTGTAAAGACTTCTATCCCTTTTCGCCTGAAGAAGTCAATTTCTTTTTTCGCCCGTGCCCTTGTTTCCGG
>Ga0209079_10000141_pt1 | contig 33898 bp, 37 predicted proteins | sample PPLLaktember2015_2_FD_187259 | JGI IMG/M metagenome (GOLD analysis project Ga0209079, IMG submission 187259) | Freshwater sediment microbial communities from Prairie Pothole Lake near Jamestown, North Dakota, USA - PPLs Lake P7 Core (6) Depth... | ecosystem: Environmental > Aquatic > Freshwater... | reverse complement strand
GTAGCGCCTGGCCTCGGCATCGATCGCATTGAGCAGAGCGACTCGGTCAGCAGTCGCCACCTCGGCCTTCGCCCGTTCGACGGGATAGAGATCCCGCGTCGGCCGCCGTTGCGTCGGCACAGGCAAGCTGCGATCACCTTTGGGAGAATTGGCAATATACCGGGCCGTATCTGCGGCGATCTCCAAATCTTTCTTCGTCAACTCGTCTGAATAGGCAAATCCGGTTTTTTCTCCGGCGGTCGCCCGCACCCCGACTCCCTGGGAAATACTCTTCGACGCCCGCTTGACGATCCCCTCTTCCATAGAGACGGATTCCGACACCCGTGACTCGAAGTAGAGATCGGCATAGTCCACGTCCCGGACGTTGAGCCGGTCGAGGGCATGGAACACTTCAAGATCCGTCATGCCGAATTTTTCGAGTTGCCCGGAATCAGCCATCACTCAAGCCCCTTTGTTTCTGGACTGGAACAAGCGAAGAGTATAGCCCATTCATTTCCGCAGCCGCAATGCAACGTATCTTAACTATTGACAGACCAAGAGCTTTTACTAAATAGCGTTTGACATTACCTACCCTCGTCAGTAGACTTTGGCACCTGCCATTGAGTCTTCACGGAAAGGACATCGACTCACTTCTCATGTCACGAACACCTTCCTCATCCAACCTCGAACACCTTTCCGAGCAAGAATTGACGAGTAAATTGGAACAGGAACTCCTGCCCAAACACGTCGCCGTCATTATGGATGGAAACGGACGCTGGGCCGAGTTTCGCAGCCTGCCCCGGATTGCCGGTCATCGGGAAGGGATCAATTCTGTCCGCGAAATGATCACGCTGTCTCTCGAACTAGGCATCCAACACCTGACCATTTACGCATTCTCACAGGAGAATTGGAATCGGCCGACACAAGAGATTTCCGCGCTGATGGGCCTCCTGGAACATTACCTCTCGACCGAGCGCGCCAGCCTGATTGAGCAAGGCGTTCGCTTCCGCGCGATCGGCCGACTTGAGGCGCTTCCGGAGAGCGCCCGGCGCTGGGTCCGGACAACCGAACAGGAAACCGCGCATCTGAACAAGCTGCATCTGACCGTGGCGCTCAGTTACGGGGGACGAACCGAGATCGTCGACGCCGTTCGCGGAATGCTGAAGGATACGCAGGCAGGATCACTCCGGCCTGACCAGATTGATGAAACGCTGCTATCGCGCCATCTCTACACACACCCGCTTCCTGACCCCGACCTCTTGATTCGAACCAGCGGCGAGACCCGCATCAGCAATTTCCTCCTCTGGCAACTGGCCTATACCGAGCTCTACTTCACCTCAACGCCCTGGCCCGACTTTCGGCGACGTGAGTTCCTGCTCGCGTTGATCGAATATCAGCGACGCGAACGCCGATTCGGCCGGGTCCTGAGCACTGTGTCCTCCTAACCGCACGTGGACAACCTCAGCCCAGTAGATGTACATGGCAACCGGGCAGCAACACCGATTGCGCCTGTTTCCACACCGGCTCGCCGCTTCGATGCCCGGCGTGTCTACACCGCTCTCATCGGCATTCCGATCGTCTATGCCATCATTCGCTATCTCCCTCCATGGGGTTTGACACTGTTAGTGGTCATAGGCGGAGCCATCGCCCTGCTTGAGCTCACGCGTATGGGCTTCGGCGATCGGCGCAACCCGGCGCTGACCGGACTCGCGCTTGGACTCACGGCACTCTTGATCGTCCGTCCCCACTGGGCATTTCCGATAGACGCAATACTGCTGTCGGGTCTTGGCTGCGTACTGCTGGCGATGCTCTGGTCCTCGAATGTCATCACGTCCCGCTTTCACGATACGGCCGTCGCGCTATTCGGCCCCCTCTATATCGGACTCACACTCAGCACGCTGGTTTCGACACGCGCCCTTCCATCAGGCGAATGGCTAATCGTCTTTATCGCAGTGGTCACCTGGGCCAGCGACATCGGCGCCTACTACGCAGGCACTCTCTGGGGACGCCATCCCCTGGCCCCGTCGATCAGCCCCAAGAAATCCCTGGAAGGTCTGGCGGGAGGATTGGCCCTGGCCATGGCAGTCGCCCTCCTGACACAGATCTGGCTGGTTCCGCAATTGACCATGCTTCACGCATTGGTACTGGGTTTACTGATGACCGGCACAGGCCTCGTGGGAGACTTGTGCGAATCGGCGATAAAACGCGCGGTCGGGGTGAAGGACTCAGGGGGCATTCTTCCCGGTCACGGAGGCATGCTCGACCGTTTAGATAGTCTCTTGTTCACCGCCCCCACCTTCTACTACTATGTGACATTAGTCTGCGGCTTTTCGCCGCTCCCTTAGCAGGAGACGCTATGAAGACCATCATCATCCTGGGCTCCACCGGCTCGATCGGCACGAACACCCTCGATATCGTTCAGCGATTCCCCCGTGAGTTTCGCGTTGCGGGGCTCACCGCCGGCAACAATATCGACAAACTGGAAGAACAGATTCGCGCGTTCACCCCGCGAGTGGTGGCGGTGTCGCAGGAAGCTGCCGCGGTGACCTTGCGGCAGCGCTGTGCGGACCTGCCTGTTGAAATTTTGTCCGGTGAAGCAGGCATTGCTCAGGTCGCCTCATTGCCGGAAGCCGAACTGGTGATCTCCGCCATTGTCGGAGCCGCCGGACTCGTGCCCACCCTCACCGCAATCCGTTCAGGAAAACATATCGCCTTGGCCAATAAAGAACCGATGGTCATGGCAGGCAAGCTGATGCAGGAAGAAGCCCACAAACATGGCGTCCGGATCTTCCCGGTCGACAGCGAACACAGCGCGATCTTTCAGTCACTGGAAGGCCATCGCCTTGAAGACGTCCGTCGATTGATTCTCACCGCGTCCGGCGGAGCGCTCTGGACCATGGCGAAGGATGAGTTGCAGCACGTCACACCCGAGCGAGCCCTCAAGCACCCCAATTGGAAAATGGGCTCCAAGATTACCATCGACTCTGCCACGCTGATGAACAAGGGGCTCGAAGTCGTCGAAGCCCGCTGGCTGTTTGATATTCCGGAGTCCCGCATCGAGGTCATGGTGCATCGGGAAAGCATTATTCACTCTCTGGTCGAATATGAAGATCGCTCAATGATCGCCCAATTGGGATTGCCGGACATGCGCACGCCGATCTCCTATGCCATGCGGTACCCTGAACGACTGCCGCTCGACCTGCCTTCGCTGGATCTGACGGAAATCGGCACGCTCAGCTTCTGCAAGCCGGACCATGACCGGTTTCCCTGCCTCAACCTGGGTTACGAATCGCTCAGGACAGGGGGAACCATGCCGGCCACGATGAACGCAGCGAACGAAATTGCCGTCGATGCCTTTTTGAACGGCGGCATCCGCTTTACCGAGATCGCTGAGGTCATCCGCCATACGATGGACGCCCATACGCCCAAAGCCGTGTCCTCTCTGGAGGACGCACTGGAGGCCGACCGGTGGGCCAGAGAAAAAGCGGAGTCCCTGGTCCATGCCCTCCCCCGTTGAAACATCATTTTGAAAATCGGGCAATGAGTGTTAAGTTGATCTGGCATTACACCTTCACCTTTAGATATTGAGTATACCCATGATGTTCGCATTCACCTGGTCCCCCGATACCCTCTGGGTCTTGATGCAAAAAGCCTGGTGGTTCCTGGTCGTACTCGGCGTCCTCGTCGCATTCCACGAGCTCGGACACTTTTTGGCGGCCCGCTGGGTAGGCGTGAAAGTCCTGAAATTCTCCCTCGGATTCGGCCCGAAGATTTTTGGTCGCCAGGTCGGCGAAACTGAATACCTGCTCTCGGCCATTCCCCTGGGCGGATACGTCAAACTGTTCGGCGAAGACGAAACGGAAGCGGCCACCCCGGAAGACCGGCGGCGATCATTCGCCCATCAGGGATTATGGGGGAAAGTGTTGATCGTGGCAGCCGGACCAGGTTTCAACTTCATTCTCGCCTATCTCATTTTTGCCGGCTGGCTCTCGACGGGATCGCCATTGTTCGTCCCGACCTTCCGCGACCTCAGCCCGGACATTGAGGCACTGGTACCCGGCTCACCGGCATCCTCAGCCGGCATGGAAATCGGCGACCATATTACCAAGGTCAACGGGAAAGAGATTTCCACGAGAACAGAACTACTGGATGCGGTGGCTCACAGCAAAGGGGAAGCCATCTCTCTGGAGATTAAGCGCGGGACACAAGTAAAACCGCTTTCTGTCATCCCGGTTCCCATGCAAGGCCAGCCGTCCTCATCCGATGAGCCGCTCTATACGATCGGCGTCGAGGAGACGCCCCCCTTGGTCACCTCTGTCATGCACGGACTCCCGGCATCCACGGCAGGTTTTCAGGCTGGAGACCGGGTCATTGGTATTGACGGGCAAACGATCTATACATGGCTTCAGATGACGACGATTGTACGGGATAGCCCGAACAAATCGCTGCACGTTGATGTGCTGCGCAATGGCCAACGCATCCCACTGGTCGTCACCCCAAGTTCAGAGAAAGCGACCGTCAACGGCCAAGCCGTGGAAGTAGGAAAGATCGGTATCTCAGGACCTGGCCGTTCGCTCATGCATGCGGACAATCCTCTCCAGGCCGTCTACCAAGGACTTGACGCAACCTGGGGATGGACCGAACTCACCGCCATCGGACTCTACAAGATGGTTGTCGGGGACATTTCGAGTAAAAACATCGGCGGCCCGTTGACGATCGCGAACATTTCAGGAGAGGCCGCCTCCCAGGGCGCCTCCAGTGTCATTTTCCTGATCGCCATTCTGAGCATCAATCTCGGCGTGCTGAATTTGCTTCCGATTCCGATTCTGGACGGAGGACACTTGCTCTTTTTCCTCATTGAAGGCATTCTGCGGAAACCGCTCGGCGACCGGCAGCGGGAGATTGCACAACAAGCCGGGCTGGTCCTATTGGTTGGCGTGATGATCTTCGCCTTTTGGAATGACCTCGAACGTATCTTCCTCCGTTAACACCCTATGAAAACATCTCAACTCCTGATTCCCACGTTACGGGAAGCCCCCGGTGAGGCTGAAACGGTCAGCCACCGGCTCATGCTGCGCGCCGGTTTGATTCGAAAAGTCGCGTCCGGCATCTATACCTATCTCCCCCTCGGCCTGCGTGTCATCCGCAAGGTTGAACAGATTATTCGTGACGAAATGAACCGCGCCGGGGCACAGGAACTCCTGATGCCCATGGCTTCGCCGGCGGAGCTCTGGAAAGAAACCGGCCGGTGGGACTTTTACGGGAAAGAGCTGTTGCGCTTCAAAGACCGGCACGAACGGGATTTCTGCCTGGGCCCCACGCATGAAGAGATCATCACCGATCTGTTTCGGCGGGAAGTCAAATCCTACCGGCAGCTCCCGCTGAATTTTTATCAGATTCAAACGAAGTTTCGCGACGAGATCCGCCCGCGCTTCGGCCTCATGCGGGGCCGCGAGTTCTTGATGAAAGATGCCTACAGCTTCGACCGTGATGACGCCGGAGCGCGCGAAAACTATCAAAAGATGTACGACGCCTACCACCGGATCTTTACCCGATGCGGCCTCACATTTAGAGCCGTCGAAGCGGACACCGGGCTCATCGGAGGTAACTCCTCGCATGAGTTCATGGTCCTCGCAGAGACCGGCGAAGAAACGGTGGTGTATAGTGACAGCGGCACATTCGCAGCCAATGTCGAACGCGCCGACGTTTTGCCGCCTGAAAGCGTAGAGGCCGACGCCGCCCTGCCCATCCGCACAGTTTCAACACCGAATTGCCGCAGCATCGAAGAAGTGACTGCCTTTCTGAAGGTTCCCTCACACCGTCTTGTGAAAACGCTCTTATATTCGACCGGAAAAGAAACGGTTGCCGTGCTGGTGCGCGGCGATCATGCGGTCAACGAGATCAAGCTCAAGAAAGCCTTGGGAGTTCCTGAGATTGAACTGGCGGGACCCGCAACCGTTGAGAAAGCCACCGGCGCACCGGTCGGATTTGCCGGGCCTGTCGGTCTCAAGGGAATCAGAATATTTGCAGATCAGGCCATCCCCGCCCTCAAGAACGTGGTGGTCGGAGGCAACCAGCTCGACACCCACTACGTCGATGCGAATTGGGGCCGCGATTTTACCGCCGATCAGACCCTCGACCTTCGGAATGCCCAGGCCGGCGATCCCTCACCGAAAAAAGACGGCATCCTGAAAGCCACCAAGGGCATAGAGGTCGGTCACGTCTTCATGCTCGGCACAAAATATAGCCAGACGATGAACGCGACATTTCTGGACCCACAAGGAAAAGAATGCCTCGCCGTCATGGGCTGCTATGGGATCGGTGTTGGGCGGTCCGCAGCGGCTTCGATAGAGCAAAACCATGATGAACGAGGCATTATCTGGCCATACCCGATTGCCCCGTTTCACATTCACCTGATCCCCGTCAGCCAATCGGACAAAACCAATGAGGTGACCACTCGTCTCTATGCCGAACTACAGGCGGCGGGATTCGAAGTCCTCTGGGATGATCGTGACGATCGGGCCGGTGTCAAATTCAATGATGCCGATCTCATCGGCGCGCCATTCCAGGTCGTCGTCGGAGACAAAGGTCTCGCGGACGGTGTCGTCGAGGTAAAAGTCCGGCGCACCGGCATCAAGACGCGCGTGACTCCCGCTGAACTCATTCAGCATCTCCGTAGCGCTGCTCCTCACGTCGACGCGGCCCCACCTTCTCACTGATGCACGCTCCTTCGACAGCGTCCTGATTCACGCCTAACAAACTTGCCTTTTCCTTGCCTTCTCATTCGATTGGGCTACACTCACTCTCTAGAGAGACCGCCGCGTCACAACCGGCACTCGCAGCAATCAAGTGCTGGCACACCTCGCCTACATCGGAACACGAGCTGAGCGAAGAGGGAATCAGGAATGCAGTCCAAGCCGATGCCCAACAATCTCCAGGAGCTGCAACAAAAAGGTGAGTTCGCAGAACACGTCAAGAAGATTACCGCTCAAATTAACGCGGCCAGTGATCTCGACCAAATTCTCCTCGACCTGCACAAAGATATCCTAGGCCTGTTCGACGCTGAGGACCTCACCCTCTTCGCATTCGACCCAGACAAGAAAGAAATCTTTTCCAAGGTGCCCCATGTCGACAGCGTCGAAGAGGTGAGGATCCCCATCACCGAGCAAAGCCTCGCCGGATTCTGCGCGAAATATCTCCGGCCCGTGAACATCGCCGACGCCTACAACATGGTCGAGCTCCAGAGCATTCACCCCTCGTTGCTGCACGACACATCGTACGATAAGCGCACCGGCTTCAAGACCAAACAGGTCTTAACCTACCCCATTGTCGCCGATAACAAATACCTCATGGGCGTCCTACAGCTACTGAACAAGAAGAGCGGCAGCCGTTTCACGAGAAAAGACGAAGAATCGGTCGCCGAGATCGCCAAAGCCCTCGGCATTGCATTTTTCAACTTGCGGAAAACCACAAAGAAAAATCCCACAAAATTCGACCACCTCGTCGGCAACGGGAAAATTACGCAGAACGACCTGGAAAACGTCCTCGCTGAGGCCCGCAAAGGCACCAGCGATCTCGAAAGCATCTTGATCGAAAAGTATAAGGTGCCGAAACTGGACATCGGCAAATCGTTCGCTCAATTCTACAAATGTCCATATATCGAGTTCAGCGAACGCACTCTGGTCGACATCGAACTCCTCAAGAATCTGAACGTCGACTACCTGAGGAAAAATCACTGGATGCCTCTGAAACGCGATCGCACCGCCATTGAAATTCTGACTGACGATCCCGGCGACCTTGACCGAGTTCAAGACATTAAACGGACATTTCCCGGCTTAAATATCCGCTTCGCTGTCAGCTTACGGCGGGACATCGCACAATTCCTGGCTTCCGCCACCGGCCAAAGCGATGCAGGAGGCGGCGGGGGCAGGAAACTCGACGAAAACGTCTCAGACATTCTCGGGGAACTCGTCACTGAAGCACAAGCCGAAGCCCTGGAAGATGCGTCGGCAGGAGGTGGGCTTGATGAAAACGACAGCGCCATCGTTCGTCTTGCCAACCAGATTATCGCCGACGCCTTCCGACAGAACGCCTCGGATATTCACATCGAGCCCTACGGGGAAAAACGCGAGACACTCGTCCGGTTCCGTGTCGACGGCGATTGCTTTGAATACATGAAAATTCCCCAGAGCTATCGGCGCGCGATCGTGTCCCGCTTGAAAATCATGGCCAGCCTGGATATCGCCGAACGTCGCAAGCCGCAAGACGGAAAAATCAAGTTCAAGCTCAGCGAGACCAAAGAGATTGAGCTCCGCGTCGCCACCATTCCGACATCCGGGTATAACGAAGATGTCGTCATGCGCATCTTGGCCGCCAGCGAACCCTTGCCACTCGACAAAATGGGATTCTCGGACCGCAATCTCAAAGGCATTAAAGATATTTCAGAAAAGCCCTACGGCATCATCCTCTGCGTCGGGCCGACCGGATCAGGAAAAACAACCACGCTCCATTCCGTGCTGGGAAACATCAATACTCCGGACATTAAGATCTGGACCGCGGAAGACCCTGTCGAAATCACCCAATATGGCCTGCGCCAGGTCCAAGTTCAGCCCAAGATCGGCTTCACCTTTGCCAACGCAATGCGGGCATTCCTCCGCGCCGACCCGGATGTCATCATGGTCGGAGAAATGCGCGATAAAGAAACGGCCGATACCGGCATCGAAGCCTCACTCACCGGCCACTTAGTGCTCAGCACCTTGCACACCAACAGCGCCGTGGAAACGGTCACCCGCCTCCTGGACATGGGCTGCGACCCCTTCAGCTTTGCCGATGCCATGCTCGGCGTGCTCGCCCAACGGTTGGCTCGTCGCATCTGCAAAGACTGCAAGGAACAGTACGTGGGCACGCCGGAAGAATATGAAGAGCTTCGACAGGGCTATGGCGCCGAGCGCTGGGACAAACTGGGTATTAAACAAGACAACACGTTCCGTCTCTCGCGCGGGAAAGGCTGCGAAGTCTGTAACCGCTCTGGCTATAAAGGACGCGTAGCACTTCACGAACTCCTGCTTGGGTCAGACAATATTAAGCGGATGATCCAACAGAAAGCCCGCACCGAAGACATGCTCCACTGCGCAATGGATGAAGGCATGACGACCCTCGTCCAGGACGGCATCCAAAAAGTATTGCTCGGTCAAACGTCTTACAAAGAAGTCAAAGCCGTCGCCATCAAGTAGGACGACCGCCTCCTCATGCGGAGCCGCTTATACACACAAGCGGCTCCGCAATCCCCTCCCCCACTTTCTGCCTTCGACAAAATCAGGTACACTAGCGCCATGAATCTCTATACATCGCTATCGAGGCTTCTCGTTTTGCCCGTACTTCTTTCCGCTTCAGGCTGTGAGACCGCCGATCATGTCCTGACAAGTGCCGAACGCGTGCTCGGCAGCCAAACGGGAAAAACCGTCGTCAGCATTGCAGGAGGCAAAGATCCCAAACAGGTCATCAAGGAACACACCGACGCATATCAGCGCGACCCTGAATCCGTCCTGCGCGATATACGAACCTTGCAGCGTGACTTCGAAACCATCATGGCAGCCTTGACCGGTCGGGTCCGCCAAACATGGGGAGAGAAGGAAGTAAAGGTTCCGGAGCAGAAGAAATACGTCAAGTACACCCAGAACTATATGAGCCGAGCGGTCGTCGACTTTGATAGCGGGATGATCGTGATTGAAACACTGGACGACAAAGCACCAAAAGACAGCTTGAAAAATGCCCTCGTCACCACACTCTTGACCCCTGATGATCCTCGATCGGTTGATCTTTTTTCCGACAAAGCTGTCACGCTCACCAGCGACAAGCCGCCCTACCTCCTTGGATTGGTTATGGACCAGGAGGGGCAAGCGATCAAGACTCCGGCACAAGCCGAAGCCTTTGCGACGTTTACGGTCGAAAACCATGCCAAACCGCGATCAATTGATCAGAACGGCGTAACCAAACAGGCCCTGCTCGCTGAAATTAAGATGGTCGCCAACTTCTCGAATAAGCAGGCTGAGAAATACCGAAGCACGGTCACCCGGTACGCCGAACAGTTCAAGGTCAGTCCAAGCTTGATCTTTGCGGTCATTCGCACGGAAAGTAATTTCAACCCCTTCGCTGTCAGCTCCGCCCCCGCCTTTGGACTCATGCAGCTCGTGCCCAGCAGCGGGGGACGTGAAGCCTACCGAAAAGCCAAGGGCAAGGACACTATTCCTTCACGAGACTATCTCTTCGACCCTGAGAACAATATCGAACTCGGCAGTGCCTATCTCCACGTCCTGTCCTATACCCTGCTCGAACGCATCGAGAACCAGATCGCCAGGGAATACTGCGTCATCTCCGCCTACAACACCGGCCCGCGCAACGTGTACAAGGCCTTCGCTCAGGATCAAACCGCTGCGATCAACCAAATCAATTCGCTTCAACCTCCTGCCGTCTATGACCGGCTACGAGCAAATCTGCCCTATCAAGAAACCCGTGACTATCTCGCCAAAGTGGTAGGCTTTCGCAAACAATTTATTGCCACACCTGGAGAAGGCGTCAAGTAATCGGGCCATAACCACGCCCTTGCAGACTCGGGGGAGCACCACTCTCCGTGCAGTTCTTACGGGTTAGAAGCGAAATCTAGCGAGGCTGCCGTTCAGATGTGCCAGCAACTGGGAGCAGAGACGAAGCATGTGTTTCACGGTTGATGCACTTGTCTAACCGCGTGACCGCGATCGGTGACAGTAAAGAGAACTCGACCCCGAATATCTGATCCTTCACCCAACGAACCGTCGCCCGTTCGATAAACGTCGATACCCGCTGGTGCGGCAATCGTAAGCTGATCGCAATCTCATCACCCGGAGCCAGCACTGTCTCACTCAACATTCTGGCACCCGCAACTGAGAGATCGCACACCACAGCCAGACCGCCCCGATTGATCGTCGCCCATTTCTTCAGTCCGACCAAGGCATAGGAGCAGGGGAATGGGGCTGAAACACGCATACGTGGTCTGCGCCGCCGTGAGGAGAGTTCGTTGGTAGAGATCAGGGAATTCGACAAGGCCACCCTCGTTTACCTTATCCCTTTTGAGAACACCGCCATGTATCGTCGAAGTCGCCCATGGGAGATACTCGACAACCGCTGAAAAGCCAGCCCGAATATCTGATCCTTCGCCCAGCGAACCGTGGCAACAGCGATTTCTGCAGGAGCCGCTTGCCGCGGCAACCGAACCAGCAATGACACGTGATCGCCTGGCTTGATTGGAGCTTCTGTACTGACCCGCATCCCCCGCAAAGAGAGATCGTACACAACACCCGGACCTTGAACAGACTTACCGAACCAACGCTGCTCATCACGCCAGGCAATTTCACAGGCAATTGGGGTGGGAATACGCACTCGAGGGTGCCGACGAAACTTGTTCAGCATCGAAGCTCGTGATGTGCTCATCGGCATAATCGAACCCTCTCGCCTGACTGTATCTCACCTTCTCCTCCCCACAAATACTTTTTTGAAAGTTACCACCCCCCATGTTTTTGCTGTGCCCCTCCTACTGTGAATGAACTGGAACAGCAGACCTGAATGGCAGTACGAACCAAGCAGAAAGTTCCCCCTGAGAGAACAATATTCTCACCCCTTCGCAAACCCATCGACAACTACACGAATCGGCGTGCATCCTCGACGCACCCCAGTGGCACGAAAGTTGGACATGATGCCGCTTATGAACACCCAGAATGCCATTCAACTGTTGACCCAGGACGTTGCCCCTCTGGGTGCTCTCTCCGCGCCTCTCGTCAGCTGTGCGGCTCTGCGGGCCTGATGACATTTTCCCTCTGGCAAGTCACTCGGCTGTATCTGCTATCGACGTAGACCGCGCAACCATTTGCTCGAGTAACCCGATGCCTAGATAAACTGCTCAAGAACGTCTGCAACTCGGCCAGGACGGGTTGACGCATCATCCTCCAGAAGCGTTGGAAAGCAGAACGCAAGAACCGCTGCCAAACTTGGACCGACGGGACGGGAAAGACTTTCAACTCATCGATACGACGTTTCAGCGAGGACCCTGGCTATCCCCTGCCTGGAAGCAATATCGGAAGACGCTCGTGACGGAACAGGTCGCCTGGCACATCGAACCCCGCATATTTAGTTGCCGCTCAACCCAGAAACTCTTTTCGCTCAAAACCGTCTTTCGAGGAAAGCTGAATCTGGCCTGGTATCAACAAGTGCCGTCCCTCCTGACAGGGATCGGCCTCCTGCTCACATTTGTCGCGCTACTCGTAGACCTCAGCAAGCTACACGCAACGGTCACGGCATTGCCGGAATTCAAGGCCTCAGCAACGGCCTCGCCGAAAATTTCTGACATCGATCGTCGGGCTCGTCTGCGCAACCGCCTTTACCCTGATAGAAAAGCCGCTCATGTTTCGCTTATTCTCAGCCCATCAGCAGTGCACCCACTTGATCGATGGCCTGTTCCCAAGAAAAACGCTCGAACAGATTCTTGAAGGAATGACGGAACGCTTCGTCGGCCATCTTCGCTGGAACAGGGAATGAAACATCCCCCCTCCATTCCCTATGCACCGCCAGCATCCGACGCACTCGCCCAGCCCTTGAAGGCCATGACGAAATCGGGACGCACTGACACAGAAAATTTGTGCCCATCTACAGGCTGAAAACACACCCCGGGCCGCCTATCCGATCGAAGCCATCACCAAGGCCTTCGCTCCGTTAATCCAACAAATCACTTTCGCATTGACCCAACTCCCTCAACAATTAGAGCCGCCACCAGCCCAACGTTTCTCATCGCCCCAAGAGGTCGATCACCTGGTTGATGACTTGACCGCCAGAATCTCTCACACCTCCCATCCAACAACAGGGGCGCCACTTCGCCAACCTCAAGGGTGGCTGCAATGACTCCGTACCTCGACACAGCTCCTCACGCCTCTTTCAGGAATCACGCAGAGCAGAGCACAGAAATCCCGCGGTCCACGATGATATGCCCCCACTTCTCATGCGAATCGTCATCCCCGAAGATCTGCTCAATTGCGACTCCTGGGAAAGCACCCTGACGCCACTGGCTGATCGATTTCTCACCGACATGATGCCACGCTATGCCGCCCTCGTATGCGGGCCGATTGAGTCCCATACCGACTCAATCGTGATCGAGAGCATACCGATGGCCGTGGCGACGACGCGATGCACTTGCGATTGATCCAGGAACGCTGCTCCCTTGGGATGACAAAGGGCCTCGAGGTCATCGACCGTGCGAAGCCAACCGTCTCACCGTGCTTCCAACAACTGACATCAGCGAGAGGCCGAGGCCGGCAAGGTCTCATCGCTCATCCTGCGACCAGAGTGGATCGAGCGAAGAGCCGACGCGTTACTTTCAAACTTCGCCTCCGGTCCACCCCGACACCACACACTCTCCCTCGCACGTCCTAGTCTATCGAGATGCCGCTTTGACTGAGTCTCCGCATCGTGGTACGGTACATCACGATCTCCGAGAGGCAGCTACATCGCTCTCCTTCACGCCGTACCCTATCAAGATGTCGGTTTGCGTGAGTGAGATAGGTGGCTCCGCACAGAATCGGCTGCGTGTCTGTGCCCCGGCCGATACCAGCACTATCTCACTGACGAGACGACCAAGGAGGACACTATCGCACGCGCAGGAAAAACAACGATGGCGAAACGGGACCGAGAGAAGTCGCTTCAAACCAAGCGGAAAGAAAAGGAAGAAAAGCGTGCGCAGCGGAAAGGTGAAAAAGACGACCGCACGTCAATTCCTGCAGGAGAAGATCCGGATTTGGAAGGATTGCAGTGGGGGCCGCAGCCGCCCCTGTATTAGCACGGGAGCAGGCGCGGGCCGCACATACGGCCCGCGCCACTCCTTAGTTAGGCAGGACGGACAAACCGATCGTCGCCAAGTGCTCCCCGTAACCGCTGGGTCACAAGCCGACGGAACTCCACTTTCTGTTTGAGAATCAGCGCCAAGCCCTCCGCATCCACTAACACCAGCAGATCATCCTCAACGACCAGCGTTCTCGCTTGATCCCCGAGATTGACGCGATACTGAGTGCGGCCATCAGGATTTCGGCCGGTCCCCGTGACGAGTTCGGTAAGCCCATCAATGACACCCTCCTGATTGTCCGTCCGCAACCGCACCTTGGTTCCATCAGGAATTCTGACCCACGGTGCGCTGGGCTTGACCGGGAGGCTTTGCGTCTCAGGCATGACGTTCCCTTCCAATAGTAGATTGATCAACGAGCGATCCATTCGCACACTCTCTGCTCTAGTTCCCTGGGGCGCCTTGAATCGGCTGCGCCGGTCTGTGCGTTCCATGGCTCATCGGTCTGCGTTCCCGAAACCCTGCCGGACGCCCGGGAGCCGGCCGTGCTTGCCGCTGAGCAGGACGCCCATGCCCACGCGGATCCAACGATGGCCGTGCACTCCCCGCTGCAACTGGCACGGCATGCCCCAATAACTGCTCGATCGCCCGCAACTGCAGACCATCCTCCGACGTAACGAAGCTTGTGGCTCGCCCGGTCGTTTTCATGCGAGCCGTGCGGCCGATACGATGCACATAGTCTTCCGGGCAGTTCGGCAAGTCAAAATTGATGACATGTCCGATATTCGCCACATCAATCCCTCGCGCCGCAATATCCGTAGCCACCAGGATGCGGAACGTGCCGCGCTTAAATCCATCGAGTGCTGCACGGCGCTGGGAGAGACTCCTGTCACCGTGGAGTACGGCCACTTTATGCCCCTCTTGCCCCAACACCCGACCCAACTTATCCGCTCGATGTTTCGTGCGTGTGAAGACCAACACCGTTTCCTGCTCTTGTCCGAGGAGTGACACCAACAAGGAAGCCTTACTGTCGTGGGTGGTGTGATGCAACGCCTGGGTCACACCATCGGCCGTGGTGGCTGACGGACTCACCATGACGCGCACAGCATTATGCACGCTGACCTGCACTAACCTGGTAAGGTCGGCAGGCAATGTGGCAGAGAACAACAAGGTCTGCCGTTCGACCGGCAACGCATCGAGGATCTGGTTGATTTGCGGGGCAAATCCCATGTCCAACATACGATCAGCCTCGTCCAATACCAAAATCTTGATCGGAGCCAGATTGATCGTACCGTTCCACATATGATCGAGCAATCGACCCGGAGTCGCCACCAGAATGTCTGGCTGTTGCCGAAGCCCGCGAACCTGCGCCTGCATATCAGCGCCGCCCATGATCACGGTGGCGGAAATGCGACGTCCACGCCCGAGCTTATCGATCGTGGCAAGGATCTGTAACGCCAATTCTCTGGTAGGCGCCAAAATCAGTGCCTGGGGCTGGCCTTTGGGCAGCGCCGCCAGTCGTTCAATCATCGGAATGGCAAACGCTGCAGTTTTGCCCGTGCCCGTCTGCGCACAACCGATCACATCTCGCCCGGCAAGCGCAGGCGGAATCGCCTGCATCTGAATCGGGGTTGGTGCCGTATACCCGGCCTTAATAAGATCCTGTAACATCGCCTCAGACAAGCCGAGACCCTGAAAACTCTCGTGAACAAACGTATCCACTACACTATCCTTTCAGTTTGATCGCATTATGACGGGATCAGAGAACCGAGGGGAGAGGGCACCGGAAAGATGCAGCTCCAAACTGGACCTGGTCGCGATGCGATCGCGAAGTCCGTTATGGTTTGAACAGTGATTCGCCGGACTACTGCGAGATCAATGTAGGCACACCATACAGCATGCCTCCTCAGGCGTCAACTTCTTGCACCCAACCGGCACCGACGCATCCGCATCGCTGCGCGACACAAGCGGTTCGCCATCGTGGCCCATCTATGCTATCGTAGGCCATGGCCAATGCAGATTCTATTGGAAAACAACCGATGACAACGGATATCCAATCACTGCGCCTGGCTCGCCGCTATCATGTCGGCTGGACAGTCGTCCTCTTTCTCTCCATCGTGGTGGGGGCTCTCCTCGCGATCCCGACTTATGCCTACTTCTATGATTACTCCTGGCTGGACTGGACGTTGTTCGGCATCCTCTACCTCATCAGCGGCCTTGGAATCACCGTAGGCTATCATCGTCTCATGTCGCACCGCAGTTTTGATTGCCCCGACTGGGTGAAAGGCGCGCTGCTTATCGCAGGAGCATGGGCGCTGCAAAACAGTGCCATCAAGTGGACCGCTGACCACCTTCGCCACCATGCCCAATGCGATCAGGAAGGCGATCCCTACAACGCAAAGCTGGGATTCTGGCATAGCCATTGCGGCTGGCTCTTCGCGGAACGGAAGTATGATGACGTGCAGTATGCCTCCCGCGTCGCGCAGGATCCGGTGGCCATCTGGCAACATAAATACTACGCACTCATCGTACTTGGCGGCCTCGCGCTGACATTTGTGATCGGCTTCATGGCAAACGGGCTGGTCGGCGGCATCGGATGCTTTCTGCTCGCCGGCGTAGGAAGAACCTTTGCGGTCCTGAACTCCACCTTTTGCATCAATTCCATTTGTCACATCTGGGGCCGTCAGCCCCATGGAACAAAGGATTCCAGCCGGGACAGCTGGTTCGTCTCATTGATTACGTTCGGAGAGGGATACCACAACTACCATCACATGTATCCGAGCGACTATCGCAATGGACCGAAATGGTACGACTTTGACCCGTCAAAATGGCTCATTTACGGGCTATACCTGCTCGGGCTCGCCAGCGGACTCCGAACGGCATCTGCTGCGGGAAGCAGCCCATCACGACAGCCCTAATATCCCTCGCATGTTCGGTTTCTACAATCTTTCCCCACACCACACAGTTTGACTCAGGCCCAACCACGTGCTAGAGTGACACTCCGTACGAGCTCCATTTCCCGTTGCGCGCTTCACTCCCCTCACTCCCGTCTCCGCGCGATCGTTCCTGTAACCTGACCGCTCTTACGCCCCTATCTCCTGAGGGACCGTCTTGCTGCCTCCCGATAGGGGATCATCGGCACCAATCGTGAAACGGCACCGTCGACGATTTATGACCCTGAGAACAGTCTCGTAGACCAGCACAAGGAGTACGCCATGAAAATCTCGACAGTGTGGAAAGGCCGAAAGACCGGCAAAAAGAAAAACCGCGCCGTGTTGAAGCCGAAAATTCGGTGGCAACTCCTGGGACTCACCGATCCCAAGTTGACTGAACAGTCCTCTTCGATCGAAACCATACGTCGGGAAGTGTCATCACTTGCTAGTTCAGGTTTTGGACCGGCCACGCGTTCGCGGGTGACGGCGCAAGAAAGCAAATCACAGGGAAGAAACAACCGGCCGGCAGAGAGCCGACCGAGACGTCGAGGCGCGACCGAATAGCCGGCTTATCGACAGGTCGAGAGGCACAGAACCATGATCCCGATGCAACATCTCATGCACTGGCTGACACAGAATCCCCTTGGAGCGGCCACGCTGCTGTATATGGCTAGTGTGGCAGGAGTGCTCGTCTACGCCTATTTTGAACCGCGTGATCAACATTAGCCTACTGAGCATACCATCTCAGTGTTTCAAAAGAACTGCGCAGGGGAATCGTGGGGAAGCGTGTCGTATACGTCGGGGGACTGACCGAGTCCGTGTCGGATAACGGACTACGCGACTTGTTTAACAAATACGGTACGGTCGCCCGCGCCTATATTGTGCGTCACAAAAATACCGACATCTCAGCAGGCTATGGCTTTGTGGAAATGGCTTCTGCCGAACAGGCGTTGCAAGTTGTCGTCGCTCTTGAAGGGGCACTCGTAGACGGTCGATGCCTCCGCCTCTATGTCACACCCCACGTGTTCCACACCGCCTGAGCCGCACCACCAATAGGAGGACTTATGGGCCGAACAAATCTTGACCTCCTTATGACGTTTCCGGACGGATCGCATCTGGTCATCAGCACCCAATGTTCGAGGGATGGAGAATTTTCCTGCGCGCTCTATACCGCCAAGATCGGAGAAGATGATCACGCCGACTTTCAAGTCATCTCCAATCATCTGTCAGCGCCGACCTGTCAAAGCGCACAAGCGCATGCATACGACTACGCCATTCGACATTTTCCTCGCGCAGACGCGCTAAAAAAACCCCCCTATCTTATTTGGGCAGGTCCCCCCTCAGCGATGGTTCAATAATTTAATTTTTGAGTGCAGCGAATTGGAATGTAGCTGACATTAACCTAGGAGATTCGGCATGACACCAGCAGAACAGATTACGAAGATGACCACCGCGATTAAACAAGCGATCAAGGTGATGGGAGATCGGTTTGGGTCGACTGAAACCGACGTGGCGAAGGCGATTGAAGATCTCAAAGCCTCGATGCAGCCCGACAGCACCAAGGCAACACCACTCTCCTGACCTCAGTTCCACTGTCTAAGATCTGAGCGGGACTTCAAGCCGCCGCTCAGATCATGACGCGCTTCTGTCTCATGCTCAAGCACTTTCCCCTCGAACCTAATGACGCAAAACTCGACCGCGGCTTAGTGTCGAGCAACGCCTAGCTATTTCCAGCATTCGTTCTCCAAGAGGAAACTAGGCGGCTGGCCTAAGCGCCTCACCAGTATCTGAGGATGTCAGTAAACGACCCTTTCCGACCGGCTTGTACACACGCCGATTTCTTGCGTCGCTCAGTCGTCCTAAGCTGAATGCGATAACCCACACTAACGCAACCATTGTGGCCAGTCCAATGATGAAAACCATAGAACACCTCTTTCTGTAAGCTTGGAGGCATGGAGAACATCCCCACTCTCCTCTCCCAATATCGACACTGCGCTATACCCGCATCCCAGCTAGCTTCTCCTCGGTCCTGATTACCGAACTGACTCTGCATCAACAAGGACGTCCATGATGCCCTGGTCGACCGTCAGGATTTCGACATCCCACACGGTTGTGCCATAGTTCTTTTCAAGTGCTGCCTTAATCACTTTTCCAGGAAAGTTGTCCAAGGCGGTAAGGACTTGGCAAGGCAATCGCGGGGGCTACGCGACCCCATAAATGGCAAGCCTCATCTTACGATCACATCAATTCAGCACCGATGCTCACGAAGGATCCTGGTCCCCATGCTCCCAGCCCTTTTCGCCATGCCACGTCACACGGGTCTTCGCCAGGCCCAGTTCAATCAAATACAGCTGAAGCTCGTCGATCTGTGCTTGCACATCCGCCATCACGCAGCCAATCTTCTCAGGCGTAATGGTCGGTGCCAGATGGATTCCTCGGGCCACGTTTCGTAGAGATCCTTCGTTCTTCGAGTCAGTCTGCCTGGTGAAACCGGTTCCAATCATCGTTGAATTTGCGTCCATAGCGCGATCCTTCTTAATCCTACAGTACCTTAGAAAGCATTGAGCAACTGGCCGCGCAGTTGCGACACTACGATTTCGACACGGCGGTTTTTCTGACGCCCGGCCTCCGTGTCATTGCTGGCCACAGGCTTAGTATCCGCATAGCCGGTCGATTCCAAGCGAGCTTCTGCGACACCCCCTTGCCGTAAGATGCCCAGGACATTCACCGCACGAGACTTTGACAAGGCTTGGTTATTCGGGAATTTTTTCAGGAGAACACCGCGGATCGCCACATTGTCCGTATGACCGTCGACCTGCACCGACTTTTCCGGAAAGTCCTTGAGCACGGTACCGATCCGTTTCAAGACACTGGCGCCGGCCGCGTTCACCGTATCCTTGCCGGACTCAAAAAGCATGCGCGACGACAAGGTAATAGCCAGGTGATCACCGAGCTGTTGCACAATGACATCCCCTTTGACAATCTCCGGCTGCATCGATGCCACGAGATTCTCCTCCGCCTTCGCCAGTCTCCCATCCTGAGGTTCCGGCAACGACTGGACTGTGACGACCTCGTGATTCCGGTCTGAGTCCAGCATTTCGACACTCACCGCCTCGCGCCGGGCTCGCGCACGCTCATCGAGAGCAACCTGCCCCTGCGTCAGCTGCCCGGTCAATCGCGCAATCTCTTGAAAATTGCCCGACACCGTGTCACGCAAAACACCAAGCTCTTGTTCTCGCGCAGCCAACTGCTGCTCCAAATCGCTGACTCTCCCGGATTGCAGACGTAGACTTGCATTGTTCTGTTGCTCGACCGCGAATGCCTCGCGGAGCTGTTGTCGCTCTTGCTCCAACGCCACGATGCGGCCGGCTCGATCATCACCGACCAAAGCTGTTTCAGGCTTCCCACCCTCCCGATACTCATACCCGCCGTCAGCACTGATCGGCACGCCTGCCCACTGCCCACACCCACCAATCATCATGAGACCGACCGCCACGGCCCCATAGGCCAACCGGATCTGCACATCCATATCCTTGCTCCTTTGCACCGTAAACCTGCGACCTACAACCGCACAGTCACCTGGTAGTGCACAGGGAGACGGAGTTGTCCGCCTGGCATTCTCCACCTGGAACGACTGGCTGCCCTGCTCCTGCGCACTCCAATATCCAGCCACTCCCCGCAATTGATACAGCACCACCCGTCAAAGCCGGACATCCGTTCGTCGAGACTCCCGTCTAAGAGCGGGTCAACAATCACCATCCCATGACATCGTTTGCCACCCATCTCACACCTCCCCGGTGTGACATCACGTGACTCCGGCAACCGGTTTCAAACGCCACCTGTACTACACAACATCCCCGTGGCAAGGGAGCAGAGTGGTCACCATGCTCCCTTGCCCAAGAGAGGAGCCTCACTTAGCAGGCATACGCGTGCCTTCTTTCACCGGTGGCTCGATCTTGATGTTCGGCCCCTGGACAACGGGCAATTGGCCGGCGCCCTTGTGCTCCAGCAACCTGGTATTATTGGGATCCATCGGCGTTGTCCGCATGTTCGTATCTCCGGACTTTGCGGCTTCCTCCAGCGAGCGGCTAGTCGTGAAGTTCTGCTGCCCCTTATCATTCGCAAAGTCGCCGCCGGACGGATAGCCCGGGTGCTTCGGCAACAAGGCCGGATTCGCCAGCGCCACAGCTGCCATTCCGACAAATATCAACCCGCTTATCCCTATCGTCATGAGTTTCATGATGACCTCCTTCACTGAACGCACCACTACCCTCCCGATCCCAGACGATCCCGATCCATGACCGGGAAATCGGCTGTATCGCGACTACCGACAGAATCGCCCCGGCTGACCACGGTATTGGAACAGCCTGACACAGCTCTCGTACTCTCATAACGCGCTGGCGTTGATGCGGCGGAGACTGGGGAATCGGTCGCGCAGGAAGGGAAAGGGACGCGCAAAGGATGGGACAGTCAGCGTGACAGAAACGTCAGGCAGTGACGGGCAATCGTCACACAGGGCGAAGCACAAAACCGACCGTACGGATCACCCTCACCACAGCGGAGAACTTGATGAAACAATACCTCAACTGCGCATAGTCTATCGGCAACACCACGCGTTAGCTGGTCAATATTGCTCATTTCATAAAGAAATCCGATGGGAGCGCACGACCGAGCGGACTCAGCCACGAAGATGCGTGTTCAGCGAATCTAATCGTGAAGCACCACATTGAGGAGAGAACTATGCACATGGAGACCGGCGTTATATTTAATGAAGCCCAACTGCTTGAATCGCTTCATAAAGAAGCTGACTCTGGACCGTGTCGTGCCGACCATGCCAGCCAACATTTCCTGACTGATTTTAGGAATAACGAGCGAAGGCTGCCCTTCCTTCCCGAAATGAGCCATCAACAGGAGGATGCGCGCCAGCCGCTTCTCAGCCGAATTAAAGAGGTGATCGACCAGATCCTCCTGGACGCGAATACTATGAGACAATAGATAGGCCATGAATAGCGCGGCGAAAGTGGGCTCGTCGTGCAAGACACGCATCATGGCAACCTTGTCGATCCGCGCGACCGTCGATGCGTCCAGAGCCGTCGCGGTCGCGACGCACACCAATTGACCGGCAAGACAGCCCTCGCCGAAAAAGGCCCCTTGCTCAAGAATCCCGATCACCGCTTCTTTCCCCTGCGCAGAAACCGCCGTGAGTTTGACTCGGCCTTTCTGAATATAGAATACGGCGTTGGCCGCATCCCCTTGGGAGAATAGAACCCCAAGCTTCTCAGGATTCAGCGTGGTTTTTCCATTGCCGACCTTGGAAAGAAACGTCTTAGGGTTAAATCGTACCGGTTGTGTGTGCGCCATAGAAAGACCTGGAAGGGAATCATGTTACTACCATAGCGTTGCTAGCGCCAAAACATTTACGCCGAGACCGAGAGAGCGCGACTACGTTCTTTTACACATCATATTCGAATGCCACAGAGCATCCTCACCGCCGACTCCCCTCCCTGCAAAGTCACGGAATGGGTCGGCCTTCTAGACCTGCGCCCATTCCGTGTGCAGAAACTGTCACCTGGAAACCCGGAACCTATTTCGCCGGATTTGCGTGGATCATCGAAACCGCATGGCCCTTCTCAGTCACTTGAGCCTCAACCTTATCACCCGTCTTGAAGGTGCCACCTTCCAGCTTGGTGGTCTGATCCACATGCAGCCGGATCTCCTTACCCTTCAGATCATGCACGACATAAAACTCACCGTCGATTTTCAAAAGATCCCCCTTGACCGTCTTAGGAGCGCTCGCCGGCAACCCGGCACTGGCCACATTCGCATGTTTCATATCGTACGCGTGCCCTTTGTCGGTCACTTGCGCCTCAACTTTGTCGCCGGTCTTAAAGTCACCGTCCAACTTGGTGGTCTTATCAACATGCACGCGCACCTCATGCCCGGCCGTATCGTGCACCGTATAATACTCGCCCTCGATCTTCAGTAGATCTCCCTTGATAGACTGGTGGCCTGGCACTGACGTATCAGCAGCCGCATGGGATAACGCCGTGATTCCGACCAAAAGCACCGCTGCGAGCATGAACTGACCAATGAGCTTGTTCATAACCACTCCTCCTTGAACGTAATAATGCGGCCCCCCTCGCTTCGTTGCGAAACGGGGGATGCGCGCCCAGGTTCTTAACTCTTTTCCTTCACCGTGAGATCGTTCTTCACGGACTTCACGCCCGGAACAATCCAGGCAGTCCAGGACGCTTGCGCGCTGGTCGTGAGGTCAGGGACATCGCCGGTCAGCGACACAACCCCCGCATTGGTCTGAACCGAAATATGCGCATTCTTAAGAGCCGGTTCTTTTGCAACGTACTCTTTGACGCGCGTGGTAATCGCATCATCCTTGTCCTCTACCGCCTCGCGCTTGACCGGAGCGACGACCTCCAGATCGTTCTTCACGCTCTTCACACCCTCGATTCCCTTGGTGATCCCCTCGGCCGCCTGCTTGGCTTCAGTGGAATCGACCTTCCCGCGGAGCATCACCTGTCCTTGGGTAGTTTCAACATCGATCTGTCGTCCCTTGACCCGGGCATCGGCAAAGAGTGCGATCTTGGTCTTCGACGTAAGCCACGAATCATTGATCGGAGTTTTCTCTCCGGCCGCGCCGACAACCGACGCCGGCCCGGCGATGAATGCAGCCCCTAACACCAGAGCTGCGCCGACAGTCATGAGATAGCGAGTAGTCATATTCGTCTCCTTCATTGACATGTAAAACTCCCTTCGTGAAAAGGCTCATCTTGAATGCGGTGCGTCACTGCGTCTTTCCCTTTGCAGCATCCGGCAGAAATTTCGGGTGCCACTCGTCGGCCCATTTCATAATCTCCTCCTTTTTATCGCCATACCGCTCCTGAGCTTTTCCGACGAACATGTCGTAGTTCCCTTCGATCAGTTGCAAGTCATCGTCGGTAAACTTACCCCACCGCTGTTTCAGTTCACCTTTGAGCTGCATCCACTTACCCTTAAGCTGGTCCGCATTCATACGATTCTCCTTTCCCTCACGGTGTCATTTCTCCACCTTCCACTGCCTTTCTCATGGCACCCAACCCCTCTTCATATTCAGTATGGCGAGAAGGCCGGATGCAAACTGATCAAAACAGCTCAGCCCCGCACGCACCGGGATTGAGAGAAGTAGGAGATTCCTCGCCCGATAGACGTCAGTCCAGCAAGACCACCGGGCGCGGCGCCAGGTCTCACATCTTGCGCAGTAACAACACACAGAAGAGCTGCCATATCCTATGGACGAGGGAGAAGCGATTGACTGTGACGGGAGAGTGGGGCGTAATGCCGCTGGGGAGTGCAGCGGTTTGCTCCTGCCTAAAGTCTCCTGTGTGCGCAAGGCACTGATTGATGAACTCAATGAGTAAGCATGCCAGGCTAAACTTCCGGACAGACTGGCGTCTGGTCATGATTGCTCAGCTGAGGGGAATTAGTCCGGTAGGCGCTTGGCGCTGCCTGCTTACTTGTGCAGTTGGAGATGGACGACCGGCAGTCTCAAATACATGAAAATAATGGACGCCTACAAGTTGCCTTGCTATCGTCCGAAATGAATGGCGCTCATGAGTCCCACAGCGCGTACCGCGGACCCTCTTCCTCCCAGGCGTACGGTTCTCCGTCGACTCACCATTCCACTCCTGGCCCACGTGTCCTTCCTGCTGCTGGCTTCGACTCCCGACATCGCGCGGTCTTCGACCCAGGGCGATCTCTATCGCCAAGCCAAGGCTGCGACCGTGCTGATCGTGGGGACGAACGACGAATCCAATGCCCTCTCATTCGGCAGCGGGGTATTCATCTCGGAGCAGGGCCTGGTCCTGACCAATGCCCACGTCATCGAAGATTCCACCAGACTCTTTGTCTATGTCCGCAATCAAGCCGTCGATCCTGCGGCGCAGGTGCTCGCGATCGACTCCGACCTCGATATCGCGGTGCTCCGCGTCCACACAGACCAGACGGTTCCGTTTCTGCCCTTGGCGGCGGAAGTTCCAGACGAAGGCACTCCGACGATCGCGGTCGGATATCCGCGGGTGTCGGATGTCCTGCAAATGGGCTTGGCGCTGCATGCCTCGGTCTTTCCGATGACGATCAGCGGGGCAGCTATGGGACGGTCCCGAACCGCCGGGCGGCCGATTCCGTTCGTGCAAACCGTAGGATTATTGAACGCCGGGAGTAGCGGTGGTCCGCTCGTGCACGGCGAGACCGGCGAAATCGCGGGGCTGGTCGTTCAAACCGCGCCTTATTTGGAGCCGGTCAAGAACGCCCGTGGGGAGCGGCTGGGTACGGTCCTGATGCGGGCCGGCCTCAGCTATTCGATTCCCGTATCCCTTCTACGTGACTGGTTGCAGCAGAATCGCATTCCCTTTTCGTCAAAGCAGGCCCGCGAAGCGCCTCTCGCCTCGGTCGAGAAGGAACTCCCGATTCGCGCCTTCCTCACAACTGCGCATCTCCTTCATCTGATGGCTACAGTCCTGCACCAGGATCGCGATCTCCTGGATCTAGCCATTCAACATTATGAATCGGCCCTGCAACTCGATCCGGAACGGCCTGACGTGTTGCGGAATCTCGGCCTCGCCTTCTCGGCGAAGGGAGAAATGGATCGGGCCCGTGCGACGTACGAGCGGGCGTTCGTCCAAGCACCAGGCGATCCTCTGCTCTTACAGAATATGGGCGAGCTCTGGCATCACATGCACGACATCCAGGGTGCGGCAGACCTGTATCGCGCAGCCATTCGACAGGACGCCTGCTTGGTGAGCGCGGCCTTAGGCCTGGGGACAGTGCTTCAAGCACAAGGGCGCGGAGAAGAAGCGAGACAGGTTCTCCGCCGTGCGGCGGCCTGCCCATCGTCGTCCGAGACGGCCTATCAAGTAGGCCTCGCGTTGGAACAACAGGGACAAGGACGAGATGCCTTACAGGTATGGGAGGATTTTCTTGGACAGACCCGCAATAGCTCTGTCTCTGAGCGGCCCCTGCTCGAGAAAATGCAACAGCGAGTCGCCCAACTTCGTGCCCAGCTCAATCCGCAGGACCGGGAATTCAGCGTGGCGCCGGCTTCCTCAAACGCACAATTCTCCCTTCCCAAATCCGCCGACTAACATTCCACTCTTCTGCATGCTCGTTTCGACGTATCGTCATGGTCGGCAAGACCATCACCGTATGCGCCACTTAAACAAAACCTCGATCAGCGCCCGATTAGATTACGTAAAGCGGCCGTCTCGGTGAGGGAGAATGGACTCGTGTCGAGTAGTGTTCCCGCCCCCTCGATGCCGGACTTCGGCGCGTTGATTTGGACAGAGCCATTGATGCAAAAGGTCGTCGTGCCGCTCACGCCGGTCCGTCGGCCGATAGCAGCATCCGGCTCCACTCGCTTCGCATACGCCCGGCCAGTGATCTCCTGTTCAAATCGAGCGAGATCAAGACGAAGGAGCTCCGCATAACGGCAGAGATCGTCTGTCCCCAACACAATGCGATATTCGAACAGCAGATCGTGCATCCCCCAAAACTGCCCCTGGACGCCGGCCTCTTCACTCGCTTCGGCGGCCACAAGAAAGCCAGCACCCCTGCTCCGTTCACGAAACGGAAGTGAAGGAGCGCCGGCCACTTGACTCGGACGTTACTTGTTGGCTGCCGGTGATCGTTCCGCCCCGCCCCCGCCCTTGGAGGTTTCGCCCTGCGGGCCGGTGGCGCCGCGGTCGCCGAAATTCTGTCCCTCGCGCACGCCCTTCCGCGCCTCGCTGTCGCGCAACGTTTGTAATTGCTCTTGCAGCGATGAAATATCCGGAGAGAGATCGGTCGCCTTCATGCCGAGCTGCTCCTTGGTCACGTTGAGCACCACGTTGCCTTGCTCCTTGTTCACCTTGAACGAACTCCAGGGATAGGCCTTCATTTGGCCGGTATCGCCGATTGAGATCATCGCGTACTCAATGCGTTTGGTCTCCGAATCCATGATGAGTTGTTCCAACTTTCCCAGCTCCTCACCTTTTGGATTCTTGACCGTGTCACCGATCATTTCATTATTGACTTCCACCTTCTTCCCCCGGGCCACCGGCATGATCGTATACTTACTGGGGGTACCGCCTGCTTCGCCTTTGGTGTTGGTCATATCCGTCTCGCCTGCCTTCGTCGCTCCCCGAGGCTTCGGCGACCCGCTCTCGCTCGAAGCTGCAGGATTATCCGACTTCATTTCGGCATGAGCAGATATGCCGAATGGGAGGCTCACCAATCCCATCCCGATGAATACCATAGCTATCTTCTTCATAATTCGTTCTCCTTTGTGCGCAAGGCACTGGTTGATGAACACTATGAGTAGAATGCCAGGCTAAACGTTTGGACAGACCGGCGTCTGGTCACAATTGCTCAGTTGAGGCCAATTCATCCGGCACGAACGTGCACGGTTGAAAGCAGGATCACGGGTACTTTCAACCAGGTGAGAACACTGGGGGCCAACAATCTGAACCTGCCCCCGGTCATCGTTCGACAGGAAAGTCATCGTCCTTCCACCAACGCCAGCCACCGTCCAACTCCATGACCGGATAGCCGCTACCGGCAAACTCAACCGCCGCCGTCGCGGCGAGATGACAAACCAGCGAGTAGCAATACAGGACATTCGTCTTGTCCTTACGCAGGCCTTTCAACGTCTGCCACTGATCCTTCGGAAGATTGATCGCTCCGGGAATATGCCCCTCGGCATAGTCTTCGGCAGCCCGAACGTCCACGATCGTCACCTCGTGCTTCTTCATCATCCGTTCGAGTTCGACAGGCCCGGTGGTGAACGCCATATTGGCTTCGAAATAGGCTTTCACCTTAACTGGATCTTGGATTACGACGGCAGTGGTCATAGTCATCCCTCCCTATAAATGGACTAGTAGCGAGTAGTGCGTCCGCTTCCCCATTGCCGGATTCCGTCACGTTGACGTCATAACTCTCGACGTTAATAGTGAGTGTGAGCATCGCCGGTTCCTCTCCCCCGGGCTGGTAGCAACAGTAGCGGTGCCTCGTTGCTTGCGCGTGAACGCCGCTCGCATCATTCGCGCACCCTCGCCTCAACGCTCCCCCTCCCCGTGCGGCGAATCTGATCAGAGTTGCTCAGCCTGGAAGACTCGAGGCGGGACGCATGCCGCCCCCTGAATCACGAACGAGTGACTCGAATGAGCATTGCCAACAAAGCTTTGGCGGCAGGCTCAGATGACGCTGGGTTTTGCCCTGTGATCAAAAGGCCGTCGGTGACGACGTGGGGCTGCCAGTCGGCCACCTTGGAATAGCGACCGCCCTGCTGCTTGAGCATATCTTCGACCAGGAAGGGAACGACCTGGGTCAGTCCGGCCGCCTCCTCCTCGGTATTGGTAAAGCCGGTGACCGCTCTGTTCTGCACCGCGGGAATGCCGCCGGCGGTCTTGGCATGGCGGAGGGCAGCAGGCGCATGGCACACCGCCGCCACTGGTTTCCCAGCTGCCAGCATCGATTCAATCATGGCGATCGAGGAGGCGTCTTCGGCCAAATCCCATAGGGGGCCATGACCGCCCGGGTAAAACACCGCGTCGAATTTATCCGAAGACATGTCGCTCAACTTGAGTGTGCCGGCAAGCGACAGCTGAGCGGCGAGATCCGCCTTGAAACGGCGAGTGAATTCAGTCTGCGACGCCGGGACATCGCTCTTTGGGTCGAGCGGAGGCTTGCCGCCCAGCGGTGACGCCAATGTGATGTCCGCACCTGCATCCTTGAACACATAGTAGGGAGCGGCGAATTCTTCCAGCCAGAAGCCGGTTTTCTTGCCCGTATTGCCGAGCTGATCGTGGGAGGTCAGCACCATCAAGATTTTCATGTTCACTCTCCTGATATGAATCGAAAGGGTCAGTCCTTGGCGACGCGGATAATCAGCTTGCCGAAATTCTTGCCTTCCAGCAGACCGATGAACGCCCGCGGGGCACTCTCAAGACCATCCACGATGTCTTCGCGGAACTTGATCTTGCCCTCCTTAAGCCACGCACTCATCTGAGCCACGAACTCGCCGTAGCGATCGCCGTAGTCGTCGAAAATGATGAAACCCCGCATCGTGATACGCTTGGTCAGCAGCGTGCGGGTCAGGAGCCCTAAGCGATCCGGACCTGGCGGTAGCCCGGTGTCGTTGTAGGTGGCGATCAAGCCGCACAGCGGAACACGGGCACGCACGTTCAGGAGAGGCAGGACGGCATCGAAGATCGCGCCGCCGACACTCTCGAAATAGACATCGATACCCTTCGGGCACACCGCTGCCAATTGGCGCGGAACATCGGCGCTGTGGTGGTCGAGGCAGGCATCGAGGCCCAGCTCTTCTACGACAAAGCGACATTTATCGGCACCACCGGCGATCCCGACGGCACGGCATCCTTTGAGCTTGGCTATCTGACCCACCACCGAACCGACCGCTCCGCTTGCCGCGGCAACAACCACAGTCTCACCAGGTTTTGGCTGGCCGATCTCGAGGAGGCCCATGTAGGCCGTAAAACCCGGCATGCCCAGGAGCCCAAGAGACAGCGAGGGACGAGCCATGTGGGGATCCAGCTTGGTGAGACCTGTGCCGTCGGAACAGGCATAGTCCTGCCAGCCGCTGTAGCCAAGGACGAGATCCCCCTGTTGATAGTCCGGATGCCGGGAGGCTTCCACTCGTGAGATGGTACCGCCGACCATCATGTCACCGACCGCCACAGATGCGGCATAGGATGGTCCATCGCTCATACGGCCGCGCATATAGGGGTCAAGCGAAAGAAAGAGCGTGCGCAACAGTACCTGCCCGGCTGAGAGAACTGGAACAGCGAGTTCTTCAAGGCGGAAATTATCGACGGTCGGAGCACCGACAGGACGAGAGTTCAGCACGATCCTGCGATTGACGATATGGCTTGGGTACATGGTACCTACTTCATTACCAGCTGAGTGGGGACGCGAACCCGCCATCACTTAAATGCCTTGATCAAGGCCTCAAACTGCGCTCGGAGTGATGTATCGTGTGGTGTCACAGGCGGGATCTTGCGGTCGATCCCCAGTAACTCATAGACGGCCATCTGGGCCGCTCGCACCGAATACTCCACCGTAAAGACGACATCGTCTGGAATTTCGACGAACTGGCTGATGAACGCGAAGTTCTTGGATGCGCGAGGGACCGGCAGCGGTCGATCGCCGACCATGCGCGGCATGAACATGCTGGTGATATAGGGCATCCGGCACGGAATGCAGTTGGACGATGCGACCGTATCCAGGTCGAATCGCAGGTGACCGCAGAGCTCCCGTAGTATTTCTGCGCCGGTGCACTCGGCCATCGGCTTCGGAACAAAATTGCCGACCCGGTCGGGAAATAGCGAGTACCCCCAAAATACCTGCACGCCGGCAGGCTGGTTCGCAAAGTGCGGTTGATGAGCCAGCACAATGGACATCAACCAGTTCGAATCCTTGAACGTGACCAGTCCGCCGGTGCCCGGCTCGTTGCCGCTGAATTGATTCATCTTGTCGAAGAAGGCAGAGTTCTTGAGCGTGACGGTAAACGATTCCCAACATGACTGGGCGATGCAGCTGTTGAAGGCGGCAGGGTTGCCGAATTCCGGTCGGCCTTTTGCCAGCTTCTCCCAGAGAGTCCACCCGCCGCTCTCGACTTTGGTCAGCTCCCTGGGCGCGGTCGTCATCGAACCCAGACTAGAGGCATCGGTCATGGAGCCGTTTTGCATGAACACTAGGTCGCCGTCATTCACGGCGATCACTTCGTCTCTGCCCTGTCGCAGACAATGGAGACCGGTCACGATGAACTTGCCGCCTTCGGTCTTGTGGTCCAGGTCTGTCACCTTGCAATCCCTAATCAAACGGACGCCCTGGACTTCGAGCCACATCAGCAAGGGTCGCACCAAGGAGTCGTACTGGTTGTAGATGGTTCGTTTGACGCCGCCAAGCGTATCAATGCGGGAAAACTCAAGCATAAATCGATGCAGGTACCGTTTGAATTCGACGGCGCTGTGCCAAGGCTGGAAGGCGAATGTGGTGACCCACATGTACCAGAATTCCGTCTCGAAGAACTGCGGCGAAAGCCAGTCGGTAATACAACTTGCCCCCATCTTCTCTTCGTCGGCGTTGCTGAGTTTCAGCAATTCGATACGGTCCTGCATAGAGAACCCCATCGACGTCACTGGAACTTTCGCACGGCGGCAGTCGACCAACCGCGCCATCGAATCCGCCTTGTGTTGCTCATTGAACTCCACCGTTTCGTCGAACACCGTCTTGCCTATGTTGTTCAATGAGGGAATCGATTTATACAAATCCCACGTGCATTCGTAGTTGTCGGTCGTCAGCATGCGTCCGCCGCGTAATGAATATCCGGCCTCGGGGTCTCCGGCACCGTCCAGACTTCCGCCCATGATAGGCGTCGCTTCGAGAATCGTAATATGTTCTCCAGGCAGGTTGCCGTCGCGGATCATAAAGGCGGCGGCAGCTAGAGATCCGATACCGCCACCGACAAGATAAGCCTTGGATTTCGCGTTCATCGTCATCTTGATCCCCATCAGCGCTTAATGTGATTCACGAGGGCACTTAGGTTTCTCTTCCTCCCTTACTATCTGACTGAACGACTGTCGTCGTGGCCCTGGACCCTGCAACGGTCACGGCAAAGTGTCCCAGGAACGATCGGCCCCGGCTGACACCCTACCCCTCGCACAGAAGGCGAGTCCGAGAATCACACAAGCGCGACCTCCGCAATCAAACTCCCGCTGACCGATAGATACCCGTCACCTGTCGGTTTACCGAAAAACACCGAAGAGCCAGAGCACGACGAGCAGGGTGAACGGCACTCCCAGTAGCCAGAGAATAAATGCCTTTCCCATGATGCACCTTCTTTCCTGCCCGATCAGCGACCCGGGCGTTGAGATTTAGATTGAGAACCTACGGCCTTCTGCTGGCGAACTCAGCAGCCATGACGGTACCGTTCCGGCCTACGTGAGCTAACTCTATCGCTGGCTCTTCCTTCCCGCGTTTAAAGGACGCGCAGGAAGGCCACAAGGTCCTGCTTCTCTTCAGCCGTCAACAGAGTCCCCAACACAATATTGAAGAACTCGACGGTATCCTCGAGCGTCAGCAAGCGACCATCGTGCAAGTACGGAGGCGAATCCTTGATCCCACGCAGGGGAAACGTCTTGATGGGACCATCGGCGCTCGCCATGCGCCCATTGATCATCCGCGGCTTGAAAAAACGCTCCACCTTCAGATTGTGCATGGAGTTGTCCGTGTAATAGGGCGCCTGGTGGCAACCGGCGCATAAGGCTTTGCCGAAGAACAGACTCTGCCCTCGCTTCTCGGACTCCGTGGCATTTTGGGGGTTCAACTTGCCGTCAATGCCCAGTTTAGGCGCCGGGGGAAAGTCCAGAAGTTCCTGGAACTCCGCCATGAAATGCACCTGGCTGCCCCGTTCGAGAATGTTGACCCCTTTCTTTGTCGCGATCACCGGATCGCCGTCGAAGTAGGCCGCACGCTGCTCAAACTCCGTAAAATCCTCCACCGTCTTCAGCGCCCGTTGGGAACCGAACAGCCGTTGGATATGCACGCCGCGCAACGTCGGAGTATCAATCCGGTGGCGGAACTCCTGCGGACGCACGTCTCCCGCTAGGTGCGTACTGGCGTTCGTGTGACCGTTGGCGTGACAATCGAAGCAGGCCACGCCCCGGCTCGGACGCACTGTCCGACGATCTTCCGTCTGGTTGAATTGCTGCTGCGGGAAGGGCGTGACTAACAGCCGCACACCCTCCAGCTGTTTCGGATTCAGCATCCCGTTGAAGAGTTCATAGTAATTGTCGATCGTCACCAATTTCCCCTGAGACACATCCCCGAGATCGGGTCTGGTCGTCAGATAGATGGGTGCCGGAAACTCTGGTACAAAATGGGCCGGGAGGTCGAAGTCCAGGTCGAATCGAGTGAGATCACGGCCCTCCTGCTTCTGAATCTCTTCGATATGGAACTGGGAAAACAGCATCCCTCCTTCAGGGTGGTTGGGATGAGGAAGCGGAAAAAAACCAGCCGGAAACGCATCCTTCTCGCGAATTTCTTCAAGGCTCATGGCCTGAAGTTTGTCCCACGTCATCCCCTGCGGAAGTGTGACTCGGATGCCCTCCTGAATAGGCTTACCACCGGACATCGTGACATCCTTGGCAGGACGGTTCGCGAGGTCGTACCGATGGTGAAGCAAGTCCATCTGCCGCTTCACGACCGCAGGTTTGGCGGCTTTCATCCGAGCCATGACGGCCGCAAAGTCCTCCTTCAGATCAACGGGTGCATAGCTGCTTCCCTTCGGCTGTATCTCCTGCGCCCTCGGCGGCTTCTCTGTGCTCTGGCCGGAAGCGCTCCCCGGTCCTGCAAAAAGCAGGGAGCCGACAACCAAAACCAGACCGGATATGACCCAATTGTATGTCTTCACGTTGTTCTCTCTTTACTCAGGTTATGACGTTTCAGTGATAGATGAGAGTCGCTTCAGCCTACCCTGCCATTGACCAGCTCTCCGTCAGTGATAAGTATGGCGGGAAGACCGGCGGCGGTCTGATCACAATTGCTCACGCGTGAAGATTCAGAACGGTGGCAAGCACGACTACCCTACGACAGATCGCGCCTCAGCCAACGTGGGAAGAGACAATGCTTCCCGCTCAAACCTGGTCGGCCGCCCCGGCAGGCGAAATGCGATGAACCAGTCCAGACGGGCTCCAATCCCGCCGTACAGGCTGGTACCGAGCTGATATTTGTCGCTGTCGATCGCAGGAAGGCCGATCATCAGAACCGCCCACACCGTGATGAGTTGCAACCTCCGCTTCATATTAAGACCGCTGCCAAGAACACAGAACGGTTCACAAACCGGCCGCACACTCTCTACAACGCAATGGGGGTGAGCCAGACCATTGCCTCGCTCACCCCCATCGCTCTGCGCTCACGAATTCGGCTACTGCTCTTTGGTAATGGCCCTGACGATACCATCGGCATCAATCTGCGCCTCGACCTTGTCCCCCGCACGCATATGCCGGCCCATGTCCTCCGTCAATGTAATCGGCAGATCCTTCCCCGCTTGATCTCTCAAGAAGTAGTGGTTGCCACCCTC
>Ga0209079_10000140_pt1 | contig 34729 bp, 44 predicted proteins | sample PPLLaktember2015_2_FD_187259 | JGI IMG/M metagenome (GOLD analysis project Ga0209079, IMG submission 187259) | Freshwater sediment microbial communities from Prairie Pothole Lake near Jamestown, North Dakota, USA - PPLs Lake P7 Core (6) Depth... | ecosystem: Environmental > Aquatic > Freshwater... | reverse complement strand
ATCCAGCTGGTAAAGCGCATTCCAATGGGCGCTGGTCTAGGAGGCGGGAGTAGCGATGCTGCGGCAACCATTCTCGGAATCAATCGACTCCTGAACCTGGGCTGGTCAGCAGCTCGGATGGCGGAGATTGGTCAGGAACTTGGAAGCGACGTGCCGTTCTTTTTTCATGCGCCGACTGCGGTTGTTGTAGGTCGAGGTGAGCAGGTCAGGGCGATTCATCTGGCCGATTCCCGGTGGGCGGTGCTCGTGAATCCTGGTTTTCCCGTGGAGACCAAATGGGCCTATCGGCAACTGTCTACGACACGGCAGGGTGTGACTCCGCTTTCCCGACGATGTGCCCAACTTGAGTCACAGAGCCGGACTACATGGGATGAGGTGATCAGTCTTGCTTCAAACGATTTCGAAGGTCCGGTGTTTGCGACGCATCCTGTTCTTCAGCAGATCAAGCTGGACTTGTTGAACCGGGGCGCTCAGCTGGCGTTGCTTTCCGGCAGCGGTGCGACCGTCTTTGGGATATTCCGGGAGGAGGCCGGAGCTCGCCAGGCAGCTGCGTTCTTTCACGGGCGTTCGGAACTGAAGACCTTCCTGGCGCAAACCAATTCCGGAAAATTACGAGTTGAGTGATTTTCTTCTGATTTGCCAGCAATCGGTTGACAAATCCGAGCCCTTTCCGATAAAGTCCGCCACTTGGTTGGCTTCTTCCGCAGCGAGCCGTGAGCAAGGTGGCAGAGTATCCGCACTCTGTCGACGTCCGCCGGTAAGTCAATTCATTCAATAATTCAGTTATTTAACAGTAAGAGATTGGCTCTTTTGAGAAGTCGGTGATGAACAGAGAACTGAAAATATTCTCTGGGAACGCTAATCCTGCGCTTGCCCACGAGATTTGCACCTATCTTGGGCAAAAGCTCGGAGAAGCCACAGTGTCTTCTTTTAGCGACGGCGAGATCCGTGTCAAAGTCGATGAAAATGTGCGTGGCGCTGACGTCTTTGTCGTGCAGTCCACCTGTCAGCCGGTGAACGACTCACTTCTGGAGTTGTTGATCATCATCGATGCACTTAAACGTTCGTCGGCGAACCGGATTACAGCGGTTATTCCCTACTTTGGTTATGGGCGGCAGGATCGGAAGGATCAACCGCGTGTCCCGATTTCGGCGAAGCTGGTGGCGGATTTGATCAGTACGGCAGGTGCTGATCGTGTATTGACGATGGACCTCCATGCAGGGCAGATCCAGGGATTTTTCAATGTGCCGGTCGATCACTTGTATGCATTGCCGGTGCTCTTGGATTACATCACAAAGAAGAAGATCAGCGATTTGGTGGTGGTGTCGCCTGACGCGGGCGGGGTTGAGCGCGCTCGTGCCTTTGCCAAACGTTTACAGGCCAATCTCGCCATTATCGATAAACGGCGTGAAGGCCCGAATCAAGCGCAGATCATGAATATCATCGGCGATGTGCAGGGTAAGAGTGTAATGCTCTTGGACGATATGATCGATACGGCCGGAACCATTGTGCAGGGCGCACAGGCTTGTGCCGACAAAGGGGCGCGGGAAGTGTGGGCTGCCTGTACGCACGCGGTCTTGTCCGGGCCGGCGTTGGAGCGGATCACAAAGTCCTGTTTGTCGCAGGTGGTGGTGACCAATACCATTCCTTTGCGCGGAAAGAGCAGGCGTGCCCCAAGTTGCATCAACTTTCTGTCGCGCCGTTATTGGGCGAGGCGATCCGGCGTATTCACGAAGACGAATCAGTCAGCTCATTATTTGCCTGAGTCCTTGAATTGCGGGGACCAGATCGACGTAAGAGAGACGGAGGAGCATCATGAAATTTGATTTAGCAGTGACCGTACGGGAGCAATCGGGGAAGGGCATCGCACGCCAGTTGCGACGGAGCGGCAAGATCCCCGCTGTCCTCTATGGCCAAGGTGAGTGTGTGTTGTTGACCGTCAACCCGGATGAATTGGTGAAGATTCTCAAGGCGCAGGCCGGCAGTACGGTGCTTGTGTCATTGACCGTAGACGGAGCCAAGGCAAAGGCGAGTCGCACGGCGTTGTTGCGTGATTATCAGGTCGATCCCATTACAGGCAGCGTGTTACATGCCGATTTATTTGAAATCTCCATGGACAAGCCGATTCGCGTGAAGGTGCCTGTGCACGTCACCGGTGGTATTCCCGCAGGCGTAAAAGAAGGCGGTGTGCTGCACAACAATACACGCGAGCTTCATATCGAGTGTTTGCCGGCGGCGATGCCGGACCAGATCGACGTGGATGCGTCATCCCTCGGAATCAGCCAAGGCATTCACCTGAAGGATGTTGCACGGCGTGAAGGTATCCGATTCCTCGATGACGAAGATCTGATGATTGTGAGTGTGGCGGCGCCGATCTCCGATGCCAAGATGGAAGCACTGTTGACCGGTGGAGCGGGTACGGCGTCTGAGCCGGAAGTCGCGGCGAAGGGCAAAGAAGCAGGTGAAGGCGGAGAGCCTGCGAAGGCGGGCGCAGCCGCAGCAGCCGGAGATGCCAAGGGTGGCGATAAGAAAGCCGCCGGTAAGGATGCTCCGAAGGCTGAAAAGAAGGAACCTGAAAAGAAGAAGTAGCGGTGCATCTCCTCGTCGGACTGGGCAATCCAGGCAGAGCCTATGCTCAGACCCGTCACAACGTCGGTATGTGGGCCATCGAGCGGGCAGCCGCTCGATGGTCTATCCGTCTCGCCTCCCGCGGTACTGCTCAACGAGGATCTGGTCGGCTTGGTTCCGAGTTCATTGAGCTCGCTGGGCTGTTGGACTGGATGAATCTCACGGGTCCTCCTCTCAAAGGCTTGTTGCGCGAGTTCAAAATCAAGCCCGACAACCTGATTCTCATTCACGACGATCTCGATTTGGAGCCCGGTCGTTTGCGTATCAAGCAGGGCGGCGGGCCCGGCGGGCATAACGGGATTAAGTCGGTAATCGAAGCGCTGGGAACTCCGCAGTTTACCCGGGTCAAAATCGGAATCGGTCGCCCCGCTCCTGGCACGGATGCCGCCGACTATGTGCTGCAGCCCGTCACGCAGGATGAGATGGCGGTCTTTACGCCATGCCTTGAGCGAGCCGTTGATGCATTGGAGTGTCTGATCCATCGCGGTCTTTCCACTGCCATGAATCAGTTCAATATTCGGGAGAACCCGACAGGCGCTGGCGAGCGATAGTCTGTTTGTGCGTATTTCGGCAGATTCGAATTGTTCAACGTGAACATCTTCACCTCTTCATTGGGATTGCCTGAATGATCATGCTGCGCGACATGTTGAAGCGGGGATTTCTTGCCGCTCTTCTTTCCCTTGCCTGGGTTGGGGGGGCATGGTCTCCCTGCATGGCTGGAGAGTTTGGGTTGGAGTGGGTTGCAATTCGAGGCGGTATGAGCGGGAGTTCACCAATCGGAGAAGAGCAGCAAGTCTATTTTCAACAGTTGGATCTGGCGGCCAGGTTTCGTTTGCCCTGGGAAAAGGAAATCGGATCAGATTGGGTATTCGGGTCAAAAATGTTGGGTTCAGCGGGAGTGTTGCATGGTGCTGGTGAATCGAACGCCGTCGTCTCGTTCCTCCCGCTCGCCTTTTCACTCGCGCGGAAAGACAATCTCTTGTCGTTAGACGTCGGAGGCGGAGGGGCTTTATTGAGTGACTACAAGTTCGGCAAGCAGAACTTCGGCGGGCCTTTTCAGTTTGTGTGGACTTTTGGGGTCACTAGTCGATTAGTCGGGCCATTCGGTCTCGGCTATCAGTTTTGGCACTATTCTGATGCCACTCTCTATGGGTCGGATAGTCGAGGCGTCGACCTCCACCTCTTTGAACTCATTTATTGGTTCGGGGACAAGCGCTAGAGGGCCGAAAGTCCGCCGGCCTGTTCGCCTGCCTGATTGTGAGTCGAGTGGCGCTTTTCAGAGTCTGGCCTTTCATAACTCATTCAATTGACAGTGTCTTCATTGCTGTGATACCGTCCACCGTTCTTTACGCCTCATATAGAGGCACCTACACCTCGCTCCGGACTGGATCCGGGGCCTTTGTCCAGGAGGATTGCTGCATGGAGCTGTACGAGTCTCTGTTCATTATTCGTCCGTCCGTCTCCGACGAGGAGACCAATACCCTCATCGACAAGATGAAAGCCGTGGCCGATAAGACCGGCGCGCAATTCATCAAGGCCGAGAATTGGGGGAAAAAGAAACTCGCCTACGAAGTGCGGCATGAGCGGAAAGGCACTTATGCCTATTTCTACTTTCGCGCGCCCAACACGACGGTCGGCGAACTCGAGCGGGCCTATCGTTTAGAAGACAACATCCTCAAGTTCTTGACCGTCCATCTGGAAAAAGAGTTAGTTCCGCCACGTCCGTTGGAGGCCTCAGCGCAGGAGTCCGACGGTGGCCGGATTTAATAAAGTCATCCTCATGGGCAACCTCACGCGGAATCCCGAGCTGCGGTACACGCCGAGCGGGACTCCTGTTGCGAGCTTCGGACTGGCGGTGAGCCGGCGGTTCAAGCAGGGCGAGGAGCTCAAAGAGGAAGTGTGTTTTGTCGATATCGTGGTGTTCGGCAAGCAGGCGGAACATTGCGGCCAGTATTTGAGCAAGGGCAACGGGGCGATCATTGAAGGACGGCTCCAGCAACGTCGCTGGGAAACCGAAGACGGTCAGAAGCGCAGCAAGCACGAAGTCGTGGCCCAGAGCGTGACGTTCATGCCGAAGCGCCAGGATGGCGGCGGAGTGAGCGGAGGACCAGGCGGTGAGCCGCCGATTCATGACGAACCCAGCTATGAATTTGACGAACAGCATTGATTAGGACGAACGAGGAGGCAGTGATGGAACGAACGGGTGGCGGTGCAGGCGGCGGTGATCGCCGTGACGGTAACGGGGGTGGCGGGCGGTTGTTTCAGCGGCGCCGGCCTTGCCGGTTTTGCCTGGAGAAGGCGCCGATCGATTTTAAGGATGCCGGGTTGCTCCGGAATTTTCTCACCGAGCGTGGACGGATCGTTCCGCGCCGGATCTCCGGGAACTGCATGCGGCATCAGCGTGAATTGACGATTTCGATCAAGCGCGCTCGGCACATCGCGATCATCAGCTTTGCCGAGGAGCGATAGCGCGCGTGAGTCAGCGTGACGCAATACAGGCGTGGGGAGCCGGCGTGTCGCCGGAGATCATGATGGATCTGCTCACACCGCATCTTGCAGATATCCCTGCCGACGGGTTGTCGCTTACGGGTGACGTGACCGCCGAGGAGCTGGGACTGACCGAAGCAGACACGCAGCTCGAGGGAGCGCTGGCCGTCGGATTGGACCTGACCAGGTTCGAGCGCACGATTTGTGTGACCGGAGTGGTGGAAGGGACGGCCATTCGGGAGTGTGTGCGGTGCTTGACTCATTTTTCTGAGCCGTTGGCGTTTGCGCTCCGTGTCGTCTATGAACCGGAGCCGAAAATGGTTCCGTCGGCTGCCAAGCGGGTTGATCATCGCAAAAAGGTAGTCGAGCCGGTGGAGGTTGAGCCGGACGAGACGGATGACGAGATTTATCATTACGAGGGTGATCATTTGGAGCTCGCGCCAATGCTGCGAGAGCAAGTGATTTTGTCGAACCCGATGCATCCGTTGTGCAAAGACGATTGTGCCGGGTTGTGCCCGCATTGTGGAAAGAATTTGAACGAGGGGCGGTGTGCCTGTCCGGATGAGGCGCCGACCAATCCGTTTCAAGTATTACGGAGTGTGAAGACCGAACAGAAGTGACGTCGGGGAGCCGATCTCCCGGCGGTCTTGAACGTGGGAAGGAGTTGCCATGCCTAATCCGAAACATAAACATTCTCGTGCACGCCGCGACAAGCGACGCACTCAAAAGCTGCGGATGACTCCTCCGGGGATGTCCGTGTGCCCGCAGTGCCACGAGCTGAAGCTGCCGCACTACACTTGTTTGAACTGTGGAACGTACAAGGGTAAGGCAGTCATTCAGGTCGAAGAGTCGTAGCAGGGCCGCGAAAACAGGGGAGTCGAGGCCTTTCTGGCCTCGGCACCTTTCGTTCAGGTTGTGCATTTCGTGTGTCTGCGTTAAGCTCTCGTCACATCGGAGACAATCACGGGTGCCACGCGTGTTCAGCCATCTATTCCAATCTCGAGCACATTTCCCCGTATGAAGATCGCGCTTGATGCGATGGGGGGGGACCATGGTCCCGCGCCCTGTATCGAGGGCGCCCTGCAGGCAGCCAAGGAGTTCGACGTCGAGGTGATTCTCGTCGGCGATGAGGCGGTCTTGAAGCGCGAATGCGCGCGCCTCGCTGCAACCGATCATCGCCTATCCATTCGGCATGCGCCTCAGGTGGTCGAGATGCATGAATCGCCCGCAGCTGTGGCGCGTAAAAAACGGGATTCGTCGATCTGGATCGCGACGGAGCTGGTGAAGAGCGGCGAGGCCAGCGCGGTAGTGAGCCCGGGCAACACCGGTGCCAGCATGGTGTCGTCGTTCTTTGTGTTGGGATTGACCAAGGGCGTTGAACGCCCGGCCATCGCCACCAGTTTGCCGACGCTGACGGGCGAGGCCATCATGCTGGACGTCGGTGCCAATGTCGACTGCTCGGCGAAACATCTCGAGCAATTTGCCCTGATGGGGAACGAATACGGGAAGCACCTGTTTCGCAAACCGAATCCGCGCGTCGGCCTCCTGAGTATCGGTGAGGAAGACAGTAAGGGCAATGAAGTCACCAAAGAAGCCTTTAAGCTGTTGAAGGCCAGTTCACTGAACTTTATCGGCAATGTCGAGGGGCGCGAGGTCTATAGCGGAACGGCTGACGTCGTCGTCTGCGACGGGTTTATCGGGAATGTCGCACTGAAGATTTCCGAGGGCGTGGCTGAGACGATCAAGAAACTCTTGCTGAAGGAAATTTCCAGTTCGTGGCTGGGCCGGCTGGCGTATCCACTGATTGCGGCGCCGCTCCTCAATCTGAAACGCAAGATTGACTATGCTGAGTTCGGCGGAGCGCCGTTGCTCGGGGTCAACGGGATCACCATCATTTGCCACGGCCGCTCCTCGGCGAAAGCCATCAAGAATGCCATCCGTCGGGCCAAAGGGATGGCTGAAGGGCGTGTGCACGAACTGATTCAGCGGGACATCGAAGAGAGCATTGCCAATCCATCGCCTGCGGAGTCCTCTGCATGAAATCCCGTATTGCGGGAACCGGATCGTACACCCCGACTCGGGTCATGACCAATACGGAGCTTGAACGTATGGTGGCGACCTCCGATGACTGGATTCGCGAACGGACGGGAATCCGCGAGCGCCATATCGCGGCATCCGGCGAAGCCTGCTCGGATCTGGCGGTTCAGGCCGGGCGGCGTGCGTTGGCGGCAGCCGGTCTTGCGGCATCCGATCTCGATTTGATCCTGGTCGCCACCTGTACCGGTGACTACCCTTTGCCGGCGACCGCCTGCCTGGTGCAGCATCAATTGGGTGCGACAAAGGCAGCGGCCTGCGACCTGTCGGCGGCCTGTTGTGGATTTGTCTACGCCTTGTCGGTGGCGGATGCCTATGTGCGAACCGGGATGCGGCATGTCTTGGTGATTGGATCCGAGGTGATGTCGGCGATTACCGATTGGAGCGACCGGAATACCTGCATCCTGTTTGGTGATGGGGCGGGGGCCGCAGTAGTCAGCGCGAGCGACGGTGAACGGGGGATTCTCTCGACGCATTTGCGGTCAGATGGGAGCCTCTGTGAGTTGATCACCGTGCCGGCCGGCGGGTCGCGCACGCCACTCTCCGAGCAGGTGGTGGCCGACCGGACCCACTTTATTAAGATGAAGGGGAATGAGACCTTCAAAGTGGCCGTGCGGACGCTGGAAGAGATTGCGCGGGAAACGCTGGCAGCGAACCATCTTCAGGTCGAAGATCTGGATCTCTATGTGCCGCATCAGGCCAATATGCGGATTCTCAAGGCAGTGATGGAACGGCTTGGTCTGCCACTGGAGAAGGTGATGTTGAATCTTGAGCAGTATGGAAATACGTCGGCTGCATCCATTCCGATCGCGCTGGATGAGGCGGTTCGAGCGGGGCGGATTCGAGATGGATCGCTCGTCATGTTAGGCGCATTTGGAGCCGGGTTGACCTGGGCTTCGGCGTTGATCCGATGGTAATGGCGGGGAGCTGACGCATAGCCGTCCTGCACAACTTTTCCCGTTGACATTCCACGTCATTTCTAAGATATCTACCCCCCATGAATTCAGGCATCGGATTGGTGTTCCCAGGACAGGGGTCGCAGTCGGTCGGCATGGGCAAAGCGCTTTGTGAGGCCCATCCTAGACTGAAGCAGATCTATGACGAGGCGTCGTCCGTCCTGGGCTATGACAGTGCGGCGCTCTGCTTCGAGGGGCCGGCTGAACGGTTGAATCTTACGGAGAACACGCAACCGGCCTTGTTGGTGAGCAGCATTGCGGCGTTCAAGACATTGGATTCGGTGGGTCTGAAGCCGGTGGCGGTGGCCGGGCACAGTCTCGGTGAATATTCGGCGCTGGTGGCTGCGGGTGGTGTGTCCTTTCGAGATGCCGTCGGGCTCGTGCAGAAGCGCGGGCGGTATATGTCTGAAGCAGTACCACCGGGCACAGGCCAGGTGGCCGCGCTGCTCGGATTGACACCGGATGTCGTACGGGAAGTCTGCCGCAAGGCCTCCGCGGTCGGTGTGGTCGCAGCGGCCAACTTCAATTCCCCCGGGCAGGTGGTCATTGCCGGAGAAAAGGCCGCCGTTGAGCGGGCGATTGAACTGGCCAAAGGCAAAGGCTGCAAGAAGGCGATTCCGTTACCGGTCAGCGTACCGGTCCACACCCCGTTGATGCAGGTTGCTGCAGACCGACTGTCGAAAGATCTTGCCGCGGTGCGGTGGACTGACTTGGCCACGCCGCTTATTAATAACGCCGAAGCTAAACCCATCAGCCGGGCCGCCGAGATTCAACCCTCGCTGGTTCGCCAACTGCCGTCATCGGTGTTATGGGAAGATTCTGTGCAGACGATGGCGAAACTGGGTGTGACCACATTTATTGAGGTGGGGCCCGGGACGGTGTTGACGGGCCTGATCAAGCGCATTCTTCCGGAAGCAAAATTATTGAACGTTCATGATCCGAAATCGCTGGATGCGACGCTGCAGGCGCTTGGCGCCGCGCGTCCGGCCTGATACGTCACGTTTAACAAGGAAGTCGGCATGTCATTGCAAGGACGAGTAGCGATAGTGACAGGGGCGGCACAGGGCATTGGGCGGGCGATTGCGGAAACGCTGGCGCAAGCGGGCGCCGACATCGTTGTTGCGGATCTGGATCCAAGCCGGTCGCAAGAGACGGTCAAGGCCATCGAGGCGATGGGCCGGAAAGCGCTCAACATCAAAGTGAATGTGGCGGATGCGAATGATACCAAGTCCATGGCCGAGCAGGTCATCAAGGCCTGGGGCAAGATCGACATTCTCGTCAACAACGCCGGCATTACGCGCGACGGGCTGTTGCTCCGAATGAAAGAAGAAGATTGGAATCTGGTGCTCCAGGTCAATCTGAACGGCACATTCAATTGCACCAAGGCGGTCTTGCAGCCCATGACCAAGCAGCGGTATGGTCGTATCGTGAACATTGCCTCAATCGTGGGTGTGATGGGTAACGCCGGTCAGGCGAATTACGCCGCATCGAAAGCGGCCGTGATCGGCTTCACCAAGACGGTCGGGCGCGAATATGCGACACGCAATGTGACTGTCAACGCGGTCGCGCCTGGGTTCATCGACACGGCGATGACGCATGGTTTGCCGGACGACGTGAAGGAAACATTGCAGAAACAGATTCCGTTGGGACGGTTGGGTACGCCGGCCGACATTGCCGCGGCAGTCCGCTTTCTTGTGTCAGATGAGGCTGCGTATATTACCGGTCATGTTTTGCATGTGAATGGCGGTATGTTAATGGTATAGATGGTCCCCGAGGTCTGGGAACAACCAGCGGCAGCATATCCCCATGTTGCAGCACAGGGTCAGTCACGTTGGGGAAGGAGGTAGGCAGATCGATGGCAACTGTTGATGAGCGCGTGAAAAAGATTATTGCCGAGCAGCTCGGCGTTGAGGAAGATGAAGTGGTTCCCGAAGCCTCCTTCGTCGAGGACTTAGGAGCCGACTCACTCGATACCGTCGAGTTGGTGATGGCGCTCGAGGAAGAATTTGAGATCGAGATTCCTGACGAGGATGCTGAAAAGATCCTCACGGTCGGAAAAGCGCTGGATTACATCAAGGAAAAATCATAAGCGGTACGTATGGCTGAGCGATCGACCAGGCGCATTGTCGTGACCGGTTTAGGGCTGGTCACTCCTCTTGGGACCGGGGTGGACAAGACCTGGGCTGCGCTCTGTGCCGGGCAATCCGGTATCGGGCGGATCACTAAATTTGATCCGGCAGCCTATGATGCCCAGATCGCGGGTGAAGTACGCGATTTCGATCCGGGCCAATTCATCGAAAAAAAAGAAATCAAAAAGATGGATACGTTCATCCATTATGCCGTGGGCGCCGCCCAATTGGCGGTGGATGACGCAGGATTGAAAGTCGCGCCGGAAGAAGCCACGAAAGTCGGCGTATATATCGGATCCGGTATCGGCGGTCTGGGCGCGATCGAGCACTATCATGATGTGCTCAAAGAAAAAGGTCCCGGTCGTGTGTCGCCGTTCTTCATTCCCATGACCATTATCAACCTGGCTTCGGGCCAGGTGGCGATTCGCATCGGTGCCAAGGGGCCGAATTCCTGCGCGGTAACCGCCTGCGCGACAGGGAACCACTGTATCGGCGACGCCTTCCGTCTGATTCAGTACGGTGATGCCGACGTGATGGTCGCCGGTGGTGCAGAGGCGGCAATCACGCCGTTGGGTGTGGCAGGATTTGCCGCCGCGAAAGCGCTCTCGTTTCGCAACGATGAACCGGCCAGAGCCAGCCGGCCGTTCGATAAGGACCGGGACGGATTCGTGCTGGGCGAAGGCGCCGGCGTCGTTGTCTTGGAAGAACTTGAGCACGCGCGTCGCCGGGGCGTCCGGATCTACGCGGAGGTGATCGGGTACGGCATGAATAGCGATGCCTACCACATTACCGCGCCGCCGGAAGAAGGCGAAGGTGCGGTGCGGTGCATGGAGCTGGCGTTGAAAGATGCCGGGATCGCCAAGGATCAGATCGGCTATATCAATGCGCACGGGACATCCACGATGGCCGATGCCATTGAAACACGCGCGATCAAGCAGGTCTTCGGCCAGCAGGCCTATAAGATCCCCGTCAGTTCGACCAAGTCGATGACGGGACATTTGCTCGGCGCGGCCGGCGGCATTGAAGCGGTCTTTAGTATTCTGGCGCTCCATCACGGTCTGTTGCCTCCCACGATCAATCTTGAAAATCCTGATCCCGCATGCGATCTCGACTATGTGCCGAATAAAGCCAGGGCCGTGCCGATCAAGACAGCGCTCTCGAACTCGTTCGGGTTCGGCGGCGTGAATGCCTGTCTGATTTTCAGGCGCCTGGAGGTCTAGCGCGGTTGCGCCTATGACACCGGCTCCCTCAGCCGATTCTGCTCCATCCCTGCCCTATTATCGGTTCAAGAATCCCGGTTTGCTCGCGGAAGCGTTGACGCACAAGTCTCATGTCAATGAGCGGAAGGGCGCGCCGCGATCCCATAACGAGCGGCTGGAGTTTCTTGGCGATGCGGTCCTCTCTCTCATCATCAGCGACCACTTGGCGCAGCTCTATACGCAGCTGAGCGAAGGAGCTTTGTCCAAGCTGAAAGCGAACCTTGTCAGCGAATCCTCGCTGGCTCAGGCGGCCCGCCGGATGAATCTCGGCGCGATGTTGCGACTGGGGCGTGGCGAAGAACTCTCGCAGGGGCGGGAAAAGAATTCCTTGTTGGCCGATGCACTAGAGGCGGTGATTGCCGCGGTGTATCTCGACGGGGGGTTGGAGGCGAGCCGGACATTTACCTTGGGCGTGATGCAGGAAGAGCTACGCCAGGCCGAAGCTCATCAAGCGACGCCGGGGGAAGAAGATTACAAGACGCGACTCCAGGAGTGGTGCCAGAAACGGTACGATCAGTTGCCGCAGTATGTGATGGTGCGTGAGTCGGGGCCGGATCATCAGAAGCATTTTGAGGTCGAAGTCCGGGTCAACGAGCGTGCGGCGGGGTCCGGAGAGGGTTTGAGCAAGAAAGAAGCGGAACAGATGGCGGCTCGATGTGCGCTTGAGCAGATCGGGGCTTGAAGCCCTGTGGCGGGGTGGCTATAGTCAATACAGGTATCCCAAGATAAACGGAGGATGATGATGCAGAGAATATTGAGCTGGTTGCTGGGAGGTGCCGTGTTGGCGGTATGTATTCCATTTGTGTTCGGGACTGGAGTCAGTGAGGCCGCGGATAAAGCGCCGGTTCCCAAGGTCGAGGCGCCGAAAGGTCCACGGGCGATCATCAAAACGAAATTCGGCGAGATTGAGCTGAAATTGTTTCCCGACCTGGCCCCCAAGCACGTAGAGAATTTTATCAAGCTGGCCAAGGACGGGTTCTATAACGGCACGATCTTTCATCGGGTGATTCCGGGGTTCATGATCCAAGGCGGCGATCCCAATACCAAGGACTCGCTCAAGAAGGATTCTTACGGGCAGGGCGGACCCGGATATACGGTCAAGGCAGAATTCAGCGATACGCCGCACAAACGGGGCATTGTATCAATGGCGCGGGCGAACGATCCGGATACGGCGGGGTCACAGTTTTTCATCGTGGTCGAGGATTCCCGGTTTCTCGATCGCAAGTACACCGTCTTCGGTGAAGTCACCAAAGGGATCGGCGTGGCCGATAAGATTGTGAACTTGCCCAGAAATGATCGCGACCTGCCTAACGACCGGATTGAGATGACGGTCACGATCGTCGAGTAGAGAGAGTCTCGTCCAATCTCATTAGGATGAATCGAGAGGGCCCTTCCCGTTTCAGATGGGAAGGGCCCGTTCTTTTCCGCCTGGCGCTGAAGCTGGTGTCTCATCCGGACCTTGCCTCATCTCACAGACTCCTGGCCCCATAAAACATTGAGAGAAGGCCTTGAGCTGGTCTCATCCCCTACCTTTGGTGGGGGGCTTTTGTGGGATTTTCTCGCGGGAGACTCCAAGATAATCTCACTCTATCGAAACCGAGCGGATGTCCACCGAGGAGGAATTCCGTGAGAAACCCATCAACCCGTCGAATGTACCGGCGAGTCGAGCGCGAGTGCCATGCCTGCATTCTGACGTCCAGCGCCATCCATCGCTGCACGGTGCGCGACCTTTCGTTGAGCGGGGTTCGAGTCCAGCGGCAGGATAAGGCGGTGCTGTCCCTGCACATGCTTGTGATGATCCGTGTGTGGCTGCCTGGGATTTCGACACCGATCGATATCGATCAAGCGATGGTGCGGTGGGATCGAGGGAATGAGTTCGGCGTGGAGATCCAGTCAATCTCGAACGGGTCGGATTTCCAGCTCGCAGGATTTATTGAGCGCACATTGCAATCGTCGACCGGCTGCGATGAGGCTCCAAGCCAAGCGGTAGGGTAATGGCTCAGTGCTGGTGATGTTGGCATTCAGGCCCGTGCACATGAGAGTCGGCGGCAGGCGGGGGCATGAATGATTGGCCTGGCAGCACGATGTGGCCCGGTTCATGTTTCTTCTGTAAGTTTGCAGCGATCTCCGGGTGATAGGCGGTGACATACCCGATCAGCCCTCCGAGAAAGCGGCGTGATTGGAAGTCTTTCCCGGAAAAGTCCGACACGAATTTGATCGCTCGGTCGAGGATCTCCGGTGCGTTGGATGAGTCGGCAATCTGCTTCGGGTTTTGCTTCTTAAACGCGTCATATTCTTTAATCAAATGTTCGGCAAAGACAGGCATGGGAGCCGATGGCACATGCAGGGGGCTGAGTGTGCGGCGTAGCCCCTGAATGGCGGCAACGACTTCCGCATCCTGCCCGTCACGACGCCCCTGGAAGAAGCTCACTGTAATCACCTCAATAAGGTTGAAAAGGGAGATGGCCTGCTGTCCGCCGAACTCGCCGAGTTCCCGGTAGAATTCCCGTCGCAACGGCATGAATTGCTCGCCGAGCCGCTTCTGCTGATAGTCGCTGCCGCTGTCGAGATAGACGCAGTCACTGGGACAGGTCACGCGCACGAGGCGATGTTCCCCGCAGCACTGGCTGCAGATGAGCCCATTGAGGCCGGGGCATACGCGCTTGCCTTTACGTTGTTTGCAGTAGGCGCATTGGCTCATTTGGTTGCGGCTCCTTCCTTTGTGGGTGTCGGGGGGCCCGCTGCTCCAAACCCGTAGTCAGCGAGGGTCCGTCGGTTGTCCCGGCTCTTGCCGTCAGAGGGAGCCTCCAGCCCGTTGATCTCCGCTGCGTGAGCATAGTGATAGGGCACGAGAATCAAATTGTTGGCCCGGTCAATGCTGATGTCGGCCGGCGAGAGGAGATACTCGGCAATCACCTGGAAGCGTTGATCCCGGGTCATGCGCCAGATTTTCCCTCTGGAAAAATCCGAGACATACATGTTGCCCCACCGGTCGAAATCGACTCCGCTCAGATTTTGAAAACGGCCGGTGAAAAATCCATTCGACTCCAGCTCGGAGAGCTGGCCTTCCGGTGTGATGTCGAAAATCTTGCCCTTCTCCCAGCTGACCGCGATGAGGTGGCCGGTTCGCGGATGGACGGCGATGCCGGACGGACCGGCGAGGCGGTCGTCGTGAAGGAGCAGGCTCACGCGATGACCGGCCGCTTGCTCGATACGGTAGATCGTGTTGTTCGATTGGTCCGACGCATAGAGCAGGCCGTTCGGTCCGGCTGTGACATCAGTTAATGAGACGACGCCCTTCGAGGGGAGCGGGGGGAAACTGACTACCACGAGGGATTTTCCTGTCGCCTTGTCAAAGCCCTTCAGCTGGTCGAGATCGGCTACATAGAGGGTCTGATCGACGACCGCCAGGCCTTTGGGGGCATGCAGCATGACATCGACAATGCCGCCTTGGATGAACTTGAGGTTGAGGACTTTCCCTTCGGCGTCCACCTTGGTGATGAACCCGTTGTTGTCCCGGGCATCCGGTTCGCCGTTTACATTGGAGATGAAGAATTCTTTGCCCTGTTGGTCCCCGACGAAGCTATTCGGCGCTTCCAATCCGGTAATCTGGGCCGCGTAGAGGAGAACTGACGAACCAAAGAAGGCCCACCAGACGAGTGTTGCTCTCAGGAGGATGTTGCGAACCGTGTAGGTGGATGATGGGATGTTCAAGCTTGAATCGTCAGGGTGAAGACAGATGTGCATCGTAACGAACGGGTGAAGAGACTGTCAAGGAATGGGTTTGGGGGAGAGAAGTATGGAATCTGACTGGCTATAGGGTGGCCCAGATTCTCGACTTCAGGACTTGGGGCTCACTTCTTTATGGGCGGGCGTTGACTTGATGAAAAATGCCCTGCTAAGGTGCCTACGGTTTTGAAGGCCAACCGCTTGAATTCAGGGAGGGAATTGTGGGAGCACGACTCATTGACGGGAAGGCATTGGCGCAGCAAGTTCGCGACCGGCTGGCAATTGAATCTGCGGCGGTCCTGGCAAAGACCGGGATCAAGCCGGGTCTCGCTACGATTCTGGTGGGTGACGATCCTGCGTCACATCAGTATGTGAAGAGCAAGCAGAAAGCCTGCGAGGCGGCAGGCATCTATATCGACGACCACAAGTTACCTGCCAGCACGACGCAAGCAGAGTTGTTGTCCTTGATTGAGAAGATGAACGCGGATCCCAAGATTCACGGAATCTTAGTCCAACTCCCGCTTCCCAAACACATCGAGAGTCGCGTCGTGCTTGAAGCGGTGTCGCCGGACAAGGATGCCGATGGATTCCACCCGTATAATTTCGGTCGGCTGGTCGAAGGGAATCCGGTCTTTGAAGCCTGCACTCCGAAGGGTGTCATCAAGATGATCGAATCCACCGGTGTCGGCATTGAAGGCAAGCGCGCGGTGGTCCTGGGCCGCAGCAATATTGTGGGGAAGCCGTTGGCGCTCATGTTGTTGCAGCGCAACGCGACCGTGACGATCTGCCATTCCAAGACCAAGGATTTGCCCGGAGTCTGTCGTGAGGCGGATCTTTTGCTGGTCGCGATCGGGAAAGCCAAGTTTGTGACGGCCGACATGGTGAAAGAAGGTGCAGTTGTGATCGACGTCGGTACCAATCGGTGGACGGATGGAAAGCTTTGCGGCGATGTGGATTTCGAGCCGGTGAGCCAAAAGGCCGGTTGGATCAGCCCCGTGCCCGGTGGCGTTGGCCCCATGACGATCGCCATGTTGCTTGCGAATACGGTGGAGTCAGCGAAGCGAATGGCAGGGATGGTGTAGGAGGCCTGGAGTCTTCTGTGCTCGCTGAACGCGCACAAAAAGCCGTGCTCGTTCAATGTGCGCAGTAGAAGACCTCAATCCTCCTACACCGGAGTAAAGGTGGGGGAGAAAAGAAAAATGAGCAAGGAACCGCGGCGGTTGAGCGAGGTCTTGAGTAGCGGGCAGTTTGCCGTGACGATTGAGTACAATCCGCCGAAGGGCACCAACATCTCAAAGGTGCTGGAGAATGCCAAAGAACTGGTCGGGCGTGTGCACGGCGTCAATGTGACCGACAATACGGCAGCCGTCGTGCGTGCCGGGTCGCTTCCGGTTTGTCGATTGCTCTATGAATTGGGGCATGATCCAGTGATGCAGCTGACCTGTCGCGACCGGAACCGGATTGCCATGCAGTCCGATCTCATGGGCGCCCATATGCTCGGCATCCGCAACATCCTTTGTCTGACCGGTGACTATCCCACTGTCGGCGATCACAAAGAGGCCAAGCCGGTTTATGATCTCGATTCTGTGCAGGTCATGCAGTTAGTGCAAGGCCTCAACAACGGCCGGGATATGGCCGGCAATAAATTAGATGGCTCGACGGCCTTTACCATCGGCGCCGCGGTGACCCCCGAGGCTGATCCGGTCGGGCCGATGCTGGCAAAGTTCGAAGTGAAGGTCAAAGCCGGAGCGCAGTTCTTTCAAACACAGGCGATCTATAACCCCGATCTTTTCGCAAGTTTCATGAAAGCTGTGCGGCCTTACAAGGTGAAAGTGCTGGCCGGTATTCTCCTGTTGCGGAATTACAAGATGGCCGAATTCATGAACGCCAATATTCCCGGCGTGTCGGTGCCGCAGGAGATGATCGATGAATTGAAAGCCGCCGGCGACAAGGCGGAAGACGTGGGCGTGGAGATAGCCGTGCGCACCATCAATGCGGTGCGTACACATTGCGACGGGGTCCATATCATGGCGATCAAGGGCACCCATCGTCTCGCGGACATCATTGCCAAGGCCAAGCTCGGCTGATGACGATTCCAGAATTTCAACAGTCCAAGCGCCAGGGGAAGAAGCTCATCGTCGTGACCGCGTACGATGCGCTCTTCACTCGCATTGTCGAGCAGGCCGGGATCAACGCCATTCTGGTCGGAGATTCGCTGGGCGTGGTTGTACAGGGCCAGGCCAATACGCTGTCCGTTACCATGGAGGATATGCTGTACCACACCAGGCTAGTCGCCCGTGCGACGCAACAGGCGCTGGTGATCGGTGACATGCCCTTCATGTCCTATCAGGCGAGCAAAGAAGATGCGCTGCGGAATGCCGGACGCTTGATTCAAGCGGGCGCACATGCGGTGAAGCTTGAAGGGGGACTCGCGATGGCCGATCGGGTCGAAGCGATGACCGCGGTGGGTATTCCTGTGATGGGGCATATCGGCATGACCCCGCAGTCGGTGAACCAATACGGCGGCTACAAGGTGCAGGGAAAAGCCAAGGATCGGGCGAAGGAATTGATGGCCGATGCGAAGGCGCTGGAAGCTGCAGGAGCCTTTGGGATTGTCCTGGAAGCCATTCCGGCGCCATTGGCGAAGGGCATCACGGCGGAGCTCTCGATCCCCACGATCGGGATCGGAGCCGGTCCGCATTGTGACGGACAAGTACTGGTGCTCTATGATCTTCTCGGTCTCTTCGATGATTTCGTTCCCAAATTCGTCAAACCGTATGCCCATCTGAAGACCGATGCGTTGCAGGCGCTACGGCGGTTCAAGGAAGAAGTTGAACTCGGGAAGTTCCCCAGCGACGCCGAGTCCTATCACTGAGCCCTCTGTTCGAAGCGGGTTCATACATTTCCCCCGATTACTGCTATGTCCTGTCGGCTTCGATCAGGCAACGCGAGGTTGAATCGTGGCCGTCGGGCCCTGCTGATCCGTGCGGGCGCAGGAGCGGCTGACCGATTCGATTGGAGTAAGGCATGACTCCTGACGAACTCCTGGAAGAAGGGCGTACACTTGCGAGGCCGTGCGTTCATCTGACTCGTCAAGGAAGCGACTACTGTGGGGTTTGGGGCGGGATGGGAGTCGTTCCACTGCGGGATGCACGATTCCGCCACTGGCTTTCGGTATCGAGTCATGCCGTGCCTGGAGAGCATGGATTGACCGGCTGTATCAGCGTCTATACCAATCAAGAGGATCGGATGACAGGGCTGGTTCTGGTCAATCGGCAGGCCACGCTGCCGCCGATCCCGGACGGGATCAAGCTGTATGCGCAACCGGCCACATGCTTCCCGCCGCTGGACGCGATCTTCCGGTATGGGTCTCCTGCGGTTCAAACATGGCTGCGTGCGAATCAATGGCAATCGGAGTGGGGCTACAGCCCCCAGTTCAGAGACCATCAGATCACGACGTTGTGCGCCTCGGCGTATCAGGAGCAATTGGATTTGAAGGGACGCACAATCGATGCGGTCCTGGGCGGCTGGCCGATGCCCTGGCGAGTGGGAGACTGGGAAGAGAGACCGGATTGTCAGTTGCTCCTCTGGACCTGGCGAGACTCTCCGCCGTGGATTGAGCTGTGGCATGATCGCGGTCAGCTCCGTGTGATTCAGCGGAAGACGGAATAGGACCGTGTCACAGTCTAGGCGCCTGCAGGGACGTCTGCAGCGTGCCACCGCGTCACCAGTCTTCAATCATGGTTTGTTCGAGTCTCCCTCGAATAGAAATGAAGGATTGCAGCCCGGCCAGCCTCACTAAAGAGGGGTAGGAGATGCGCGGGGTAGTTTGGTACAGTCAGCGCTTGCCGTTGGAAGGAGTGGTGCCGGATGGAATGGGTCGAGTGGTTGCTAAGCCAGGAATTCCGTCAATTCGTCCTTGATCATGGGCTATTCGTACACATCCTTTTTTTGGCGAGGCTTGTCGGGGTGACGGCGATCGAACTGATCGCGCCGGCAAGGACGATTTCTTACCGTTCGGTGATGGCGTATGACCTCATCGGCTGTACGCTCGTCGGTTTCATCCTCGTGCCTGCCGCCGAGTTTTTGAGTGCTCGGGTTGCGCTTCGCGCGCCCGTTCCTGAAGCCATTATGGCGCTACCGGTAGCAGCGACTTTCTTTCTCTACTATCTTGTGGGTGACTTTGGCGCGTATTGGATGCATCGGTTGATGCATCTCAAGGCGGTTTGGCGCGTACATAAATGGCACCACTCACCGACCACCATGTATTGGCTGGCAGGTTATCGAGCGTCATTTCCTCAGCAGGTCTTGTTCAATCTCCCTTGGATCTTTGCCTATTCAGTGCTTGGGCTGGCGCCCTGGTGGATCTGGCTTGCCGTTCTTTCCTCTCACATGCTGCTCAACGATTGGATGCACATGAATGTGTCGTGGCGATCGAATTGGCTGGAGTGGATTTTCGTCACTCCCCGCTATCACCATATCCACCATAGCGATAGTCCAGTTCACCAGCATGCCAATTTCGGCGTGACTTTTTCAGTGTGGGATCGATTGTTCGGTACGTACGTGAATCCGGAGGATGTCGAGAAGCCTGTCTCGTTTGGAATCGGGGAGGAGGTCCCACTTGTCCGGCTTGTCGCAGGCGTGTGATAAAGGAGGCTGGATGCGAATGGAGCGATGTGCGTGCTACGTTCGGGGAGAACGATTGCTGGCGCATTCCAGTGTCAGTAAGAACGTACCGGAGAGATCCGGAGTCGGTGTTTTCCCAAGTTTGTTTCGCAGTTCTGCAAGGTCGATTCCCATATAGCAATCAGGCAATTCAGCAAAGCGACGAAGGCTCTTTCTCAGAAGGCTTCTCGCAGCAATTTCATTTTTCATAAAACGCTTCAAGTTGCCGGCGGCCAGTTGAATCAGGGCTTGAAAGAACTGTCCCTGTTCGGTGTTCGGCCCCACCGCATGCCAGAACCCTTCAAAGACCTCATGGCATTCCCACCAGTAGGCGAAATTGTAGAGATCGATCCCATATCGATAGGCATCGGATTCTGACCAGGCCTCGGGGTGCAGTGTTTCCGGTTTCGGTTCAATTTGTCCGTACGAATGTCCGTCAGGATGTCGTCGAGGGTGTGGAGCCTTGCCTGGTACGAATCGATAGGGTGGAAAGGGGCGGGTTGAGTAGCGAGGCCACGTCGGCTGATAGGGGCGCGGGGCCCAATCACTTTCGGGCATCGGCATAGTCCACATGAAACAGGGTTCGATCCTCTATCCGGATCGCCGTCAATTGCCGGCCCCACACACAGCCACTGTCCAAGCCCAAGAGATTTGGTTCGATGTGCAGGCCGAGCGCCGCCCAATGGCCGAAGAGAATCGTGTGGTCGCTATTGCGTCGATTGGGAATACGGAACCAGGGGAGATGTCCTGGGGGGGCATCGCTTGGGGAGCCGGAAAACCCGGATAAGACACCTTCCGTTGTGCAAGTGCGAAGCCTGGTGAGCGCACGGGTGATGGCTACCAGACGTTCATAGCCGATCAGCGCAGGGTTCCATTGTGGGGTGTTTCCGTGAAAGAGGGCCTGAAGGAATAGTCGTGCTCCCGGTCCGGCCAGAGTACATTCAACCTCACGTGCCAGGCTTGCGGCGTCATCAATCGACCATTGAGGCAGGAGGCCGGCATGGACCATGAAGTACGAGCCTTCGTGATGGTGCAAGGGTTGTCGCCGGAGCCACTCCAGCAACTCCGTCCGATCGGCGGCGGCGAGGATATCCTGAATCGTGTCTTTCGACCGCAGCGAGACAATGCCGTCCGCTACGGCGAGCAGGAACAAGTCGTGATTGCCGAGGACGACCTGTGCGGAGGGTCCAAGCTGTTTGAGATAGCGCAGGACGCGAAGGGAGTCGGGGCCGCGATTGACGAGATCGCCGACGCACCAGAGGCGGTCTATGAAGGGATCAAACCGGATGAGTTCGAGCAGTCGCTCCAGGGAGCGCGCGCAGCCTTGAATGTCGCCGATTGCGTAGATGGCCATCGTCTAGTGGGAAGGAACGCGATGGGGCGAGCCTATCGCGAGCGGTTCAGAAATACAAGGCGCTCATGCCATGTGCCAAAACGGAAACGGATTGTGCCAGGTTACGCCGCGCGCCGTGCAGGGGCGGGCTTCACCTGACAGCCTCGAATTAATTATTCGACGCGGTCGGCCTGTAAGGGATGCTGGAGAAGTTTTCTTGAATGGCATTGCGCCACCGGGGCAGCTCGGATGTGTAGGGAAGGATTACTTGCGAGGGTGGACCGCGTCAGGGATATTTCGCTTCGATCTTGCTTGAGAGCCCGCCCCGCGCGGTGAATCCTCCGGTGACTGTCGCCCAGACGGGTCGGCATGATTTCACGACATCTTGGAGAATCCGGTTGACCGCGTTCTCGTAAAAAATCCCGAGATCGCGGTAGGCATGGATATACATCTTGAGTGACTTGAGTTCGAGGCAGGCTTTGTTGGGCATGTAGTGAATGGTAACGGTGCCGAAGTCCGGCAGGTTGGTTTTGGGGCAGATCGCGGTGTATTCGGGTATCTCAATCGTTATCTCGTAGCCCTTATACTGGTTCGGGAATGTTTCAATTTCAGGCAATGGCGCCGTAATGCCGCTTTTCGCGTGCCGTTCGTTGTATCCCAGTTTCGTCGTCTTCGATCTGCTTCGCGTTGCTTGACGTTTCACGAATCACGCCTCATGTCTTCTAAAGTTGTTTCATCCAATCGGTCTGGCCGATCTTCTCGAGTTCAATGAACATTGACACCCAGGGACATTTCATTTCCGGATAGACTTCGCAGAGGCCGCCTTTGCGCACGCCCCCGCAGGGGCCATGGGCCATGAACTTCGGACATTCAGCTTTGAGCGTGTTATCCGGAATGGGGGGGCGCTTATGCACACCGCCTACATGGGTTCCGGCATCATCTTCGCCGGGAATCAATACTCGATTTGGCATAGTTCGTCAGTCTAACCGGATTGGCGGTGATCGGCAATCGTAAGGAGCAAATTCCTCCAGGAAGTTTACAATTTATTCCGGAACGTGCTCTCATGGGGCGTATTGTTGGGGCGAATGGCCTATCCCGCCTGGCTGGGTCTAGGCCTTCTTTCGGAAGTTGTGGGCCTTCTGAGAAGTTGCGTTGAATATCAGGACGTTATAGTATTTTTACAGTGCTGCCAGTCGAGGGGCTGATCGGAATATATAATTGACAGTCTTTTTTCAGCTTTGCTAGGATGCCATGGCGCAATTGATAGATCAGACTCGGTTGTGTGTTGTCCATCCTCGTCGTCCTACAAGGTGTATTCGTTAATCGCGATAGTGTTGAACCATAGGCAACGGATTGCCGTTGCAGTGACATAAGGGAGGTGCCTGATGAGTCTCGATTATGTGAAGTTTACAAACGGCTTCGAGAAGTTCATGCCGAAAGAATATCGGGATATGGTCGAACATGGTCCGTTCGGCAAGAAGGTCTCTGTCTCCCAGATGGGAAGCTTCAAGGAAATTCTTGAAGAGCACCCGATGTGCGCCGGCTGTGCGATGACCCTCTTTATCCGCCTCGCGATGATTGCCGTTCCGAACCCTGAAGACACGATTATGGTTGGTACTGCCGGATGCGGTCGCTTGGCAATCTCGCAGGCCGCGATTCCCTTCGTATACGGTAACTATGGCGACCAGAATGGGGTGGCCAGCGGGCTGTCACGCGGTCTCCGCCTCCGGTTCGGCGATAAGCCGAAGGATGTGGTTGTGATGGCCGGTGACGGCGGCACCGCCGACATCGGATTCCAGCAAGTGTTGCACTCCTGGTTCCGCAAGGAACGGTTCACCACGATCATGTTGGATAACGAAGTCTACGGGAATACCGGCGGCCAGGAAAGCGGTATGACGAGCCGTGGTGCGGTGTTGAAGATGGCCCCCTTGGGCAAGAAGTTCGAGAAGATGGATATGCTGCAGATGGCGAAGGTGGCCGGATGCGCCTATGTCGCTACCGTCGTCCCGAACAATCCCCGCCGTGTCGAGAGCGTCATCAAGAAAGCCGTCCTGATTGCCCGCGAAGTCGGTTCCGCGTACATCCAAGCCTACACCTCCTGCAACATCGAGTATGCGATTCCGACCGACAAGGTCATGGAGGATGCCAAGAACGTTGAGAACGATCGGTATCAGTTCACGGAGTATGTCAGCGAAGAAGCGAAGCAGTACCTGGCTGAGCGTTACGGCTATAAGGAATTTCTTCCGAAGCCGGCCGCTCCCGCAGCTGCCATTCCCAACAAAGCATAAGTCTGACCGGTAAGGAGGATTGCCCATGGCAAAGCGTTTCAACATTCGGATGGCCGGCGTCGGTGGACAGGGTGTCGTGACGGGGTCGCACATCCTCAGCACCGCAGTCATCAATGCCGGCGGGGAAAGCACGATCGTTCCGTTCTATGGATCGGAAAAGCGCATGGCGCCGGTCGAGAGTTATGTGCGGGTCTCGGATGAACCGATCTACGAGATCGGCGAAATTACGTTTCCCCACATCATCATCATTTTCCATCCGCAGGTTATTACGCATGGCAAGTCCTACACGATGCCCTTCTATTTCGGTCTGAAGGAAGACGGGATCGCGCTGATCAACAACGATGGTCCGATGAACCTGCACAAGGACCAGGCTCGCGAGTTGGAAGAGCGCCGTGCGAAGCTATACTACTTCCCGGCTACGAAGCTTTCGTTGGAAGTGGCAGGGATGGATCTTGCCACGAACATGGCCTTGATGGGCTGCATCGGCGCGATCACCGGGTTGACGAACATGGCAGGGTTGGAACAGGCCGTGAAGGACCGGTTCCTCGGAAAAGGATTTGTCGTATCCGGTGGAACGGCAGCGTTGGACAGCGTGGTCGAGAGAAAATTTAAGAAGAAGCAGGAGTTGATCGATAAGAACGTGGCTGTCATGCGGGCCGGCTGGAACTACGCAGTTGAGCACGGATGGGCTGCTCCAGACGTGAAGCGGGTGGATGCGCCGGTCGCCGCCGCCGCCAGTGTTTAATAGCGATACATAAGGAGTTTCCATGTATCTCGTAGCTGATATCAATGTTGAAATTTGTGCCGCAAAGAGCTGCAAGCTCTGCACGCAGTATTGCCCGGAAGCCAACACCATCCAGTATAGCGAAGAGATGGGGAAGGATAAGGGCTTTAAGTACGGCTCTGCGTACGTGGCCGTGGATCGCTGTAAGGGTTGTGCGCAGTGTGTATGGGTCTGCGACAACATGGCCAAAAATAACGCCATTAAGATGATCATGATTGATCAATTACCGCTTGCCGCCATCACTGACAATATTACGTATGGCGACAAGAGCACGACGGCAGTTTTGGTAAGCCCTAACGTCTGATCATTCGGCAAGAAAGGGGAACGGGCGTGGCAACAACGCAAGATAAGAGAGAGAGAATCATCGTTCCGGGACCGGCTGGATTTCATCCTCCGTCCGCTGCACAGCTTGGTGTTTCGCTGCCCGATCCAGGCGAAGGCTTGTTTTACGGACTGCTGGAACCCAATGAGGATAAGGTCATCGAAGAGATGGCCAGGAAGATGTTGACCAGTCCCAACGCGACGCTCTTCCCGGGGCCGATGGTGTTGTGGGCCTGGAATGAACATGCCATTGAAAAGGCCAAGGCCACGCTGGAAATTGCCGCCCAGATTCCGAACGTGATGATTATCCCGATGCCGGACTATCGGCCCAAGTATCCGAAGATCGATCCGGAAGAGGTCATCAATCCCAACCACCCGAATCTGACGATTTGGGGAAATAAGATTGAGGCCTGTATCTTCATCGGTGTGCATTGTCACTATGCGAATTTGACGTTAAAGATGATTCGTGCGGGGACGAATTGCTGCACGATGGCAATCTGCGCTGAGCAGGGCCACGAAGATGCCATGTTGACGATTCGCGATTCGGATGTGCTCAAGCTGAAAAAGACCGCGCAGATCTTCAAGAAGGTCCGTGAAGAATTGGGGATCAAGTTGCCGGAGAACGGCGAGAATGTCCGGTTTACCGGAACGCAGTCCAAAGTCCACGGTGGAAAGACCCACACCAATCCTTTGACGTTCATGCCTTCCGTCGCCGGAGTCGGCAGCGCGGGTACGTTTGGCCATTCGGCTGAACAGATGAAGCGTGAAGGGTAGGATCGGGATCACGGGCGATATAGCCAAGAGGTGCAACAATGAGCGAAGCTGAAGTCAAAACGAATCCCCCGGGTGCTCCTGCTGCCACTGTGGCGCCGGCAAAGAAAGACCCGCATGCCGAAGCCAAACGGCAAAAAGTCGTCACTCCTGAGTACTTGTTTCACGAAGCCCCGAGGACGAAAGAATTTATTACGGGCAGCGAAGCCGCGAAGGAAGCCATTCGCCGGTCGAATGTGGATCTCGCCATTGCCTATCCCATTACGCCCCAGAGCGAAACCATGCAGCTCGTGGGTGTGCTCTACGGCGAAGGATATGTAAAAGAGTACTACCGCGGTGAGGAAGAAGTCGGCGTCATGGCCGCCATCGCCGGAGGATCCCGCGCAGGCGTCCGCTGCTATACGGCGACTGCTGGACCTGGAACGTTGAGAGGTCTTGAGGGTATTGCGTCATGGCCCGGCCATCGGTTGCCGGCCGTGGCGATGTTTACCTGCCGCGTGGTCAATGCTCCGCTCGCGATTCAGCCCGACAACATCGAAGTCTCGTATCTCTTGAACTGCGGCATGATCGTGTTCCATGCTGAAAATCAACAGGACATGTTCGACTTCACGATGGCCGGGTTCGTCATCAGCGAGAAGAATGACGTGACCTTGCCGGTTGGCGTGTGCTGCGACGGATTCTTTGTCACGCACGCTCGTGGCTATGTGCGCATGCAGGATCGCAGCATGAAGCTGCCTCCGCGTGAAGCCTGGCGTGGAGCGGTGCCTGTCCTCGATGCGGAGAATCCTCCAGCGCGTCTCTCGCGCGACGCCCCAGTTCAAAAGTCGAACTTCATGGCTTATAATATCCACGCCGTTTGGCAGCAAGAAGTATGGGCTGCTGTGGAACGATCGCGGAAGTACATCAATCAGTACATGGGCGGGTTGCTCACGGCTGAAAATGTAGATGGTGCCGAGGCTGTGATCATTGCCTCAGGCAGCGCCGCCGCTCAGTCCCGCGAAGCGGTGCGTATTTGCGCGGAGAAGGGGATCAAGATCGGCCTGATCAAGGTGCGTTCGTTGCGGCCATTCCCGACAAAAGAACTGCGGGAACTATGCAAAAATGCCAAGTTGATCGTGGTGCCCGAATTCAATTATGTCGGTTGGCTGGCCAAGGAAGTGGCGACGGCGATTTATGGTTACTCCAATGCCAAGATCATCGGTGGCCCGCGGGTCTATGGCGGTCAGTCCATGCCGGTTGAATTGATTGTGGATGAAGTGGAGTCCGGACTCACCGGAAAGAAGTCCACCAACGTCGCGATGTCTTCAGTCATGGGCGGGGCCGTCAATCAAGACGATGTGTCCCATTTCATGCGCAGCATTTAATCGACGCTGGTAGCGCAATGAAAAGGCCCGCCGGGTGATTCCCGGCGGGCCTTTCGTTTTCTTGGGAACAGAGGGCTGGCTCAATCAACGTCTCGGCTGTTATCCCTGTAAATCGTCCTCGATCAGTTCCTCACTGGCGGGCATACCGTGAGCGACGTATTTGGCATAGGATAAATAAATCGACGCGCTGTCACGCATGGCTTTCGTGCCGTTTGCCATTCGGTGAAGTTTATCGGAGCCGGACGGCTCCGTATTACGAAGTTGATCGACATGGTCATGCAAAACGAGCGTGAAGCGCTCCATGGCCATTTCGACCTCTAGGTAGGCTTGCAAAAGTGGATTACTCATGATTGTTCTCCTCAGGAAGTGAGCATACACTACGCCGATATGGCCTTCAACCAACGCCAGGCAGTCGTCCGACTCTCACCGGCCATGATCAAGTCCATCGGGCAGGTCGCTGCCAGCTCTATCCGGCTCGACCATAATCGCACTGCACAGGCCGTGGCCGATCTCTCCAGGCTCTTTACGAAAGATCGTGCCTCACTGAAATCCAACTATCTCGATCATCCAGCCCATGCAGCAGCCTATCTCAAATACTTTCTGCCGGTAAACCTGTCCAAGATTCAGGTTCTGCTCGATGAGATGCCGCAAGGCTGGCCGGATCAAGCATCTCGTCGTTCGATCCGCATTCTTGACGTGGGATCGGGACCAGGCTCAGGGGCGTTAGCCGCATTTGATTGGTTACATCAGCATTGGCCAGACCGAATCAGTGATCTCACCGTTGTGGCGATCGATGTCTCTGCCGAGGCCCTCAAGCAATCCAGGCTGCTCTGGGACACATATAGCCGGGAATCTGGAGCGACAGGTGGGAGACTGATCGCCTATGAGGGAAATCTGGAGCGTTCTTCGAATGGACCTTGGCTTAAGTCTGTCGATCAGCAAGCGCCCTATGATTTGGTCATTATGGCGAATTGTCTGAACGAGTTCTTTTCTCGAACCGCCAATCCAATAGAGTCGAGAGTCGAACTTGTGACGCAACTTCTGGCGAGGTTGACTCCGACTGGCACATTTATGATCGTCGAGCCGGCTTTACGCGACACCTCGAGAGCGCTGCATCAGGTGCGGGATCGATTGATTGAGGTGAAACGTTGCACGATCTATAGCCCTTGCCTCCATGAAAATAGTTGCCCCGCACTGGTGAATCCGTTCGATTGGTGTCATGAAGAGCGAGGCTGGGATCCGCCGCCAGAAATTCAAAAACTCGACGACGAGGTGGGATTCATCAAAGACGCATTAAAGTTTTCGTATCTGCTACTCAGAAAAGATGGGCGGACCATCGTCGAGCGTAGACCTGAGGTCTATCGCGTGGTCAGTGAATTGCGCGAGTTGAAAGGCGAGAAGCGGGCGTGGCTCTGCAACGAGTTGGGGCGGTCGGAAATCGGACGTCAGGATCGTTTAAAATCTGAATCGAATGCGCCTTTGGATAATTGGCATCGAGGCGCCATCGTTCGGATCGAGCGGGTCGTGCGGAAAGAGCGGGAAGGGAAAGTGTCGGCGGTGGGACGAATCGAACGCGATGGAGCCGTGCAGATAATTCGATCAACCTGAGGAGGGGCGTTAATCCGCTTCCGGCTCGGAACTGCCGTGCTGATGGCTGACACGATCCTCATCGAACATCTCCGCCATTTCGGCGGCGATCATGTCGCGGTCGTTCGGCACGGAAATGAGGGGGATTTCCTTGCGGACTTTCGGTGCCGGCTCTGTTTCCTGCTGTTTTTTCTTATCTTCCATATTTTTAGTATACACCCGCAGTCAGACCAAAGGGGAGTTATTCGAAGGCTTCCAGCGACGATTGCTCGGGGAATTTGGTATTGCAACCGAGGCAGGTCACAAAGTAGATCGCTTCACGAACCGACATGGTAATACGAAAATCCAATGTGACTCCGCGGTGTTGACAGGTGCGGCAGGCGATTTCTTTGAGGCGATAGGGGATATCCGGCTGGGTGCGCTGGTAAAACTCCATGTCAGTGTAGACCGGAAAGCTATAGCGGCATTTCATGCAGACACCTCGCCACTCGCCATCCGGTTGCATGAAGCGGCGGTCGATCCCAAACCGATCCCCCTTGCAAATGGCGCAGTGGACCGAAGTCAGTCTCTGTTCAACTTCTTCCGGAGAGAGCGAAGGCATTCAGATCCTCTTTTCGTGATAAACGGATAGGCGAGTATACCGAGGGGCTTCAGTAGACTTCAACGGCCGAGTCGATCAGTCGTGATTCACTTGACCCGTTCCACACGATACTATACTTAGGTCGCTATGCATGTGATTTCTGATGCATTGATACTGGGCAATATCGACGAGGCTCGGAACCCCATGCCGGGGATTGCCGGACTGTTGCTGGTGGCGGAAGAGTTTAGCGTTGAGCCTCCTGCATGGTTGGACTACGAGTATATTCCATTCAAAGAGTTTTCAGTTGTAGACCCCGCGCGGCTCGATCGCGCGGTGGCTTGGCTCGAAGCGCGTGCCCCAGGAACCAGAACGCTGGTCTGTTGCCGTGCCGGGATGGGGCGGTCTGCGTCCGTCCTGATCGCCTATTTTTGCTGCAACCAAGGACTGCCCTATGAAGAGGCCGTGGCGTATGTCAGAGCCCGTCGGCCTGGAGCGATGCCGCTTCCCCAGTTGCAGGATACCATTGAGAACGTACTCAAGCTGCGTGCCAATCGATCCAGCAAGAAAGCCGGATCCACTTCTGCTCCGCGTGCCTTGTAGCTGGGCTGCTGTCGGTATCTCCAATATTGCGTTTCTCCCTGTTCGCATGGCGTAATGATTCGCATCGATGCGTCATTTCATTTCATCGCGTAAAGGGCCCTATGCCTGAACTTCCCGAAGCCGAAGTCGCGGCTCGTCAACTTCGCGCGCGCTTGATTGGAGCGCAGGTTACCGGTGTACTCGTCGGGAGGTCCGACATCGTTCGCGAAGGCGGCGATATGGATTGGTGGTATCCCGGGGGTGTGGTGACGGCGGTCGATCGATACGGGAAGAGTGTCGCGATTGAATTTGAGAAAGCGGGGGACAGACGCTATCTCGTGGCAGAACTCGGGATGACCGGGCTGCTGTTATTTCCGGCCGTGTCGATCAAGTTCCCTCAGCATGTGCACTACACGATACAATTCGATTCCACTTCGACCGGTTCATTGCGCTATTGGAATCCGCGCCGGTTCGGCCGTCTCTCTTTACTGGATCGTGCGGGGCTCGATCGCTATCGTGCCAGGCGGTTTGGATGCGATCCTCTTCATGTAACCTGCGAGGAGTTTACTCGGTTGCTCCGGCAATGTCGGCGTCGATTGAAAGCGGTGTTGATGCACCAGCAAGTAATTGCGGGTATCGGAAATATCTATGCAAATGAAGCCCTGTTTCGAGCCGGTTTGCATCCGGATGTGATCGCCAGTCAGCTCGCACCCTCTGCCGCCGGCCGTCTCCACCATGAGATGCAATCAATTCTACGGCAGGCCATTGTATGCGGGGGGTCCAGCGTCAAAGACTTCTTTGCTCCGGACGGTTCCGAAGGAACCTACAAGCAACACCATCTAGTGTATGGCAAAGAGGGGATTCCCTGTCCTCGGGCATGTGGGACCGTTATCAAGCGCATACAAAGTGAGCGGAGTTCATTTATTTGCACCACCTGTCAGAAGATTCGGATGCGCCGTTGAGATTGTCCCTGAGATTATGAGCGCATTGAGCGCAATGCTGCCGTGGTATTTGGAAGGTGTATTCCAATAATTCAATATGTTAGATGGTGATTGCTCTTCCTGGTCAAGCCAGCGGACTAGGCCTTTTGAGCTTCCCCAAGTTAGTACCTCTGGTGTATTGAGTCATCCCTGCGATTTCGCTACAATCCGGCTCCCTTATCGCTGGTTTCCACTACGCTGAAGGAGTGTCGTCATGGCCAAGGTGCTTGAAGGTCCCGGAATGGGGCTGATGAAGAAGTGGGGGATCAACGTCCCCAATTACGTCGTCGTCACATCTGTCGATGAGTTGACGAAGCTGGGGCAAGCGAATGAATGGCTGAAGAAATCCAAGCTCGTCGCCAAGGCCCACGAGGCCCTTGGGTCGCGGTTTAAGCTTGGTTTGGTTAAAGTCGATCTGGATTTCAAGGCAGCGGAAGCCGCGACCAAGGAAATGATCGGCCGCCAAGTCGGGAGCATCACGGTGACGCAGGTCATCGTGTCAGAAATGATTGCCCACAAGGAAGAATATTATTGCGCCGTGAAATCCACGCGCGAAGGCAGTGAAATTCTCGTTGCCAATTGCGGCGGCATTGAAGTCGAATCGAATTGGGAACGGGTTAAGCGGCTCTGCCTCGAGATTGGGCAGGCCCCTTCCGCCGAGGCACTCGAAAAGCTTTCGAAAGAGGCGGGATTTACCGGGCCGCTGACCAAGAAAATGGCCGAGTTTGCAGGGAAAATGTTTGCCTGCTTCGATAGTGAAGATGCGCAGTACCTGGAAGTCAATCCCGTCGTGACTCGCGCGAGCGATGGCGAACTGGTGGCGCTGGATGCGGTGACTTTGCTCGACGGCGATGCCAAGTTCCGCCATCCTGATTGGAATTTTGCGTTTGCGGCAGAGTTCGGCCGGGCCTACTCCAAGCAGGAAGAGGAGGTCATGGCGGTCGACAGCAAGATCAAGGGCTCGGTCAAGTTCATCGAAATTCCCGGTGGTGATACGGCGATGCTGCCAGCCGGCGGCGGTGCCAGCGTCTATTATTCCGATGCCGTCGTGGCCCGCGGCGGTAAGTTGGCGAACTATGCCGAATACTCCGGCGATCCACCCGACTGGGCGGTTGAAGTGCTGACGGAGAAAGTCTGCTCCTTGCCTGGAATCAAGAACATCATTGTCGGCGGCGCGATTGCCAATTTCACCGACGTGGTGAAGACGTTCGGCGGCATCATCAACGGATTCCGCAAAGCCAAGGCGGAAGGAAAGCTCAAGGGCGTGAAGATCTGGGTGCGTCGTGGAGGCCCGCGAGAGAAGGAAGGGCTTGACGCGATGCGCGCGCTCAAGGACGAAGGGTTCGACATCAGTGTCTTCGATCGCAACACGCCGCTCACTGACATCGTTGATAAGGCGCTCCAGAAATAGAACCGAGTGCTGAGTCCTGAGTGCTGAGGAGCAAGAACTGCTCTTCCACTCAGCACTGAGCACTGAGCACTCAGCACTGAAGAGGAGATCCCGATGAGTATCCTGGCAAACAAAGATACCTATGTGGTCATTCAGGGCGGCGTGGCAGGCGTCAACGCCGCGCGCCGGATGGCCGAGTTCTGCTACCTGATCAAGCGTTCGCTGAACGTCCTGGCCTTTGTCTATCCGCCGGATGCCGGCAAGACGCACGAGATTCCCTACGGAAGCGGCCTGGTTGCAGTCCCCATCTATAAAACGGTCGCCGAAGCCACCAAGCACCATCCTCAGATCAATACCAGCCTCGTCTACATCGGTGCCGATCGTGCCATGAAGGGCGGGATGGAAGCCCTCGACGATACGCACATCAAGGTGGTGTCGATGATCACCGAAGGCGTGCCAGAGAAGGACGCCAAGATCCTCGGGGCCCATGCCAGAAAGCTCGGCAAGGTGTTTAACGGCCCCTCGTCGATCGGTATTGTGTCAGCCGGATCCTGCCGCCTCGGTGTCATCGGTGGAGCGTTCGATAATCTCGTGTTGTCCAAGCTCTATCGGGAAGGTTCTTTTGGCGTCATCACCAAGTCTGGCGGTCTCTCCAACGAAATTATCTGGATCTGTTCGCAGTTTGCTGACGGCATTACGACGGCCATCGGCATCGGCGGCGACGCCTATCCGGGAACTGACTATGTGAGCTATCTCGAAATGTTCGAGAACGATCCGCAGACGAAAGCGGTGGTCATCGTCGGCGAAATGGGCGGCGATCTCGAAGAGCGCGCGGCTGAGTGGTACGGCGCCAAGAAGCGGCGCGTGAAGTTGATGGCTGTGGTCTCCGGCTTCTGCCAGGAAAGTTTGCCGAAGGGAATGAAGTTCGGTCACGCGGGCGCGAAAGAGGGATTGAAGGGCGAAGGGTCGGCTCGTTCCAAGTCCGATGCCCTCAAAAAGTCCGGCGCGATTGTGCCGGCGACCTTCGGGGCGCTCGGTCCGGCCATTAAGGAAGCCTACCAGGAAATGTTGAAGTCTGGCCAGGTGAAGGAGCCGGTCGAGCCGGCTTCACTGCCGAAATTGCCGAAGAGTATTGAAGCCGCCATGAAGGCCGATGAAGTCATGGTCACCCCGTTGATTCGCACCACGATCAGCGACGATCGCGGGGATGAACCCTGCTACGACGGATATCCCGCTTCCGAACTCATCAACAAGGGGTACGAAATTCCCCATGTCGTCGGACTCTTGTGGGATAAGCGGTTGATCTCCAAGCAGGAAGCAGAAATTATCAAGCGCATCATGATGCTCTCAGCCGACCATGGCCCCTGCGTGAGCGGCGCGTTGGGGACGATCATCGCGGCCTGCGCCGGGATCGGCCTGTCCCAGTCAGTGGCCGCGGGGCTCATTATGATCGGCCCCCGCTTCGGCGGCGCCGTCACCGATGCCGGACGGTTTTTCAAACATGCGGTCGATAACAAGATGACGGTCGACGAATTCCTGACCTACATGAAGAAGAATCATGGCCCGGTGCCCGGCATCGGCCATCGCGTGAAGAGTCTCCGCAATCCGGACAAGCGGGTGAAGGAGTTGGTGGGGTATGTGAAGAGCCTGCCCATCAAGACCCCGTGTCTCGACTTTGCGTTGCAGGTCGAGCAGGTCACGGCGGCGAAGAAGGATAACTTGATCCTCAACGTGGACGGAACGATGGCGGCCGTGTTGGTCGATATCGGATTCCCGGTCGATAGTTTGAACGGATTCTTCATCCTTTCGCGGACGATCGGCTTGATCGGCCACTGGGTGGATCAGAAGCGTCAGGACAGCCGTCTGATCAGGCTGTTCGATTATCTGGTGAACTACGCAGCCCCTAAACGGCGGGAGGTCCCGCCGCTGAAATAGTCGCGGGAAGTGCCCCCATAAATATAGGCGGGAGGCAAGAGACGGTCGGTCTTGGTGGATGCTCAGCCCCATAGCCCACTGTCAGTAGCTTCCAGCCAGAATGTGGAGAAGAGAAGATGTCGATGGATCTCGCAAGAAAACTGTACGCCAAGATGCCGGACGTGTTCGCCAAGGCCAGAAAGAAATTCGGTCGCGGCCTGACGCTGGCTGACAAGATTTTGGTCTCTCACGCAGATAACTTTGACACGCAGACCTGGGAGCGCGGCAAGGCGATGTTGGCGTTGCGCCCGGATCGCGTGGCGATGCAGGATGCGACGGCGCAGATGGCTATCTTGCAGTTCATGCAGGCGAACAAGAAGCAGGCGGCTGTGCCCAGCACAATCCATTGCGATCACTTGATCCGTGCCGAGATGGGTTCTGAGAAGGACCTGCTCCGTGCGATGGACGAGAACAAGGAGGTCTATAACTTCCTCGCGTCCGCTGCGAAAAAGTATGGTATCGGATTCTGGAAGCCGGGCGCCGGCATCATTCACCAGGTCGTGTTGGAGAACTATGCGTTTCCTGGCAGCTTAATCATCGGGACCGACTCCCACACGCCGAACGGCGGTGGATTGGGCGGATTGGCCATTGGTGTCGGTGGCGCGGACGCCGGTGAAGTCATGGCCGGGCTGCCCTGGGAAGTGCTCCATCCGAAGTTGATCGGGATTCGCCTGACCGGCAAGTTGAGCGGCTGGGCGTCCCCCAAAGACGTGATCCTCTATCTCTGTGGCCTGCTGACAGTCAAGGGTGGAACCAACAAGATCGTCGAGTACTTCGGGCCCGGCGCCGAAACCATCAGCGCGACCGGCAAAGGCACTATCTGCAATATGG
>Ga0209079_10000139_pt1 | contig 34763 bp, 27 predicted proteins | sample PPLLaktember2015_2_FD_187259 | JGI IMG/M metagenome (GOLD analysis project Ga0209079, IMG submission 187259) | Freshwater sediment microbial communities from Prairie Pothole Lake near Jamestown, North Dakota, USA - PPLs Lake P7 Core (6) Depth... | ecosystem: Environmental > Aquatic > Freshwater... | reverse complement strand
AGCGGTCCATCACGGACGGCCTGCGCAAGACGGGCATCGGCCTCGTGATCGTGAGCCACCGGCCGGAGACGGTCGGCGCGGTCGACCGCATCGTGCGTCTCGGCGCCTAGCCCGAGCCGGGAAGCCGTCGGGCCGGCGCAACACTGCGCATCACCTATCGCCGGGATGCGAGGAGCAAAAAAACGGCGCCCGTCGGCGCCGTGTGACAACTGCGGAAATCAAATCGGTCTGTCCTGGATTCTTCGTCCTGTTTGCGTCGGACTGTTGGAGCCTGGTTTCCGCGCCCGGCTCCCGTCCGGAGACAGTCAGTCGATCATGCCGAGCGAGGCGCCACCGGCCACGAGGTCGAGATCGTCAAGAGAGAGCGAAAGGATCTCGACGGCCTCATTGGTCTTCACAACTTCAGCAACGGCTTGGAGTTCGACGTGTTCGACGTTCATGGCTGCTTCCTTTTCCGCAAGTTGGTTGGGTTCTGTTGTTCTTGTTGGACGGCACGACAACCGTGCACCAGACGAACTTTGAAGGGACGGCCAACGCGGGGAAATCCCTCCTTACGGCGCTATCCATCGAGGAGCAGGCGAGGCAGAATCGGACGGCTTCCACCTTGCCGTCATCTGGCGCGGCTTTCAGATGGACGACCACGAAGCGCGACTGGATGAACTCGAGCGGGAACTGAAGCAGGCGATCGCAGCACCGCCTGCCGACCTGCCAACCTTCCTCGACGCCTGGCTTGCGCGCCTGCGGGCGGTCCCCTTCGGTGCATCTCCCAGGCGCCGCGTCGGCTTGCTGATCGATGCGGCGGGGCAGTACTACCTGCATGGCCAGCGCGTCTTCAACGCCGTGGAGCCGATCGCGCTGGCCGTGATGCTGGCCGAGCAGGAAGGTGAACTGGCCCAGCTTCGGCGCGCGCTGTCCACCCAGGGACTGATCCTCACCGCAACGCGCAACACTCCCGACGCGCTTCGAAGTCTCCTGCGAGCGCTGGAGCTGGCGGAACGCATGGGAGACACTCCGGGGCTGGCGGCCACCTGGATCAATATCGCGGTGACCTTTTTCGACGCGACGCTCTACAACGACGCGAGGGTCTGCTACGAGCGTGGCGCCATCACGGCAGGATCCATCGACAACCCGGCGCAGAGCGTCAAGACACGATGCAGGGCGCTCTATGGTGCCGCGCAATGCGATCTCTATCTTCACGAGTACCTGCCTGGCATCGAGGCGTGCGAAGAGGCGCTGAGCCTGATTGCCGAGCCCGGGGATCGTGAGCAGGAGCAGGTCAGGGCGTTGATCGAGGCAACCTATGCCCAGTTGCTGCTGGCCCTGCACCGGACCGAGGATGCCGCCGCCCACGCGGCCGTCGCCCGCGAGATGGCCGCGAAGTCCGGCGCGGTGCGGGCGAAGATCGCGGCCGCGACGGTGAGCGGGCTGGTCGAGGTGTACCGAGGCAACGTCGACGTCGGCATCTCGCGCATCGTGGCCGTGCGCGACCAGTCGAGGATCCTCGCGTCGTCGTACCACGAAGCGCTGCGCGCCTCGGTCGACGCCTACGAGAAGGCCGGCCAGCCCGACCGCGCGCTGTCGATGAACCGCGAACTGATGATGCACGTGCGCAACCTGCATCGCGAGGCGATCATGCAGCAGCAGCAGCAGCACCTGCAGCGGCTGGGGCTGCCCGACCCCGACGCGGCGAGCCTGCGCGCGATCGAGGACAAGGACGAGGCGCTCAAGAAGAAGCTCGAGGACGCGGCCGCGAAGCAGGGCGAGTTCCTCGAGCACATGGCGCTGACGGTCGAACTGCGCGAGGAAGACAGCGGCGAGCACGCGTTCCGGGTCGCGATGTGGGCCCACCTGCTCGCGCTCGAGCACGGGATCGACGCGGACGAAGCCCAGCGCATCGAGCTGGCAGCGCGCCTGCACGACATCGGCAAGGTCGTCATTCCGGACAGCGTGATCCGCAAGCGCACCGCGCTGTCGCAGGGCGAGCGCCAGCTCGTGGAGACGCACGCGGCGACCGGGGCCGACTTCCTGGTCCGCGCGAAGGTGCCGTACGCCGCGCTCGCCGAGGAGATCGCCCGCTATCACCACGAAGCGTGGTCCGGCGCGGGCTATCCGGACGGCATCTCGGGCGACGCAATTCCACTCGCGGCCCGCATCGTCGGCCTGTGCGACGCCTTCGACTCGCTGGTGCACGAGCGCCCGTGGCGCTCGGCGTGGCGGGTGGAGGAGGCGCTCGGCCACCTGGTCCGCGAGAGCAGCCGCCAGTTCGATCCGGCGCTGGTCGAAGCATTCATTCCGCTCGTGCGCCGCATCTACGCAACGCACGAGGACGTCGACGCCTACCTGGCGCGATCCGCGCAGCAGACGCCTCTGTGGACGATGCGCCGCTCGCTGGTCGAGCGGCTGGCGCGGCCGGTGGGCGGCGAGCAGGGCGCGGATGCCCGGCCGAACGCCGCGCGCCTGCGCAGCCCCGTCAAGCCGCGCTAGCCGCTCAGCACGTCGGCGCGGTCCGCGCCTGCACTCGGCCCGCCCCGCCGCCGCTCAGCCCAGCACGCCCTGTTCGGCCAGCGCGCGGATGCGCACCACGGTGTCGAGGTCCGCGCGCTCGTAGGCCTGCTCGCGCAGGCCGACGATCACGGGATCGCTCTCTTCGCCGCCCGCGGTCTCGTCCGACTCGTAGACGAAGCGCAGGAACAGCAGTTCCGGCTGCGGCTCCTCGATCGTGATCGTCAGGCGGCTCGCGGGCCAGGTCGGTCCGGCCTCGGTGCGGACCTCGCTGCCGCGGTCGCGCACGAGACGCACGCGGTCGTCGACGCGGAAGGACCCGAAGTCGAGCGTGCGGGTCAGTTCGTGGACTTCGCCGCGCACCTCGTGGCTGTGGATGGTGGCCCCTTCCAGGCCGAGGACGAACTGCGCCGGGTCCTCGGCGCGGACCATCAGGCCCTGCCACACCTGGTTGCGCGTCAGCGTATCCAGCAGCGGCATCAGGGGGTCGTTGATCTGGACCAGGTGTTCGTAACGCATCGGACGGTTTCGGGCGTGGCAGATGCCGGGCCCGGGCAGCGCTCGACCGGGGGCGGATCGACCCCATTTTGCTTCAACCCGCGTTTACAGGCGCATCGGCCAACCCAAGGAGAACACCCATGCTGATGCGAATCCTCGCAGCGACCGCCACGGCGGCCGCACTGATGCTGGCGGGCGGGTGCGCGCACGCGGTCGGCGGCACGGTCGACGTGCGCGTGACGGACCGTGCCACCGGTGAAACCCTGCCGACCTACTGGCACGACGGGAAGTGGTGGGTGCCGGGCAAGCCGGGCCGCCGCTACGCGGTGGCGCTGACCAACCGCGGCGGCGGGCGCGTGCTGACGGTGGTGTCGGTGGACGGTGTCAACGTGATCTCGGGCGAGACCGCCGCGCCGGACCAGGCCGGCTACGTGCTGTCGAGCGGGCAGTTCGCGCAGATCACCGGCTGGCGCAAGGACATGTCGCGGGTCGCCGCATTCGAGTTCACGTCGTTGCCGAACTCGTACGCGGCGCGCACCGGCCGCCCGGACAACGTGGGCGTGATCGGCGTGGCGGTGTTCCGCGAACGCGTGCGCTACGTGCCGCCGCCCGCGGTGTCGAAGGAGCATCAGTCGCGCAACGAGGCGGCGTCGCCACCCGCGCCGGCCGCGGCCGCGTCGAGCGACGCGCAGGGCTCGACCGAAGCCCGCCGCAGCGAGCGCGCGCAGGAGTCGCGCATCGGCACCGGACACGGTCGCAGCGAACATTCGGTCACCCGCTACACCGACTTCGAGCGCGCGTCCTCGACGCCGGACGAAGTCATCACGATCCATTACGACAGCCGCGAGAACCTGGTGGCGATGGGGGTGATTCCTTCGCCGCGGACCGTGCCGAATCCGTTCCCGGCCGCGGCGGGCTTCGTTCCCGATCCGCCGCGGCGTTGAGCGCGGGTCCGGCGCCGTCGGTCGGCGGCATGCGCCCGCGGGCACAATGCCGGCGGCTGCACGCGCCGGACGGCGGGGCGAGCCCGATCGAGCGTGCGAGAAGCGAGGGGACGGCGTTGAGCGATGCGGCGAGCGACGAGGCTTTGCTGGCGGCCTATGCGGCCGGCGATGCGCGCGCCTTCGCCGAACTGTACGAGCGGCACGAGCGGCCGGTGTATCGCTACTTCCTGCGGCAGGGTGCGACGCCCGCCCAGGCAGATGACCTGATGCAGGACACCTGGTTCGCGATCGTGCGCCACGCGGCGCACTTCGAGCCGCGCGCCAGGTTCACGACGTGGCTCTACACGATCGCGCGCAGCAAGCTGGTCGATCACTGGCGGGCGCGCGACGACGCGGTGAGCCTGGACGGGGCCGCCAACGATCCGGACGGCGACCCGCCCTTCGAGATCGACGCCGGCGATGCGCAGCGGCCCGATGTGCAGGCGATGTCGCGCGAGCAGGCGCGCGCGTTCGTCGACGCCGTCGGGCAGTTGCCGCCGGCGCAGAGGGAGGCGTTCCTGCTGCAGGCGGAAGGCGGGCTGTCGCTGGAGGAGATCGCGACGGTGACGAACACCGGTCACGAGACGGTCAAGAGCCGGCTGCGCTATGCGATGGCGAAGCTGCGGACGGCGATGGAGGCATGGCAATGAGCACGGATCGCGACGACGACCCGGCGCGGCGCTACCGCGAAGCGAGCGCCGCGCTCGACGAGCGCCCATCCGCGGCGACGCGCGCGGCGATCCTCGCGGCGGCCGCGCGGCAGGTCGAAGCGCGGCCACAGGCGGCCGACGCGCCACGCCTCGTGCGTCGCCCGCGCTGGCCGCTGGCGGCCGCCGCGGCCGTGCTGCTGTCGACGCTCGCGGTGATGATGGCGGATCGAACCGGGCAGGAGATGCCTGCATTCACGGCGCCCGCGGAGCACGCGCCGGCGTCCGTCGCCGTCGCGCCGGCGACCGCGGTGGCGCCGACGCCGCCTCCTGAAAGTGCCGTGCCATTGCCCGCGCCGCCGATCGCGACGGCGCCCGCCCCCATCGCGAAGCGATCGACGTCGTCCGATGCACGCGACGAGCGTTCGTCGCGTGCCGCTGCGCCGGCGGAGCGCGTGGACGCGCAGCGTTCGGACGCGGCGAGTCCGGCGGTTTCAGCGCGCTCGGCCGAGCGCGCGCCCGAGGCCCCGAGTGTTGAAGCGCAGCAGGAGCTTTCCACAACGGCGCGGGCGTCGCGAGGCGCAGCGCATCGCGACGCCGCGAGGGATTTCGAGGACTCCGCGCCGATGTGGCTGGAGCGGATCGTGAAGCTGCGCAGGGAAGGACGCGAGGCGGAGGCCGACGCCGAGCTGAAGCGCTTCCGCGAGCGCTATCCGGACGTCCAGGTGTCGCCCGCGGCGCTGCCGGGTGGCGCCGCCGGCACCCGCTGACCTTCGGCTACAGCGCGGTCATCACGCGCTGCAGCTTCTCGCGCACCTCGCCCGCCACCTTCGCGAGGTCGGGGCTCGCGGTCAACTGGCTCATGACGGCAGGGTCCATGAAGTCGACGTGCACCTGCCCGGCCTCGTCCTCGCGCACCGTGACATTGCACGGGAGCAGCAGGCCGACCGTCGGCTCCGCTTCGAGGGCGCGCTTCGCGAGGGGTGGATTGCAGGCGCCGAGGATGCGGTACGGCCGCACGTCGGCGTCGAGCTTCTTCTTCAGCGTGGCCTTGACGTCGATCTCGGTCAGGATGCCGAACCCTTCCTTCGCCAGTTCGGCGGTGACACGCTCCACCGCGGCATCGAAGCCGAGGTCGACGGTCTTGCCGAAGCCATACGTGTTCTGCATTGCGTTCTCCATCGTGGGTCAGGGCGGCCGCAGGCGTTCACGCGGCCGTAGAGGTGTGTCGTCTACAGTACGCCGATGCAAAATGCCGCCGCTGTCGTCCTGCTCGACTCCGTGACGGAAGTCACGGCCGCGCACGCCGGCTGCGTCGTCGTCACGGGATCGCACGGCGGCCAGAGCGCTGGACGATACGCGCTCGCGGTGCATGCGCGACTCTACGTATTCAACGACGCCGGAATCGGCAAGGACGAGGCGGGCATCGCCGCGCTCGCGATGCTCGACGAGGCGGGCCAGCCGGCCGTCGCGGTCGCGCACACCTCGGCGCGCATCGGCGAAGCCGCGGACACCTGGACCGGCGGCGTCATCTCGCGCGCGAACACCGCCGCGGCGGCGCAGGGGTATCGCGCCGGCCAGTCCCTGCGCGCCGTGGTCGAGCCGCGCCCCTAGGGCGATCCGAGCTCGACCCGTTCGAGCGGCCACGGCGGTTCGGCGCTCAGCGCGCGGACCGCCAGCCGGGCGGCGTCCGCTTCGAACCCGCGCGGCCATGTCGCCGCCAGGCCGCGCGCCGCGTCGATCGTCTTCACGGTGCCGAGCCAGCACCAGCGGTCGAAGACGTGCCAGTCCTCCCGGAAGCGCGCGGCGTTGCGCTCGACCAGCGCGACCGCGCCGCGATGCGGCCACGCCGGCAGCCGCAGCGGCTCGAGCGCCTCGCGCAGTCGCGCTGCGTGATCTGCGCGCGGTTCGTCGCCAACGCAGGCGCCCTGGCAGCGGTTCAGTTGCCGGTTGAAGCACGGCGCGCCGTCGTCCGCGGCGGAGCGCCGGCCTTCGAGCCCGAGGGTCTTCAGGCACAGGGCGTGATCGGCCGCGAGATGCGCGAGGAACTGGCGCGCGGCCGATCGGGAGGAGAACGGGCCGTAGCTCGTGCCCAGCCGAGCGAGGTCGAAGTCGAGCGCGCGCGAGAAGAGCGGCCGCGCATGCTCGTCGAGTTCCATGATCACCTGGTTTTCGCGCCGGCGCAGCGCGACGTTGTGCGCGGGCAGCCGCGACTTCACCAGTTCCGACTCGCGCAGCAGCGCGCCGAACTCGCCGGCGGTTTCTTCCCACTCGAGCCGGTGGATCTCCTGCGACAGCCGCAGGTCGCGCGGCGTGCGGTGCTCCGCGCTGAAGTGGCTGGACACGCGCGTGCGCACGTCGACGCTCTTGCCGATGTAGATCGGGTGCTCGTTGAGCCCGAAGAACAGGTAGACGCCCGGCGCGTGGGGCAGGGCGTCGAGGGCATCGGGCGGCAGGTGCGGCGGCAGGCCGGGGTGCTTCAGCACGGCGCTGACGGCTGCCTCGATCTCGCCCGGCGGATGCCGCGCGCACCACACCTGCAGCAGCCGCCACAGCACGCGCGCGTCGCCGAGCGCACGGTGCCGCTCCTCGCCGGCCAGGTTGAACCGCTCGATCAGCGCGTCGAGCGAGTGCGGTGCGCGGTCGGGGTAGAGCGCGCGGCTCAGCCGCACCGTGCAGAGCGTCTTCGCCTGGAACGCGAGACCGGCGCGCTCGAACTCCGCCCGCAGGAAGCCGTAGTCGAAGCGGGCGTTGTGAGCGACGAAGACGGCGCCGTCGAGCCGGTCGATCAGGTCCTGCGCCACCGCTTCGAACGGTGGCGCCGCGCGCACCATCTCGTTGGTGATCCCGGTCAGCCACTCGATCTCCGGCGGGATCGGTACGCCGGGATTGACCAGCGTGGACCACTCGTCGATCCGGGCCGACTCGCCGTCGATGTCGACGAGCACGACGCCGACCTCCGTGACGCGCTCGCGCGCCGGACTCGACCCCGTCGTCTCGACATCGACGAAGGCCAGGCGCGGGGCGAAGGTGGGAACGGGCACGTTGGGCGCGGGAGGCAGGCCCCGATTATCGGCCCACCGGCTGGGTGTGGCGCCGCGTCGACGGTTTCCGGCGCGGGCATACTTGGCGCTCCAGCGCGCCGCCGCTCACGAGGCGTCCGGCACGCGACAAGAACCGGAGACACACATGGCGATTTCCCCGGAAGCGGACAAGGCCGCGCGCCTGTCCGCGGTGGCGGCATTGATCGAGCAGCGCGTCGAGCACTCCGAGCGATCGGGCCTGCTGGCGTTCGCGGCGAGCTACTTCCACCGCATCGATCCGGAAGACATCGCGACACGCGACGTCGAGGACCTGTACGGCGCCCTGCTGTCGCACTGGCAGTTCGCCCAGCGACGGGAACCGGGCAAGGCGAAGATCCGCGTGATCAGCCCGGCCGCGGGCGAGCACGGATGGTCGTCCCGCCACACGGTCGTCGAGATCGTCAACGACGACATGCCGTTCCTGGTCGACTCCGCCTCGATGGAGGTCAACCGCCAGGGCCTGACGCTGCACCTGATCGTGCACCCGATCTTCGCGGTGGAGCGCGATGCGGGCGGGGCGTTGAAAGGCCTCTACCCGCGCGAGGCCAGGCCGGACGGAGCGCGCGAGTCGTTCATGCACATCGAGGTCGATCGGCTCGCCGATCCGATGGCGCGCGCCCAGCTCGCCGAGGGCGTCGAGCGCGTGCTCGGCGACGTGCGCGCGGCCGTGACGGACTGGAAGGCGATGGTCGCGCAGCTGCGCGCGGTGATCGCTGACATCGACCGCCAGGCGCCGCCGCTGGCGCGCGAGGAGGTGGCCGAGAACCGCGACTTCCTGCAGTGGCTGGCCGAGGACCACCTGCTGCTGCTCGGCTACCGGCAGCACGATCTTGCCGACCACGATGGCGAACTCGCCTTGAAGGTCGTGCCGGGCACCGGCCTCGGGATGCTGCGCGATGCCGACGGCGGCCTCAATGCGGCGGCGAGCGTGGTCGCGCTGCCGCCGCAGGCCCGTGAGCTGGCCAGGGCGCCGTCGCCAATGCTGATGGTGACGAAGGCCAACAACCGGTCGACGGTGCACCGGCCCGGCTACATCGACTACATCGGCGTGAAGCGCTACGGGCCGGACGGACAGGCGATCGGCGAGCATCGCTTCCTCGGCCTTTTCACGTCGACGACGTACAGCGCGCGCGTGTCGGAGATCCCGCTGCTGCGCGGCAAGAAGCGCCAGGTGCTGGAACGGGCCGGCCTCGCGCCCGCCAGCCATCTCGGCAAGGCGCTCGAGCACATCCTCGAGACGTATCCGCGCGACGAACTGTTCCAGATCTCGACCGAAGAACTGCACGGGATCGCGAACGGGATCCTGCAGCTCGGCGAGCGCCAGCGCTTCCGGCTGTTCGTCCGGCGCGACCCGTTCGAGCGGTTCATCTCGTGCCTGATCTACGTGCCGCGCGAGAACTACACGACCGGGCTGCGTCGCAAGTTCCAGTCGATCCTGCTGCAGGCGTTCGACGGCAGCTCCGCGGACTTCGACGTGCTGCTCACCGATGCGGCGCTGGCGCGCATCCACATGACCGTGCGGACGAATCCGGGACGGATTCCCGCCTACGACCGTCGCGAGGTCGAGCGGCGGCTGGCGGACGCGTCGCGGCGCTGGGAAGACGACCTGCGCCAGGCGCTCAGCGACGAGGAGGGCGAGGCGCGGGCAGCGCAGCTGTGCAAGCGCTTCGGCAACTCGTTCCCGGCGTCGTACCGCGAGAACGTTTCCGCGCGCGCCGCAGTCGCCGACGTGCGTCGCCTCGATGGCCTGGGGCTCGGCGGCCTCGCGCTCAACCTCTATCGCCCGCTCGAGGTGCCGGCCGGACGCCTCGGCTTCAAGGTGTATCGCTCGGGCGAGCCGGTCGCGCTGTCGAACTCGCTGCCGATGCTCGAGCACATGGGCGTGCGCGTGCTGTCCGAGCAGCCGTACGAGGTCGGGCCGGAGCGGGGCGACCCGTTCTGGATCCACGACTTCGAGCTCGACCTGGTCGGGCACGACGAGATCGATGCGGAGAGCATCGCGCCGCTGTTCGAGGACGCCTTCAGGCGCGTGATGACGGGCGCGGTGGAGAACGACGACTTCAATCGCCTGGTGCTGCTCGCTTCGCTGTCGGCCGACGAGATCACGGTGCTGCGGGCGTACGCGAAGTACATGCGCCAGAGCGGCTTCGCGCTGTCGCAGGCCTTCATCGAGGCCACCCTCGCGAACCATCCGCGGATCGCTCGCCTGCTCGTGCAGCTGTTCAAGCTCCGGTTCGACCCGAACGCGGCGGATGCCGCCGCGGCGACGAGCCAGGTGAACGCGATCGAGCAGGCGCTGGAGAAGGTGAGCAGCCTGAGCGAGGACCGCGTGCTGCGGCAGTACCTCGCGCTGATCCTCGCGACGTCGCGCACGAACTTCTGGCGCACCGGCGTCGGCGCCAGCGGCGAGGACGGACCGCGGCGGCCGTTCCTGTCGTTCAAGTTCGACCCGTCGAAGATCCCCGGGCTGCCCGAGCCGCGCCCGATGTTCGAGATCTTCGTGTACTCGACCCGCTTCGAGGGCGTGCACCTGCGCGGAGGCAAGGTGGCGCGCGGCGGCCTGCGCTGGTCGGACCGGCCGGAGGACTTCCGCACCGAGGTGCTGGGCCTCGTCAAGGCGCAGATGGTGAAGAACACCGTCATCGTGCCGGTCGGCAGCAAGGGCGGCTTCGTGCTGAAGAAGGCGCCGCCGGCCACGGACCGCGAGGCGCTGCTGAAGGAAGGCATCGCCTGCTACCAGAACTACCTGCGCGGGCTGCTCGACCTCACCGACAACCGGATCGGCGACAAGGTCGTGCCGCCGCCGCTCGTGGTTCGGCACGACGCCGACGATCCGTATCTGGTCGTCGCGGCGGACAAGGGAACGGCCACGTTCTCCGACCACGCCAACGCGATCAGCAAGGAGTACGGGCACTGGCTCGGCGACGCGTTCGCCTCCGGCGGCAGCGCGGGCTACGACCACAAGAAGATGGGCATCACCGCGCGTGGCGCGTGGGAGAGCGTCAAGCGGCACTTCCGCGAGCTCGGCATCGACACGCAGGCGACCGACTTCACGGTGGTCGGCGTCGGCGACATGTCCGGCGACGTGTTCGGCAACGGCATGCTGTTGTCGCGGCACATCCGGCTCGTGGCCGCGTTCGACCATCGTCACGTCTTCCTCGACCCGAGTCCGGACGCCGCAGCGAGCTTCGCCGAGCGCGAGCGCCTCTTCGCGTTGCCGCGCTCTTCCTGGGCGGACTACGACGCGTCGCTGATTTCGGACGGCGGCGGCGTCTGGGCCCGTTCCGAGAAGTCGATTCCCGTCTCGCCCCAGGTGCAGGCGGTGCTCGGCATCACGGCGTCGCGGCTGACACCCGCGGAGCTGGTCGGGGCCATCCTGAAGGCGCCGGTCGACCTGCTCTACAACGGCGGCATCGGCACCTACGTGAAATCGTCGCACGAGACGCACGCCGATGTCGGCGACCGCGCGAACGACGCGGTGCGCATCAACGGCGCCGAACTGCGCTGCAAGGTCATCGGCGAAGGCGGCAACCTCGGGCTCACGCAGCTCGGTCGCGTCGAAGCGGCGCTGGCCGGGGTGCGCCTGTACACGGATGCGATCGACAACTCGGCCGGCGTGGATACGTCGGACCACGAGGTCAACATCAAGATCCTGCTGGGACTGCCGATCGCCGACGGCGAGCTGACCGAGAAGCAGCGCAACGCGCTGCTCGTCGAGATGACCGACGAGGTCGCGCAGCTCGTGCTGCGCGACAACTACTTCCAGACGCAGGTGCTGTCGACCGCCGGCCGCACCGCGGGTCGCCTGCTCGACCACCAGCAGCGCTTCATCCGCTTCCTCGAGAAGGAAGGCCGGCTGAACCGGGCGCTCGAGTACCTGCCGTCCGACGAGGAGATCGCCGAGCGGCGCGCTCAGGGCGCCGCGCTGACGGGTCCCGAGCGGGCGGTGCTGCTCGCGTACTCGAAGATGTGGCTGTTCGAGGCGCTGCTCGACTCCGACCTCCCGGAGGATCCGTGGGTCGCCACCGCGTTGCAGCGTTACTTCCCGGTGGCGCTGCGCGAACGCTTTGCCGGCTACATCGAGCGCCATCCGCTGCGCCGCGAGATCGTCGCCACGCATGTGCTGAACAGCATGGTGAACCGGGTCGGCGCCACCTTCGTGCACCGGCTGATGGACGCGACCGGCGGCTCGCCGTCGCAGATCGTGCGCGCCTACCTGCTCGCCCGCGAAGTGTTCGGGCTGGTCCCCATCTGGCAGGCGATCGAGGCGCTCGACAACGTCGTCGCCGACGAGGTCCAGTCGCAGATGCTGAACGAGCTCGGGCGCCGCACGGCGCGCGCGACGACCTGGTTCCTGCGCTCGCGTAGGCTCGCCGAGCCGATGGAGGCGACCATCGCCGGCTTCGCGCCGGCGGCGCGCCAGATGCTCGAGTTCATCGCCGGCGCCCCGGTGGGCGCCGCGTGGCGCGCTCCGATCGCCGAGCGCCAGAAGGCCCTGGAAGCCAATCGTGTTCCTTCCGACCTGGCGCTGGCGGTCGCCGCGTCGGAAACGTCGCTGGCGGCGCTCGACGTCTGCGAGATCGCCAATGCCGCGCAGCGGCCGTTGCCGGAAGTCGCCGCCAGCTACTTCGCGGTCGGCGAAGTGCTCGGGCTCGCGCGGCTGCGCGGGCAGGTCGCCGCGCTGCCGGCCGACAGCTACTGGCAGGGCCTGGCCAAGACGGCGCTGAACGACGACCTCGCCGGCCTGCAGCGCCAGATCACCGCCGACGCCTTGAAGGCTGGCGGTGCGCCGGCATGGGAGAAGGCGCAGAGCGCGGCCATCGGGCGCGCGCGCAAGATGCTTGCGGAACTGGCCGAGAGCCGCCACGCGGACCTCGCGATGCTGTCGGTGGCGCTGCGCGAGCTGCGCTCGATCGCATAGCGGCGCGCCGCGGGCGGCCAGGCGGGCCTGCAAGCCGGCCAGCTCGCGACGCGCGGAGCGACGAACGATGCCGACCGAACTGCGCGACCGTTTCACGCCGACCGCCGTCGGCCTCGTGTCGCGCGCGTGGGTCATCGAGGAGGTCGAGGGCCGCGTGTCCGATCCGGCGCTCCGACCCGCGTTGATCGACGACCTCGTCGGCTACGAGCCCCCGCGCCAGCACGCGCTGCGGAACATGTTCCTGTTCTGGCTGACCGCCATCGCCGCGTCGGCCCTGGCCGGGGCGCTGGACGTGCCGCGGTGGACGGGCTTCGTCGTCGCGGTGGCGCTGTTCGCCTGGCTCGCGCGCCTCCTGGCCGTGAAGGCGCTGCGGTGGCGGCTGGATCAGTTGCTGGAGGAGCGGTAACGCTTCGGCAGCCGAGCGAGTCCTTGGACGAGCGAGCCCTCAGGGCTGGACCTTTTCCGGGCCGGAGCTGGCACGGAAGCGCTTCAGCAGCAGAGCGTTGCTGACCACCGAGACGCTGGAGAACGCCATCGCCGCTCCGGCGAAGATGGGCGTCAGCAGTCCGAACGCGGCCAGCGGAATGCCGATCACGTTGTAGATGAAGGCCCAGAACAGGTTCTGCCGGATCTTGCGCACCGTCGCGCGCGAGATCGCGATGGCGTCGGCGACCAGCCGCGGATCGGAGCGCAGCAGCGTGATGCCGGCCGCGTGCATCGCGACGTCGGTGCCGGAGCCCATCGCGATGCCGACGTCGGCCGCGGCGAGCGCCGGTGCGTCGTTGATGCCGTCGCCGACCATCGCGACGACGCGGCCGTCCTTCTTCAGTGCCTCGACGCGCTTCGCCTTGTCGCGCGGCAGGACGTTGGCTTCGTAGTCTTCCAGTCCGAGCTGGCGCGCGATGTGCGCGGCCGCGCCCGCGTTGTCACCGGAGATCATTGTCGTGCGGATGCCGAGCCGGCGCAGTTCGCCGATCGCCGCCTTCGCGGTTGGCTTGGGTTCGTCGCCGAAGGCCAGCCAGCCGAGCACTTCCGTTCCGGCGGTGGTGCGGCGCGCGAGCCAGGACACGGTTGCCCCCTGCGCAGCCTGGGCTTCGGCCTCCGGGAGCAGAGCGGACAGGTCGGCCTTCCAGTCGTCCATCAACCGGCGGCTGCCGAAGGCGAGTTCGACCGTGTGGCCCTCTTTGTCGTCGAATTTCGCACTCACGCCGCGTCCAGCCAGGTCGCGGTGGTCGCGTGCCGCGGGTGCGGCGGAAGCCAGCGCTGGTTCCTGCGCCACCGCCTCCCGCACGGCGTCGGCGAGCGGGTGACGGCTGCCCGCATTCACGACGGCGGCGAGGGCCAGCACCTGGTGACGGCCGGCGCCGGCGCGCTCGCTGACCGCCACCACGCGCGGTTTGCCGACGGTCAGGGTGCCTGTCTTGTCGAACGCGACGACCTCGATCCGCCGCGCGAGTTCGAGCGCCTCGGCGTCCTTGATCAGCACCCCGTGCCGCGCGGCCACGCCCGTTCCCGCGATGATCGCGGTCGGCGTGGCGAGGCCGAGCGCGCACGGGCAGGCGATCACCAGCACGCTGACTGCGTTGATGAGGGCCTGCTCGAAGGTGGCGCCCGCGAGCAGCCAGCCGAGCACCGTGGCCAGCGCGATGACGAGCACGACCGGCACGAAGACGGCCGCCACCTTGTCGACCATGCGCTGGATCGGCGCCTTGGCGGCCTGCGCGTCCTCGACGAGGCGAATGATCTTCGACAGCACCGTCTCCGCGCCGACGGCCGTCGTCTCGACTTCGAGGCGGCCGCCGCCGTTGATCGACCCCGCCGTCACCTTGTCGCCGATTGCCTTGTCCACGGGCAGGCTCTCGCCGGTGAGCATCGACTCGTCGACGCTGCTCGTGCCTGCGCGGATCAGTCCGTCGACCGGGACGCGATCGCCGCCGCGGATCACGACGACGTCGCCGAGGCGGACATCGTCGATCGGAACCTCGGCGGGCTGCCCGTCGCGCATCACCAGCGCCTTGTCGGGACGCAGCGCGGCAAGCAGCCGGATCGCCTCGGAGGTCTGCCGCTTGGCGCGCGCCTCGAGCCACTTGCCGAGCAGCACGAGCGCGATCACGACGGCGGCCGCTTCGAAGTACAGGTGCTGCATGTGCCCGACACCGTGGGTCCGGACGCCGTCGATCCAGAGGTAGAGCGACAGGCCGTAGGCGGCCAGCGTGCCGAGCGACACCAGCAGGTCCATGTTGCCGGTCCGCGCCCGCACCGCCCTGGCCGCGGCCACGTAGAAGCGGCGCGCGCACCAGAACTGCACCGGGGTGGCGAGCAGCCACTGCATCCACGCCGGCATCATCCAGTCGACGCCGACGAGCGTCAGGTGCGAGCCGAGCAGCAGTGGCACCGCGAGCGCGAGCGCCAGCAGCGCGTCGCGGCGCAGCCCGGCGGCCGCGTCCATCGCCACGGCCTCGCCCTGCCCGGGGCCGGCGATCAGCGACGCCCGATAGCCCGCCGCGTCGATCGCCGCGAGCAGGTCGCGGACGCTGGCGGCGCCGGACACGAGGTCGACCGTCGCCGTCTCCGTGCCGAGATTGACGTTTGCCTTCAGCACGCCCGGCACCGCTCCGAGCGCCTCCTCGATGCGCGAAACGCACGAGGCGCAGGTCATGCCCTGCACCGCGAAGCGCAGGTGCTGCGCCGGCACCTCGTACCCGGCGGCGCTGACCGCGCCGGTGAGCGCGGCGGCGTCCAGGCCGACACCCTCGACCGCGGCGGACTCGGTGGCGAGATTCACCGCGACCTTCCGTACTCCGGGTACCTGCGCGAGCGCCTTCTCGACGTGCGCGACGCAACTGGCGCAGGTCATGCCCTGGACGGGCAGCACCATGCGGTGGTCCGTCCCGGTCGAAGGGGCGCCGCCTGGGGCGGCATGGAAGTCGCGGTCCACGATCGTCGGTTCGTCAGTCCGGTCGATCGTATCCCGCGCGTCTGTGGTGGGGGTGGTCCGGGTCAACATGGAAAGGGCCTCGCTCACTGGAGGACAGCCGCAGCCTAGACTCCGTTCCCCGGTACGGAGTCAACACCATGGCCAGCTCCATTCCCGTTTCGCGGGAGTCGATGACGATCGGCGCGCTCGCGCAGTCTGCGGGAGTGGGCGTCGAGACCGTTCGCTACTACCAGCGCCGCGGCCTGCTGCCGCAGCCCACGCGGCTGTACGGAACGATCCGGCGCTACGGCCCGGACGACGCGTCGCGGCTGCGTTTCATCCGCCGCGCACAGGAGCTCGGGTTCACGCTGGACGAGATCGGCGAACTGCTCGCTTTGCAGGACGGGACCGATCGCGGGGCCGTCCGCCGCATTGCCCGTGCGCGGCTCGGGCAGGTCGAGTCGCGCCTGGCAGATCTTCAGCGCATGCGGGCGGCCCTGGAGCACGTCATCCGCGACTGCGAACACGCGCCCGGGGCGCCACGGTGCCCGATCATCGAGGCGATCGATCCGGGTGTATCGGAAGCCTGAACGGGCGACGCCTCGGCATACCTGAGGTGAAATCGCAACAAAGCGGGCTAAATTGCCGCCGGTGTTGCGCAATTTCTTGTTGGCTGCGAATGCTTGCCACGACAATGAACTCGTCCCGGCTCACGGCAGCAGCACCCCATGGAAGTTGGCGAATCACCGCTCGGTATTGCGCCGCTGGCTGTCGAACAGCCGACGGCTCCGCGGGCGCGGGCGTTCCGGGATCACGTCCCGACGCTCCCATTCCCCGAGAAGTTCGTTGGCACATTCAATCAAGACGGATCGGTCCGTGTCGGCACCGAGCGGCTGGCCTTCGAGGTCCGGAGGGTGGAAACGCAGGACGACCTGTTCAAGGCCGTGGCCATCCGCTACGAGGCATATTCGCGCCACCTGCCAGAACTGGGTCGCCGCCTGACTGCACCGGAGCCGGCCGACACCGAGCCCGGCTACACGGTGCTGCTGGCGGAGAACCGCCTCGATCGCTCTGCGCTCGCGACCGTGCGGCTGCAGGTCAACGAGTTCGGCCCGCTTGCGCTCGAGCGCTCCATCGACCTGCCGGGCTGGTTGCAGGGCCGCAAGCTGGCCGAAGCGACGCGTCTCGCGCTGGCCGACAACGTGCGCGGCCGCTTCGTGACGCAGGTGATGTTCAAGGCGTTCTTCCAGTTCTGCCTGGAGCAGGACGTCGAGTGGATGGTCGTCTGCGCGCGGCCGCCGCTGGATCGCATCTACCTGTCGCTGCTGTTCGAGGACGTCGTCCCCGGCGGGGCGTTCGTCCCGCTCAGGCACTCGGCGAACATTCCTCACCGCGCCCTCGCGTTCAACGTGGCCACCGCCGAAGCCCGCTGGCGAACGGCCGGGCACTCGATGTACGCCTTCATGGGCCTCACGCTCCACCCGGACATCCGCGTCGGAATCCCGGGCCCAAGTGCGGTCCCAAACACCGCCTATTACCGGGATCGCCTCCCGGCGCTCTGAGCCATCCTCGCGGTTGAGGTAGACCGCGGCCGGGCACCGCCCGAGCCCGCGCGCGCCTGCCGAACCACACGAGGAAAAGACCGGACCGTGAACCGACGGCCCCTTCATCGAGCGCTGTCGATCACGGACGCCCGCCGGGCGGGAGCCGCGTCGCGATGAAACGCGCGCTGGCGCTGCTGCAGGCAGAACCCGATGCGGGCCTGGCCGCACGCGCGCTGCACATCTTCGCAATGGGCGCGATGCCGGTCCTGCTGGCCGCGCTCACGCTGATCTCGGTGGTCTTCTGGCAGGACCGCTATTCGCCCGAGGCTCCCGCCGTGACGCCGCTGAAGGTGCTCGAGGCGGAGCCGGGGCAGGCACCGGCCAGCATGCTGCCGCTGGTCGACAGCGTCGCGCCGGTGCCGTATGCCGACACCCGCCTGTCGACACGGCCGTTCTGGATGCTGGTCGACCTCGGCGGCGTGGCCCACCACACCACGACCGTTGCCTTCCCGTCCCGCCACGCAGTGAAACTGACGTGCTGGGACACCGCGAACCTGAAGACGCCGCTCGCGTCGGCCGACCGGGAGCGCTTCGAGGGACCGGTGCGGGTGGCGAGGTCGGGCTTCGCTCTCGACCTGGCCGCTACGCAGTCGCCGTCCGCCCTGCTGTGCGAGAGCCGGTTCGAAGGCCCGGCGCGCATCCGCGTCGAGCGCTGGGACACGGCGGACTTCGCGACGGCGGTCGCCGCCTTCCACCGGTCGTCGGGACTGCTGGAAGGCGGCACGCTCATCCTCGCCGCGTTCGTGTTCCTGGTTGCGCTCGTCAATCGGGAGTGGATCTACGTGCTGTTCGCCGGCTGGCTGGTCGCCAACTTCCAGTTGGCGGCCATCTCCGCGGGCTTCGACTGGACGTGGTTCGGCCGGGTGGTGCCCGAGTCCCTGATCCTGCCGATGCGCAAGGCGGGCATCGCCGCCTACTGCCTGCTGACCATCGCGCTCTTCGGCCGGCTGTTCGACGCCGACCTCAAGCAGCTACGCGAGCGCTGGATGCTGGTGCCGGTCCAGTGGTCGGGCGTCCTGCTGATGGTGTCCGCGTTCGCGGCGCCGTTCTCGATCTTCCTTCCGATCATGTGGGCGTCGGTGGCATTCGGCGCTTCGGTCATCGCCTTCCTGCTGATCCGCATCCTGCGCACCGCGCGCAGCGCGGTGGCGATGTGGTACGGCGCCTCCCTCGCGCTGACCCTCGTTTCCGGGCTGTACGAGGTGCTCGCCGCTGCGTTCGGCGTCAAGGTGCTGATTGGCGCGGTCAACAGCGTCACGGCGGCGCTCGCGTCGAGCCTGCTGGCGGCGCTGGCCATCGCCGCGCAATTCCGCGCCGAGCGGGACAAGCGGGTGGCGGCGGAAGCGGAGTCGCTGCGCGCGTCGAGCAAGCTCGCGTCTACGTACAAGGCGATCCCGATCGGACTGTTCACCGCCGACGAGAGCGGCACGCTGGTGCAGACGAATCCGGCGTTCCGCACGATCGTGGGCCTCGGCCGCGAGGCCGCGAAGCGCGCGGCCTGGTCGGACCTGTTCCCGGCGCACGACTGGAAGACGGTCGTCGACGTCACCACGCACTCGGTGCGGGAACTCGAGGTGCACCGGTCGGCGCTGACGGGCGAGGAGCGCTGGTACGTGGTCCACGCGACCCGGTCGGGGGACGTGGTCGAGGGCTCGCTGCAGGACGTGACCGAGCGCAAGACCGCGAACGACCGGCTGCGCTTCCTCGCCGATCACGATCCGTTGACCGGCATCCTGAACCGCCGCGGCATCGAGATGAACTTCGCGCGGCTGGCGCGGCGCCGGACACCGCGCCCGGCGGCGCTCGCCTACCTCGACCTCGACCGCTTCAAGCTGATCAACGACCTGTACGGCCATCCGGCCGGCGACGAAGTCCTGCGCCAGCTGTGCGATCGGGTCAAGTCGCACCTGGCCGAGGCCGAGTCCTTCGCACGCGTCGGCGGCGACGAGTTCGTCATCCTCTTCCACGACGCGCCCATCGTGCGGGCGCGCGCGATCTGCGCGGCGCTGGTCCGGGCGATCGAGGACCTGCCGTTCAGGATCGGGGACAAGGCCTTCCAGGTGAAGGGCTCGATCGGACTGATCGAGCTCGATCGGGAGATCAGCTTCCGCGACGCGGTTGCCACCGCGGACCGCGCCTGCCGCGAGGCCAAGACCGGCCAGCAGGGGCACGTCGTCGCGTACGAGCAGAGCAGCGAACTGTTCCGCGAGCGCATCGAGGAACTGCGGCTGATCGAGCGGATCGGGCAGGGACTGGAGGACGACGGCCTGTTCCTCGAGATGCAGCCGATCATGTCGCTGGACCGGCCGTTCGACTCGCTGAACTTCGAAGTCCTGCTGCGGATGCGCGACCGCGACAACAACGTGATTCCCCCCGGCAAGATCATCAGCGCCGCCGACAACAACGGGCGCATGGCGATCATCGACCGCTGGGTCCTCGAGAAGACGCTGATCTGGATCGAGCAGAACCGGTCGCGCTTCACGGCCACCCACTTCATCTGCGTCAACCTGAGCGGCAGCTCGCTGAACGACGAGCGCTTCGTCGAGGATGCGTTCGCGATGCTGTCGTCGCACCCGCTGGCGGCGTCGCTGCTGTGCCTGGAGGTCACCGAGAGCGTGGCGCTGCACGACCTGCAGAACACCGGGCGCTTCATCGACCGGGCGAAGTCGCTGGGCGCGAAGATCGCGCTCGACGACTTCGGCGCCGGCTACTCGTCCTTCAGCTACCTGCGCGACCTGCCGGCCGACGCGCTGAAGATCGACGGCGCCTTCATCAAGGGCGCCAGTTCGCATCCGGCCAACATCGCGATCCTGCAGGCGATCATCGAGCTGACGCACAACCTCGGGATGAAGAGCATCGCCGAGTGGGTCGAGGACCTCGAGACGATGGAACTGCTGGCCGAGCTCGGCGCCGACTACGTACAGGGCTTCGCGATCGCGAAGTCCCAGCCCGGCGAGCGCCTGGTGCAGGCGAAGTCGTCGGCGGAGTTCATCGAGGACCTCTCGATCCGCCGCTTCGTGCAGGAGCGCAAGGGCTTCCGCAAGCCGCCGGCCCCGATCCGCTTCCTGATGGGCGGCCGCGTCGCTTCCAGCCGGTAGCGGCCGCGGGGCTATTGCGCGCTGTCGGCCGTGGTCACCGCGCCCGACCGGCGCACGAACTCCAGCACGGCATCGCGGTAGACCGTGCCGCCGCTGCGGCTCGAGCCCGAGTGGGTGCCGCCTTCGATCTTCACCAGCTTCTTCGCGCTGCTGCCGGCCGCGGCATATAGCGCGTCGGCCATTTCGTGCGGCACCACGCGGTCTGCCGTTCCGTGCAGCACCAGCAGCGGCGCGCGCACCTGCTGGATCTTGGACATCGAGTCGAACGGCTGCGTCACGGCCAGATCGATGCCCGGTACCCAGCCCCACTTCATTCCGCGCACGACGTCCGGGATCGACGTGAAGGTCGACTCGATGATCACGCCGGCGAGCACGGTCGGGTCGTCCCTGAGCTCCCGGGCGGCCAGGTCGACCGCCAGCGCGCCGCCGAGACTGTGGCCGTAGACGAATCTCCTGGCGGGATCAGGCTGGCGCCGCTTCAGCTCCGCGAAGGCCAGCCGTGCATCCTCGGCGGCCGTCTGTTCCGACGGCAGCAGCTCCGTGCTCCTGCCGAAGCCGCGATAGTCCACGGCGAGCACGTTGAATCCCAGCTCGTGCCACCGCGCGATGCGGAACACGCTGCCGTTCATGTTCCAGCGCGCTCCGTGGAGGTACAGGACCGTGGGCGCGTTCGCGGCGTCCCGCGGCTGGGCGACGTGCCACATGTGGACGCGGTCGCCGTTCGCCAGCGTGAGGTCGAATTCCTCCGTCCCGCTGAGCGGCTCGGAGAACCAGCGCGGATTGTCGCGCTCGGGACTGAAGATCGCCTGGCGCTGCCACTCGTCGAGGGACGAGCAGCCGCCAAAGGCGCCGCCGAGGCCGAGAGCGACGGCCAGCAGTGCAAGGGGACGGGTCAGGAGTCGCAGCATCGGCGATTGGACCGGCCAGCCTCGGCGGAGTTTCGTCTCAGACGGGGCCGATGAAGTCCCGCTTGCCCAGTTCGACGCCGTTGTGGCGCAGGATGTCGTACGCCGTCGTGACGTGGAAGTAGAAGTTGGGCAGGACGATGTTGGCCAGGTAGGTGACGCCGTCGAAGGACTTGTCTTCGCCGCGCATCTTCATCGTGACCGTGCGCGCGTCGGCGCCTTCGAACTGCTCTGGCCTGAAGCCCTCGACGTACGCGATGGTCTTCGCGATGCGCGCCTTGAGGTCGTCGAAGGTGACCTCGTTGTCCTCGTACTTCGGCGGCTCGTTGCCGGTCAGCCGTGCCACCGCGCCCTTCGCAAAGTCGCCGGCGATGCGGACCTGGGTCGACAGCGGAAACATGTCCGGGAAGAGCCGGGCGCCGACCAGCACGGCGGGATCGATCTTGCGGGCAGCCGCATGCGCCGCGCCCTTGTCGAGAACGCCTTCGAGATTGCGCAGGATGCGCACGAACACGGGCGCAGACAGCGCGTACATCAGGTTTGCCATGTCGGCCCCTTACCTTTTCCTCTTGAGATTCAGCATGGTGCCACGGCAGTCGGCGGCCCCGCACCGGCAGGCGTAGTTCTTCTTCAGCGTCGGCGTGATCCGCTCGTCGATCACGAGGCCGTAGTCGTAGTTCAGCTCCTCGCCCCGCCTGATGTCGCGCATGGCCTGGATGAACACCCGGCCGTCGTCGGTCTCTTCGGTCTCGCAGTTCGGATCGCACGAGTGGTTGATCCAGCGCGCGGCGTTGCCACGCGAGGCGGCGTCGATCACCGTCTTGCCGTCGGACAGCGAGAAGAAGAACGTGTGGTGCGGATCGTCGGGATCGGACGGCGGCCGGCGATCGGCCTCCTTCCAGGTGATGCGCTCGCCCCGGTACTCGATGACTTTCTCGCCGGCCTTCAGCTTGCGCGCGGCATAAACGCCGCGCCCGTGGATCTTCGAGTTCCTGACGATGATGCGCGTGGTGCGCGTGGACGACATGGTGGAGTTTCGCGTTGGTTGAGGGAGGATGGTTGGTTCGGCCGCGCCGTGCCGGTTCACTCGAAGCCGATCAGTCGCCGGAACTCCTCGAGCGGGCTGGACTTCAGCACGTCGAGGAGGTTGTTGAACTGGTCGGTCCACAGCGACAAGGACGGATCCGGCTCGATGGGCGTGGCGACGTCGAGCGACGCGTGGGCGAACGGCGCGTCCGTGCGCGCGATCAGCACCCAGTCGGTGATCGAGGCCGAGCCGCTGCCCGTCGGGCTGTCGCTGACGAGGCGCGCCTTAAGGCCCAGCGACTGCGCGATGTTCGCGAGCACCGGTTTCAGGTCGAGGAACCGGTTGGAGATGTGGATGGCGAGGATGCCGTCCGGCGCGACATGCTGCATGTAGAGGTCGATCGCCTCGCGCGTGATCAGGTGCACGGGGATCGAGTCGCTCGAGAAGGCGTCGAGCGCCAGCACGTCATAACCCTGCTTCGCTCCGCGCGCGAGTTCGCGCTCGAGCGACAGGCGCGCGTCGCCGAGCACGAACTCCAGGTTCGACGGCGACGAGGGAAGGTACGAGAAGTAGTTCTTTGCGAGCGCCAGCACGTCGGGATCGAGTTCGTAGAACCGGATCGTGTCGCCGGCGCGCCCGTAGGCGGACAGCGTGCCGATGCCGAGGCCGACGACGCCCAGCCGCACCGGCCCGGCGGCCTGCCTCGCTTCGATCGCGCGGCCGACGCCCGAGGTGCGCGCGTAGTAGGTGCCCGGCTCGAGGCGGTCGGGCGCGGTCGTCGACTGCTCCCCGTGCAGGATCACGCCGTGCAGCAGGCGGCGCACCTGGAGGTCGCCCGTGCCCTGCTCGCGCACCCGCAGCGTGCCGTAGAAGTTGCGGTGCATGTAGATCACGTCGTCGCGCAGGAACGTCAGGTACTCCGAGCCGTACCAGGCCGTGGCCAGGCTCGCCACCAGCGCCGGGCCGATCAGGAACTTGTTGTTCCAGACGACGACGAGTGCCATCGCGGCGAGCGCCATCAGCGCGAGCGGCAGCTCGAACGTCGTCGGGAACAGGCGCGGCGCGACCAGGCCGACGAACAGCCCGCCGAGCGCGCCGCCGAGCGAGATCGTCAGGTAGAACTGCGTCAGGTAACGCGGCGTCGGCTTGCGCAGCGCGAGTTCCCCGTTGCAGAAGAACACGCTCACGAACATGCCGACCGAATACAGCGGAACGGCCAGGCTGACGTCGAGCACGCCCCGGCCGGCGGACAGTCCGGCGGCCATGCCGACCACGAACAGCAGCGTGACGAACATCATCCAGCGCTCGTACCAGCCGCGGCCGCCGCGCCCCTCGAACGCGAGCACGAAGGTCAGCAGGTACAGCGACAGCGGCATCACCCAGAGGAAGGGGACCGACGCGATGTTCTGCGTGATGTGGCTCGTCGACGCGAGCAGCATCACCGAGCCGAGCGCGGAGAACGCGAGCCACATCGCATAGTCCCGGCCGGAGGGCGCGGGACCGGCGGGCGTGTCGGTGGACGGCGCGCTGGTGTCGACGACGTGCGGCCCTTCCGCGCCGCGGCTCGACTTCCACGCCGAAAGGGCGCAGGCCAGCACGAACAGCGCGTATGCGCCGCTCCAGACGATCGACTGCGTGCGCGACGTGGTGAACGGCTCGATGGCGAACGGAAACGCGAGCAGCCCGATCAGCGATCCGAAGTTGGACAGCGCGAACAGGCGGTAGACCGTCTTCTCCGGAAAGCGCGGCGCGACCCACTTCTGCAGCAGCGGACCGGTCGTCGACAGCAGGAAGTACGGCAGTCCGATCGTCGCCGTCAGCAGCAGCAGGATCCGCAGCGCCGCGTCCGTGTCCGCGGCCGGCTTGAAGGCGACGCTCGGGATGATGGGCAGGAACAGCAGGCTCGCCAGCAGCAGCGCGATGTGCAGGCGCGCCTGCTGCCGGGGGGCGAGGTGGCGGGTGATCAGGTGCGAGTAGGTGTACCCGAGCAGCAGCAGCACCTGGAAGAACACGAGGCACACCGTCCAGACGGCCGACGTGCCGCCGAACCACGGCAGGATCTGCTTGGCGATGATCGGCTGGACCAGGAACAGCAGGAACGCCGACAGCAGGATCGTCGAGGCGAACAGCAGCATTGAATGCCGGGAATGGCCGGGGAGGGCGGCAAAGCGCGCGATTGTCGCACGCAGTACGCAGCCGACGCGACCGGACGCTGCGCTGACGCTACTTGCGGAACAGCCAGATGAGCACGCTGATCACGATCGACACCACGATCGAGGTGGCGAGCGGGAAGAAGAAGGAGAAGTTCTCGCGCTCGACCGAGAAGTCGCCGGGCAGCCGGCCGAAGGGCAGCCTGGAAAGCCATGGCCACGCGATGCCCGCGACGAGCAGCACCAGGCCGATGACGATCAGGGCGCGCTGCATCGATGCGTCGCAGGCGGCCGCGGGCGCGTCAGTCGCGCGCCGGCGCCTTGCGCGCGCCGGCGCCCGCCTTGGCCGCCTTCCTGGCGGCGGTCTTGCGGGCGGCGGGCTTGGCCGCGGCCCGCTTCGCCGACTTGGCCGGCCGCTTCGTGGCGACTTTGGCAGGCTTCGCGTCGGCATCGGCCGGGGCGGCCTTTGCGCTTCGTTTCGCGGCTTTCTTCGCCGGCGCTTCCGCCGTCGCCACCGGCTCGCTTGCCTTCGCGGGCTTGCGCGCAGTCTTGCCGGCGCGCGGCTCGCGCGGTTCGAACTCGAATCCGATCGCGCCGTCCGGCTTCTTCGCCAGGAAGGCCGAGAACTTGCGCCGCGTCCGGTTCGAGATGAAGGACCGCAGCACGTCGGTGCGGCCCTCGGCGAGCAGTTTCTCCATCTGCGCGCGCTCGATCGGCTGCTGCAGGATCACCTTGCCGGACCGGAAGTCGCAGGAGCGCTCGGGCCCGACGCTCTTCTCGCAGACGTACGCCATGGGCTGCTCGAACACGCGCGCGCCGCACTTCGGGCAGGCGCCCACGGGTGCCTGCCCCGAGAAGTCCACCGGCTCTTCGCTGCCGGCGTCCGCGTTCGCCTGCCCGAAGTCGAACTCGAGCTTGAACTCGGGCGTGATCTTCAGCACCGCGGCAAACGGCCGGCCCATCTTGCTGATGAATCCCTGCAGCGGCCCGATGGTGCGGTCGCGCAGCAGTTGCTCGACTTCCTCGACCTCGAGCGTCCGGCTGCCCGGGTGCTTGCCGATCGAGAAGTCGCATGAGCCGCAGGCGAAGCGCCGGTAGTTCTCGCTGACGATGCCGCCGCACTTCGGGCACGGCGTCTTCAGCGTGGCGGGATCGTCGATCGGCACCGTGTCGGACTGGTAGCTCTTCGCGCGCTCGACGATCTTGCTCGTCATGCCGGCGATCTCCTTCATGAAGAGATCGCGCTTCAGCTTGCCGCGCTCCATCTGCGAGAGCTTGTATTCCCACTCGCCGGTGAGCTCGGGCGCCGTCAGTTCCTGGACGTCGAGGCCCTTCAGCAGCGTCATCAGGTCGAAGGCCTTGCGCGTGGGGCGCAGGTCCTTGCCGTCGCGCACCATGTAGCGCTGCTCGATCAGGCCCTCGATGATCGCCGACCGCGTGGCGGGCGTGCCTAGCCCCTTGCCGGCCATCGCCAGGCGCAGGTCGTCGTCGTCGATGAGCTTGCCGGCGCCTTCCATGGCCGTGAGCAGCGTCGCCTCGGTGTAGCGCGCGGGCGGCCGGGTCGCCGCGCCGACGGCCTTGGCGTCGCTCGTCTTCACGCGCTCGCCCTGCTCGATCTTCGGCAACGATCCCTGTTCCTCCATCGCTTCGCGCCCGTAGATCGCGAGCCAGCCCGGTTCGACCAGCACCTTGCCCTCGGTCTTGAAGGTGTGGCCCTCGACCTCGGTCAGCCGCGTGGTCACGAGGTACTCGGCGGCGGGGAAGAACACGGCGAGGAAACGCTTGACCACCAGGTCGTACAGCTTGGCTTCGGCCTCCGACAGGTGGTGCGGCGTCTGCAACGTGGGGATGATCGCGAAGTGGTCCGACACCTTGCTGTTGTCGAACACGCGCTTGTTCGGACGCACCCAGCCCGACTTCGTGACCTTCTTCGCGAACTCACGGTACGGGGACTCGCCGGCCAGCACGTCCATCGTCTTCTTCGCGACCGCCACGTAGTCCTCGGGCAGCGCACGCGCATCGGTTCGCGGGTACGTCAGCACCTTGTGGCGCTCGTACAGCGCCTGCGCCAGCGACAGCGTCGACTTGGCCGAGAAGCCGAACTTGGAGTTGGCCTCGCGCTGCAGCGAGGTCAGGTCGAACAGCAGCGGCGACAGCTGGGTGCTCGGCTTGGCTTCCTCGGTGGCGGTGCCGGTCTTGCCAAGGCAGGCGGACGCGATGGCCTCGGCGCGCGCCTCGTCCCAGATGCGCTCAGCGCGCGCGTCCGGATCGTCGCCCTTCCTGAAGTCCGGATCGATCCACCGGCCTTCGTACGCGCCCGCCTTGCCGTCGAAGGTCGCCCGCACTTCCCAGTAGTCGCGCGAGACGAACTTGCGGATCTTGTCTTCGCGCTCGGTGACGATCGCGAGCGTCGGCGTCTGCACGCGGCCGACGGTGGTCAGGTAGAAGCCGCCTTCCTTGCTGTTGAAGGCGGTCATCGCGCGCGTGCCGTTGATGCCGACCAGCCAGTCCGCCTCCGAGCGGCTGCGTGCGGCGTCGGCCAAGGGCAGCATCTGCTCGTCCGGGCGCAGTTGCTCGAACGCCTCGCGGATCGCGGCGGGCGTCATCGACTGCAGCCACAGCCGGCGCACCGGCTGCTTCGCCTTGGCCGCCTGCACGATGTAGCGGAAGATCAGTTCGCCCTCGCGCCCGGCGTCGCAGGCGTTGATCAGCTGGACGACGTCCTTGCGCTTCAGCAGCTTCAGCAGCGTCTTCAGGCGCGTCTCGCTGCGGGCGATCGGCGCAAGGTCGAAGTGCGGCGGGATCACCGGCAGGTGGGTGAACGTCCACTTGCCCCGCTTGACGTCGTACTGCTCCGGCGCCCGCAGCTCGAGCAGGTGACCGACCGCGGACGACAGCACGTACTCGTCGCTCTCGAAGAAGTCCTGCTGCTTCGTGAAACCGCCCAGCGCCCGCGCGATGTCCGCGGCCACGGAAGGTTTCTCGGCAATGATCAGTGCTTTTGACATCGAATCCGTGCAGAAAAAGAAACCGCCGGATCACGGCGGCCTCTCGTTGGTCTCTTTTTCAGAATACAGCATCGTCCGGGCCCGGGAACCCCGACAGGTCCGGGACGCTCGCGAGCGATCGGCGCGGCCGACCGCTCGCGCCCTAGTGGACCAGGTGCTCCCCGCCGTCGTCGAGGAGTTCCTCGAGAAGGAGGGCGTCGATGTCGGCCTGCTGGCTCCACAGCACCATCAGCACGATCACCTTGAGCATCTCGAGGTCGACCGGCGCTTCATCGGTGGCGAGCGCGCGCTCGATCACGATCTCGCGCTGCGTCGGCGTCAGCTGGCCGGCCTGCTCGAGGAAGCTCAAGAAGCCGATCGCCTTGGTGCCCAGCCGGTCCACTTCGATCTTCGCGTAGACGCGGAACGCGCGGTCGCTTTCGGGACCGACGGCGACGGATTCCTGGGTGACCTGCTCGAGCCCGGAGAGCCAGGCGAGGGCCTCGGTGATCTCCTCGTCGTCGAAGCCGGCGGCGGTGAGGCGCTTCGTGAGGGAGTCGGCGTCCGGGCACGCGTGCGGCGCGCCGTAGTTTTCGTAGAGGTAGACGAGGACGTCGAACACGTTCCGCGGACTGTATGCGAGCCCGCGGTGCGTGTAAAGCCCCTGCCCAGGCTTACCCCAACCTCTGGTATCTGTTGCCGGGCAGACGCTCAACATGTTGTGCCAGCTCGAGCTCGAGCAGGGCGGCGGAGAGTTCGCCGGGCGTGCGACCGCTGCGTTGCGCGAGCGTGTCGAGGTCGACCGGATCGTGGCCCATCAGCGCGAGCAGCGCGCCTTCGGTCCCGTCCGGCTCCCGCGGCGACTGCGCCGGCGCAGCCGCGGCCTTCGCGCCGCTCACGCCGAGGTCCTCGAGGACATCCTGCGCGGACTCGACGAGCTTCGCGCCATCGCGGATCAGTCGATGGCAGCCCCGGGCGAGCGGCGAGTGGATGGAGCCGGGAATCGCGAACACTTCGCGGCCGGCCTCCGCGGCGAGGCGAGCCGTGATGAGCGAGCCGGACCGCAACGCCGCCTCGACGACGAGAACGCCCCTGGCGAGGCCGGCGATGAGGCGGTTGCGGCGCGGGAAGTTGTGCGCGATCGCCGGCGTGCGCAGCGGCAGTTCGGAGACCACGACGCCCTCGGCGCGGATCTCGTGCGTAAGCGCGCGGTGGCTGGATGGATAGATGACGTCGAGGCCGGTCCCCACCACGGCAATCGTCGAGGCATCGCTGTCCGCGGCGAGCGCGCCCCGATGCGCGGCGGCATCGATGCCGAGCGCGAGGCCGCTGACGACCGTGACGCCTGCGCGGGCGAACGCGGCCGCGAAGCCCTCGGCGTTGGCGACTCCCTGCTGCGTGGCGTTGCGGCTGCCGACGATCGCGACCGCGGGGCGGTTCAGCAGTTCGAGCCGGCCGACGGCGAACAGCACGGCCGGCGGGTCGGCGGTTGTCAGCAGCGCCTGTGGGTACTCCGGATCGGCGAGCGTCAGCAGCGCGTGATCGGTGGACGCCGCCAGCCAGCGCTCGGTGGCGTCCACCGCGGACTGGATGTCGGCGCCAGGCGCCCGCGCCAGTTCATGCGCGAGCGGCTCGGGTACGACCCGCAGCAGCGCGGTCAGTCCCGCGGAGAAGACGGCGTCGGGCAGCCCGAAGGCCGCGAGCAGGCTGCGCGCGGTGCGCGGGCCGAGGCCCGGTGTGAGGGTGAGGCGGAGCCATGCGGCGCGCTCGGCCGCCTGCATCTCCGCCTGGCCTTACTGGACGTTGAGGGGACGCAGCGGCTGCCGCAGGATGCGATCGGCCTCGGTCTCGCGCGGCACGTTCACGTTCACCGAGAGGTTGTCCCCCGGGTTCGAGGCACGGTCGCCCACTTCGACTGGCGACGTGCCGCGCTGGATCAGCGCGTACGAAATCGTCGGAAACACGCGGAAGACGAACGCGAGCCCCATCGTCTCGTCCGGCAGCTTGATGAACTCGCGCTTGGGCGCCGTGCGGTCTTGGCGGGTGTCGCCGACGCGCCACAACTGCAGTACGTCGCCGACTGTCAGGCCGTCGTTGGCGCCTCGGTTCAGCGTGATGATCTGGCCGCCGCCGGCGTAGCGCACGCCGTCGTAGATTGAAATCACGCGGCCGTCGACCGGGCCGCTGGGCCGCCTGGGCACGTAGCTCTCGATCCGCTGGCGCTCGATCGGCAGCATGCGGTCACCGATGCCGATTTCCTGCTTGCTGCTGTCGATGCGGACTTTCGCAATCTCACCGGGCCGGACCATGTTCGCCGTGCCGAGATAGAAGGCCTCGTAAGCGATCGGGTTCTTGCGAATGGTGTCGTCCGGGTCGAACAGCGGACGCAGCGGGCGGAATACGTTGTAGTTGGCGGCGGGGGTGCTCTCGATGCCGCGGGCATACGCTTCGTCACCGCGGCCGACGAAGACACGGCCCTCCTGCGTTGCGACGATGCGCGGCGCGCCATCGAGCGTGCCGGGTTCAAGCACGAGCGGTTGCGACAGGAACGGCTCGATCAGGCTGTTCGGGATGCTCGGGATGGCAAGGCGCTGCGCGTCGAGGTCGCGGATCCGCGGCTCCAGCTTTCCGATGCCCGATCCGCCGTCGCCGGCGATCTGCAGGTGGGCGCGGCCGTCGACCTTGACCAGCACGAGTTCCTGGCCCGGATAGATCAGGTGCGGGTTCCGGATCTGTTCCTTGTTCATGCCCCACAACTCGGGCCAGCGCCACGGGCTCGTCAGGTACATGCTGGAGAGGTCCCAGAGCGTGTCCCCGCGCTTGACCGTGTACCGCTCGGGCGCGTTGGGAGCCAGTTCGGAGAGCGGCACGCCGGCCTGCGCGACCTGGTCGGCCGTGCTGCGTTGCTCCGGGGTGATGGGGTAGCGGCTCGTGGCCGACTGGGCGAGCACGGAGCTCGCGGCAGCGGTCAGGCTCATCACGGTGATCGCCAAAATGCCCGTCTTAGTCTTGTTCATCCAAGCTCCGTTCATGTCGGCTGCCACCCCAACGCCCCGTGGACCCAGCGTGGCCTCGCGACCGTTCAACCCGGCTGCCTTGCGGCCCGCCCCTTGAAGTTTTCGAGCACGCTGCTATCTAACACAGGGCATCAGATTCTGACCCTATCGTCTTGATATCGCAACGGATACATCCCGACAAAGGGTGATGCCATACGGCTGTGCGCGGGCCATGGGCGGTCCCCTCGACAAGGCGCAGTGTGGGCCCAAACCAGCCCGACCCGGGCGTCAAAAAGCGCGGTGACTCGGGGCGATTAAAGCGCTTTGCGGCGCCCCGCGGCATCATTGCGGTCCAGGAGATCCGAACGTGGCATTGCTTCCCATCCTCGAGTACCCCGACCCGCGGCTGAAGACCGTGGCCGTCCCCGTGACCCGTTTCGACGACCGGCTGCGGCGACTCGTCGCCGACATGGCCGAGACAATGTACGAGGCGCCGGGCGTCGGGCTCGCGGCGACCCAGGTCGACGTCCACGAGCGCCTGCTCGTGATCGACGTGTCCGAGAACAAGGACCAGCTCAGGGTCTTCATCAACCCGGAGATCGTCCGGGCGTCCGACGAGCGGGTCGAGTGCGAGGAAGGCTGCCTGAGCGTGCCGGGCGTGTACGACGCGGTGACCCGTCCGGCCATGGTGCGCGTCAGGGCCCAGGACGAGCATGGCGATACCTTCGAGCTCGACTGCGAGGGCCTGCTGGCGGTGTGCGTGCAGCACGAGATGGATCACCTGCTCGGCAAGGTGTTCGTCGAGTACCTGTCGCCGCTGAAGCAGGTACGCATCAAGAGCAAGATGCGCAAGCGCAAGGTCAAGGCGGCCGCCTGACCGGTCGCGCCGCTTTCGCGGCCGTTCGCGGCGCCCGGTGACGGTCCGTCGCCAGACGCTGGCCCCGTGTCGCGGGACCGCTACAGTGGACGCCCCCCTGTGCTGACCGCGCGCCGACTTCCAAATAGCGCCGCCGATCTGCGGTGGCAGGAACCCTGATCAGTTCGTGGGGCGTCTGGGGGGCGCCGCCACCGGGTCGGCTTGGGGCAGGTTCGGCGCGCGCCGGATATGAGCCGCGACCCAGTCCGCGATGGCCGGCTGCAGCGCGGGCGCGAAGTCGTGGCCCATGCCCGGGACGACCTTCAGCTGCGCCCCGGGAATGTGCCGTGCGGTGTCGATGCCGGCCGCGACCGGCAGCAGCGGATCATCGGCGCCGTGGATCACCAGTGTTGGCGCGGTGATGCGCGCGAGCAGCGCCCGGCGGTCGCCGGACGCGAGGACGGCGAGCAGCTGCCGCTCGGCGCCCGCGCGGTCGTAGCCACGCCGCGCGACCTTCTCGAGCTGGGCGCGCATCGCGGGACGCGCGCTGCGGAAGCCGGGGCTGCCGATCACGCCGAACACGTGCATCAGGTGATCGGTGATTCCTTCGGTTGTGTCGAGGCGGACGGGTGGCCGCAGCAGCACGCCGAGCGCGCGGCGGCTGCCCAGCGCCACGCGCGGACTCGGGTTGCCGGACGACGACATGATCGACGTGAGCGTGGCGACCCGCTCCGGATGACGGGCCGCGAGCACCTGCGCGATCATCCCGCCCATCGACGCGCCGACGACGTGCGCGCGCCGGATGCCCAGCGCATCGAGGACCCCGGCGGCGTCCTGCGCCATGTCGTCCAGCGTGTACGGCGCGTGGACCGGCAGGCGCATCAGCGCGCGCATGATCGCGACCTGCACGCCGTACCGGCGCGGGCCGCGCGCGCGGCCGGAGCCGCCGGCATCGCGGTTGTCGAAGCGGATCACGCGCAGGCCGTGCTCGACGAGGCGCTCGATGAACTCGTCGGGCCACGCGGCAGCCGGCATCGCCAGGCCCATGATCAGCAGCACCGGCGGGGCCGCCGGGTCGCCGAACTCCTCGACGTCGAGCGTCAGGCCGTTGGCGAGAACCTTCACGCCGAAGCCGGGTTGTCCGCTTCCGGACTCGATGCCGGCGGTGGCGCCGCTTCCAGCTCGGCAAAGGCCTCGCCCAGGCCCCGCGCCACCCGGTGCAGGTCGGGCAGCCCGGAGCGGGCCGCGATGAGTCCGAAGTCCAGCGAGCCCGCGTAGCTCTGCAGGGTGATGTTGAGTCCGAGTCCGTGCTCGACGATCGACACCGGCCAGTAGGTCTTCAGGCGCGCGCCGGCCAGGTAGAACGGCATCGGTGGCCCGGGCACGTTGGAGACCACGAGGTTCGCAATCGGCGGTATGCGGTTGGCAACGCCGAGCCGGCCGTAGAGGCCCGCGGCAGCGGACAGCAGCCACGGCAGGCCCAGCGACGGAAAGTCGGTCGGCACGGCGCCCCGCAACTGCTTCATCACCGCTTTCGCGGCTGCGGAGGCGGCCCGCACTTCGACCAGGCGCGCCGCGGCATCCTCGATGTCCGTCGCGAGTGACGCGAGGGTCATCGTGGCGAGCGTGGTGGCCTCGGTGTTGCCGGCCTCGCGCAACGACACCGGCACTGCCGCGATCAGCGACTTGCGCGGCACGCCGCCATGAGCGTCGAGGTAGCGGCGGAGCGCGCCGCCGATCACGGTCAGCACGACCTCGTTGATGGTCGCGCCGTGCGCCGCCGCGACCACCTTCACGCGGTCGAGCGGCAGCGAGGCCGTGGCGAAACTGCGCGGCGCGTCGATCTGGCCGTTGAAACTGGTGCGCGGACCGAACGCCAGGTTGCGGCCGAACCCGGCGCCGCCGCCCTTCACCAGCCCGGCGAGCGCGGTCGCGAGCTGGGGCAGTTGCCGGATGAGCTTGACGCCCTGCACGCCGGTCGTGCGCACGGCCGTGCCGACGAGGTCCGCGAGGCTGGGGTGCTCGCCGCTGCGCCGAGGCGCGGGAGCGACCTTGCGCGGCTTCGGCGTGAGGTCGAGCAGCGCCTGCGCGAACGCCACTCCCGCGGCGCCATCGAGCGTCGCGTGATGGACCTTGGTGTAGAGCGCAAGGTCGCCCGACTGCAGCCCCTCGATGATGTGAAAAGCCCATAGCGGCCGGTCGCGCGGCATGCACTTGGCGTGCATTCGGGCGACGGCGGCTTCGAGTTGCCGCTGCGTGCCGGGCCGGGGCAGCCGGATCCGGTGGATGTGGCGATCGAGGTCCACCTCGTCGGCGCGCACCCAGACGGGATTGGCGAAGTTGAGCGGCATCGGCGCGAGCTGGCGCGTGAACACCGGCGACAGCGGCAACCTCCGCGCGACGTGGCGCTTCACATCGTCCACGAAGTCGCCCCGATGACCCTTCGGCAACTGCAGCAGGTGCACCGCGCCGACGTGCATGGGCGTGGCGGGTGTTTCCAGGTGCAGGAACAGTGCGTCGAGCCCCGACAGCGGCTTCAACCGGCGTCTCCCCTTGTCCAGCGCTGCGATTCGGTATGGCCGGATGGTAACCGCGCCCCGCGGGTCGCCGCCGATCCGGCGCGGCGGGGCGGCGTCCCTAGAATGGCGGCATGCGCATCGTGTTCGCGGGAACGCCATCGTTCGCCGCCGCGGCCCTAGCGGCTCTCATCGACGCCGCGCCAGGCCGCGGCTGGACGATTCCGCTCGTGCTGTCGCAGCCCGACCGGCCGTCCGGCCGAGGCATGAAGCTGGCTGCCAGCGCGGTCAAGCAACTGGCGCAGGCGCACGGAATTCCTGTCGACACGCCCGCCTCGCTGCGCAAGGGCGACGCGGCGGCCGCCGCCAGGCAACGGCTGCGCGAGGTGGCTCCGGATGTCCTGGTGGTCGCCGCGTATGGGCTGATCCTGCCGCAGGACGTCCTCGACACTCCGGCGGGACTGCGGCCGGGCTGGTCGCCCCGGCTGACCGCCATCAACATCCATGCCTCGCTGCTGCCGCGGTGGCGCGGTGCGGCTCCGATCGCCCGCGCCATCGAAGCCGGCGACGAGTCGACCGGCATCACCATCATGCAGATGGACGCCGGGCTCGACACAGGCCCGATGCTGCTCGCCGAAGCGGTGCCGATTCCGCCGGACGCCACGTCAGGCGCCTTGACGGACATGCTGGCCGGACTGGGCGCGCGCCTGATCGTCGACGCGCTGTCGCGCGTGAACGAACTCGTGGCGACGCCGCAGCCCGATGGAGCCACGTACGCGCCGAAGATCGACAAATCGGAGGCCTGGCTCGACTGGACGCAGGCGAGCCATGTCCTTGCACGTCGCGTGCGCGCATTCGACCCGTTCCCCGGCGCAGCCACATTGCTGCAGGGCGCGCCGATCAAGGTGTGGCGTGCCGCGGCGGTGTCGGCGTCGGCCGCCGCGCCGCCGGGAACGGTGATCGATGCGGAGGCCGCAGGCGTGACGATCGCCTGCGGCGACGGTGCCCTGCGCGTGACGGAGCTGCAGCGCCCGGGCGGCAAGCGCCTTGGCGCGCGCGAGTTTCTGGCGGGG